>Ga0111539_10002716_pt1 | contig 23474 bp, 26 predicted proteins | sample RhiMethybrSRZTD1_FD_79667 | JGI IMG/M metagenome (GOLD analysis project Ga0111539, IMG submission 79667) | Populus rhizosphere microbial communities from Tennessee, USA - Rhizosphere MetaG P. TD hybrid SRZTD1 (version 2) (version 2) | ecosystem: Host-associated > Plants > Roots > Rhizosphere >...
GCCGCCGCCTGCGCGCGGTGCCATGCGTAGCGGTCCGGGTCGATCTGCCGATCGGTTGCGTCCGCCAGTGCGCGGTGAACCGTGCGTCGCTCGCTCGGCTCGGCCGCTTCGTATACGGCCGACCGCACGAGCGGATGACGGAACGTCACTGCACCGTCCAGCCTCAACAAACCTTCCAGCTCAGCTGCCTGCGCGGCCGAATCCGGGATCCCGAGCTGCTTCGCCGCGCGCCACAGAAGCGCTGGGTCGCCCAGCGGCTCCGCCGCCGCCAGGAGTAGCAACTGCCGTGCGTCGCGTGGGAGCCGCACCAGCCGCCGCTTGAAGCTCTCCTCGATCCCGGTCGAGAGAGGTAGCGCCGGCGGCAGGCCGAAGCCGCCAGCGAGCTGCGCTGGGGTCAACCCGCGGGGGAGCTCCAAGAGTGCGAGCGGGTTGCCGCGGGTCTCGACGACGATCCGTTCCAGCACCTGCTCATCCAGCCGCGCCGGCAGGATCGACTCCAACAGCGCCCGTGCATCGCGATGACCGAGGGGCTCGACCTGAAGCTGCGCGAAGCCGGCGAGCTCGCCGATCGGCTCCCGCGCCGCGAACACAAACGCGATCTTCTCGGCCAGAAGGCGACGGGCCACGAACGCAAGCAGGCGCGCAGATTCACGGTCGAGCCACTGTGCATCGTCGACGACCGCGATGAGCGGCTGCGCCTCGGCGGCCTCCGACAACAGATTCAGGACGGCGAGCCCGACGAGGAACGGATTCGGGGGCCGTCCGACATTGAGCCCGAGCGCAACTTCCAACGCCTCGCGCTGGGGCTCCGGCAGGTGGTCGATAAGGTCGAGGCTCGGGGAGCACAGCTGATGGAGCGCCGCGAACGCGAGCTCCATCTCCGCCTCGACTCCGACCGCGCGGGCTACGCGGAAGTCCCCTCCTGCCTCGATCGCGTATTCGAGCAGCGCCGTCTTGCCGACGCCTGGCTCACCGTAGACCGCCAGCACGGCGCCGCGGCCATCACGTGCTGCCTCCAGCACGCGGTCGAGAACGTCGCGCTCACGCTGCCGGCCGAGCAGCTGCACTGTGGGTGCTCTCGTGGCCATCCCGACAAGCATGCCACTGGGGTCACGGACTACGGGTTTCAGGGATTCGATCGCCCTTCTGCGCCGGCCACGATGACCGCGACAACCGGAGCTCGGAAAGGAGATCGGCTTGACAACCGCAATCATCGGCGTCGGCAACGTCGGCAGCGCGGTGGCCCGACACCTCGTAGGCGGCGGCGAGCCCGTCGTCTTGGCCGCGAAGGACGAATCGCACGCAAAAACACTCGCCGGAGAGCTCGGCCCGCTCGCACACGCCGCCTCGGTCGCAGACGCGATCGCCGGAGCCGACGCCGTCGTCTTGGCCGTCTGGCTCGACACGATCAAGGAGTTGCTCGCGAAGGATGCGCGCCTGCTCGAGAACAAGGTCGTCGTCGACACCTCGAACCCGCTCGGGTTCGACGAGAGCGGGCAGATGGTTCGGACACTGCCTGAAGGACAGTCGTCGGGCTCCGTCGTCGCCTCCTTGCTTCCCGCGGGCGCGGACTACGTGAAGGCATTCGGGACGCTTGGCGCGGACGCCCTCGTGAGCGCCGCGAATCGCGAGCCGCAGCGCGCGGTGCTCTTCTACGCGACGGACGACGACACGGCCGCGACGACGATCGAACGGCTGATCCGTGCCGCCGGTTTCGAGCCGTTGAAAGCGGGCGGCCTCGCCGATGCTGGACGGCTCGAGGTGCCGGGCGGCGACCTTCACCAAGGTGGCGGCTTGAACGGCCGGCTCGTCGACCTCGACGAAGCACTCTCCGCGGTGGCGGCGGAGGTGCCGGCATGAGCGCAACCGACACATCTAGCCTGCCGGACTACGCGCCGGTCCCTCGCTCGGCGTTCGGCCCGGCCCTGAACGACCAGGGCTACTACGTCGGACGCGTCGAGCGAAACCTGTACTGGGTCACCGACGGCACGTACCAGTCGGCATTCCTGACCACCTCGGACGGTGTCGTGCTGCTCGACGCGCCGCCCACGATCGGCAACAACATCCAGCGGGCGGTCGACGAGATCGCCGCCGCGAACGGCGTCAGCAACAAGGTCACCCACCTCATCTACTCGCACCACCACGCCGACCACAACGGCGCGTCGTCGCTGTTCGACAAGGACGTCACGCGCATCGGGCACGAGGAGACGCGGCGGCTGCTGCTGCGCGACGACGATCCGGCCAGACCGCCGAACGAGGAGACGTTCCAGGACCGCCGCACGCTCGAGATCGGCGGTGAGCGGATCGATCTGGCCTGGCACGGCCCCAACCACTCGCCCGACAACATCCTCATCCACCTGCCCGACCACGACACGCTGATGCTGATCGACATCGTCAATCCCGGCTGGGCGCCGGTCTACATCGCCAACCTGACCGAGGACATCCCCGGCTACATCGAGGCCCCTGCCAACGCGCTCGCCTATTCCTGGAAGCACTTCATCGGCGGCCATCTCGGCAGGCTCGGCACCCGGGACGACGTGACCTTGCACCAGCAGTACATGGCCGACATCTCCGCGAGCGTCCGGACTGCGATCGACACCGTCGATCCCACGCGGTACTTCGTGAAGTACGGCGAGAACACGTGGGCGGCGGTGAAGGGCTACCTCGACGAGGTCACGGCGGCCGCGGCCGCACCCGTGATCGAGAAGTACACCGGCGTGCTCGCGGCGGCGGACGTCTTCACCGAGAGCACGACATTCTGGGTCATGGAGTCGATCCGGCTCGACCTCGGCTACGGCTCGCAGGTGCACCCGTGATGGCCGGCCAACCGAAGGGAGATCCTCCGTGAGCGCCGAGCAGCGAGAGAACCTCGACGCAATCCTGCGACAGTCGGCCTTCCCCGTCGACAGCGATGTGAACGAGCAGCGGCGACTGCTCCGAGAATTGCTCTCGGCGCAGCCGCTGCCCGGCGACGTGACCGTGACCGCCGCCGCACTGGGCGGCGTCCCGACCGCCGAGATCACTGTCGAGGGAATCGAACCTCGCCACGTCGTGCTGTACTTTCACGGCGGCGTGTACGTGATGGGGGACGCCTCCCTCGCCGCTGACCTGGCCTCGCAGGTCGGTCGGCGGACGCAGGCCAAGGTCATCTCCGTCGACTACCGGCTCGCCCCCGAGCACCCGTATCCGGCAGCGGTCGACGACGCTCTTGCGGCCTACGAAGCCCTCCTGGACAACGGCATCGCCCCTTCGGAGATCGCCTTCGCCGGAGAGTCCGCCGGCGGCGGACTCGCCGTCGCGACCCTGGTCAACGCCCGCGATCACGGACTCCCCCTGCCAGCCGCGACCCTCGTCATGTCACCGTACGTCGATCTCACCCTGGCAGGGACGACGATGGAAACCAGGGGCGAGGACGACCCGCTGCTCAGCCGGGAAGCCCTCCAAGCCCGAGTCACCGACTATACGTCGGGTCAAGACGCCGCTCTTGACCTCATCAGCCCCGTGTTCGCCGACCTGTCCGGCCTGCCGCCCTTGATCATCCAGGCCGGAACTCACGAGGTTCTCCTCGACGACGCCGTCCGCCTCGCGCGGCAGGCCGCCGAGGCCGACGTCGAGGTCACGCTCGACATCACCCCTGGGGTGCCCCACGTCTTCCAGGCCTATCACCCGATCCTCGACGAAGCGGCCGCGGCGCTGGACAGAGCTGGGCAGTTCCTGTCTGCGCACCTCGTGGTCGCCGAGCGGCTGCTAAAAACATGAGCGTGGACGCTCCACCCCGGAAGCGCGCCGCGGCCGCCGACCCCGATGCGCTCGAGTTCCTTCGAAAGGCCGACCCCGTGCTCGCGGGGCTCATCGACGCAAGGCCGGACTTCCGTCCGCGGGCATGGATGGATGAGCTTCCGCCACTCGACGCCTTCGCGACACTCATCTTCCAGGTCGCCGGGCAACAGCTGTCCGTCGCCTCGACCCGGGCGATCATCTCGCATCTCCAAGACCGATTCGGAGGACGTCTGCCGCCGCCGGCCGAATTGCTCGCGGCTGATCCGCAGGTGCTGCGCGACAGCGGTTTCTCGGCCCGAAAAGGCGAGACCTTGCGCGCGCTCGCGGAGAGGTTCGTCGACGGACGCCTGAGCGAGGAGGCGCTCTCGCACATGACTGATGAAGAGGTCGAGGCGACCCTGACGGAGGTGCCCGGAATCGGGCCGTGGACCGCGCGCGGGTTCCTGCTCGTGGCTCTCGATCGGCCTGACGTCTTTCTCTCGGGCGACCTCGCGCTTCGACGCGCGATGCAACGAGCGTACGGCTTCGACCACCTTCCGACCGAAGAGGAGACGGCTCAGCTGTCGGATCGCTGGCGGCCGTATCGGAGCCTTGCGGTCAGCTACCTCTTCGCGTCCGAATACGATCGAGAACCCTGATGGGCGTGGGAATCATCGGCGCCGGCCGGCTCGGGCAGGCGATGGCGCGGACCGCGCTCCGGGCAGGGCGCACCGTCGTGATCGCCAACAGCCGCGGCCCGGAATCGCTCGGGCCGGTGGTCACGGAGCTTGGCGATGGCGTGTCCGCGGGAACGGTGGAGCAGGCAGCGGCGGCGGGCATCGTCGTCGTCGCTGTGCCGTGGGACCGCGTGCCGGCGGCCGTGCAACGCATCGACTGGAAGGATCAGATCGTCATCGACGCGACCAACGACTGGGCCGGCGACGATCTCGACGGGAGAACGTCGAGCGAGCTCGTCGCCGGCCTCGCCGCCGGCGCGCGCGTCGTGAAGGCCGCCAACACGCTCGGCGCCGATGTGCTCGGCTCGGATCCACAGGAGGCCGGCGGCCGGCGAGTGATCTTCATCTCCGGCGACGACGCCGACGCGAAAGCCGAGGTCGTCGCCCTGTTTCAGGATGCGGGGTTCGCTGCGATCGACCTCGGCGACCTCGCAACGGGCGGCGCGATGCAGCAGATCCACCGCCCGCTCGCGGGCGTCAACCTGATCCGACTCTGAGGAGCTTCCATCGATGGCCGTCCGCACCGAACTCACTCCGGCTGAAGCCGCCGACCGTCTCGCCTTGCGGGAGCTCTTCGACGCATACGCGCACTGTGCCGACCGCCGCAACGCCGAAGGCCAAAAGGCGCTCTTCACCGACGACACGCGCTTCGCCGTCTACATGGACGGCGAAGGTACCGATCCGACCTACGTCCTGGAAGGACGAGAAGCGCTCGCGCCCGCTTTCGACGACCTCAATCGCTACGAGGCCACGACACACTTCAACGGCCAAAGCACGGTCACCATCGACGGGAACCGCGCCACGGGCGAGAGCTACACGATCGCCCACCACATCTACAACGAAGACGGCACCCGCAAGATCATGATCGCCTCGCTCCGCTATCTCGATACGTTCGCCAAGCTCGACGGGCGCTGGTTCTTCGCCGAACGCGACCTCATCCTCGACTGGAGCGAGACGCGACCCCTGGCTGAAGGGACTGCGGCCTGATGCGACCGCATTTGACGCCCCCGGTAATGTCACCAGTGAGTCACCCATCGCCATTGGCCAGATGCCCTTTCGGTGTCGGCCGTTCTGTGGCGCATGCGACATTCGAATGATCGAGAAGACCTCAACCCTCCAGGCAATCGACCTCTCCTTCGACCACGTCCGCGGTCCGGAGGATGCACCGGTTCTCGTCGAATACGGGGACTACGAGTGTCCGTACTCCCGGCAGGCTTTCCGCGAGATCGAGCGCGCCGAGCAGCGGCTCGCGGGCGGCCTGCGGTTCGCGTTTCGCCACTTCCCTCTGACCGAGATTCATCCGCACGCGTTGGCTGCCGCGGCCGCAGCCGAGGCAGCAGCACGTCAGGACCGGTTCTGGGAGATGCACGACCGTCTCTTCCACGGGCAAAACGCGCTCGAGGACGAAGACCTGCGCCGCTACGCACGTGATCTCGCCCTTGATATGGAGCGTTTCGACGAAGATCGGGCGAGCGAAGCAGTCCTTGCGCGCATCCGGCGGGACATCGAAAGCGGAGTCGATTCCGGCGAGGTGCGCGGGACGCCGACGCTCTTCGTCAACGGGTCGGTCTACCGGGGTCACTACGACGCCGCGACGCTCGCCGAGGTGCTTTCGCGATGAGCGCCGTCTGCACTCACCTCGACTCCATCGAGGTGACGTCGCTTCCCGACCAGATCGCCGGCTGCGAAGACTGCCTCGCAATCGGTGACACCTGGGTGCACCTGCGGATGTGCATGACGTGCGGGAAGATCGGCTGCTGCGACTCCTCGCCGAATCGCCATGCTACGCGTCACGCTGGCGCCTCCGGCCATCCCATCATCCGCTCCGCCGAACCCGGCGAGGACTGGAGCTGGTGTTACGTCGACGAAGTCGCCTTCGTGCTGGATCCGTCATGAACCTCCCGGAGCTCCACCTCGCAGACTGGCGGCCGACGAAGGACACCCTCCACCTCTACTGCCAGATCCTCGGCAAGGTCCGACTCGCGACGACGTCGCCGCGCAATCACTGGTGGAACGCGCCGCTCTACGTCGACGTCCGCGGCCTGACCACACGTCGCCTCCACCACGGGGAAACCGAGTTCGAGATCGCCCTCGACTTCGTCGACGACGCTCTCGTCGTGCAGACCGGGGACGGCCGCATCGAATCCGTCTCGCTCGCGGGCGGCCTGCCGGTCGCCGGCTTCGACGCCTGCTTGCACGACACGCTTCGCAACCTCGGCGTCGACGTCGCCATTCAGGAGAAGCCGTTCGGTGTCCCAATGGAGTCGCCGTTTCGTGAGGACACCGAGCATGCGTCCTGGGACCACGACGCGGTCGAGCGCTTCGGACGCATCCTCGACTGGTCGGACTCCGTCCTCGAGGAGTTCAGCGGGTGGTTCAACGGCAAGACGAGCCCGGTGCATTTTTTCTGGCACGGGTTCGATCTCGCCGTCACGCGGTTCTCCGGACGGCCGAGCGGAAACTCGAGCGCGGATCCGGTCACGCGGGAGGCCTACTCGCACGAGGTCATCTCGTTCGGCTTCTGGCCCGGAGACGACAACGTCCCGGATGCCACGTACTACTCCTACACCGCGCCGGAGCCCAAGGGTCTGCGCGAGCAACCGCTCGCGGTCGGCGAGTGGGTACCGATGGGCACCTCGTCGTCGCTTGCCGTCGTCCCGTATGAAGAGGTGCGGACGTCCAAGGACCCGAGGCGAACGCTGCTCGCCTTCTGTGAGAGCGCCTACGAGGCCGGAGCCCGCCTCGCGGGGTGGGACATGGCCGCCTTCACGTCGAGTGCATGCCCCACGCCCGATGAGCTACGGGAGCTCCAGGCGACGGCTGCGGGACAGTTCGGTCGAGCAGCCGCCAGTTAGCCACCGCGGCAGCACAAGTCGGACACAGAGATTCCAGGCAGCTAGGCGGTGCGCATCGCTGAGTTCACCTCGGACGCCGCCTTCTCGATGAGTTCGGCCACGGCTTCAGGCTGCGAGACATAGATCGCATGGCTGCCCGTGACCTCGACAACAGTCGAGCCTGCCCGCTCAGACATCTCGCGCTGGGCCGACGGAGGGATCATCCGGTCTTCGGTCGTGACGAGGTACCAGCTCGGCTTGCTTCGCCAAGCAGGATCGCTGATCGTGCCGCCCAGGGCGTCAACGCCCCAGGGGACTTGCGAGTCGGCCATGAACGCGGCCTCTTCATCGCTCACGTCACCCGCGAATGAAGAGTGGAACTTCTCGCGGTCGAGGAACAGAAAGCCGTCCTGCGGCGGCAGAATCGGCGGCTGCGGCCCGTCAGTCGGGAAGGTTCCGATGAGGCTGTTCACTGATTCGCCCTTGTCCGGCACGAAGGCCGCGATGTAGACGAGCGCCGCAACGTTGGGATGAGTGCCCGCCTCGGTGATCACTGCCCCGCCGTAGGAGTGGCCGACGAGGATGACCGGTTCGTTCTGCGCGTCGATGGCCCGGTTCGTCACGGCCACGTCGTCTGCGTGTGAAATCGTCGGGTTCTGCACGACGGCGACGTTGTAGTCGTCCTTCTTCAGCTGGTCGTAGACACCGCGCCACCCGGAGCCGTCCACGAAACCTCCGTGAACGAGAACGACGGTTCCCGCTGCCCCTGCTTCCATGATGATCTCCTTCCCGGTTGGGGTGTCCCGGGGTAGAAAGGCAATGCTACTTGCCCTGGACGCACGATCAAAGCCGCGAGGGCGTCACCTGGCTCGGCGCGCTTGTGCAGGATCGAGTCGACGCATTCATCCCAGATCACGCCGTGAAGTTGGGCACTGTGTCCAGCTCGAACGCGCGGGTTCGAACCCCTCGTGCGCTTCTTCTTCCCGCTCGACGCAAGGCGTGAGCGGCTCGTCCCTCGCCGGCGCGATAAACCTATTGAATTCTCACTGCGGCAGGCGTATCGTCCGTCGCCAACGGCTCGGCCTGCGGCCCCGGGTAGAGCGAGGAGGGCGCGGTGCCAGAAACCGGGAACCCGGTTTCTTCGGACGAAGAAGAGACCAGCCAACCGTTGGATCAATCAGAGCGGGGTCAAGGCGTGGCTCTCCAAAACGCCGGCGACCAGGTGGAGGGCGCCCACGAGGAGGGCGTGACAGGGTCCAACGGCAACGGCGCCGTCGACAGGAGGTCGGCCGCCGGCATGTTCGCCGAGCTCGTCGGGGCGCACCACGACCTGGAACGGAACCCGAACGAGGCGAGGGCGATCGAGCGCTATCAGCACACGCTCGAGCAGTTCGAGGCCTACGAGGGTGAGATCACGCACGTCTACTGGTCGTCGAAGCGTGCGTCGGCGGTTGCGCTGACCGTGAAACGCCGCGGGAAACTCGCGCAATGGGCGCTCGACGACGATGCCGTGATCCGTCTGCACCGCGTAACCGACTGGCTCGAGCCCGAATACCGAATTGCGGAGCTGCTCCACCACTGCGACACGCTCGCGATCAAGGTCTCGCAGGTGCTGCGCGGGACGAGCGAGCGAATCGCGATGCAATGGATCTACGCCGTCCAGAGCCATCTCGTCGGCTATTTGGAACGAAGCGACCACGCGCGCAGGGAGAACGGGGCCCACCGCGAGCTGACCCCGTCGAAGAAGAAGGAGCTCAACGCCGTCATCAGGTCGCAAGCCCGCGAGCTGATCCAGATCGAGCGGTATTACGGGCAGGCGGCGGAGAAGGCCTCGAGGATCGTCTATTTCTGGGGCATGATGGTCGGTGCGGTTCTCTCTGGGCTGATTGGCCTTGGGATCGCGGCGATCCTGCAAAACGGCGGCTGGTTCGACGAGCCGCACACGCTCGCCACGCAGACGTTCATCATCTGTTTCGCCGCAGGCGGGCTCGGGGCAATCGTGAGCGTCCTCATGAGGATGAGCTCGAATAGGTTCGGTGTGGACTATGAAGTCGGGCGGGCGACCGTCAGGCGCCTGGGCAGCTTTCGCCCGTTCATCGGAGCGGTGTTTGGCATGGCCCTCTACTTCCTGTTCCAGAGCGAGCTGCTGCATACCTCGGTTCCCGACGACCCCGGCACGTCGTTCTTCTTCTTCGGCACCCTCGCGTTTCTCGCCGGCTTCAACGAGCGGTGGACGAATGTCCTGCTGGGGAAGGCCGAGAAGACGCTTGCTGCGAGCCTCGGCGACATCCGAAGCGATGTGCTCTCAGACGACCCGGAGGAGTGAGCGATGAACGACGACTACGTTGATGACGATCCGGAGTACGAAACCGAAGAAGACGACGACGCGGTGATCGCCGGCCTGACGGCCGTGGATCCCCGCAACGTCCCGCCCGATCAGGGCGACGCGGGAAAGGAGAGCAACTGATGCCGGCGGTCTCGGGATTGGACCGTGACCAGCGAGCCAAGGCCCGCCGAGCTTGCGTGGAGGCGGCGTTGCTGGGCCTGAACAACATCTCGGAGGTTCACTACACCCAGGATTCGCGTCGCTGGGATGGCATCGGCAGCCGTCGGGTCGCGGCCAAGGGGAAGTTCCCACATCATTCGGACTGCTCGTCGTTCGCGACGTGGTGCCTCTGGAACGGCCTAAACCTCGGCTTCGACATCGACGATGTCGTGAATGGTCTCGACTGGAGCGCCGGGTACACGGGCACGTTGCTGCAGAATGGGAAGCAGGTGAAGCGCGTCGAGAACGTGAGGCAAGGTGATTTGGTCCTGTACGGGGACGAGTGGCCGGGAAGCCACGTTGCCATCGTTGTCGGGCGGCAGGACGGCGTGCCGATGGTCGTCAGCCACGGCAGCGAGGAGGGGCCGTTTCTCATTCGCTACGACTACCGGTCGGACGTGATGCAGTTTCGCCGCTACATCTAGGCTGCTAGCCGACGAGCCCGAAGGGGTATGTGAGCGCTGACCTTCTCGCGCCGCCGGTCGTCTGGACGGCTACGTGCACGCGGACGCGATCAGCCGAACGCTCTACGCGAATGAGCGGCTCCTGGCCGGCGAGTTCTGGTGCGCGCGCGACAGCACGCGGTGGCACAGCCTGAACAGCGTCTCCCCGGAGCCGCGCGTGATCTTTCCGCCGACGCCGGTGACGATCCGCGAGCTCGGGCGGGACCCGGTCGTCTGCGAGCGGAATCAGATCGTCTTCTACAACCCCGGAGCTGAGTCAGATCGACCTGACGAAGGTGGTCGTCAGGGCTTCGCCGCATGCCGACACCGTTCCCGGCCTGCAGCGGAACGGCTGCGGGAGGGAGACCGTACAGGCCTCCCTCCCGCGTGATTCAGGTGGCTACTTCCAGCCCGTGATGTCGAGGATGGTGCCGAAGCCGCTCGAGTTGTGCTGGATGCTGACGTAGAAGTGCTTGCCGGTCGGGTCGAAGAACCCTCCCGTCCATTCGGCGTCCAGGTCGTTGAGCGTGCCGATCCGGATGCACCCGTCAGACAGGGTGTCGTCGTCGGACCGGTCGTCGAGACAATCCCAGAGGTCGTTGTTCCGGGTGCCGCCCTGCGCAGAGACGGTGCTTCCGTCCTCGTGAATGACCCAATTGCCCCGGCTCGACTGGTAGGCGATGTTGTCGGGCATGTTGATCTCCTGCGAGCCCTGGACCAGCAGCGTGACCTCTGGCACCGTGGCGCCGCTCGCCGAGGCGGCGACCGTACCGTCGGTGATGCAGATGGTCTCGCCGAAGTAGCGGGACGAATCCCGACCGGTGTTGTTGCCGCAGAAGCGGACGTTGCCGGCCGCCAGCGCGTTCGCGTCGATGTCGATGTCCTCCGGCCGGTAGTAGCCCGTGGCCTTCACGGCCGCCGCCAGCGGCTGCAGGAGGGCGCCGTTCCCCGGAATCGATTGCCAGGATCCCCGTCCGTACTGGAAGCCTTGGCCGTTGTTGCCGCTCGTTCCAACCCGTAGAGCGAAGACCGATCCGCTCGAGTACGGCGACTGGTCGAGGGATGTGATCGGCGCTCCCCCCGCCCATGGGTGGGCCGGCACGAACTTGTAGTACGCGCCGCCGGGTGCACCAGCGTTGGCCGAGAGTTCGTTGCCGTAGTAGGTGACTCCGTTCGGCAGGATCGCGAGACCCTCGAACGCGTTGAAGCCCAAAGCGTCGACCCGGCGGATGTTCGGGCTGGAGCTCACTCCGGTGGTCCGGTCGATGGTCGCGCCGACGACGTTCAGCGGGTCGATGATCTCGTACATCGCTCCGTCCGCTGCCTCCTCACCGAAGAGAATCGTCCCCCACGGTGTCGCGCGCACGGGATCGTTGTCTTCGATACCGCTCACGATCGTGGTGGCGACGCCGGTCGCGAGGTCGATCTTCTGAAGCCCGGGCTCGGTGGTGCCCTCTTCGTTGACAGCGATCAGGTACGCGGGCGACGACTGTGGCCAGAGCACCATCTGGTCGAGGACCGGAGCCGCGTTCCCGGCAGTGACCACCTTTGCCTTCAGGCCTTTCGCGAGTGTGACGAGGCCGGTCGGGTTCGCGAGCGCCTGAGCCTCGTCCAGGTCGGCGGTCGACGACCCGTCGACTGGCTTGTTGACGCCAAAAAGCTGCTCGGAGTGAGATGCCAACCGTTGCTCGGTCTTCGCGCCGAAATCGATTGACACCGCGGCTCCGACGACCCCTGCTGTCACGAGCAGCAGAACCGCGCCGATCCCGACCCACAATGTGCGCTTTCGCATCAATGCTCCTCCCGTCGTGGTTGACGGCGCTGATCCTGTCGTCGGTTCCTCGGACGATGCGGTGAACGCACCGTGCCGATGTGGTGACGAGCCCGGCGTTCTTCAACGTCCCGATGACGACGCTCGCACCGCTCGAGGTCGGGTGAACCCAGATCGCAGGGTCGTCCGCGTCAAGAGTCTGTGTCGGTGCGGTGACGAGCCTGCTGGGCGAAACGGCGGGCTCTGTTTCGAGCCCGCCGTTCGTGGCGCGCGGAATTGCGTGATCAGCCGAGGGGCGAGGGCGAGCGCCGCCTTGCGAAGAAGACACCGCTCACAAATGCCCCCAGTGCTCCGAGCACGAGCATCCAGACAGGGACCGAGCCGGGTCCCGCGAGGCCCGCGAGCTGCGTGAAGGCGCCGCACGGACCGGAGCCCTGCCCGCCGCCCCCGGGGCCTGAGCCGCCGGAGCCGCCCGGGGTCGCCGATCCGGCGGAGTCGCTCGTCGAGCCGGAGCCATTGTCGGTGTCTCCGCCTCCGGAGCCGCCCCCGTCAGAGCCGCCTCCACCCGTGCCGGGCCCGTCCCCCGGGTCGTTGTCGCCGCCGGCTCCCTCGCACGAACCGGCCTGAGCGTCTCCGTTCGTCAGCCCGACAGCGCCGACGGCGATACAGCCGAGACCCGCGCCGGCGTTCGTGTCGTCTCTCGTCGTGCCGGCCTTCGCGGCGCCCCCGCCTCCGGATCCGCAGTTTCCGGCTTTTCCGGTCAGTGCCGAGTCACCCGTGGCGGCTGCTCCATCCATGCAGCCAGCGACTGCGTTCCCTCCGTCGTCGCCGTTCTGTGTCGACGCGGTGGCTGCGCTGCCGTTCCCTGCGCCCGCGTTCGCCGAAACGCTGGTGTCGCCGTTCTGCTGCTCGGCGTTCACCGGCGCGACGATGTGCTTGCCGTCACCGGACTGGCCGTTGGTTCCGATGATCAGGGCCTGCGGAAGCGCAGAGCCGGGAAGGGCAAGCGCGGTAACGGCCACGGCGAGCGCCAAAGCGATCTTCGTGCGTTTCACTCCTGCCTCCTTCGTTTCGTGGGACGGCCCCGAGGGGTTCGCCGGGCGGCGCAGGACTGGGTCCCGTTTCGTGCAGGTAGGAAGCCGGCGCGCCGCGTTTCTGACGGCGGATCCCCCTCCGTGAGGGCGAATCGGCCGTTCGAGGGATGCCTACGGCTCGCCGGGCGGCCGGGAGACGTCGTCGAGCTCCAACGAGTCGAGAAAGACCCTGACCACATCGGGGTCGAACTGCGAGCCGGCGGCCTCTCTGAGGATCCGGGCTGCCTCGTCGTGGGGGAGGGCGGGTCGATAGACGCGGTCGCTCGTCAGAGCGTCGAACGCGTCGGCCACAGCCGCAATGCGCCCGACCAGGGGGATGGTGTCGCCGGCGAGCCCCTCCGGGTAGCCACGTCCGTCGTACCACTCGTGGTGCGTCAGCGCGATAGAAGCGGCGAGATCGAGAATGCCCGTCCCGGAATCGATGAGGATCCGGTGTCCGATGGTCGAGTGGCGCTCCATCAGCTTTCGCTCGGGCTCGTTCAGCGCGCCGGGCTTGAGGAGGATCTCGTCGGGCACGCCGAGCTTGCCGATGTCGTGCAGCCGGCAGGCGCTCGCAATCGCCCGGCTACGCGGCTCCGCGAGACCGAGGGCGCGCGCCGCGACGCCCGAGTAGTGGCCAACCTGCTCGAGATGGCGTCCAGCGCCCGCATCGACGAGCTCCGTAGCGCGCAGGAGCGGCTGTAGGGCGCGCTCGTTCGCCCCGCTCCGGCGAACCGCCCGCGACGCCCGCGACCCGCGGGCCGCTACGCGCATGACAGCCTTGCCGAGCCGACTGCGTCACGGATCGCCCGCGCGAGCAGGGGCGGCGAAAACGGCTTCGGCAGGAACGCGGGTGCTGGCCGGGGCGCGTCGAGGATCGCTTCGTCCGGGTACCCCGAGATGTAGACGACCGGCAGCGCGGGGGCGATAGAGGCCAGCCTCCGACCCAGCTCGAAGCCGCTCATCGTCGGCATGACGACGTCGGTGACGACGACGTCGATCTCGTCCCCGCGTTCTGCGGCGATTGCGAGTGCCCCCTCGCCGTCTGCGGCTGTGAGGACTCTGTAGCCGTACCGCTCGAGCGACCTGCGCAAGGACTGGCGGACGTCCTCCTCGTCGTCGGCGACGAGCACGGTCTCCATTCCCATCCCGTCGAGGTCGTTCGCGGGCGAACCGCTCTCGAAGGCCCGGCGTGTCCGCGTGGCCGGTGCGTTCAGGTAAGGGAGGTAGACGCTGAAGGTCGTGCCCTGTCCTCGTGCGCTCCAGACCTCGACCTCACCGCCGTTTCGCTCGACGAGCTCGTGCACGACGGCCAGACCCAGTCCCGTTCCTCGCCCGGCTTCCTTCGTCGTGAAGAATGGCTCGAACATGCGGGCCTGGGTTGCCGGGTCGATTCCTGGGCCGCTGTCGCTGACGCGTACTCGTGCCCAGCGCTCGCTGTTTCGAACGGAAGGCTCTGTGGCGAGCTCGAGTCTTCCGCCAGCCGGCATGGCGTCGCGCGCGTTCAGGACGAGGTTGACGAGCACGAGCTCGAGTTGAGTCGGATCCGCGAGCACCGTCGCCGACCGGTCGCCGGCCGACCGGACGAGCTCGATGTCGTCGCCGATGACCGGAGCAAGAAGGGACTCGACCGAGGCGAGAAGGTCGTTGAGGTCGACGGAGCGAGGGTCGAGCGCCTGGGTGCGCCCGAAGGTGAGGAGCTGGCTCACGATCCGACCCGCATCCTCAGCGGCATCCTCGATCGCCTTGAGCTCATCGGCGTCGTCCAGTCGTTCACGCAAGAGCCAGGCGTGGCTCCGGATGATCAGGAGCAGGTTGTTGAAGTCGTGTGCGATTCCGCCGGCGAGCCGGCCGACCGCCTCCATCTTCGAGCCATGGGCGAGCCGGCGCTCGAGCTCCTTGCGCTCAGAGGTGTCCGCCACGAGCACGAGGCGGCCGGGATTCCCATTGCCCGCGCCCAGGAGGGCGGTGAAGACCGAAGCGTCGAAGCTCGAATGGTCCCGGCGGACGCACGTCAGCTCGTGGTCCGAGCGCGGAGGGGAGCTCAACACGTAGTCGGCGAGCAGATGGCGACTCTCTCCGTCCGCAAGCAGAGGCAGCCGGCGGCCGAGAAGCTCTTCCCGGTCCCAGCCGAAGGTTTCCTCGGCCGTTCCGTTCCACCGGAGCACTCGGGCGTCGTCATCGAGCTCGAAGATGGCGAGTGGGGAGGCCTCGATCAGCGCCTCGAGACGTTCCACCGTGTGCTCGAGCTCCCTCTTGAGGATCGACACCATTCCCGCGGCGACGACCAGGGTGGCGGCGCCGAGGAGCCAGCGCATCGCGGTTGGCGGAGCTCCCTGACCCAGCGCTTCTGCGACTGGAAAACAGAGGAGAATGAAGGCGAGTTGGATCGCAATCGCGCGCCTCGTGAAGAAATAGGCGGCGTAGAGCGCAACCCAGAAGTAGAAGAACTCGTACGCACTGGTGCCCCCGAAGAAGAGCCCAGCGCTCACGAGAACGGTTCCGGCCGCGCAAAGGAGCTCATAGGCGGGCGGGCGCAGGCGGTGGAATCTCGTTCCCGGCACGAGCGAGAGCAGGACTGCGAGAACAGAGGTCCCGGCGACGGCGAGCGTGTCACGGGGCCTTTCGCTCGGGAAGGCGGTTGAGACGAGCCCGAGGAGGCCGCCGGTCGCGAGCAGCCAGAAGCTCGCTCTGGCGATGGATGGCGCCTCTCCGGCGCCGAAGAGACGGGCGACTCGTTCACGGAGGGCATGGATCGGGGTGAGCGGCATCTCGCTTCCTCCTACGCGATCAGCTTCTGCCGCAGCGCGACGGCAACGGCTTCGGTCCGCGAATGGACTTCGAGCTTCTGCATCGCCCTGCCCACGTGCGTTCGCACGGTTTGGGGGGAGATGAACATGCGCGTGCCGATCTGCTCGTTCCCGAGGCCGTCGGCGATCATCCGGAGAATCTCGCGTTCGCGCGCCGTGAGCTGCTCGGCGCGGTTGTCGTCCATGAGCAGGCTGGCCAATGCCGGATCGATGTAGACCGCGCCCTGGGCCACCATCTCGATGGCGCGGACGAGATCGGGGAGCGGCGCCTCCTTGAGCACGAATCCTCGGGCTCCGGCATCGAGCGCCTCGGTCAAGACGGCGAAGTCCGAACGACCGGTGAAGACGATCACCGACGTCTCCGGCGAGATGCGGGCCGCACGCCGGGCAACCTCTGCGCCGTCCGCCCCCGGCAGACCCATGTCGACGAGCGCGACCAGCGGCCGTTCGCGCCCGATGAGCTCGAGCGCCTCGTCGCCGTCGTTCGCGACGGCGACGACCTCGATACCACGTCCGGTAAGAACCGCCCGGATCGCGTCGGCGACGACCGGGTGGTCGTCGGCGACGACGCAGGTCAGGCCGTGCTCTTCCGTTCGTTCCATTTCCTACCCCTTTCGGGCTCGTTGCAGGGAAGGAAGGTGGAGCCGGCTGAATCTTGCGTTCGACGCTCGAGTTTCACTCGTTCGAGGGAGCGTCGGGCCCGAATGCCCTGTTTCGAGGTCGGCGCGCGTTAGGCGGGGGACGGAAGACGCGCGGAAAGAGGGCTATCCACCACTACGTCGCGGCCCCAGCCTTTTGTGGGATGAGGGGAATCGTCGCGACGGGTACCATCGTGCTCGCCGCGTTCGTGCTCGCAGGGGAGGCGAAGGCTGTCGGCGGTCACTACGTCTTCGCGGGCGGGAGCGACGCGGCTCGGGCCGCAGTCCGCTCGGCGCTCGACGCAAGCCGGTTCGACTGGGACCTCGTCGAGCGAGAGGTCACGATTCGAATCACCGACTGCGGCTGCGCGGGAGCGAGTCCGGGCGAGATCATTCTCGACGAGGAGGTCATGACCGACCCGCGCTTCGGCCCGAAATACGCCTGGGGGATCGTCCAGCACGAATACGCCCACCAGGTCGATTTCTTCCTTCTCGATGCCCGCGACCGCCGCCGTGTCCGGCAATGGCTCGGCGGCTCCGACTGGTGCTACGAGGACCCCGACGTCGACCACGACGATCACGCCTGCGAGCGCTTTTCTTCCTCGCTTGCCTGGGCCTACTGGCCTCGGCCTCGCCGCAACATCATGGTGGTGCACACAGCCGTCACGGCGGCGGAATTCCGCGAGATGCTTCCGCAGCTCCTCGGGCTCGATGAGAAGTCGATCGCCTCACAAGGGTTGCCAAGTAGAAGATCGTCGCCCACATTGAGACCAGTCTCATGAGCGCGAATCCCGTAATCGAACGGCCGCGCCTGGCTCGGAGCGAGGGGTCGCCACAGGAGCGAACCGGCGATCTCTACGAGCGGTACTACGACCGCGTCTTCGGCTACTGCCTCTACAAGCTCGGCGACCGGCAAGAAGCCGAGGACGCCACCCAGACGACGTTTCTCTGGGTCATGCGCGGCCTCGAGCACGGCATCGAGCCGAGGCTCGAGGCGAACTGGCTCTTCACGATCGCCCAGAACGCGTGTCGGGCGCGCATCAAGACGCGAGGGCGCAAGCGGGAGCAGGAAACCCTGAGCGACCCCCAGATACTGGAACAGGTCGCGCCCGGAAGGAGCGGCGTGCAAGACGAGCTTCTCGGCTTGAAGGAGGCTCTTCGCGACATGCCCGAGCTACAGCGGCAGGCGATCATCCTCCGTGAGTGGCGAGGCTTTTCCTACAAGGAGATCGCCGCCGAGCTCGACCTCACCGACGCAGCTGTCGAGACGCTTATCTTCCGTGCGCGCCGGTCGCTCGCGAGCCGTCTCGAGAACCCGAATGCCCGCCCCGGCAAGCGGGCGACGCTCGCCGTCAACTTCGGTTGGCTTCTCTCGGGCGTCAAGTCGTTCTTCGCCTTCGGCGGCGCGGCGAACCTCACGGCGCTGGCTGCTTGTGCCGCTGCCGTCGCGATCGGCTTGGGTATCCCAGGCGACACCCCGGCCCGCCCGGACCAGGCTGTTCCACCCAGGGCGACACAGCCGGCGACGGTCTCTGCGAGCCACGCGAAGCCGGTGCAGGGAGCGAAGGAACGGGCGAAAGGGCAGCGAGACAAGAAGAGCGATCAGGGATCGGCGCGACGTGATCCCTCCGCACCGGTGGGCCACGCTCCCGCCGAGGCTCCGTCCGTTCCGGCAGCCGGCGGCCTGGTGGAAACCACCACCGGCGTTCTCACGCCGCTCACCGACACCGTGGACAAGACGCTCTCCCAGGTCGACAGCGTCGTCGCCCAAGTCGGTGAGGCGCTCGATCCGGTCGTACCGGCCGCCCCGGAGCCTCCGCCGCTGCCTTAGCGGTCGCCGGACGACCTGCGCAAGATTCTCCCGAGTCGCGCTTCCTAGTTGGCATGACTCTTCGTGCCATGGTGGTAGGAAACGCAGAACCGTTCAGAGATGCGCTCGTAACGCTCCTCCTCGAGCTCGACGACAAGCTCGACGTCGTCGGCTGGGCCCGGGACCAGGAAGAGGCGGTTCAGCTCGCGACTCTTGCCTTTCCCGACGTGGCGCTTGTCTGTGCCGAGACCGAGCCGGTCGGCGGCGTTCAGGCCACCCGGGAGATCCTCGAGGCGAATCCCTCGTGCCGCGTGATCGTTTTCGGCGAGCGGGCGGACGTCGACGCGGTCGAATGGGCCTGGTCTGCCGGCGCCGCGGGCTACGTGACCCTGGATGCCTTCAGCATCGACCTGCTTGCGCTCGCGATCAGCGCCGAAGAGACTCGTCTCACCGCTCGCGCAAGTTTTTCGGCCGAGGCGCTTCCTTAGTACAGGGATCACGACGCCGCGAACGAATTGATCCCTGAGCGGTCTTCCTTCCCGCTCCTCTCCCTAACGAGGCGGGTCTTCGGGCCCGCCTCCTCCCTTTTTGGGCTAAGGCAGGTCGACGTCCGGGACCGGGAGGTCGGGAACGCTCCCGTTCCCGTCGGTGAGGAGCGGAAGCTCAGGCTCGTCCACCGTCACCGTTCCGACGATCGGAAGGTCCACGGTCGCGAGAGGCTTGGACTCTTCGCCGCCTCCACCACTACCACCACCACCGCCGCCGCCGGTGCCGCCGCCGGGCGGGGGATAGGAGGAGGTGGGATGATCCTTTCCGCCGTGACCTGATCCCTTGGGGCCGTGCTTGTCGTGTCCGGATGCGCGATCGCTTCCGACTGGGGAACCCGGATGGACGCGGTCGGAAGGAGCGTTCGGGGCGGTCACGCGCGCCACCTCAGCGGAGCCCGGCAACGCGTTCTCCGGCGATCCCGCCTTCGCGCCCCGCCCGCCCGTCACGAGAAAGGCGCCCAGGACGACGATGGCTATCGCAGCGACGGCCGTCGCGAGCGCAGTCCGGTGGGGAGGCCGCTCCTCCGCGAGGTCGTCGGCGCTCGCCTGCCCGGCGGCCATGAAGGGGACGGGGGGACATGGGGTGAAGGCAACGCGGCTGTGTTCCTCGCGGCCGCGATCGAGCTCTGGTTCGCCCAACATCGAAGACCTCCTTCGTTGGGACGTTCTACTGGTCTCGATGTCATCGACGCTGACCGCTGGCAGCCTGACCGTGAGACCTAACTCGAAGGGGTGATTTCCGCTCACCACTTCGAGTTTGGGCGCTTTGCAGGTCTTTCTTCCTTTCGAGAGGCCCTCTCGGCGTGTGCACGTCCCCCGTAAGAGTGACGAACAGGTGTCAACGGCGCTCCCCTGTCGCGCGCTGCCGTGTTCCGCACCTCGATGTTTCTCTCCGGTGTCCAGGGCTGGTCGCGTGCCGCATCCTCCGCCCGCTGAGATACTTGAACGATGGACGAATCTCAGATTCACATATCGATCGAAAAGCTCGTCGCCGAGGAGCACGAGCTCTGGGGCCGCGAGTCGGACGGCAGCGCGACCGACGACGATCGTCGCCGTCTCGAGCAGATCCGGCTCTCGCTCGACCAGTGCTGGGACTTTCTGCGCCAGCGCCGTGCCCGCCGCGACGCGGGCCAGGACCCGGACACTGCGGCCGCTCGCCCGCCCGAGGTCGTCGAGCGCTACGAGCAATAGCCGGGCTGTCGACCGAGAGGGCCGCGACCGAGGCCACGGCCCCCTCAGTTCTCAGCGAGCTAGGCGGCCAGGTCGAACGCCGGTTCGCCGACTTCCTGGGGCTGTTCGAGCTCGTCGCGCCGGATGAGGGTGAGGGCGGCGACGATCCCGATACCGGCAATGATGGCGCCGGCGACGAACGCGTTGGTGAACCCGTCGACCAATGCGCTGGGCACTCCAGTGCCGGCCGACACGGCATCCTCGGTTCGCGAGGTCGCGATGGTCGAAAGTGCCGCGATCCCGAGCGCACCGCCGATCTGCTGGGACGTGTTGATCAGGCCGGAGGCCAGTCCCGCTTCGGCGGGCTCGACGCCCGCGAGAGCCGCGATCGTGATCGGCACGAACGAGAAGCCGATCCCGACTCCGATGAGCAAGAACCCCGGCAGGAGGTCGGTCACGTAGGAGCCGCCCACCGAGACCTGCGTGAAGAAGATCAGGCCCGCGGTGAGGAAGGCCATCCCGGAGACGAGCACCGGCTTGACGCCGATGCGCGTCACGAGCTGGGCCGCGACGCCCGACCAGATGATCGCCGTCCCGGCGACCGCGAGGTAGGCGACTCCGGTCTCCATCGCCGAGTAGCCGAGCACCTGCTGCATGTAGAGGGTGAGCATCAGGAACATGGAGAACATCGCCGTGCCCATGATGAATCCGGCCACGTTCGCGCCCGCCACGGTCTTGGTACGGAGCAGCCCGAAGCGCATGAGTGGCTCCGGATGGCGGAGCTCCCAGCCGACGAAGCCGGCGAGGAGGGCCAGTGAGACGACGGCGAACCCGATCGTCGTCCCGGCGAGCCAGCCGTCCCGCCCGGCCTGCGTGATCGCGTACACAAGGGAGGAGAGGCCAGCGGTGACGAGTACCGCGCCCGGCAGGTCGAAGGTCTTCACGCTGGAATCACGGCTCTCGTCGAGCAGGATCGGCGCGAGAACGATCGCGAGCACCCCGACGGGGACGTTGACGAAGAAGATCCACTCCCAGCTGAGGGCGTCCGTGAGGATCCCGCCCATGAGAACCCCTGCTGCGGCGCCGAAGCCGCCCACTGCGCCCCAGACACCGAGCGCGACGTTGCGCTCGCGGCCTTCATGGAACGTCGTGGAGAGGATCGAGAGTGCTGCAGGGGTGATGATCGCCGCGCCGAGCCCCTGGAAGGCGCGCGCCGCGATCAGCGACGCCTCCGACCAGGCAAGGCCGGCGAAGAGCGACGAGAGGGTGAAGACGACGAGGCCGCCCAGGAAGATCCGCCTGCGCCCGAGGAGGTCCGCCGAGCGGCCTCCCAGGAGCAGGAACCCTCCGAAGAAGAGCGCATACGCGCTGATCACCCACTGCAGGTTCTCCTGCGAGAACCCGAGATCGACCTGGATCGACGGCAGCGCGACATTCACGATGGCGATGTCCAGGACGACCATGAACTGGACGACGCTGAGGAGCGCCAGTGCCAGCCACTTCCGTTTTGCCGTTGCGGTCATGTTCGTCCGATTCCTTTCGATTCAGTAGAGATTGCTAGCAACCTAGCAGCAGTGACTTGCGACTTGCAAGTTCTTACTTAACAACAGCAAGCACATTCGCTAGAATGGCGCCCATGACCAAGCGCTACGACGAGTACTGCCCCGTGGCCCACGCGCTCGGCCTGGTCGGCGAGCGGTGGGCGCTGCTCGTGGTGCTCGAGCTCATGCGCGGCCCGAAGCGCTACACCGATCTCGCCGAGAACCTGCGCGGGATCGGGACAAATATCCTCGCCTCGCGGCTCCGCGACCTGGAAGCCGGGGGCGTCGTCGCGAAGCGGACCCTTCCGCCGCCCGCAGCCTCGAAGGTGTACGAGCTCACCGACTATGGACGCGAGCTGCGTCCGGTCATCCGCGAGCTTGCCCTCTGGGGCGCCCGCACACTCGGTCCACCGACGCACGAGGACGAGCTCTTCCCGGGCTGGCTTGCGAATGCACTCGACACCGTGCTCGCGCCGCGCGCGCCCCTCGGGCGATTCGAGTTCCGGGTGGGGGCTGAGGTTTCGTCGCTCGTCGACGGGGAGGTGCTGGACGGCCCTGTCGAGAATCCCGACGTCGTCGTCGAAGGCGACCCCGAGGGCGTGTACTACATGTTCATCCAGCGTCGACTCGACTGCGTCGGCGTCGAGGGCGACCGCGGCCTGCTCGAGGAGCTGATCGCCGCCGCTCCCGCGCCGGTCGACCTGCCCGCTTCAGCCTGACGAAGACCTCATCTGCCCGCTCGTCGGCGAGCCGTAACGGCTTGGCCTGGGAGGTCCGCGAAACACCACTTTTTCACGGCACATTCACCACGCGAAATCGGTATATCGTCCGCGCGGCTGCGAAACTTTCGACGATGGGAGACCCGGACGATGTCCGCTGATCTGACCTACGACCTCATGCTCGAGGTGGAAGGCGTTTTCCGCTCGATGCCGGTAAGGACCACGCTCGCCTCCGAGCTGCACGTGGGGGAGACCTTTGAGCTTCGCGGACGGCGTTGGGTCGTTTCGAGGGTCGACCGCGTCGACCGCGACGACCTCGACCTCCGCGTCGTTGCTAGGCAGGCTCAGGACACCGAGGTTGCCGCCTAGCATCTGGGCCCTAACATTAGTCCGATGGCGAAGGCTGCCCGTCACAGCTCCGACGACCTCGTGCGCGCGATGCTCGCGGTGCAGCGAAGCGCGATCCTCGAGAACGACGGGGCCGCGCGCCAGGGCCGTGACCCTGAGGCCGTCCATCAGATGCGCGTCGCCACTCGGCGTGCTCGCGCCTTGCTGCGAACGGCCACCGGTGTTCTCGAGCCCGAACGGGAGGCGAAGCTTCGCGCGGAGCTTGCGTGGCTCGGCGGGGTGCTCGGAGGCGTCCGCGACCTCGACGTGCTCATCACGCATCTTCAGTCCGAGGCCGACACTCTCGAACCGACCGATCGAGTCGCGTTGAAGCCGCTCTTCAGCGGCCTGGCAGCCGAGCGTCGCAAGGCGCGCACCACTCTCGTGCGGGCTCTCAAGAGCGCGCGCCACCGCCGGCTTCTCGACGAGCTCGCCGAACCCGCTGTCGGACAACCAACGCTGAACGGCCGGATCAAGCTCGACAAGCGCGCCGGCAAGGAGTTCGAGCGGCTCGTCAAGGCGATGCATACGCTCCCGAGCGAGCCGACCGACGAGGAGCTCCATCGCGTGCGCAAGCTGGGCAAGCGCGCGCGGTATGCGGCGGAGCTCACCGAGCCTCTGGCACCCCGGAAGACGGCGGCCTTCGTGAAGCGCGCGAAAGCCTTCCAGGACGTCACCGGCGAACACCA
>Ga0111539_10002717_pt1 | contig 23470 bp, 19 predicted proteins | sample RhiMethybrSRZTD1_FD_79667 | JGI IMG/M metagenome (GOLD analysis project Ga0111539, IMG submission 79667) | Populus rhizosphere microbial communities from Tennessee, USA - Rhizosphere MetaG P. TD hybrid SRZTD1 (version 2) (version 2) | ecosystem: Host-associated > Plants > Roots > Rhizosphere >...
GAGCTGGTGGATCGTCGCGCCCGCCAGGCTCGCGGCGATCTCCGCTGCGCTGTGAGGAAGCTCGATTCCGGCGTCGAGCCACACGCGGTAAGTCTTCTCGGCGACGGCAGACTTGACGGCCGCGCGGGATTCGGGGTCGGCGCTGGCGAGGCCCTCCACTTCTGCGAGACCTGCGCTCGACGCGTGGAACGAGCGCGCGATCTCCTCGAGGTCGAGCGTCCGGCGCAGAGGGTGATGGACCTCCATCACGAAAGGCCTGCCCCGGCCGAGCATCCGTGCGTCAGTGTCCTCTCGGCCCAGAGTGTGGAGGTGCGTTCTTTGGCCGCCCGACAGCCGGAGCATGGGCTCGGAGAGAAGCTCCTGGATGCTGGGCCCGCACAGGCTGCCCGTGTGGCGGCAGGAAGGACAACCCCGACCTCGACAGGCGTGATGCACCCAGCGCGTCGCCGGAATTTCACGGGAGAGTTTTCGATACCGGCCCGCCACGAAAATCGGCGCGGCCTGCACGCGCAGCTCGAGCCTGGACCCTACGTCGACCCGGACGTCGGGACGGAGGAAATCGGCGTCGGTGCCGGGCCGCTCGAGAGAGATGCGCTCTCCCACTTTTCGCTTCAGCGTCCGGAAGCGGCGCTCGTGCGCCGCGCGGTCGTACCCAGCGTCGCGATCGAAACCGACGACGAACGTGCGGAACTCGTAGCGCTCGAGCGCGTGCAGGATGCATTCGACGAGCGCATCCGCGGGGAGAGAATCGACGACGTCCTTCGTCTGCGTCATGCGATCAACACTTGTTGCCATCGCTCTGGTCTTTGTGAGTACAATAGCAATGCAACCACCAGCGAGGCTCGAGGAAAAGTTCATGAAGAGTCTGCAAGAGACACCGTACACTTCCGAAAGGAAGATGTACGAGGAATTCGGGATCAAGAACGACCGGCTGGAGTTGAAGTTTCTGCCGGAGTTCGGTTGCCACTGGACTCAGCTCCGCTTCTCCGCGAAGGGGCAATGGATCGACCTCCTGGTCTCGGCACCCGACCAGGAGGCGCTCGTGCGACGCCCCACGGGCTACGGCTCCTATATCCTGGCGCCTTGGTCGAACCGCATCTCGGGCGCAGCTTTCCAATTCGAGGGCACGCACCACCAACTCCGAGAGAATTTTCCCGACAAGACCGCGATCCACGGCGACGTCCGGAACCGGCCCTGGAAAGTCACGCACGCGTCGGATGCGAAGTTCGAAGCGATGCTCACGAGCAGCGACTTCCCGGACTTCAACTTTCCTTTCGCGCTCGTTTTTCGCCACTCGCTCGAGCTCCAAGGCGATTCTCTGCGGGTTCAGTTCTCCATCGAGAACGTGGACAAGCAGCGGGCCCCGGTCGGATTCGGGTTCCATCCCTTTTTTCGGCGCCGGCTCACGCGGCCGGACAAAGACGTGATCCTCATCGTGCCGGCTGAGAAGGTCTATCCGGCGGAGGGATGCATCCCCACGGAGCCCCCCGTGACGGTCTCGGGCCGCACCGATCTGCGGCACCTCAAGTACCTGGCCAAGCCAGGGCTGGATCATTGTTTCACCGCATTGCGCAGCGGCGAGATCCGCGCCATCTACGCGGGCACGAAAGTCGAGGTCCGACTGGCTCTCGACCCGATCTTCACGCACGCCGTGATCTACGCGCCCAACGATCCCACGGGCCGCCCCCGCGAATTCGTTGCGGTGGAGCCCGTAACGAACGCTAACGACGGTTTCAACCTGCTCGCAAAAGGCTGGGAGGGGACGGGCGTGAAAGTGCTCGAGCCGGGGGAACAGTGGGGCGGCGCGTGGGAGCTGTCCGTCGGCGATATCTAGATATCTAGATCGACTTAAGTCGATCGCTTGGCGCGGCGGGCCCCGCGTTTCGATGGCGCACGAGCTCGCGGCCCGCGGCTTCTTCGCGGCTTTCCGCTCGAAGGAATCACGTCCTCCACCCACGTGAAAGCGGCCACCGCAGCGGGTAGACCCACGGTGCTCGCTGCCAGCGCGACCACTTGGAAGATCTCGTCGCGCGTCACGCCAGCGGCTATTGCTTTCCGCGAAGCGGAATGCGTCGCCCCGGTGGAGTGGCTTGCGATCGCGATCGCGAGCTTGATGAGCCGGCAGGTTTTCGCGTCGAGAGGACCATCGCGCCCGGCTTCGCGCAAAAGGTCCCAGGCGGCCGCAGCTTTCGGGAATTGAACCGAGAAATCGAGAAAAGCGCGGGGGGGCTCAGCCGCGCGCGAGGTGGGCATTTCAGGTCTCCTGGAAACTGGGTACGGCATCCGGCTCGGACGGCCGGCGGCCACCATTCTTGCGGTGGATAAGCCGCGTGACAATCCCCGCCGGCGTTTGAAGTTGTGGCGCATGAAAAGTCGCCTGCACGGCGGGTTTGCGGGCCAGATGGAACAGCGGCTCAAGTCGCGGCGCCGGATGGTCGATAAAGTCAACGACCGCTCCGATCGTCGGAGCCGGAATCGAGACTGAAGAGAGGAGCCGGGCGGATGCCCAAGAGCAGCACACCCCTTCGAAAGGGAGTGGAGAGAAAGTCAGGAGGAGTCGGCATGAACACAGACAGGATAGGCCAGGCGGCCGGAGCCATCTGGAAGAAGCTGCACGAGAAGGGCGGAACGGGCACAGCGTTCGCCGACGTGAAGAAGCTCACGGGCTTCACGCAGGATGAGATCCTCGCGGGGATCGGCTGGTTGGCCCGCGAAGGCAAGCTGAGCTTCAAAGAAGGCGCTCAGCGTAGGGTGATCATCTCGCTCGTCGAAGAGCAGGTCTACGCCTGATAGCGCAGGCTTTTCGCCTCGAGCTCCCGTGTCCGGCGTGAGCGCGGCGACGGACCCTTGCCATTAACGGTCCGCGCCCAGAGCGGCCGTCGCGCCTGTCGGACTCTGCCGATCCCGTGCGCGGGACCCCGTGCGCCAGGCTGCGAGGGCCAGCCCCAGCGACGCGAGCGTAAACAGGCTCGCCGCCGTGAAGACGCTGGGCAGGCCGTAGGCATCGCGAACTCCTTTGCTGAGCGACGGCCCCAACCCTCCCACGCCGAACGCCAGCGTGAACTTCAGCCCCATGAGCCTTCCCACCCAGCCGGGAGGCGAGAAACGGGCGAGCAGCACGTTCTCGATAGGCTGCGCCGCGAACACGAGCACCGACATCAGGCTGCCGACGGCGATGAGCGGCAGTCCACTCAGCCGACCGGTAGCGTAGATCACCGGAGCAGAGAGGAAGAAGATCGCGGCGTACAGGCCGCGGCCCTCCCGGTGGTGGACCAGGGTGCCAGCCAGGTGTTGGCCGAAAGCTCCGAACACGTAAATGATCGACGTGAGGAGCCCGCCGCGAAGCGTCGCAGGGATCATCGACTCCGCGGTGTTCTTCTCGACGTACGTGGGCAGCATTGTCTTCAGGATCCAGAACTGGAAGCCGCCGCACATCATCGCGAGGAGCAGAAAGACGATCACCTGGCGAGATCCGCTCCCCGGGAGCGCCGCCCGCCGTGCGCTGGTCTCTTTCGGCACCTCGATCGGCGTGCGATAGAGCCAGAGGCCGAGCAGAATCATTGGGACCGTGAGAATCAGGTAGGAAGCTCGCCAGGAGCCGAACTGTGCTGCAATCCCGGCGCCGAGCAGCGGGCCGAATGCTTCGCCGAAGCTTCCCCACATGCCGTTCTTCCCCATGGCGCGCCCGGACGCAGCAATTCCTCGGGCCAGGAACGCGTTCCCGACGGGATGGAAGATGCTCGTGCCAAGGCCGAGGCACGCCATGCCGAGGGCCAGAGTGATCGTGCCCTGCGCCAGCCCGAGCACCGTGCCTCCCAGCGCCGTCAGCAGAAAGAAAGCGACGAGCAGGCGTTTTTCCCCGTAGCGGTCCGCCAGCAAGCTCGCCGGTATGGCGCCGAGGCCGAAGAGGACTGTGCTGATCGTGGTGAAGTCGGTGATGTCCCTACCGAACGTCTCGCCCATTCGCTCGAGCACGACGGTGTACACGACCATGTAGACGTGCGTGAGCGCATGGGCCGCGCACGTGAAGAAAATGATTTGTCGCTCTTGGGAGGGGCGACGCATACGAAGGCGGCCACTCTACCAGGACCGTCGAGCGCGGATATACTGTTCTTTCCGCCCCAGGAGGCCACGACGAGATGGACCTGTACGTATACCGCACCCCGACTGGCTTGATCGCCGATTTCCGACCCTACCTCGACGGTCGCGACCATTCGTTCGACGACCACCGCGCACTGCCTGCCGGCGACGCCCGCTGGGAGAAGATCCAGAGTCTCGAAGATCCCGAGACGGCCGAGTCTCTGGCCGGGCGGATCGAGTTTGCAGGGACGGCGAAAATCCGCTGGCACGAGCTCATGCGCTTCCCGATCGTCTGGCAAGACGCTTACGAGCCTGCGCAGGCCGATTTCACGCAGACAGAACGCTAGGCTCGGATCGCCGACCTTCTGCCGCGATCAGCCGCCGTCGCTACCGGTCTCGTCGCTGCGCTCGATCACGGTGTCTTCCGGGCCCGGCGCTGGCGCGGCGAAATCGCTCGTCGCAGAGCTCGGGCGCGGGCGGCGGATCTGCACTTCGTACTCGCGCTGCCCGACGGCCGCCCCTGGGGCGGCTGCCTCGGCGGCGCGGGAAGGCGGCCGCACACGGCGCGCGGCGTGCGGCGCTGGGAGCATCGGGCGAGGCTGCTTTGCATCGCCCAACGCCTGCGCTTCGCCGGAGCCACCCAGCAGAGCCCAACCGATGAGACAGAAAACGATGAAGATCGCGCAGGAGTTGAGGATGCTCAGCGCGAGCACGCGGTGGGGGCCGAATTTCCTGTCTGCCCAGCTCGTGACCGGCCGGAGCCATCGATCCAGTCGCGACAGCAGCCGATCGACTCCCTCGATCCACGCCTCGAGCTGCTTGCGGAGCTGCTCGGTGAGCGCGCGCAGATCTTCTTCCAGTCGGCTCGAATCTCCCATAACCCTCGAAAAAGTATAGGTTGCTCCCGCAATATCGGCAAACGGGCCCGCCATCGCGCCCGCGCAGCGCTTTTCAGGCCTCGAGCACGTAGACCTTCAAGTACCGTGCCTTAGGTTGGTCAGGTGGCGTCGGGTAATCGGGAGGCAGACCGCCGACGGCGATGACTTTGCAGCTTCGCTTGGCTTCTCGGAAGGCTGCAGTGATCTGTCGTTCGAGCGTCTCCTGAGGGAGGCTCTCGGTGTGCGCGGCCGCCCAGAGGAGCCCGCCCTGCGCGAGCACGGCGATGGCCAGGCGCAGGAGCTCGGGGTAGCCGGACTTCGCCGACCATCGGCCCGAACGGAAAGTCGCGAACGTGGGTGGGTCGAGCACGATGGCGTCGAAGGCCCAGCCTCGTCGAGCGGCCATGGAAAGGAACTCGAGCACTTCCATCCGCGCGAAGTGATGTCGGGCGGGATCGATGCCCGCGAGCTCGAAATGGTGCTTCGCGCGATCCAGAACTTTGTTCACCACGTCCACGCTAGTCACCTGCGCCGCGCCGCCCAACGCCGCCGCGACAGAGAAAGCCCCCGTGTAGGCAAACGTGTTGAGGACGCGCCGGCCCGCCGCCAGCGACCGCAAGCGCGCACGCTCCTCGCGCATGTCGGTGAAAAGTCCCGTGTGGAGCCCCTCGAGAAGCTCGACCTCGAAAGGCATCGCGTTCTCGAGCACGCGCACGGGGCCGCGAGGGGCCTCGCCGTGCACGACCTCGCCGGGGACCCGACCGCGCTCGACCTGCCGGTATCGCAGTTTGCGCACGATGCAGGAGGGCTCGAGCGTCTGGGCGAGGTGCTTCTCAAGCTTCTCGACCGCGCCGAGCTCGCGCTCGTCGAGGACCTGGACGAGCAGGCACCCCGCGTAAGCATCGACGGCGACGCCCGGGACGCCGTCGCCTTCCGAGTGGATGAGCCGATAGGCCGAGGTCGACGGCTCCTCACGGAACTTTCCGAAAAGCTGCGCTCGGAGCGCCAGGGCGCGCCGCAGGGCATCCTCGAAGCGCGGCTCCTCCGCGGTTCGGCGGGCGTTAGAATGGGGGGCCATGTTGCGAAGCTCTCGACGTCCACGGATCGCGCGGCAACGCTCCGAGGCGAGGCCCGGGGAAGCTGCCGCGCTCCGAGAGCTCGATCGAGCCCGGGCGCCGCTTTTTCGTGAGATGGCCGCGCTCGTAGCCGACGCGGCCTATCAGAGAGAGCTGCAAGGGACGCCGCCGCATCGCTGCTGCCAGCGGCAGCTCAACCAGATGCGGATCTCCCCCCTCGAAGCACGAGCCATCGCGCTCGCGTTCGAGCGGGACCCGCAGCTCCGTGCCAAGCTGGACCAGGTGCGGCAGCGGCTCGAGAAGGTGCTCCCGCGCCTCCGTCGGAGCACGGCGCGTCAGAATTTCGACTGCCCGCTCCTCGAAGGGACGCGCTGCCTCGTCCATCACTCGGCGAAACCGATCGGCTGCGCGGCGTGGAACCCCCGCAGGGAATTCAGCGAGGACGCCTGGGAGGCCTTCGCGCGCCGCGACGAGCTTAACGACCAGATCTATGGCCCGCGCTGGAAGCTTCATGTCATTCCGCTGTGGCTCGAGCGCGTGCTGCCAGCCGAAGTCCCGGAACGAGCCGGCCCGCCCACCGGAGATCGAGGCTATCCCTAGCTCGACCGGGAAGCGCCGACGGGGTCGGACTCCGGGAGCACGGTCGGCTGCATCGATTTGTTGCGGGCTCGACCGGCGAGCACCATGAGCCCGCCGGCGACGAGCACGACGGCGCCGAGGATGATCGGCACCAGATCGCGCTCCGCCGTGGTGACCTCGGCGATCGCGAAGGGGATGAGGGACATGGAAATGACGACCCAGCCGACGACCTGGATGAAAGCGCCGGGGCTCGAGAGGCTGGTTCCGCAGCTCGAGCAGCGAACCGCGCCCTCCTCGACCCGACTCTTGCAGGACGCGCAGATGAAATTGGGCATGAAGGGACCTTTCTCGGACGTTGAAACCGAGCATTAGACTCCAGGCGATACGGCGGTGCAAGCTCGAGCCGCGGCCCTCGTCCCGTCGCGGCATAGCGCCGCCAATGCAGAGGATCGTGTTCCGATAGAGTGGGGAGTTGGCCGCATTCTCGACGCCGGGATAGCCTTCAGGGATTGGCATCCTGCGATGCGGCGGATTTCACCGGCCTGCCGCAGGCTGCTGCTCGCTCCAACTCGATGTCCGCCTTCGACTTTCGCATCAACTCCCAAGTGAGGTCGCTCCTCGCCAGGCACTGGCTCGACCTCAATAAGGTGCAGATCGGCACCTTTCACGGCACTGTGCGATTGACAGGGAAGTTGACTCGGCTGGGGGGGGAGCTCGCCTCACGCCACGAGCCGCGACTGATCGAGATTCTCGACATCGAGCTGCGGGGCTTGAACGGGGTCGAGCGTGTTTATTTCGACGTCGTGAACTGGAAGAAGAACAACTCCGGCGAGTGGGTTTGCACTGACGCCGGCGAGGATCTCCGGTTGGCCACCACGCCGCTGAACGATATCAAAACTTTTGAGACCATGTCCCGGGGCGCCGCGAAGGCTCGAATGTCCAACGAACCCAAACTTGGCCCCGTCCGATGAGACCGCCACGAGGTTTCCTGGCCTCCATGAATTCCTAACCCTGATCTGCCGAGATCCGCCATGAAGTACGAGGCTTGCCTACCGCAGCTCGAGAGACTCACCTCGATTCGCCCGACCTATGCCGACATCTGGCACGAGTACTGCGTGCTCTTGAGCCTGGTGGGGCAGAACGAAGCGGCCCTCGCGGCAGCGAATCATGCCCTGCAGCTCAACCCGCAGTATGGCGACGCCAGCGTTTCGCGAGCTTTCGTCCTGGCGCAGCTTGGCCGTCAGGCTGCCGGCTTCCGGGGCCTCCGGAGCCTGCACACCCGGAACCCGGACGGCTTCCACACGCTGTTCGCGCTCGGGATCTACTGCTTGCGGAATGGATGGAAAGACGTAGGGCTGGAGCAACTGCTGCGCGCGGAGAGCTTCTGCCCGAAGCTTCCTTACCTTCTTCTGCATCTCGCGGCGGCTTTCGACGAGGTGGGCGAATCTGCGCGCGCGCAGGAGCGGCTTGCCGAAGCGGGCGCGATCGTCGAAGCGCTCGACAATCCGCTCCTTCGCGGCTGCGTTCCCGACAACCTTGGCGCTTTGAGCGACCTTCACTCGTGGCGGGACCCGTACGAGTGCAAGGTCCATGTGCTCTATGCCAACATGAAAAGTTGCGAGGGGGACCTCCCCGCGGCCGAGGAAGAGCTGCTGCAAGCCTGCCGCCGGCTTCCCGGCCACGTGCTGATTTTCTCGCATGCCGCCAGAGCTCTCGTCGCGCGGGGCAAGCGCGCGGAAGCCATGATGCTCCTGACGGCGCTCCTTCGGATGGATCCAGGCTGCCCCGAAGCGCACATGGAGCTGAGCTTCCTCCTCGTCGAGGCCGGCGAATGGGAAGTTGCGCTCCGTATGCTCCGCAAAGCGGTCATGCTGCGGCCGCTCTATCCCGACTATCACTTTCACCTGGGCCAGCTCCTCTGGGAGCGCGGCCGGAAGGAAGAGGCCGTCGAGGTGTTTCACCGAGTCATGACGATCCACCCCTCGTACGGCCACACTCCGATTTACCTCGCGAACGCCTACCTCGAGCGCAACGCCGCGGCGGACGCGGTCGAGGTGCTCGAGTCGAGCCCGTGCAGGGACTGGCCCGAGGCTCTAATCCTCGCGGCCCAGGCGCACATCCGGCTCGGCGATGTCTCCGAGGCTCGCGCGAGCCTCGACCGAGCCTTGGCGCTCGACTCCGACAACTCCGAGGCACGGCAGCTCCTGGCGTCGATCGAGAAGGGGCCTCAAGAAACTGTCGCCGAGGCGTGATGGAAAGGGCCGCGGCCGCTCCCCGGCGCTCGGGGCGGACGGATGCTGCGCGCTTTCACTCGGCCCGTCAATCCACCTGCAGGTAGCAGACCTCGAGGTACCTCGCCTCCGGATACTCGAGCGGCGTGGGGTAGTCGGGAGGAAGTCCGCCGACCTCGAGGACGCGGGCGGTGCGCTTCGCTTTCACCATCCCCTCCTCGACGTGCCGCAGGAGCGCGCGTGACTTGTGCGTGTTGGCCGAGACCCAGAGAAACCCGGGGGCATCGCGCGGCAGGAGCTCGACCGCCAGCGCGATGAGGTCGGGGTAGTCGTTTTTCATCGACCAGCCCGCGGCCCGCGCCGCCGAGTACGTGGGCGGGTCCAGGATGATTGTGTCGTAGCGGGCTTTCCGCTGCACCTCCTCCTTGAGGAAGCGGATCACGTCGTTCGTCTCGAAACGATAGCGAGGAGCATCCGGATCGAGACCGGAGAGCCGAAAGTTTTCACGAGCCCACTTGAGGACGCCCGACGAAAGGTCCACGCTCGTCACCGCGCTCGCCCCCGCGAGGGCGGCCGTCACCGACAGCGCTCCCGTGTAGGCGAAAGTGTTGAGCACGCTGCGCCCCGCGGCGAACCGCCGCAGCCCGCGGCGGTGCTCGCGCATGTCCGTGAAGAGGCCGACGTTGAGGCCACCCTCCAGATGGATCTCGAACGGGACTCCATTCTCGAGCACTGTCAGCTTCGGCGGAGGCTCTGCACCGATCGACTCCTGCTTGACGCGTCCGGGGCTGGGCCCGCCTTTGGGCCGCACTTTCAGGACGATGCCCTGGGGGCCAGCGGTCTCCAAGATGGCCTGCGCTAGGAGCCTGCCCAGGTTGATGAGGCCCTTGGCGTAGACGTAGAGGACGACGAACGGTCCATAGACGTCCGCGACGAAGCCCGAGAGGCCGTCGCCCTCGCCGTTCAGGAGGCGATACGCGGAAACGCCATCGACGAGGCCGAGCGCCTGGCGCAGGCGGAGCGCCGCCAGAGCCTTGCGTCGGAAGAACGCGAGATCGAACGAGTCCACGGGATCCGTGGAGAGGACGCGGATCACCTCGTTCTCGGGATCCGCCACGGCGCTCGCCAGCATGCCGCCGTGCGCGTCCAGTAGATGGAGCGGCCTGCCCGGCTCCGCCGCGGCGCCGGGAGAAGGGAGGAGGGCCAGGTCGAGGACAGGGCAGCCCGCAAGGACGCGCCGTGCTGCCTCGTCGGGGAGGCTCAGGCCGCGCGGCGGCATGGCTCGCCTCCTGGGAGGTGGGCTGTCTTGCCCCGCTGCGCCGTCAGCTCTTCTTTCCCCAGGTCTTCGACTTGCCGCGAGCTCCCTTGCGGCCGTGATTGGCTCGCTTCGACTTCCACGCGAACTTGTAGTTTCGACTTCTGCGGGTCATGGGCGGGGTGCCTTTCTCGAGGTGCGGGAGCGCCTTCCGATCGGGTGGCGGCGCAAAGTGAAAGTCCTTTCCGGTATCACGGCCCCAGCGAACTTGCAAGCGGCATGTTGCCCGCGCAGGGCAGCCGCAAGCGACCCGGCGGGCCCAGGAGCGTCAGCCGAGTCGGCGACTCAGCTCGTCGAGGGTCCACGCGTCCGCGCCGGGGGCCCGAACTCGGTAGCTGGCGCGCATTTCTGGGCGCCCCTCGCGCTCCACCGTCGCCTTGCCAGCTCCGTACACTTTCGCCAGGGCTTCGTCGAGCCCGGGCCTCCACTCGGCGTCGGTGGCTTCGTTGTTGGGAGCGAGAAGCCGATCGTTGAGCGTGACCTCGAGCTCTCCGCACTTCGGCCGAAAGGCGTGGCCGGGGAAATCGGGCTCCGCCGCAAGCCGTTTCGAGTGCTCGACGAGGAGCGTCAAGGCCTGGATGACCCGGACCACCGGAGCTCCGGAAAGGCCTTTGCGCGTCGAGAGGAAGAGCCCGGGGCGCCCTCCAGCGAGATCCACTCCGAAGTGGTACCGATGGCCGACGATGAGGCACGTCGGCCCCTGATCGATATGGCCATAGTCGGCCAGGTCCATGATCTCGTCGCGCTCGAGGTCGAGCCGCCAGCGTCCAAACACCGCCAGGAGGAAATCGTAGTCCAAATCCGAGCTGGCCTCGGCAAACAGCTTGATATTGATTTTCTGAAGCCCGGCAGGGGCTATCCGTGTCTCGTCCAAATTCGTCTCCGGAGTGGGTGCGGCTGCGCCTCGAGCTCGAAACGGAGTGGGGGCTTCGGTCCCTTCGCGCGCGTCACTTCGTGGCGGCGCCTGCCATCCGGCCATACACCACGTGAGCCTCCTCCACAAAGAGGTTCGCCTCCTCGAGGAACAGCCGTGTCTTCTCAGCGCCCAGTGTGGCGAGGTCGTGTCCGGCGGCCTTGATGAAGTACTCCCCGACGCCTGGGAAGAACCTGCCCGCTTCGAGGAACCGCGTGCGGAACTCGCTGACCACGTCGTACCTGTCCGAAAGGAGCAGGCCCTGGGTCGAGAGGAGGCCGTCCGCTGCCGAGACCATGGCTTTGTGGGACAGGCTTGCGGCTTCGGAGATTTTTCCGGCTTCGAGCGCGAGCGTCGCCTCGAACACCATGCGCTCGGCGGCGTTCAGGAAGAACTCCGCCTGCGTGACGACTTCGCCAGCGCACTCACCCGCCTCGACGTGTTTCACGTACTCCCACGGCTGGCGGTTGTCGTGGTAGAAGCTGTCCGCCTCACCGATCTCCCCGAACTCGGCGAGCTCCTGGTGAACGCGGGCTTTCCCGAGACGCTCCATGCAGGTGTTGAAGCTCTCCCCGGCGCGCTTCTCGCTGTCATAAAGATGCGTCAGCTTTCGAACGACGTCGGGGGCTTTCTGCGCCGCCACTTTCGCGACCATCAAGCCGTACGAGCTCGCGTTGTTTTCCGTCGTGCCGCCGAGGATGACCTGAAACACTGGAGCGACTCGCTGCCCTTGGCGCTTCGATGATCCGAAGAAGCCGATGTTCGCGACGTGATGCTGGCCGCAGGAGTTGAAGCAGCCGGACATCTTCACGACGATGTCTTTGCGCGGAACTCCGGCGGCACCCGGCGCGGTGATGCCGTTGCCCTGCTTCAAGTCGCGCAGGAATTCGCGGTGCAGCACTCCCGCGAGCCCGCGGGACGACGCGATGCCGAGCTTGCAGGAGTCCGTGCCGGGGCACGCGGTGACGTCCGCCATAGAGTCGGCGAGCGGTAGCGCCAGGTCGAGCTCGGAAAGGTCCGCGTACAACGCGGGAAGGTCCGCGTTCGACACCCATCGCAGAATCAGGTTCTGCGTCACGGTGGTCCGCACGGTGCCTCGCACGTATTTTCGCGAGACGCGGGCCAGCCCCCGGAGCTGATCGGCCGTGATGTCGCCGAGCGGAAGAAAGACCGTCGCGACGGAGAATCCTTTTTGCGCTTGCGGCCGCACGTTCGCGCGGTGCCACGCGAGGAACTTCGCACCCGCGGCGCCGTCCGCCGTAGGCTGGCGGCTCCAGTCGATCTCCTGGCCCGCGTGCAGCGGGGTTTCCTGGCTGGCGTTTCCCTCGTTGAGGTATGCCGTCCAGCGCGGATCGGGCAGGAGCTTGCTTCGCTCCTCGAGGACGAGCTTCCGGAACTCATCGATCCCGAGATTCTCGACGAGGAACTTCATGCGCGCTCGAGCGCGCGCTTTCTTCTCGCCGCGGGCCGCGAAGACCCGGGCGATGGCCTGCGCGAGGGGCAGGATCTCCTCGGCGGGCACGAACTCGCTGAAGAGCTGCGCCTGCCGGGGGACGGCGCCGAGCCCTCCGCCCACGTGGACCTCGAACCCGTGCTCGAGCGCGCCGCCCGTGTTCCGGACCCGCGCGACAAGGCCAATGTCATGCATCCGCGCGAGGCCGCAATGGTGCTGCCCGCAGCCGGAGAACGCGATCTTGAATTTGCGGCCGAAGCTCTGCGCGTCCGGATGGCGCAGCAGGAAGTAGGCCATCGCGCGAGCGTGCGGGGTGACGTCGAAAGTCTCGTCCGTGCAGACTCCAGCGTAAGGGCACGCCGTGACGTTGCGGACGGTGTTGCCGCAGGCCTCGCGCGACGTGATTCCGACCTCGGCCAGTCGCCGGAAAACGTTCGGGGCATCTAACAGCTCGACGAAGTGGAGCTGGATGTCCTGCCGCGTCGTGACGTGGCAGATCCCGTCCGAGTATTCTTCCGCGCACTCGGCGAGCACTTCCATCTGCTCCGCATTCAGCAGGCCCAAAGGAATCTTGATCCGCTGCATCTGGATTCCGGGCTGGCGCTGGCCGTACGTGCCGTAGCGGAGCCGGAACTCCATGAACACTTTGTCGACGACCTGACCGCCAAGAAAGCGGTGGAGCTCGGTCTCGAACGTGTCGATTTCCTGGCGCACTTCCGCGGGGAGGCGCGCCCAGCGGGCGGCGACCGCCGCAGGGGTCGGCGCGAGCGCCGCGTGCGAGGCGTCGGGGCCTTGTGGAGTCGTTCCGGTTGTGGATGTCATGATTTGCAACGCTTCGGAGGGAGAAGCAGGGTGGCGCAGGCAGGAGCGGCACGAAGGTCGATCCCACATCGTTAGCCGAATGGCGCCAGGCCCTCCGGAGCCGAATGATGTTACCGCACGCCCGCAGCGCCATCCACGGAGCAGTTGTGCTATCCTGGGTAGTATGCGCCGTTGCCTCACGTGCGACACCCGCTATGAGGACGAGCGACTCCTCTGTACGGCCGATTCCGACATGCTCATCGACGAGGGCCGCCCGGCGCTCGAGTCCGGCCGCACGCTTTCAGCCCGGTACCAGCTCGGGAACCTCCTCGGAGAGGGGGGCATGGGGAGAGTCTTCGAGGCGACGCGGCTTTCCGATGGCGCGGTCGTCGCGGTCAAGATCCTGAAAAACGACACCGCCAGCGGCCCTTCCCACGATGAGGCCGTGAAGCGGCTTCAGGTGGAAGCCGAAGCGGGCGCGTCGCTCGAGCATCCCGGCGTCACCCGCGTCTACGAGCATTGCCAGGAGTCGGACGGCGCGAGTTTCATCGTCATGGAGCGCCTCTACGGCTCGACGCTCGACGAGCTGCGGCGCGCCGGCAGGTTCGCCTCGACGGAGCGAGTCCTCGGGCTCCTGACCGAGGTCTGCGACGTGCTCGCTGCAGCTCATTCCTGCGGCATCGTCCACCGCGACTTGAAGCCTTCGAATATTTTCGTCCACCGCCCCGACCGGGACCGATTCCAGGTGAAAGTGCTCGATTTCGGGATCGCCAAGATGCTTTACCGGCAGGGCACGAAGCTCACTTCCACGGGCGAATTCCTCGGAACGCTTCTCTACATGGCTCCGGAGCTCACGGCGGGCCACCCGGTCACGACGGCGGCGGATGTCTACTCGCTCGGCGTCATCCTTTTCGAGGCGCTGGCAGGAAAAACCCCTTTCGCAGGGCGCAATCCGATGGAGATCATCCGCGTTCACGCATCGGCCCCGGCTCCCAGCCTCTCCACGTTCCGGCCGGACCTCCCCGAGGAGCTCGAGGCGCTCGTCGCTCGCTGCCTCTTCAAGAAGCCGGAGGGGCGTTTCGCCGATGCCGCAGCTCTGGCGCAGGCTCTGCGCGGAGTACCGCACGTGCGATCGAATGCTGCCGGTAGCGGGGAGCCAACTCTAAGCCTCAATCCATCGCAATGGGTCGGGATCGTCCTCGATGAGACTTACGAGATCCACGAATGGATTGCGCCGGGGCGCTTCGGCAGCGACGTGTACCGCGCCACGCACCTTCGTACCGGAGCTATCGTCGCGGTGAGGCTTTGGCGAACGGGCCGCGGGTCCGTGCGCGACCATCTTTTCGAGGCTTTCCGCCGCGAGGCGCGAGCCATGGGGGTCCGTCACACGAATCTCATCGCAATCCTGGACCTCGGATACAACGACGAGTGCGTCTACATCGTGACGGAGCTGCTCGAATCGATCTCGCTGCGGACTTTGATGGTGAGGAGGAACGAGCTCCCACGACCGGTCGTGCGCGAGCTCATCCGGGGCGCTGCCGAAGCTCTCGCGGCGCTCCACGCCCGAGACATCGTGTCCGGCGGGCTCAGCCCGGAGACCGTCCGCGTCGTCGTCGGCGCGAGCGGGCCCGAAAAGCTGGTCCTCACACCTTTCGGCCTCACCAGCCTGAACCAGCTCTCGGCCCTTTTCCCGCGGAGGGAGGTGGCGGGGGAGCGCGACCGGTCCAGGGACTACATCTCCCCGGAGCAGATCGCCGGCGCCGTACCCGACGTTCGCTCCGACCTCTATTCGCTCGGGTTAATCCTCCTCGAAATGGTCGGTGGCGAAGTTCCGGAGCTGCCCCGGCCGCTCGCCCGCACGAGCTCCGACTTTGAGCTCAGCGCAGAGGACGCCGCCCCGTCGCGGGAGGTCGTGATGCCCTCGGATCTCGCCGCGGAGTGGTCACCGTTCCTGCGGAAAGCGGTCGCGCGAGACCCTGCCGATCGCTTCCAGACCGCGCAGGAAATGCTGTCGGCCTTGCCTCGATAGCGGATCAGCGCGACGCCTCGTCCACGGCCGTGGCGACGTCGATGATGCGAACGCCGGAGCGGCGCAGCTCGTCGAGGGCCCGTGCCGCATCGCCGGGTCGAAGCTCGACGCCGCGGCAAGCGTCCTCGACGACGCTGGTCGTCCACCCGAGCTTCCGTGCGTCGAGCGCGGTGGCTCTCACGCAGTAGTCTGTCGCCAACCCGGCGACGTAGAGCTCGGAGGCTCCGCGCTCCTTGAGCCAATCGTCGAGACCTGTCGCGTGGATGCGGCCGTTGTCGAAGAATCCGCTGTAGCTGTCGACGTCCGGGTCCATGCCTTTGGGGAACACTCTCGTGATGCGCTCGGGATCGAGAACTCGAGAAATCTCGGCTCCGCGCGTGTGCTGCACGCAGTGAACCGGCCACAGCACCTGCTCGACACCTCCCAGAAGGATCACGTCGCCGGGTTTCTTCCCCGGGTGGCTGGCGGCGAAGCTTTTGTGATCGGGCGGGTGCCAATCTTGCGTCGCCGCGACGCAGCGGAAAACACCTTCCAGCGCGCAAGCCGGAGCGAGGACTTCGTCTCCGCGCGGAACGGCCAGCGCGCCACCTGGCAAGAAGTCATTCTGAATGTCTACGAGGATCAGCGCTTTCATGTTGCGGCGCTCGAATCCCGGCGGCTCTCGGACCTCGGCCTCGCTTCCTCTACGAGCCGCCGCTTCTCCTGGTGGAGGCGCGGCTCAAGGCCGACGGGATACGCCTCGGGCTGCACCAGCCGCCGGACGCCGGCCGGGAGCCGGGCTATCTGCGCTTGGGCGAACCGGCGGGCTTCGGCTGCCGGCGGCGGCGTCGCGACGATTCGGCCCGCCTGGATGACGGGGACAAGAAGATCGGTGTGCCGATCCACTTTGCCGGCGAACTTCACCGGGGCACCCGTGACAACATTGGTCGCTTGCGGATGCTCGCCGGCACCGATCAGCTCATCGTAGATCACGTCGCCCCGCAGAATGCCGTTCTCCTCCCAGCGACGCACCTGGAGAATCCCGGGCGTCGTCGACTTGGCGACCTCGTTCGACACTTTGACGCGACGCGCCCACGGTCCATTCGGCTGCCGCACGGCGCCAAGCTTGTAGATTCCGTTCAACGCGGGGGCGTCGTATGCGGTCGCGAGCCGGGTGCCCACCCCCCAGACGGTGATGGGCGCTCCCTTGCGCTTCAGGTCATCGATCCGATGCTCGTCCAGGTCGCCCGAAGCGACGATGAGCGCTTTGGGGAAGCCAGCGTCATCGAGCATTCTCCTCGCTTCTCGGCTCAGGTGCGCGAGGTCGCCGGAATCGAGCCGTACGCCCGCCAGCTCGTGACCGCTCTGCCGGAGCTTGTGTGCCGCGGCCACGGCGTGGCGCAATCCCTCGATCGTGTCGTACGTATCCACGAGGAAGACACAGTTGTTCGGCAAGGCCTTCGCATACGCGTCGAACGCCTCGACTTCGGATTCGAAGCAGAGCACCCAGCTGTGAGCATGCGTGCCGCGAACCGGGATGCCGAAAAGCTTCCCCGCGAGCACGTTCGACGTCGACTCGCATCCCCCGACGAACGCGGCGCGGCTTGCAGACAGGCCTCCGTCGATTCCCTGCGCCCTGCGCAATCCGAACTCGATGACCGGATCGCCGCGCGCCGATTCGCAGATGCGCGCCGCTTTCGTCGCGATGAGCGTCTGGAAGTTGATGATCGTGAGGAGCAAAGTCTCGATAAGCTGAGCCTGGAGGACCGGGCCGCGGACGCGCACGAGCGGCTCGCCGGGAAAGACGACCGTGCCTTCGGGAACGGCCTCGACGTCGCACTCGAGCCGCAAGGCGCCGAGGTGCTCGAGGAAATCGCGATCGAGCAGCTGCTGGCCGTCGCCGGCTCGCAGGCCGGCGAGGTAGCGGAGGTCGTCGGGCGTGAATCGGAACTCCGCAATCAACTCGAGGGCCGTCGCGAGGCCGCAAGCAACGCAATAGGCGCCGCCAAAGGGACAATTCCGGAAGTAGAGGTGGAAAACGCCCTCCTGCTGGTCGGCGCCGGACTTCCAGTAGGCCTGCGCCATGGTGATCTCGTAGAGGTCCGTGAGGAGTGCGATGGAGGTGCGGGAATCCATGGACGTCTCGAGAATCGGTGAATGACGCTGCATCGTAACCGTCCTTCCCGCGGGAATCCGTGAGAGATCTACCGGAGATCGTCCGAGAGCCCAGCCCCGCGCTTTCATGGTATCCTGTGCCGCGGCGCGACCGGACTGCTCGGCGCCGCGGGTTTCGGGATTCGACCTGGGTGAAAATGATGATGCGAAAACTGGCTCGGAGGCTTCTCGCGCTGGCCCTGGCAGTTCTCCTGAGCTTCGTGCTGCTCGAAGTGTTGGTTCGTGTCGCGGGATTCGATGTGCCGGTCGTGTGGGCGCCCGATACCCGCTACGGCTGGCTGCTGCTTCCGGGCGCGCGGCGGCACTATCTCGAGGAGGGAGACGGTCTCATCGAGGTCAATCAGCTCGGCTTCCGGGACCGGGAGCGGAGTCTCGCGAAGCCGGCCGGCACGTACCGGATCGCGTTCTTCGGAGACTCGATGACGGAGTCTTGCCAGGTCAACCTAAACCAGACTTTTTGCTACCTCCTCGAGGAGAAGCTTCGATCTCCCCAGCGGCCCGTCGAGGTGCTGAATTTCGGGGTGAGCGGGTACGCCCCGCTCCAGGAGCTGCTCCTGTTTCAGGACCTGGGCCCGAAATACAAGCCGGACCTGGTCGTGCTCGCCATCTTCCTCGACAACGACGTTTCGGGATCCGATCCGCGGCTCTCGGTGCTCCACTATGGAGTGCCCTATGCCACTTTCGACGGCGACCGCATGATGATCGACTACTCCCAGCCGCAGCAGTCCTACGATGACTACCACAAGAAGCCGTGGTACTGGCTGCGCACGCATTCGGCCCTCTATCGGGCCGCGGTTGATTCCTGGTGGCGCCTGCGGCTCCTGGCGGAGGATCGGGCGAAGCATAACAAGGCGACCGGCACCGCCGCGGAAGTTCCGCAGCGGTTCATCCTCTACCAGCCTACCGTGCCTCCCGCTTGGCAGGACGCCTGGTCCAAATTCGAAAAAGTCACGCTCGCGTTTGCGGAAGAGGCGCGCCGCCAGGGCGTGAAGCTTCTGATTCTGAGCCTCCCTCCGGGCCACGTCATTGTGAAGTCGAGCTGGCAGACGATGCTCGATCAATACCCGATCATGAAGGATCAGACCTGGGACCTCGATGGTCCGTCACGGCGCTTCCAGGAATTCAGCGCTCAGCACCAGCTGCCGCTCTACCAGCCGTTCGATGAGATGGCCAAGGACCCGGGGGGCCGTGACCTCTTCATCGACGGCCTAAGGCACCTGACGCCCCAGGGGCACATCGCGCTGGCGAGGCTTATCGAGACGCGATTGCGGGCCGAACTCGAGGCTCCGCCGCGTCCCGTGGAAACTCAGCGGTAGCGAAAGCCGCGCAGCACCTTAGCCACCGGGCTGGCAGAAGCAAGAAGAGCGGATCGCCACGTCGGCCCGAGACCAGGACCGCAAAAAGCGAGCGTCGACCCCGCGCGCCTCGGCCTCGGCCCCGCCCCGCTCGAGGCACCGGGCCAGGCCGAAAAGCGACCAGCCGTTCTCAGGAAATCGCTGGAGGTCCTGCCGGTAAGCGAGCTCGGCTTCGTCGATGCGGCCTGCCTTGAGGAGGATGGCTCCCAGGGCATGTCGCACGGGCTGCATCCAGTCGGGCGGCTCGTCGTAGATGAGGCCGTCTTCGATGGTCGCTGCCTCGCGCAGGAGGCGGAGCGCCTCCTCGGCATCCCCTCGCCGAAACGCGATCTCGCCGGCCAGCATTTTGCGAGGGATCTGGAGGACCGTCCTTGCCGGATTGTTGCCCATCGTGCCCGACTCGGAGACGTGCATCACCGCTTCTTCGAGCTTCTTCCGCTCCTCTTCGGCCTCGTCCAGGCGGCCCAGCGCCGCCAGCGCCACGCCGCGGGCGTAGTGGCGCACGGAAGTGCACACCGGAAGGTTCTCGGGGAAAGGCGGCTCCCGCAGCACGTCCTCCCAGCGGCCGAATCGCACCAGCACGTGCAGCACGACGGCAAGGTAGCTGTCGATGACCGCCGCGTTCGCCTCGATGAACTTGGGAGGCACGCGCGCCACCATCGTCCGCGCCGCGCTGAGCGCGTCGGAGCTCCGTCCTTCCATCATCGATGCGAACGCGAGGAAATGATGGTTGTGGGCCATGTAGACGCGGTAAAAGTCCTCGCCCGGGACCCGTGGCGCGTACTTTTCGTCCGCCACAATCGCGCGCACGTTCGCCATGGCAGCCTGCGCGAAGTGCCCGGTCCGGACGTCGATGTGCGCCGGCATATGCACGAGGTGGCCAGCGTCCGGCACGAGGGTGCGCAGCCTGTCCGCGGAGGGGATCGCTCGTTCAGGCCGGGGCGAAGCCTCGACCGCGTGGATGTAGAGATGGTTCGCCCCGGGATGATCCTGGCGCAGCGCCAGGACTTTTTCGAGCGTTGCGAGGATGTCTTCCGTGCCGGGCTTCGGGGTTCCGTCGATCGTCCAGAAGTCCCAGGGGTGGAGGTCCATCATCGACTCCGCGTAGAGCGTTCCCACGTCGGGGTCGGCGGGGAACATCTGCCACAGCCGGCGCATCGCGCCCGCGTAGGCTTCGTCCAGCGGGCGGCGGTCCTCGGGGGGCTTCTCCGTGTAGCGCGTGGCCAGCGCCTCGACGAGGCCGCGCTCGACCGGCGAGCCGCTCGACGCCGCCGTGGCCTGCGCCTTCTGCAGCGCATCCCACGCTTTCGGGTACTTCTCTGGCAGCATGGACGGGTTGTTGATGTGGGGCCCCTGGACCAGGGCGACTCCCCACCACGCCATCGCGCAACCCGGATCGAGCCGCGTGGCTTCCTCGAACGCGCGGATGGCAGCGGTGTGGTTGAACGCGTACGCGAGGATCAAGCCCTGATCGAAGAGCTTCTGTACCTGGGGCGAGCTCGTGGTGACTTCGCGGTGATAGGTGCCGAGGTTCTGGATGGGAACCTGTGGGCTCGTCGACGCGGCGCCTCCCTGTGGAGAGGCGGTCTCGCACGAGGCGAGGAAGAGCGCGGCGGCGATCGTGATGGGACGAAGGTTTGCGAGCATGGCGGCCCTCCTCCAATAGCTATCCGATGCTGGTCAATCCTCCGACTTCTGCGTGGGAGCAAGGATCTCCAACTTCAGGTCCCTGAAGCGAACTTCCATTCGACCCCCGGCATGGATCTGGAACGCGATGATGCCGCGCCGCAGCCCCGTGGGGTCGTCGAGGTCCACGGATGGTTTTCCGTTGATGAGCGTCCTCACTCGGCTCCCGATGGCTTCGATCTCGTAGTCGTTCCAGTCGCCCTGCCGGACGACTGCCTCCGCGGATCGGTCCCAGAGGATGCCGCGCCCGTTCTCCTCGTAGAGCTTGCCCCACCATCCCTGCCCGGCGTCGGCCTGGCACCCTTGCATCTCTCCATTTTCGAGGGGCTCGCTGCGGAACTGCACACCGCTGTTCCCTGCGTCGGGAGTGAGCTTGACGCGAAGCTTCAGGCGAAAGTCCCCGACGACGAGATCGCTTTTCAAGAACTCGTTGCGCTCGATCCCGGGGCTGCGGCCTACGATCTCGCCGTCTTCCACGCTCCAGAGCCCCGGAGCGCCGGTCCAGCCGGCGAGGTCCTTGCCGTTGAAGAGGTCCTTGGCGTTCTCCGGCGTGGCGAGGAGCGCCGTCTGGCCCGGGCTCGCCAGGTAGGCGACCAGCGCCCGCACTTCAGGCTCCGAGAGCGGCTTCAGCAGGTCCTCGGGCATCATCGATTGCTCGCTCTCCTGCACTTGATCCACGTCCGACCGCGATAGGACGATCGTCTCGTTCTGCGTGGCCAGCGTGAAAGCGTCCTTGTCCTCCGCTTTCACGATGGCCGTGATGACGCGGCCGTCTTTTGTCACGAAGACGCGAGACATGTACTCGCGCGCCATAACGGCGCTGGGGTCGAGCACGTTCGAGAGGACGTAGTCGAGGTCCGCGCGGTTCGAGCCCGTCAGCTCTGGCCCCACTTTGCCTCCGACCCCGAACAGGGTGTGGCACTGCTGGCAAGTGCGTGCGAACACGGCCCGACCCAGGATCGGATCCGCGGACCCAGCAGGCGCCGCGCCGATCATCTTCTTGTACTCGCGGACGAGCTGCGCTTTGTCGCCGGAAGTCTCGCGCGCCGAGCCCCAGACTTCGGCGATGCTCTTATCGACGGCCGCGTCTTTCAGGTTGCGCATTTGCCGGATCACCTCCGCCGTCAGATCGGCCGTGGGCAAGCGCCGCGCGCTCACTTCCGCGAGGAGCGCCCGCGCCGTCTCGGGACGGGCGGCGAGCGTGCTGAGAGCATCGCGTTTCTCCTCGCGAGCGAGCGCCGGGTACGCTGCCAGAATCGTGCCGGGGGTCGCGGCGTCGGCGAAAGCCGCCAGCGCCCGAAGCGCTTCCGCCCGCAGCGGCCCGCGCGTGGGCCCTGCCGCGATCACTTGGTGCAGCACCGCGGGAAGCTCGGCGTCTTTGGCCTCCATCAGCACGCCCAGCGCCGCGCGGCGATCTTCGAGCGGCGCATTGATGTCGGCGAGGACCGCGCGAGTCCCCGCCAGGGCGGACGGGTCGCCGAACTTGATCGAAAGCGCGGCGAGCTGGCGGTCGAGAGCTGCGTCACCTTCTTTCGCGAGCCGCTCGCGGACCTCTTTCCAGCCGGCGGGAGCTTCGACGCCGCGGCGTCCTTTCAACGCTTCTCGGAGCGCCCCGCAGAACGAGATCCGGGCCGGAGCCTCCTTCAACTCACCGAGCGCCTTGACCAGGAGCGAGAGCGCCTCGGGCGACCCGATGGAGGCGATGCGCCGCACCATGTACTGCGGAAGCGGCGGCACTTTGGCAGAGAGCGCCAGTCCGAGCGCACGCTCCAGGTTCACGTCGGCCAACGGCTCCGCGGCGTACCAGTAGAGGAGGGGCAGGTTGTGGTCCTGCGCATCTTCTCCGTGGCTCGTGAGGGCCTCGAGGATCGGCCAGCGTGACTCGGGCGTGAGGCGGCAGCAGGCGGAGGCCAGGTAAAGCCGTACGACAGGCGATGTGTCCTTGCGCGCCATCTGCACGAAAGCGTCGATCGTGGGCTGCGATGGCCGGCGGCCTTCCGCCGCGAGCTGGATCGCCCACGCTCGCTGGAACGCACTGCCATCTTTTAGCGCGCGCTGGATCTCGTCCTCGCCCAATGCCCCGACCGCATGAAGCGCCCACAGACCGCGGAGGCGGCGCGTCTCCTCGGCATTCTCGAACGCGATCCGCTGCAGCGCGGCCAGCGCGCCAGCGTCGATCGAGCCCTTGCCGGCGCGCTCCTGGAGGATCCGCCGCGCGTGGCGAACGTAGAACTCGTTCGCGTGGAGCTGCAGATCGGCAAGCTCGCGATCCGGCAGCTTCGCCAGGTCCACTTTCACCGGTCGAGGAGCTCCGTAGCTGATCTTGAAAATGCGGCCGTTCGACCGGTCGTGGGCTTTCGGATCCGTCAGGTGGCACGCCTGCTTGTCGTACCAATCGTTCATGTAGACGTTGCCGTCCGGGCCGTACCGGAAGCTGAGCATCTGCGACCAGCGGTCGTTCGAGAGGAGGAAGTCCGGGCAGTGCGCACCGAAGTACCCCGAGCCTTTCTGCACGAGCAAGTCGACGTTCACGCGCTGGCCGTGCACGTTGTGCATGAAAATCTCGTTGCGATAGCTTCCAGGCCACGTCCCGCCGAGGTAGATCATCGCGCCGCAGTGCGCGTGGCCGCCGCCGGCTGCATCCGAGCGGTTGTTCCCGCCGTGGGGGTTGCCGCCCACCCAGTGCCGGTGGTCGGCGATCGTCTTCACGTCATCGTACGTGAACGGATTGAAGGGTTGGCCCGCCTGCCGCTCGTACCGCGCGCCCTGGACGGTGTGGTAGAGGTGCGGGATCACGCACGCGGTCAGGAACCCCTGGCCCCAGTCGTCGAAATCGATCCCCCAGGGGTTTGAGGTCCCTTCGCAGAAGATTTCGAACTCCCGGCGCGTCGGGTGGTACCGCCAGATGCCGGCGTTGATC
>Ga0111539_10002718_pt1 | contig 23470 bp, 20 predicted proteins | sample RhiMethybrSRZTD1_FD_79667 | JGI IMG/M metagenome (GOLD analysis project Ga0111539, IMG submission 79667) | Populus rhizosphere microbial communities from Tennessee, USA - Rhizosphere MetaG P. TD hybrid SRZTD1 (version 2) (version 2) | ecosystem: Host-associated > Plants > Roots > Rhizosphere >...
TCGATCTGCGTCAGGTCGCCGTCGCCCTGGTTGAGGGTGATGTCGCCGTTGCCGCCGTCGACCAGCGTGCCGTCGCCCAGGACCGCGTTCTCGGCCTCGACGTTGGTGGCGTCGCCCTCGCCGAAGCTGGCGGCGCCGACGGTCGAGTCGTCGATGACCTGGTTGCCGTCGCCCACGACCGAGTCGCTGATGTCGTCGGCCAGGACCGAGTCGCTCACGTCGCCGGTGACGACGTTGGAGTCCTCGATGTCGTCGCCGGCCTGCACGGCCCCGTCGCCGGTGTTGACCTGAGCGTTGTCGCCCGCGGCCACCGCACCGTCGCCGGACACGACGTCGTTGTCGAAGTCCTGGTTGACGTCGCCGAAGGCGGTGATGTTCTGGTTCACCGAGGCGTCGACCGTCGTGTCGGAGTCGTCGATGTTGGTGACGTCGTTGTCCTCGAACGTCTGGTTCGTGTTGTTGATGACGTTGGTGTAGTGGTTGATCGACTCGATGGCGCCGCTCAGGCCGCCGCCGGCGCCGCCGGCCTCGTAGTCGCCACCGGCGTGCGCCGGGGGCGGCGGCAGGACCACGTTGCCGCTGCCGGCGAACGAGGCGAACCCGCCCTGCGCGGCACCGCCGGCGTTGCCGGAGGCCGCCTCGAGGACCCGCGGCATCTCGGCCTGGATGTCCTGGCTCGTCACGTTGCCGAGCCCCTGCTGGTTGAGGAAGCCCTCGGAGTCCTGCTCGAACTCCGCACGCTTGTCGTCGTCGGTGAAGATGCCGAACAGGGTGTCGAAGAGGGACATTGGTTCGCTCCTGGTGTTCAGGCCACCCGCCTCTCGAGCGACCGTGTGTGAAACGCAAGCTAAAGGCGGGTCGTCTGCCGGCCATCGGGGGAACCCCCGTGCCCGGCGGGACGCCCCCTAGGGGTCTCGCCGGTCCCCGCCCGCACGGCCCGCGAGGCTCGGCGAGGGCCGAGGTCCGGGGGCGGTGCGGGCGACACCGTAGCCGCAGTCCGCAGCCGGTGCGGGTGGTTCGGGCGCGGTTCTCCCGGCTGTCGCGCCGCGGCCATCGGAGCAGCACGGGCGACCTCCCCGGCGGGTGGCGGCAGGGGAGCGGTGGTGGTCAGCCGGGCCGGCGACCGACGGCGACGAACGCCGGGGCGAACAGCCACGGACGCTCGGCCGCGGCGTCGGAGGCGGTGAAGTCGGCGTCCCACCGCGCGATGTCGGCGGCATCGGCCAGGCCCGCCTCGACCAGTGCGTCACGCGCCGCCCACGACGGCGGGCGCACGGTCGGTGGCAGGTGGATCACCGGCGCCGAGCACCGATAGGTCTCGACGGCCAGCCCCGCCTCCTCGAGGTACGAGCCGAGCCGCAGGCCCACCATGAGGTCGGTGCCCCGCCGGACCAGCAGCTCGCGGTAGCGGTCGTCGAGGTCGGGGGCGGGGTGCTCTGGCACGATGCGCAGGCCGGTCAGGTCGACGTCGACGAGGTAGACGGCGCCACCGGGGCGGACGAGGCCCACGAGGTGGTCGACGATCGCCCCCTCGCCGCCGCCGTTGTGGGCGAGGACGTGACGGCACATCGCGACGTCGAACGCTCCGGCGGGCAGCCCCGTGTCGTCGGCGCGGCCGACCTGGGCGGTCGCCTGGGGAGCGTCGGCGACCGCGGCCTCGGCGTGGCCCACCGCCTCGGGGTCGGCATCGACGCCCGCGACCCGCCCCTCGGGCCCGACCCGCGCCGCGAGCCGGGCGAGCACCGCACCCGGTCCGCACCCGACATCGGCCACGTGCGCCCCCGGCCCGATCCCGGCGGACTGCCAGGCATCGGCCTCGGACGCCTCCGCCATCTCCGCCATCATGCGGTAGCGCCCCAGCTCCTCGTCACTGAGCCGCAGCACGTAGTCGGCCATGCCGCCCTCCCGGGGAGTCGTCCTGTCGCCGCCGCGACGGTACCGCCGGAGGGCGAGCCGGGAGTCAGCCTGCGCCCGCGCCCCCCGCCGTCCGGCCGCCCCGCCGGCGGGGGTGCCGCCCGCCGTCCCCCGGCCGACCCGCCGGCGGGGGTGCGCTGGTCCTACGTCCGAACCTCGGTGCGAAGTCCTCCTTCTCCGTGACGTTGTGGTTGGCCGGCAACCATTTCGTCACGGAGATGCGTCGGTGCGGGGCGCTCTCGGCCGTGGCGGGTGCTCACGGGGTGGGTGGCCCGGGTCTCACTGGAGGGTGGGTGGTCGTTGCTTCTCCGTGACGTTGTGGTTGCCCAGCAACCGCAACGTGACGGAGATGCGTCGAGACCGAGCTGGCGGCAGCCGACGTCTCGACTCGGCGGGAACCGGGTCGCCGGGCCGTCGGGGACCCAGTCACCCGGGACCGAGTTGCCGGGGACCGAGTCGCCGGGGGACCGGCGGGGCGTCCCGACCGTGTGGCCGGGACGACGCCGCGGGTCAGAACGAGCCGATGTCGATGTCGTCGGGGCCGTCGTCGACGTGACGGAGTCCGTCGAGCTCGGGCAGGTCGTCGGCGTCGTCGAGGTCGTCGAGGTCGTCGTAGCCGGCGTCGTCGTCGAGCCCGCCTGTGTCGTCGAGCCCGCCGGTGTGGTCGAGTCCACTGCCGCCGTCGAAGGGGTCGTCGTCGAGGCCGTCGTCGGCGCCGGAACCGTCGTCGGCGCCGGAACCGTCGTCGGCCCCGGGGGCCGAGTCGCCGAACATCCCGGCGTCGTCGTGGTCCGTGGCATCGACCGCGGTGTCGGCGTCCTCGCCCTGCCCGAAGGACAGCGTGCCCCCGTCGAGATCGTCGATGTCGTCCACCCCGCCGGTGTCGCCGTCGGCCGTGTCGCCGAGGGCCGTGTCGACGAGGTCGTCGCCACCGTCACCGAAGGCGTCGTCGAACCCGTCGTCGTCGTCGCCGCCGAAACCGTCGTCGACTCCACCCCCGTCGGCGTCGTCGCCGAACCCGTCGTCCTCGCCGTCGGCGAGATCGTCGGCGTCGACGGCCGGGGAGGCGTCGTCGGCGTCGCTGGCCTCGGGAGGCGGCTCGTCGAAGTCGGTCGTGTCCTCGCCCAGGGCGGGGACGTCGGGGCCGACCTCGCCGGTGAAGGCCGCCTGCGCCTGGTCGGCGGGCAGCGTGTCGGCGACGAGGCCGAAGGCCTCGGACAGGTCGGCATCTTCGACGTCCTGGTAGCCGTGCTGCTCGAGGTAGGCGTGCGGGTCGGCTTCGTACACCGCCTGTTCGGCCGGATCGAGCATCACGCCACGCAGCACGTCGAGAAGTGACATGCCGTTCATCCTGTCCTCCTGGGTCACCGTCCCCGGCGGCGTTCGGGGATGTGTCCAGGCTACGGGCGGCCCCCCGGCCCGCCATCGGGGATGACCCCTAGTGACCCCCGATCGGGGCACGTGCCCGGACGCGCCGCACCGGCCGGGCTGGGGGCCGGCCGGTGCGCGGGGCCGCCTCGGGGGACGGCGCGACGGGGAGGGTCAGCGATCCTTGCGGCGACCGCCGCCGATCTTGTCCTCGACCCAGTTCTTGGCGTCGTCGACCTTGTCCTTCAGCGCGCCGGAGGCGCGATCGGCCTTGCCTTCCTTCTTCAGGTCCTCGTCGTCGGTCAGGTCGCCGACGGCTTCCTTGGCCCGGCCCTTCATGTCGTCACCGGTTCCGCTCATGACGGCGTCCTTTCGTCGATGTTCGTTCCGCGGAACGGGTACCCCTGCCGTCGGGATCTGATACCGCTCTCCGCGGTCGGTCGGGTCGTCCGGAGCACCGGTTGCGATCGTCCGGCCGCGTCGTCGCCCGGGGCCGAGATCGGGCGACGGGAGCGTTCCCGGCGCCCCCGACCGCGCCCCGACCGGTCCCCGACCGGGCCTCCTCCGCCCTGGCGCGGCTGCCGACATCGCGGTCGACGCAGGGTCCTGCGCAGGTCGTTCCCGACTGCGCCGGGCAGCCCGGCCTGCCCGGCAAGTGTTTGACAGTCGCGCTGCGATCGCTTTCAACTGTCGCCGATGCCCTCGCTCGTCATCGTCGAGTCGCCCGCCAAGGCGCGCACCATCAGCCGGTTCCTCGGCGACGACTACGTCGTCGAGGCGTCGATCGGTGCGATCCGCGACCTCGAGCCCAAGGGCCTCGCGGTCGACGTCGACGACGGCTTCAAGCCCACCTACGTGGTGCCGGCAGAGAAGAAGGACGTGGTCCGGCGGCTCAAGGCCGCGCTGAAGGACGCCGACAACGTCTACCTCGCGACCGATGAGGATCGCGAGGGCGAGGCCATCGCCTGGCACCTGGCCGAGGTGCTCAAGCCGCGGGTGCCCATGCGGCGGATGGTGTTCCACGAGATCACCCGCCAGGCGATCGAGCACGCGGTCGACGAGTCGCGCGACATCGACAGCGGTCTCGTCGACGCCCAGGAGGCCCGGCGCATCGTCGACCGCCTCTTCGGCTACCCGGTGTCCGAGGTGCTGTGGCGCAAGGTCGCCACCGGGCTGTCGGCGGGCCGGGTGCAGTCGCCGTCGGTGCGCCTCGTGGTCGAGCGCGAGCGCGAGCGCATGGCGTTCGTCGCCGCCGGCTACTGGGACCTCCTCGCCGCCTTCCCCGCCGCCCCCGCCTTCCAGGCCACGCTCGTCGGCCTCGACGACCACCGGGTCGCCACCGGCAAGGACTTCGACAGCCAGGGCCGGGTGACCCGCGACGACGTGGTCGTCGTCGACGAGGCCGGGGCCCGGGCACTGGTCACGGCCCTCGACGGGTCGACGTTCACCGTCTCGTCCGTCGACGAGAAGCCCTACCGCAGCTCGCCCAAGCCCCCGTTCATCACGTCCACCCTGCAGCAGGAGGGCGGCCGCAAGCTGGGCATGAGCTCGGCCCAGGTCATGCGCACCGCGCAGAGCCTCTACGAGCGGGGCTACATCACCTACATGCGCACCGACTCGGTGACGCTCTCGCAGGAGGCGCTCACCGCCGCCCGCACCCAGGTGCGCGAGCTGTACGGCGACCGCTTCGTCCCCGACGCTCCCCGCACGTACCGGGGCAAGGTCAAGAACGCGCAGGAGGCGCACGAGGCGATCCGCCCGGCGGGCGAGCGGTGGCGCACCCCCGACCAGCTCGCCACCGAGCTGCGCGGTCCCGACCTGCGCATCTACGACCTCATCTGGAAGCGCACGCTGGCGTCGCAGATGGCCGACGCGGTCGGCAAGACGGTGTCGGTGCGCATCGAGGCGCCCGTCGCCGCCGCCCCGGCCGTCGACGGCGGCGTCGCCGACACGGCCACCACCCACTGGGCCGCGTCGGGCCGCACCATCACGTTCCCGGGCTACCTGCGGGTCTACGTCGAGGGCTCCGACGATCCCGACGCCGACCTCGACGACCGCGAGCGCGTGCTGCCCGACCTCACGGTGGGACAGGCGCTGCCCGATCCGGCCATCGACCCCGTGGGCCACACCACCCAGCCCCCCGCCCGCTACACCGAGGCCTCGCTGGTCAAGCGCCTCGAGGAGCTGGGCATCGGCCGGCCGTCGACCTACGCGTCGATCATGCAGACGATCCAGAACCGCGGCTACGTGTGGAAGAAGGGCCAGGCACTGGTGCCGTCGTGGTCGGCGTTCGCCGTGGTCCAGCTGCTCGAGAACCACTTCGCGGCCGAGGTCGACTACTCGTTCACCGCCCGCATGGAGAACGACCTGGACGAGATCGCCACCGGGTCGCGCGACCGGGTGCCGTTCCTCGAGTCGTTCTGGTTCGGGTCGGGCGACGGGCTGGCGCACCGCACGGGCGGGGGCGCCGGCGGCGACGGCGCACCCGCGGGCAACGGCAACGGGCACGGCGGCAACGGCTCGGGCAACGGCGCCGCGCCCGACGACGGCGGCACCACCGGCCTCACGGCCCTCATCGAGCTGGCCATGGCCAACGCCGACCCCGCGGTGGTCAACGCCATCCCGCTCGGCAAGGACGCCGACGGCACCGAGATCTTCGTGCGCAACGGCCGCTACGGGCCCTACCTCAAGCGTGAGGACGAGACCGCGTCGGTGCCCGAGGGCCTCGCTCCCGACGAGCTGACCATCGCCAAGGCGCTGGAGCTGCTCGCCGCGCCGAAGGGCGACGAGCCCATCGGCACCGACCCCGCGAGCGGCCTGCCCGTCTACGCCAAGTCGGGCCGCTTCGGCCCGTACGTGCAGCTCGGCGACGCCGAGACCCTGCCGGCGGGCGAGAAGCCGAAGATGGAATCGCTGTTCAAGGACATGTCGCTGACCGAGCTGACCCTCGACGAGGCGTTGAGGCTGCTCAGCCTGCCGCGCACGGTCGGCACCGATCCGGCGACGGGCGACGAGATCCTCGCCCTCAACGGCCGCTACGGGCCGTACCTCAAGAAGGGGTCCGACACCCGCAGCCTCGGCAGCGAGCCCGAGCTGTTCACCGTGAGCGTCGACGACGCCCTGCGCGCGTTCGCCGAGCCGAAGCGCCGGGGCCGCCAGGCCGCAGCGCCCCCGCTGCGCACCCTCGGCGACGACCCGGTGAGTGGCAAGCCGATGGTGGTCAAGAACGGGCGCTTCGGTCCGTACGTCACCGACGGCGAGACCAACGCGTCGCTGCGCGAGCGCGAGGGCGACACGGTCGAGGGCCTGACCGACGAGCGTGCCGCCGAGCTGCTGCAGATCCGTCGCGACGCCGGGCCGGCCAAGAAGCGGGGCGCCAAGAAGGCCGCGGCCAAGAAGAAGTCGACGGCGAAGAAGGCGACCGCGTCCAAGAAGGCGACGGCCAAGAAGGCGACCGCGGGCAAGAAGGCGACGCCGAAGAAGGCGGCCGGGGCCAAGAAGTCTGCGGCCAAGAAGTCCGCCGAGTAGCCCCACCCGCGTTCTGGCGTCTGTCACCGCGCCATCGCGCGGTGACAGACGCCAGAAGCCAGGGTCACTCCCGCTCGGCCAGGGCGGTCAGCGCCTCGACCTGACGGTCGATCGCCACGCCGGTCAGGTTGAGCTCGAACCGCACCTCGTTCGCGCCCGCGGCGGCCGCGCGGTCGAGCTCGCCGACGGCCCAGGCGGCGAAGGCGGCGGGCGCCTCGTCGGCGCCGGCGCCCCAGGCCGACATCACCTGGACCACGACGCGCCCCGTGCCACCGCAGGCGCGATACCAGGCGATCTCGTCGGCGCTCGTGTCCCAGTCCCGCACGCCGGTCAGGAAACCGGCTCCCAGCCGGGCGGCCCGCTCGACGGCGGGGCGCGCGACGGCGCCGATCAGCAGGGGAATGTCCGCACCCCGCACCGGCTTGGGCCCGACGGTCGCCGGTGGGATGCGGTGGTGTTCGCCCGTGAACTCGACCGGGTCGGGGCCCCAGCAGGCCCGCATGGCGGCGACGTGCTCCTCGAACCCGGCGCCCCGCCGGCCGGTGGGCACGCCCACGGCCACGAACTCCTCGGGCAGCCACCCCTGGCCCAGACCGACGTCGAGGCGTCCGCCGGACAGGCGGTCGAGCGTGGCCAGGCGGCGGGCCAACACGATCGGCGGCTGGAACAGGGCGTTGACCACGCCGGTTCCGAGCCGGACCCGTTCGGTCACGGCGGCGGCGAAGGTCAGGGCCTCGATCGGGTCCCACACGTACGTGTCGGGCAGGCCCGCCCAGTTGTCCCAGTCGTCGCCGGCGGGGAGCAGCAGCCGCTCGGTGGCGGCCACGCCGTGCAGACCGAGCTCGTCGGCGGCGCGGGCGATGGTGGCGATGGCTTCCGGGCCGGCGTGCGGTCCCATCGTCGGGAGGGTGACCCCGATGGCGGGGCGGCCGGATGCGGTCATGGCGTGATCCTTCCTCGTGGCGGCGCGCGGCGGGGCCGCCGGCGGGCCGGTTCCCGTCGGTCGGAGCGGGGCGGCCCGTCTCGACACGGCGCCCGGATCCGCCCGGTGGACGGACCCTCGGCCGTGTGCGCCGGGCGGAGGGGGACGTCGTGCGGTCTGACGTCGTGCGGTCTGACGCCGGGTCGGCCGGTTCGTTCGGATCGTGGCTGAGGGCGGTCGGGGCAGAGCATCTGATCCCGACGTGGACCCCGGCCGCGTCCCCCAGCGGCGGAGCGGATGGCGTCCGGTCCGACCGCCACCTGGCATGCTCGGACGCCGTGGCACGGTTCATCGTGTTCGAGGGCGGCGAGGCCAGCGGCAAGTCGACCCAGGCGTCCCGGCTGGCCGCCCGCCTCGGCGCCGTCCACACCCGCGAGCCGGGCGGCACGGCGATCGGGGCCGGCCTGCGGTCGCTGCTGCTCGACGCCCGTACCACCGGACTGGCCGACCGCGCCGAGGCGCTGCTGATGGCCGCCGACCGGGCCCAGCACGTGGCCGAGGTGGTGCGGCCCGCGCTCGACCAGGGCGATCACGTGGTGTGCGACCGCTACATCGGGTCGACGCTCGCCTACCAGGGCCACGGCCGGGGGCTGCCGGTGGTCGACCTCAAGCGCATCTCGGCGTGGGCGGCCGACGACCTGTGGCCCGACCTGATCGTGCTGCTGGACGTCCCGCCGGAGGTCGCCGCCGCCCGCAGCGGCGGTCCCCGAGACCGGATGGAGGCGGCGGGCGACGATTTCCACGACCGGGTCGCCCGCGGCTACCGGGCGCTGGCCAGCACCGACCCTCTGCACTGGGTCACGGTCGACGGGACGGGCTCGGCCGACGAGGTCGAGGCGGCGGTGTGGCGTGCGATCGCGGCCCGCCTTCCCGAGCTGGCGCCGGCGCCGCGGATCGGCGACGAGCCGACGGCGGCCGACGACGGGTCGTCGTAGTCCCGCCGGTCGGAACGCATCGCCTCGGGCCCACCGACGGCTGCGAAGATGGGCCGGTGAGCGCTCCGCCCCCCGCCGCGATCGCCGAGACCCCCGGACCCGCCGACCCGCCCGATCCCGAAGACCCGTGGGCCGACGTCGTCGGCCAGGCCGCCGCCGTCCGCCAGCTCACCGCCGCGGCCGTCGCTCCGGTGCACGCCTACCTGCTCATCGGCCCGCCCGGCTCGGGCAGCCGCGAGCTGGCCCGGGCGTTCGCAGGCCTGCTGCTGGCCGACGCCGACGCGGCGACGCCCGCCGACCGCGAGCGCCACCTGCGGCTCGCCCGCGCCGAGCAGCATCCCGACCTGCGGGTCGTCGAGCCCGAGGGCAACACCTTCCGCCGCACCGACGCCGAGCGGGTCGTGCGCAGCGCCACCCTCGCCCCCGTCGAGGGCAGTCGCAAGGTCGTCGTGGCGACCGGCTGCGAGGACATGGAGGACGAAGCCGCCGGGCTGCTGCTCAAGACCGTCGAGGAGCCGCCGACCTCCACGGTGTTCCTCCTCCTGACGACCGAGATCGTGCCCGAGCTGGTCACCATCGCCAGCCGGTGCGTCCGCATCGACGTGCCAGCCCTTCCGGCCGAGGCGGTGGTCGCCCGCCTCGTCGCCGACGGCGTCGACCCCGAGAGGGCCGCCACGGCCGCAGCGGCGGCGGCGGGCGACCTCGACCGGGCCCGGACGCTGGCCACCGACGACCGCCTCGCGCTGCGCCACCAGGCCTGGCGCGACCTACCGAAGCAGCTCGACGGCACCGGGCACCGCGCCGCGACGCTCGTCGCCGAGGTGCAGTCGATGATCGGCGAGGCGCTCGGCCCGCTGCAGGAGCGGCAGGTCGCCGAGGTCGCCGCGCTCGACGAGCAGATCGAGCGGTTCGGCCTGCGCGGCTCGGGGCGCAAGGACCTCGAGACCCGCCACAAGCGCGAGGTCCGCCGCTTCCGCACCGCCGAGCTGCGGTTCGGGCTCGCCACGCTGGCGGCGGCCTACCGTGACGCCCTGGTGTCGGTCGGTCCCCGGCGCGACCTCGTCGACGCCACCGCCCGCATCGACGCCGCCGCCGTGTCGCTGCAGCGGTACCCGAACGAGACCCTGCTGCTGCAGGCGCTCGTCGCCCAGCTCCCGATGATCCCGCAGGTGGAGGAGACCCGCCCGTGCTCAGTGTGACCGAGTACTCGTCCGACTACATGGCCGCCTGCCGGGCGCGCATCGACGTGCAGCTCGCCGCCTACCGCGAGCTGGCGGCCGCCGCCGGCAAGCAGGACGGTGGCGACGACGCCGTCGCCGCCTTCGCGCCCCCGTTCTTCGCCAACCTCGTGCTTGCTCTCGACATGTCGTTCTGCCACCGGGCCCGCGGGCAGGAGGGCAAGGACGGCAACCCGATGAACGAGGTGCGCATGCTCTGCACCTCGATCCTGCAGAACGGCGGTGTGCTGCTGGCCGACAAGCAGATCAGGCTGAAGCCCGAGACGTCCGTGCTGGGGCTGGCCGTTGGCGACGAGATCCGGCTGTCCGAAGCCGACTTCGTGGCGCTGTCCGACGCGTACTTCGACGCCGTCGCACGGACGTACGGGGCGTGACCCCGGTGGGTGACCCGGGGCCCGGCGACCCGATCGAGCTGCGACCCGTCGGCCAGGTCGAGTCGCCGCTCGTCGACCCGGCCGACGCGCCCCGGCAGGGCGACGAGGGGGCGCCGGAGGCGTGGCTGGTGTTCGACCCTGCGGTGCGGGCGGCCGCCGCCGACCTGGCGGTGGGGGAGGACGTCGTCGTACTGACCTGGCTCGACCGGGGCGACCGGTCGGCTCTCGTGGTGCATCCTCGTGGCGACCTCGACCGGCCGCCGCAGGGGGTGTTCTCGACCCGCTCCCCCGACCGGCCCAACCCCATCGGGTTGCACCGGGCCCGGGTCGTGGCGGTCGACGGGCTGCGGGTGCGGGTCGACGGGCTCGAGGCGGTGGACGGAACCCCGATCCTCGACGTGAAGCCGGTCCTCGGCGCCCTCGACGAGCGCTGACCGGCGACGTCGGTCCCGCACGGCCAGGGCCCGCCCATCTCCGTGACGTTGTGGTTGCTGAGCAACCACGAGGTCACGGAGATGGTGGCGGGGCGGTGTCGCCGGCTGGGATCGGTGACGTGCGGGGCTGGGTGGATGGATGGACGGCGTCGTGCGTCGTCCGGGCGATCTCCGTCACGTTGTGGTTGCTCAGCAACCACAACGCCACGGAGAACCGACGAACGGCGGTCAACCGGTTCCGGTCTCCGGCAGGCGGAGGCCGACATGGGGCAACCTCTTGCCACGTGACATCCCGCCACGGCACGGACGGAGGGGGTCGGGCGTGACAGGAGAGGAGTGGTCGCTCGCGGCGGCGGTCGTGTTCTCGGGGCTCTGGTCCGGCCTCTTGGGGATGCTGACGCTGGTGATGCACCCGATGCTCGCAGCGATGGACGGCCGGGACTTCGAGCGCTTCCTGCGAGCGTTCCTTCCGGTCGGGAGAAAGGCCTGGTTCAACTACGCCTGCGCGATCGGGATGGCTGTCGCGCCGATCGTCGCGCTCATCATCCTGGGGGACGATCCGGGCTCCGCCTCGTTCGTGCTCACCGCGGTCGGCTTGGTGCTCGTGATCGTCGGTGTCTACGTCGTATCCAACGTGTGGAAGGAACCGCTCTACGACGTGATGCTGGCCTGGGACCCCGAGGCCATGCCCGCGACCTGGGACGCGGGGCGGCGGCGCTACTTCGCGATCAACTGGATCCAACTCGCGGCGACGTGGACGGCGTTCGCGCTGTTCCTGGCGGCCCTGGTCTCCCTCTAGGCGAGACGAGAGGTGAATCGGACGGCGGCGCCCGGGCGGTGGTCGACGCCTCCGCGCACCCGATGGCCGGTCAGCTGCCAGCGGCCGGGCCACACGCGGGAGCGGGACTCGACAGTCGACCGCACCGCCCAGCCAGACAGCGCGGGGTGCCGACCAGGACGGTCCGCAAGGCGGCGACGACAGGGCGGCGAACGGCGCGGGCGATGACGACGACGGGCCCGGCCGGGATGCCGGCGCCGGGTGCCTGACCAGCACGGACAACCGGTTCCGGCGGTCTCGGCCCTCGCTGCTATCGTGACTCGTCCCGCCCGAGTAGCTCAGACGGCAGAGCAACGCACTCGTAATGCGTAGGTCAGGAGTTCGATTCTCCTCTCGGGCTCGCCTCGACGCCGCAGATCGTGGTGTCGTCCCGCACCTGAGCCCCGGCGGGCCGGAGCCCCGGCGGGCCGGAGCCCCGGCGGGCCGGTCCCCCGATGAGCTCCTCGCCCGACGGCCCCGTCCTCACGACACGGCTCGTCGTGCTGATGGCGGTCGGCAGCGGGTTGTCGGTCGCCAGCAACTACTACGTCCAGCCGCTGCTGCCCCGCCTGGCCGACACGTTCGGCGCCAGCTCGTGGGCGGTCGGGTTGCTCGTCACCGTCAGCCAGATCGGCTACGTGGCCGGGCTCGGCCTCGTGGTGCCCCTGGGTGACGTGGTCGAGCGGCGGCGCCTCGTCATCGCCGTGAGCGTCCTCACCGCCGCGGGTCTCGCCGTGATGGCGGTGGCGCCGAGCCTGGCCGTGCTGTTCCCGGCGGTGGCGCTCGTGGGCGTGACGAGCGTCGGCGCCCAGATCTTCGTGGCGCTGGCCGCCGACCTGGCCAGAGCCGACCAGCGGGGGCGGGCCGTCGGCTCGGTCATGGCGGGCCTCCTGATGGGCGTGCTGCTGGCCCGCACGGTGGCCGGGCTCGTGGCGGCCACGGCCGGGTGGCGGGCGGTGTACGCCGTGGGGGCCGTGCTGATGGTGTCCCTGGCCGCCCTGTCGGCGCGCGAGCTGACGCCGGTGCCGCCCTCGGTCCGCACGTCGTACCGGCGCCTGCTCGCATCGGTGTTCACGCTCTACCGCGAGGAGCCCGTCCTGCGCCGCCGGGGCGTGTACGGGGCCCTGGGCTTCGCCAGCTTCTCGACGCTGTGGACCTCGGTGGCGTTCATGCTCGACGAGGCCTACGGCTACGGCGAGGCCACGATCGGGCTGTTCGCCCTGCTGGGCGTGGCGGGGGCCGGGGCCGCGCAGTTCGCGGGCCGGGTCGCCGATGCCGGCTGGGCGCGGGTCTCGACCCTGGGGTTCTTCGTGACGCTGGCGGTGAGCTGGGCCGTGCTCGTGCCGGCCGAGGGTTCGCTGCCGGCGCTGATCGTCGGCGTCGTGCTGCTCGACCTGGCCGTGCAGGGAGCGCACATCTCGAACCAGAGCGAGGTGTACCGGCTGCGCCCCGACGCCCGCAGCCGCCTGACGACCGCCTACATGTGCGTGAACTTCACGGGCGGGGTCGTCGGGTCGGCGACGTCGGCGTTCATCTACGGTCTCGGCGGCTGGTCGGCCGTATGCATCGTCGGTGCGGGCTTCTCGGCGCTGGCCCTCGCCCTGTGGCTCACCGAGGCCCGCTGGCCGTTGCGCCGGATGCGGCACGCCGTGCCCGCCGGCCGACCCGCGCCGGTCGCCGCGCCCGGCGCCTGAGCACCGGAGCGCGGCAGCCGGTCGCCGCGACCGTGCGAGCCGAGAGGACCATGCGCAGGTGTCGGCGGCGCTGGCGCCGGGTAGTCCTCTCCTGAGTAGCGACGCCCGTACCCGGCGTCGCCGACGACGGGGACGGGGGTGTGCAGTGCTGGCGTTGCTCCGGGCCGGACGGTCCTGGCGATCGTGGAGGGACCGGCGCGGCCCGATGGGTGAGCGCTCCGAGCGGCCGCCCCGGCGGGGCGGCCTCGGTCGAACCGCCATCGCCGCGGTCGCCGCGTTCGGGCTCGCCGCCTTCGGTCTCGGCTACTGCTCCAGCCAGTTCGGGCTGGGCACGTCGGAGGAGGGACGGGGCACCGACAGCGACCTGCTGTTCCCGGCGTCCGAGCTCGAGACGACGCTGGCGCTGCTCGCCGTCCACAACTCGATCGAGCTGCGCGTCACCCACGACGTCGAGGTGTTCGGTGAGAACCGGGCGATCTACACCGACGTCTACCCGGCCGAGGTGCCCGGCTTCGTCGAGCTGCGCATCGAGGACGTGCCCGACATCGACGTGGCCGAGGGCGAGGGGCAGGGCGGCGGCGACCGGGTCACCGTGACCATCGCCCGCGACAGCGTCTTCGTGCAGGAGCGGGTCGAGCAGATGCGAGAGCCCGTGACGTTCAGCGTGGCCGACGGCCGGCTCGCCGAGGGCAGCGGCCTGCCGATCGAGCCGGGCACGCGGGTGTTCCTGGCCGACGGCGAGTACTCGACGGGCGCCTTCGAGTTCGACCCGGAGGGCGCCGAGAGCGTCGTCACCAAGCTGGCGGACGGGGTCACCCTCGGGCTCACCGACCTCAACGCGGGCACGAGCGAGAACATCCTGCGCATCGCCCAGCTCGCCACCCTCAACCCCGCCTGCCTGCAGGCGGCCGACGAGGCCGTGGGCTTCGACCAGCTGATCGCCGGCGGCATCCAGGACCACCTCGTCGGCGAGGGCGTCGACCCCGCCGACATCGAGATGCGGTTCACCGGCGAGTACCCGCCCTACGACGAGTTCCCGGACGAGACGGGCGCCACGTTCGCCGAGTCGCGCCGCAGCGTCGAGCAGGCCCTCGCCGGCGACAACGAGAAGACGATCGAGATGGCGGCCGACTGCGACGCCGACTCCGTGGTCGAGCCCGCCTCCGCCGTCACGCTCACCGCCGAGCGCGTCGAATCGACCGACGGCGGTTGAGACGCCGGCGGGCCCGACGACGGCTCGGACATTCCACCTCAGGCCGGGACCTCCCGTCCGGCGTGGACGGCGGCGACGAACCCGGCGACGATCGGGTGCGGTCGTTCGGGCGTGCTGGAGGTCTGCGGCACGAACAGCGTCGCCAGGCAGAACCGGCGATCGGGCAGCTCGACGATGCGGGGCTCGCCGTCCTGGTCGACGCCCGAGACGACCATCCCGGCCTGCTCGAGCTCGCCCACCCGGGCCGGCTCGAGCCCGAAGCGGCAGTAGTACCGCTCGGACGCGGTGGCGGTGGGGTAGAGGGAGGCGGCCAGCGTGCCGGGCCGGACGGTGACCGTCATCGTCTCGCCGACGAGCGAGCAGGCGAGCAGCGTCACGAACAGGTCCGACGCCTCGGGGTCCACCTCGGCGTGGGCGGCGTCGGCGATGCCGAGGACGTCGCGGGCCAGCTCGATCACGAGGTGCTGGAACCCGGCGCACGTCCCCAGCAGGGGTCGGTCGCCGTCGCGGGCGTGACGGATCGCCCGCAGCGCACCCTCCATGCTGCGGTACGGGCTGCCGGGAGCGATCCAGAACCCGTCGTACCCGTCGAGGGTGGCGACGGGGAGGTCGAGGGCGTCGTCGGTGGCGATCCACTCGATCTCGGTCGCACGGCCGGTGGCGTCGAGCCCGTCGGCGTGGCCGACCGCGACGGGGATGGCCTCGTGGGTGGGGTTGCCGGGCTGGTGGTCGCCGATCACGGCGATGCGGGCGTCGGGCATCGCCCATGGTGGCGCGCCCCGCGGGACCGCGGCGAGCGAGATCGGCGCACCCGGGCGCCGGCCACCCCCCGCCCGCCACCGGTTGTGGTGGCGCCGAAACGAGAACACGTTCTACTCTCCGGCCATGCAACGCTTCGAGGGACGGGTCGTGATCGTGACCGGGGCGGCCTCCGGCATCGGCCGGGCGACGACCGAGCGGCTGGCGGCCGAGGGCGCCACCGTGGTGGCGGTCGACCGCGATGCCGACGGTCTCGCGGCCGCGGCGAAGGCCGTGGCCGACGCCGGCACCACGGGCGACGGCGTGACGGGCCTGACCGCCGACGTCGGCGACCCGGCGACCGCCGCCGAGGCCGTCGCCGTCGCCACCGGCCAGCACGGACGTCTCGACGCGGTGGTCAACAACGCGGGGATCCTCCGCTTCGAGCACAGCCACGAGGTGGCCGCCGAGGACTGGGACCGGGTGTTGCGCGTCAACCTCACCGGCACCTTCCAGTTCTGCCAGGCGGCGCTGCCCGTCATGGTCGCCGCCGGGAAGGGCGCCATCGTCAACGTCGCCTCGACCGCGGCCCAGTTCGGCCACGCCTGGGCGGCCGCCTACGCGGCGTCGAAGGGCGGTGTGCTGGCGCTCACGCGCACCCTCGCGGTCGAGTACGCCAAGCAGGGGATCCGGGTCAACGCCGTGTGCCCCGGCTCGATCGACACGCCCATCACCGGCGCGTTCACCGTGCCCGACGGCGCGGACGCCAACCTCGTGCGGCGCATCATGTCGCCGGTCGGGGCGTCGGGACCCGAGCCGGTGGCGGCCGCCATCGCCTACCTGGCCTCCGACGACGCGTCGCACGTCAACGGCGCCGACCTGCGGGTCGACGGCGGCACCCACAGCTGAACGGCCGGCCGGCCCGTGCACTTCTGCTTCGCCACGACGTTCTCCGACCCGTCGGAGCTGGGTCCGCTCGCGGTCACCGCCGAGGACTGCGGCTGGCACGCCCTGGCCGTGTCCGACCACGTCGTGAACCCGGTCGAGACCCGGTCGACGTACCCGTACACGCGCGACGGCAGCCGGCGGTGGGGGATGGGCGCGCCGTGGCCCGACCCGTGGGTGACGATCGCCTTCCTGGCCGGGCAGACGGCGACGCTGCGCTTCTTCACCAACATCTACGTCCTGCCGGCGCGCCCGCCGGTCGCCGTGGCCAAGCTGGTCGGCACGGCCGCCGTGCTCAGCGGGAACCGGGTCGCCCTCGGCATCGGCATGGGGTGGATGGAGGAGGAGTTCGACGCCATGGAGCAGCCGTTCCGTGGCCGCGGCAAGCGCGCCGACGAGATGCTCGACGTCATCCGCACCGTCTGGACCGGCGAGGTCGTCGAGCACCACGGCGCGCACTACGACCTGCCACCGCTCGAGGTGCAGCCGGTGCCGAGCGAGCCCGTGCCGGTCTGGGTGGGCGGCACGTCCGAGGCGGCGCTGCGCCGCGCCGCCCGCCACGACGGCTGGCTCAGCGACCTGCACACCACCGGCGAGCTGGCCGAGATCCGGCGGCGGATCGACGGCTACCGCCACGAGTACGGGCGCGACCACCTGCCGTTCGCCATGGTCGGCGCCAGTCGCGACGCCGCCGACCTCGACGGCTACCGCCGCATGGCCGACGCCGGCGTCACCCACCTGATGACGTGGCCGTGGGTCTTCTACGCCGGCCTCGACGCCACCCCGCAGCAGAAGCTCGACGGCGTCCGCCGCTTCGCCGACGACGTCATCGCCCGCTGGTAGCCCGGGCGCCGGGACCCGCGCCGGCCGGACCGGGCGCCTGGCCGGTGCCTCGGGGCCGGCCGGGCGCCGGTACCGTCTGACGCCGTGAACCCGACCCGACGATCGGTGGCGACGGCCGGATGAGCAGCGGGCGCGGGCTCAGCCGACGCCAGTTCCTCGCCGCCGGCCTGGGCGCCGCCGGTGCCGTGGCGACGGGCGCCGGGCTCGGCGGCTACGTGTGGCCGCTGCTGGCCCGGGAGGACCTGATCCCCGGCCAGGCGCCCGACGTCACGCTCGAGCCGCAGGCCTGGATCAACCGCACCGACCGCCTCACGTTCGCGGCCCTCGGCGACAACGGCAGCGGCGGGCGCCAGGCGATGGCGGTGGCCGAGAGCATGGCCCACACCTACCGCAACGCCCCGTTCGGGCACGTCTTCCTGCTCGGTGACATCAGCTATTACGGCAACTTCGCCGACCGCTACGACGACGTGTTCGTGCGGCCCATGGAGCCCCTGATCGACGCCGGGGTGACGTTCGACCTGGCCATCGGCAACCACGACGAGGCCCTGCGCCACAGCGACGAGGGCTACGACGAGATCGAGGCCGAGATCCGGCTGCTCGACACCCCGGGCCGCTACTACACCCGCACCTACGGGCCGGCCGACGTGTTCTTCCTCGACTCGAGCGTGCCGGGCCTGTTCGGCGCCGAGTCGCCCGAGCAGCTCGAGTGGCTCGACGACACGCTGGCCAGCGCCACGAGCCAATGGCGCATCGTGACCATGCACCACCCGCCGTACTCGTCGGGCCGGCACGGGTCGACGCCGGGGGCCGTCGAGAAGCTGGTGCCGATCCTCGAGCGCCACCACGTCGACCTCGTGCTGGCCGGCCACGACCACGACTACGAGCGCACCGTGCCGCTCGACGGCGTCACCTACGTCGTCAGCGGGGGCGGGTGCAAGACCACCAAGGTCGGCCACAGCGACTTCACCGCCGTGGCGAAGCGCATCCTCCAGTTCCTGCACGTCGACATCGCCGACGACCGCCTGATCGCCACCTGCATCCAGCCCCGGGGCCAGGTCGCCGACCGGTTCGAGCTGCGGGCCCGGGAGGGCCGGTGACGCCCGCGCGGGCGCGGTCCCGGGGCTCGCTCGCCGAGGCCGCCGGCGTGGTGGTGTACGCGCTCGTCGACTGGCTGGTGATCATGGCGCCGGCGCTGGCGATCCAGCTAGCGGCCGATCGCGGGGGCATCGGCGGCACCGAGGGGATCGACCTGCTGATCGCCAGCGTGCTGATCGCCACGGTGCACGCCGCCATGGCCGCGCGCCGCCTCCGCTTCGAGGAGCGCACCGCCGAGCGCCGCGCCGACATCTGGATCGCCAGCCTCGACTCCCTCGTGATCCTCGCCCTGGCGACGACCCTGCTGGTCGTGGTCGTGTTCGTGTCGTTCCCCGACGAGCACGCCGCGCTGGCCAACCGGGGCTTCCCGGTGGTCCTGCTGTGGGCGGGGTTGCAGATCGTGGCGGTCGTGCTCGCCGAGATCACCGGGCGGATGGTGTTCCGCTGGCTCGAGCCCCGCGCCCCGCACCAGCCGACCGTCGTCGAGGACGTGACCGTGGCGATCGAGCGGGCGCACCGCGAGCCCGACCGGGCCGGTTCGGGAACTCGACAGGAGCCACCGACGGGGTGAACATCGGGCCGTGGGGTTCCGCTTCACGACCCGCGCCGGGCACCCGACGTTCGTCGACCTGCCGTGGGAGCAGCCGCTCGTCGAGTGGGACACCGAGCGCCTGGTCGCGCCGATCCGCGGCATCTCGCGCCACGTCGTGCGGTTCGTGGCCTACGGCCCCGACGTCTACGCCCTGAAGGAGCTGCCCGACAGCCTGGCCCAGCGCGAGTACCGGCTCCTGCGCGCCCTCGACGAGCGGCTGGTCCCGGTGGTCGAGGCGGTGGGCGTGGCCACCGGCCGCACCGACCGCGACGGCGAGCCGCTCGACGACGTGCTGATCACCCACCACCTCCAGTACTCGCTGCCGTACCGGTCGCTGTTCGGCCAGGCCTCGCTCGCCGACCTGTGGGACTCGCTGCTCGACGCGCTCGCCGAGCTCCTGGCCCGGGCCCACCTCGCCGGGTTCTTCTGGGGCGACTGCTCGCTGTCGAACACGCTCTTCCGGCGCGACGCCGGCGCCCTCGCCGCCTGGCTCGTCGACGCCGAGACCGGCGAGCTCCACGACCGCCTGTCCGACGGCCAGCGCCTCCACGACATCGAGATCGCCGAGATGAACGTGGCGGGCGAGCTGCTCGACATCCGGGCGGCCGCGGTGGGGCGCGGGCAGGCCACCGGGCTGGCCGACGACGACCCCCGGCTCGACCCGGCCGCCGTCGCCGAGGACCTGCGTCGCCGCTACGACGGGCTGTGGCACGAGCTCACCACCGTCGAGGTGTTCGGGGCGGGGGAGGAGTGGCGGGTCGACGACCGGGTCCGCCGGCTCAACGAGCTCGGCTTCGACGTCGACGAGCTCGAGCTGGTGGACGACCCCGCCGATCCGGCGGGGCACGTCCTGCGGCTCACGACCCGCGTCGTCGAGCCGGGCCACCACCGCCGGCGCCTGTTGCAGCTGACCGGGCTCGACGTGCAGGAGAACCAGGCCCGCCGCCTGCTCAACGACATCCTCGCCTACCGGGCCTGGCTCGACCGCAAGAGCGGCGTGCCGGTGAACGAGCAGGTGGGTGCGTTGCGGTGGATGGTCGACGTGTTCGAGCCCGCGCTGGCGGCCGTGCCCGCCGACCTGCGGGCCAAGCTCGAGGACGCCGAGCTGTTCCACCAGATCCTCGAGCACCGCTGGTTCCTGTCCGAGCAGCGGGGCGAGGACGTGGGCACGGACGTGGCCGCCGCCGACTACCTCGCCACCGTGCTGCCCCGCGTGCCCGACGAGCGGACGGTGCTGGCGGCGCCGGTCACCGAGGAGGTGCCGGTCGTCCGGGAGTGAGGACGACGGCCCGGTGCGGGCGGTCCGGTCGCGGCGTCGTGACCCCGGCGCCCGAGCCCGCACCCGCGCCCCGGCGCGCCCGGCGGCACGGGCCGGCCCGGCTCGGGTAGAACCCTGCCGTCCGGCCAGGTCCGCACGACGAGGGGAGGCCCCGTGGCCAAGGAGGGGCTCACCGCCTTCCAGGCGGTCAACCGCTACTTCGAGGAGGCCGCCCGCCTCGTCGACCTCGACGACGCCATGTACTCGGTGCTCACGTCGACCTACCGCGAGATCTCGGTGCAGATCCCCGTGCAGCTCGACAGCGGCGACCTCGTCGTCGCCCGCGGCTACCGGGTGCAGCACAACGGCGCCCGCGGCCCCTACAAGGGGGGCATCCGCTACCACCCGACGGCCGACCTCGAGGAGGTGCGCGCCCTCGCGTCGCTGATGACGTGGAAGACGGCGCTCGTCGACGTGCCGTTCGGCGGGGCCAAGGGCGGCATCGAGATCGACCCCACCCCGATGAGCTCGGCCGAGCTGCAGCGCATGACGCGCCGGTTCACCAACGGGATCCACCACGTGATCGGGCCCTACCGCGACATCCCGGCGCCCGACATGAACACCAACGCCCAGACGATGGCGTGGATGATGGACGCCTACTCGGCCCGCGAGGGCTACAGCCCGGCGATCGTGACCGGAAAGCCGGTCGACCTCGGCGGCGCCCCCGGGCGCGAGGCCGCCACCGGGCGCGGGGTCGTCGACGTGCTCGAGGCCTACGCCGAGGAGCACGACATCGACCTGGCGGGGCTGCGGCTGGCGGTGCAGGGCTTCGGCAACGTGGGCTCGTGGGTGGCGCGGGCGGCCGCCGAGCGGGGCTGCTCGATCGTGGCCGTGTCCGACGTCCACGGCGGCGTCCGCCACGATGCCGGGCTCGACGTCGATGCCCTGGTCGCCGCGGTCGCCGAGACCGGCGCCGTCCACGACACGGCCCAGGCGGGGGTCGACCGCATCAGCAACGACGAGCTGCTGTCCGGACCGTGCGACGTGCTGGTGCCCGCGGCGCTCGGGGAGGTCGTCGACGGCGAGACCGCGGGGTCGGTGCAGGCCTCGCTGGTGGTCGAGGCGGCCAACTACCCGGTCACGCCGGACGGCGACAAGGTGCTGGGCGACCGGGGTGTGACCGTGATCCCCGACGTGCTCGCCAACGCCGGCGGGGTGATGGGCTCGTACTTCGAGTGGAGCCAGGACATCCAGCAGTTCAGGTGGAAGGAGGCGCGCTTCAACGAGGAGCTCCGCGACCGCCTGCGCGTGGCCTACGCGGCCACGGCCGGCACCGCGGCCGACCTGGGCTGCTCGCTGCGCCAGGCCGCCTTCGCCATCGGCATCCGCCGGGTCGAGCAGGCGGCGCGGCTCCGCGGCTACGTGTAACACCCTCGCAAGGTCGTTCTGCGTCACAATTCCGGACGGTGTCCTCCCCGTTGCGCGACGCCGGCCCCGCCACTGGTGGCACGTCCGGTACCGACCCCCTGGTGGCGCCGCGCCGCGGGCTGCTGCGGCGGCGCACCCGGGTGGGGCCGTTCGCGAGCGGCCGGCTCGACTTCGGTCCGGGTCCGCTCTCGATGCACGAGAGCCGGCCCGACGGCCCGGTCATGTTCCGCCCGAAGAAGCGGCACGTCGAGCTCGGCACGATGTTCGCCGCGCTGGTCGCGCTCGCCACGTTCGCCGTGGTGGGCGGGTTGATCTACCGGGCGACGCGGGTGCACGTCGCCGTCACCGGCGTCACCGACGGGGCCGCCATCACCACGTTCGACGCGGCCGCGCTCGAGGTCGTGTTCACGTTCGACTCCGAGAGCCAGGCGTCCGACGCCACCCTCACGGTCGACGGTGCCGAGGTCGAGGAACCGCCGGTCATGGGCGCCGGCATGGTGTGGCGGCCGCCGGCACCGCTGGCGGAGGGCGACCACGAGGTCGAGGTCGCCGTGCCCCGGGCGGTCTTCGGCGACTCGGTGCACCGGTGGCGCTTCACGGTCGACGGCACCGCCCCGGGCCTGACCGTGCCGCCGGTCGTCGATCCCGTGGCCATCGGCGAGCCGGCCACGGTGGCGGGCACGGTCGAGCCGGGGGTCGCGCTCACCGCCGACGGCGACGAGGTCGACGTCGACGACGACGGCGCGTTCGCCCTGCGGTTCGACCGGGCGCCGGCCGGCCCGGTGACGCTCGACGCCACCGACCGCGCCGGCAACCGCACCACCGCGTCGGTCGTGGTGCCGGTCGCCTACCCCGGCTTCCGGGGCGTCCACGTCACGCCCGCCGCCTGGACCGACCCGGGCCTGCGCGCCGGCGTCCTGGGCCTGCTCGACCAGGGCCGGATCGACACGGTCGAGCTCGACCTCAAGGACGACACCGGCTACGTCGCCTACGACACCGACGTCGCGCGGGCGGCCGAGATCGGGGCGGTGGCCCGCATGTACGACCTCGAGGCCGCGGTCGCCGCCGTCGAGAGCCACGGGGGCCGCGTCGTGGGGCGCATCTCCGCCTTCCGCGACCCCGTGCTGGCCGGGGCGGCATGGGCGGCCGGGCAGCGCGACCAGGTGATCCAGGACGTCCACGGCGGCCTGTGGGACAACGGCGGCGGTGCGTGGGCCAACCCCGCCGACGCCGCGGTGCGCCGGTACAACCTCGATCTGGCGATCGAGGCGGTCAACCGGGGCGTCGACGACATCCTGTGGGACGACGCCCGCCTGCCCACCGGCGAGCCCGACACGATCGTGGCCCCGGGGCTGACGTCGTCGGCCTCCGACGCCGTCGCTGCGTTCCTGTCCGAGGGCCACGACGAGCTGCGGCGGCGCGGCGCCTACCAGGGCGTGGTCACGGTGGGCGAGGCGCCGGACAAGGGCGACGCCCTCGGCCAGGACCTCGGCCGCATCGCCCGCAACGCCGACTACGTCGCCCCGGAGGTGTATCCGGGGTACTGGGGGCCCGGCCGCCACGGGGTCGCCGACCCGCCCCGGCAACCCGCCGAGTTCACCGCCGCGCTGCTGACCCGCTACCAGCAGGCGATGGCCGGCACCGGGGCGGTGCTGGTGCCGATGCTGCAGGACTTCCCGGTGCGCGGGCTCGACCCCGACGACGCCATCGTGCGGGCGATGGTCGACGCGGCCCGCTCGGTGTGGGTCGACCGGTTCCTCCTGTGGAGCAACCAGGTGCAGTACTCGGCCGGCTGGCTGGACGCCGTTCCGCCGGGTGGCGGGTAGGGTCCCCGCATGGCCGACCAGGCGACGTTCGCCGATCAGACCATGGATCTGATGCCGTCGCTCTATGCCGCCGCGCTGCGCATGACGCGCAACCCGGCCGACGCCGAGGACCTCGTGCAGGAGACCTACCTGCGGGCCTACCGGGGGTTCGGCGGGTTCCAGGAGGGCACCAACCTCAAGGCCTGGCTCTACCGCATCCTCACCAACACCTACATCAACAGCTACCGGGCCAAGAAGCGCCGGCCCGA
>Ga0111539_10002719_pt1 | contig 23469 bp, 19 predicted proteins | sample RhiMethybrSRZTD1_FD_79667 | JGI IMG/M metagenome (GOLD analysis project Ga0111539, IMG submission 79667) | Populus rhizosphere microbial communities from Tennessee, USA - Rhizosphere MetaG P. TD hybrid SRZTD1 (version 2) (version 2) | ecosystem: Host-associated > Plants > Roots > Rhizosphere >...
ACATGAACAAGCTGAAACGCTATCGCCTGGTCCTCCTGATCAGCATCGTCTTGAACCTCGTCGTCGGAGTGTGGATTGCTGTCGCGCCTGTGTCGTTCACGGGTTTGCTGCACCAGACATATCCCGTACCGCAGACCTGGCCCCGTCACTGGGGCTTTCAACTCTGGGCAATCAACTTCCTCTATCTGCCCGGCTACCGCGATCCGCTGAATCAGCGCTGGCCGAACTGGTGCGGGATCGGAATCCGCATCGTCTTCGCGCTGTTTTTCTTCAGCCAGGGTGATGGATTTGTCCCGATGGGCATTTACGACGGGCTGTCAGGTCTCCTGCTGCTTGCGACCTATCTGCCCCTTCTTCGCTCCGCTGATATTCGGGCCTGATGCGACCGCACGTTGGTCGCGCCGTCCATTCCAGTGTAAAGTGACACCGGCCAACCTGAGCAACTCGCAGTGGAGCGCGGTTCCTCATATGGCTTCTGCCGGAGGAACCTTGATGTTCGTGTGCCAACTGTTCACCTCGCTCGTGCGGCAGGCACCTGTCGCGTGACCGTCTATCTCGTTAACCCCAGTCACGTTTCGTTCGGAATTGGCGTCATTACACCGCGCTGGCTGTATGTCTTGGCCAGCGCAACACCGGCAAAGTACGGCAACCCTCGCCTTGTCGACGAAACACTCGAACAGTTCGACACCAGTGAAATCAAGGCGGGCGATATCGTCGGCATCGGCATTCACACGGGCAATGCGCTGCGTGGATACGAGATCGGGATAGCCGCGCGTGGCGCCGGTGCTTTCGTGGTGTTTGGCGGCATTCACGCCACGCTTTATCCCGACGAAGCGCATGAACTCGGCGGTGCGCACAGCGTTGTCACGGGCGATGGTGAACGGGTGTGGCCGCTTGTGCTGCAGGACTGTGAGGCTGCAGCACAGAAGGAGCGATACGACGGCGGACGCGTGGAGGGTGAGACGTTCCTTCCAGGTCGCTGGGAGCTCCTGCCACAGGGACGCTACATGTGGGCGTCAGTCCAGACGGTTCGCGGATGCCCGAAGCATTGCTCGTTCTGCTCCGTTTGGCGGACCGACGGACAGCGACCGCGACAGCGGCACGTCAATCGTGTGCTCGAAGAGGTTGTCGATCTCCGTCGTCGTGGATTCCGATTCATCGCGTTGGCCGATGACAACTTTTATCCCGTGACGCTCGAGGATCTCCGCATGGCGGCGCGCCGGAGCGATCCAAGTCATCTCGCTCAGCTCGAGGCGATTCGGGCTGAACGGTTCGAGCTCATGGCTGGACTGGAGAGCCTGCCGCCGGATACGGTGTTTTTCACCCAAATCACGATGGAGGCCGCCGAAGACCCGGAGTTTCTCGACGCCATGCGGCGTGCCCACATCAAGGGTGCACTGGTCGGCGTGGAAGCCGTCACCCCGGAAGGACTCAAAGATGTGTACAAGGGGTTCAACGAGAGCGGCGAGTCACTCGTCGAGCGGCTTCAGGCATTCAAGCGGCATGGCGTGCACGTTCTCGGCTCCTTCATCTTTGGCCTGCCAAGCGATCGAGAAGCCACCTTCGACGCCACTCTCTCGGTCGCAGAACGCGCTGACTTGACGTTCGCTCAGTTCGTGATGCTCACACCGTTTCCAGGCACGTTGGACTTCGCCGCGTGGGAGAAATCTCTCGGGACGGACCCGCCACTCGTTGGCGATATTCCCGTGACGCGGCACTGGCTGATACCACAGGAGCGACGCCCGAAGATTTACATGAACCACCCGGTCATGACCGCCGATCAGATCCGCAGCCGCACGCAAGCCGTGTGGGACCGCTTCTACTCGTTCCGGAGCATCTGGAAGCGATCGCGCGGTTCAGTCACCTCACTCAAAGCGCGACTGGCGTTCGTCCTCATCTCGAAGATTTACAGGCAGATGTATGCCAACACCGGCATCGCGACCGACAGCGCACGCGTGAACAGGTCGGCACGGTGGGCGCGCTGGATGGCCGTCCCATGCCGACGACTGTTCGCTGGACAACCGATGCCAGACCTCCAGACCCCGGTCCGCGCGCAGCAGTCAACAACGATGGGTGTCCCGGCCGTATTTCATCGTGAGTCTGCCTAGCCTGTCCGGCTGGGGTATTGTTTCTTGCTGGAGGTTGCAGAGATGCGACGTACCTATTGGATTCTGAGTTTCACCTTCGTTGCCACGACCGCGGTCGCCATCCACGCGCAGCAACCCGCCGCAGGTGGTCCGGCGCCGAAACCGATGACGCTGACGACGACAGCATTCCCCGACGGCAGTCAGATTCCGGCGAAGTACACGCAGGCGGGCGAGCAAGTCTCACCTGCGCTCACGTGGACGAACACGCCGGCGGGTACGGTCACCTTCGTGCTGCACATGCACGACATCGACGTCGCGCGGAACAAGACGACGGATGACCAGGCGCATTGGGTCGTGTGGAACATTCCGGGCACCGCTACCGGTTTGCCAGAGGGCGTGCCGAAGGGTGAGACGCTGCCCGACGGCAGTCGCCAAATCAGTGCGAGTGGTCCGGTGTATCGAGGACCCGGTGCGCCGGCGACCGGTCCGCTGCATCATTACGTCTTCGAGATTCTCGCGCTCGACACCAAGCTCGATGTCGCAGGTACGGCCGACGCATTCGAAACACGAGCTGCGGTCATGAAGGCACTCCAGGGACACGTTCTCGGGAAGGCGACGTACGTCGGCCTGTTCCGCCGACCGCAGTAGAGCGCCCGCTCAAGCTCATCACCTCGACGCCCCGTTCGACACCGGGCTGGGGTCGAACAGGGGCGCAGAGGGTTGAGATGTAGTCTGTTGGATTCAGATTTCTGAATTCCGTCCAAATGTCTGTAGCACGCTGCGACTCGTACACTCGTTGACCACTTCCTGAAGCCACCTCGTCCCCTCGACAGGCCCGCTCGTCACTCGTCCCAGCGGCATGCTTCTCTCCTATCACTAGCGAGGCGCTGCGCAAGACCGCCTCGCTAGTGCAGCGCCTTCTGGCCCGCTCCGCGGGCCGCTTAGTGCGATGAGCCCGTTCAACCCGGCGCCTGCGAACGCCGAGGGAGGAGTGTGGACAATGGCGAGACGCATTACCGCAGCGATCGCAACGCTGGCGCTCGTGTTGATGGCCTGCACGCTTGACGCGCAGGAGCGATTCGGCAGTGTGGCTGGTACCGTGACTGATACCAGCGAAGCCGCCGTACCAGGCGCCACCGTGACCGCAACCAACAAGGAGACCGGCGCGACGCGAGTCGTGGTGTCTGGTGTTGACGGGACGTACCGCGTACCCGACCTCGACCCGGGTCGCTATTCGGTCTCGATTGAGCTCCAGGGATTTCAGAAAGTCCTCATCGACGATCTCATCGTCCTGCTCGGCAGAACCCTGACCGCCAATGCGCGGCTGCAGCCGGGCGTATTGTCAGAGGTCGTCAGCGTGACCGCCGACGCAACGAAACAGCTGGACCTGGCAAGCGTGACGCTCGCGCACAATGTCACCGCCGAAGAAATCGACCGTTTGCCGAAAGGCCGCAGCTTTCAGAGCATTGCGCTCGTGGCGCCAGGCGTGAACTCGGGCGAGATCGAGGGCGGGTTCCAGGTGAACGGCGCCAGCAGCGCGGAGAATGTCTTCACCGTAGACGGCGTCGCGACCAATAGCCTGATCTACGGCAGCTCGCGCCAGAACACTGTGTTCGAGTACCTGCAGGAAGTGCAGGTGAAGACCGGAGGAATCGATGCTGAGTACGGCGGCGCGCTCGGCGGCGTGATCAGCGCGGTCACCAAGTCCGGCGGCAACATCTTCACGGGCGAAGGCCACTACTACTACATCGGCAACGGGCTCAGCGCGGGATCGGTCAAGCGCCTCGTGCTCGATCCCAACGACCTTGCGACCGTCGGCTACTTTCAAGACAACAAGCAGGTCAACAACCAGAGTGAATTCGGCGGCTCCATCGGCGGTCCAATCGTCAAGAATCGCCTGTTCTTCTTTGGATCGATTTCACCACGCGTTGTCCGGCGAACCAACGAGTACATGTTCTCGTCGGGCACCGAGCCTGGAACGATCGATCAGGACCAGACCGCCTGGCAGGGCTTCGGCAAGGTGACGTATTCGGCCGGAAAGCTGCATGCCAATGCCAGCGTGCTGATGACGCCGACCCGCTCGACCGGCCGACTGCCGCCGTACGATTCGACCGGCACCGATTTCCTCACCTCGTCCTCGGCGGCCAACGACGCGAACCGCACGCGTGGGTTTGAAAGCGATCAGAACAGCGTCAGTGGGAACGTCGATCTCTCGCTGAGCAACACCGCCTATCTCACAGTGCGAGGCGGATACTTCTACGACAACTACAAGGACACCGGCGTCCCGAACATCACGAGCTACACGTATCAGACGCCCAACTTCAATGTGCCCGGCGTCCCGCCGAGTCTTCAAGGGCCGGTGAACACGGTCAACACACCGCGTATCCAGATCACGAACTCCGACAAGACAACGCAGGGGTTCTTCCAGATCGATTACAACCATGCGTTCAGCGGCGCCGGCTCTCACCTGATCAAAGGTGGCTGGGGCGTGCGGCGGTCGGTGAACGATGTTGACGTCGCGTACCCGGGTGGGTATGTGTATCTCTTCTGGGGTCAATCGTTCCGCAGCACGGTGACCGGGGAAACCGGTACGGGCACCTACGGTTACTACTACGTCAGCGATCTGGCGACGCGCGGCGACGTCCACGCGAACATCCAGAACCTGTACGTGCAGGACACCTGGAGCGTGGGCAACCGCCTGACGCTGAATCTCGGGATTCGCACCGAGAACGAAAAGATCCCGACGTTCCGACCCGACATCGCGCAGTACGCGTTCCAGTTCGGCTTCGGCGACAAGCTGGCGCCGCGCCTCGGCGCCACGTATGACGTGCGCGGTGACGGCAAGGTGAAGGCGTTCGCCAGCTGGGGGCGCTACTACGACTGGACCAAGTACGAGATCGCCCGCGGCTCGTTCGGCGGCGATATCTGGCACATCTTCTATCGCTCGCTCGACACGCTCGATATCGGCAGCCTCAATCTGAACAACATGCCGGGTCAAGACCTCTGGGGTGGACCCACCGGGTTCAGGGATCTGCGGGCCACCGCGATTCTGAACACCGATCCCAACATCAAGCCGATGTATCAGGACAGCTTCAACGGCGGCGTCGACTACCAGCTCAGTGGCACGACGGCGCTTGGCGTCCACTACATCCACAACAACCTTGGCCGGACGATCGAGGACATGGGCGCGCTCGTCAACGGAGACAGCGTCTACGTCATCGGCAATCCCGGCGAGGGGCAGAACACGATCACACCCGCATCCTATCCGGCAACTGAGAACTTCCCCACGCCGAGACCGAAGCGGCAGTTCGACGCGCTCGAGCTGACGCTGGAGCGGCGCTTCTCGAAGAACTGGTTCGCCAGCGCCAACTACACGTTGAGCCGTCTCTACGGCAACTACGCCGGCACGGCAAACTCCGACGAGATCAGCACGCCCACCACGGGCATCACATCGAACAACGCACAACAGCAGGTCGGCACGATCGCGCGGCCGGGCAGCAACTCGCACACCGGCTGGGACATCGACGAGTTGATGTGGGACGCGCACGGCAATCTCAATCCGCTCGGCCGCCTGGCGACCGATCGCCCGCACGTCGTCAAGTTGTATGGCGCCTATCAGTTCGGCATGGGCACCCAGATCGGCGCGTTCTTCTACGGCGGCAGCGGCACACCGATCACCACTCAGGTCGTCGGCCAGGATCAATACGCGCCCATGGTCAACGGACGCGGCGACATGGGACGAACGCCGGTCCTGACGCGTACGGATCTCCTGCTCTCGCACGATCTCTCGCTCGCGGATCGCAAGCGCATCCGGTTCGAGCTGAACATCCAGAACATCTTCAATCAGAAGACGGCGACGCACATCTTCAACTTCCTGAACAAGGGCGCCCCGGCCGGCAGCCAGACCCGCGCAGCCGACGCCATCGACTTCTCGGAGGTGAACCTGGCAGCCGGCTATGACTACAACGCGCTGATCCTGGCGACGCAGGAAGGGCGCGCCGCGTACGACCCGCGTTATGGCATGGAGGATCTCTACAATCCCGGTCTGCAGGGACAGGTCAGTGTGAAGTTCCTGTTCTAGACGAAACCATCAACTCCCAACCTCCAACTCCCACTCTCACTCTCAATCAGTCCTTTTTGGGAGTTGGGTTTTGGGAGTTGGGAGTTACGTGTTCCTGAGCGCCGCGAGAGGATCCATACGCGCCGCGGCTCGCGCAGGAAGGTAAGACGCGACGGCTGCCGCCGCGAGGAGAAGGACCGTGGCCGTCACGAGGGCAACCGGGTCGAGCGGATGCACTTCATAAAGCAGTCCTCGCAGGAACTGCGTGACGACGAGCGCCAGCGCCAGTCCAGCGCCGGCGCCACCGCCAGCGAGCCGCATCCCTTCACGCAGGATCATCCTGCGCACGTCAGCCGGGCTGGCGCCGACCGCCAGCCGCACGCCAATCTCCCCATAGCGCTGGCGCACGGAGGCGGAGATCACCGCATACAGCCCGATCGCGCAGAGCAGAAGGGCGGAGACGCCAAACACAGCGAGGACGAACGTATAGAAGCGAGGGCGCGCGAGCGGCTCTCGCATCAACTCAGCGAAAGGGGCAACGCGCGGAACGCGCACCGCGGGATCGCTCGCGCCCACCGCATTCCGAACGACATCGGCAACCTGCGACAGCGGTGCCGTCGATCGCACAACCAGCGATTGTGCCGTCACGATAAGTTGCGTGTCGGGGACGTAGAGTGTGGCCTGCGGCGCACGCAGATCGCGATAGCGTGTGCGCGACGCCACCCCGACCACCGTGCGCCACGGATCCTTGGATTCGAGATCGCCCATCTTCAATCGCTTGCCAATCGGGTCCTGACCGGGCCACAGCCTCGCTGCGACGTCCAGGCTCACAATCGCGACAGGCGGGGCATCTCCGCGATCCTGTCGATCGAAGGGACGGCCTTTCACAGCGACGCCGAAGGTTTTGAAGTAACCCGGTTGAATCGCCTCGAGATTGACGGAACCATTGGCGGCCACCTCGGCCGCGTTCTGCCCCTCTGCGGTCACGATCGGCACATCCCACCCGACGCCAGAGAACGGTGTGGCGTTTATCGGTGTGGCCGCCGCAACGGTCGGTGTCGCCTCGAGCCGCGCAACGACGTCCTCGAGGAACTGCAGATGACGGTCGCGTTCGGCGTAGCGATCCTGAGGCAAGGCGAGCGACACGATGACCAGGCGATCGGCGCCGACGTCCGTGCCCGTGGACTGCAGCCGCAGCAAGCTTCGGCCGACAAGGCCGGCTGCAGCAACAACGGTCACGGCCAGCGCCACCTGCGCCGCCACGAGCACCGCCCGCCCGCGTTTCGTCCCGCGAGTCACTGCACGGCCGCCGCTCTGTACGTGTGACACGAGATCGATGCGTCCCGCCGCGAACGCCGGAACCAACGCTGAGAGGATCGTCGTCACGAGCGCAAGCGCCATGACAAACAACACAACGCCACCATCCACGTGAATGGCATCCACTCTCGGCAACCCTCCTGGCGCCATCGCTACCAGCGCGCGCAGCGATGCCCAGGTCGTGGCAAATCCAACGACCCCGGCGAGAAGCGACAAGACAAGACTCTCGCTGACGATCGTGCCCGCAAGGCGCAATCGACTGGCGCCCAACGCCGTTTGCACCGCCAGATCTGGACGCCTGATTTCGCCCCGTACGAGCAACAGGTTCGCGACGTTCGCGCTCGCAGCGAGCAGCACGAGGCTAACGGCACCAACGAGCACGATCATCCCGCCGCGGAGGTCGCCGACAATCACATCAGCGATCGGTCGTACAACGAAAATGGGAGGCTTCGCAATCGCTTCGGCGGGAGCGACCTCCGCGAGTTGGGGAGCAAGCGCACCGAGAGCGCTCGCCGCCTGTACGACGGTAACGGCCGGCTGCAGTCGTGCGATCAGATTCAGTTCATCGCGTGTGGCGGATTGAAACGTGGGATTACTCGTCAGAGTCGCCCGGGCTTCGACAGTCATCCAGGCGTCGGTACCGCGCGGATACTCGACATCAGGAGGCATCACCCCCACGATCGTGAAGCGCTGATCGTTGATCGTCAGCCTTCGGCCAATGACGTCGACGGCGCCGCCGTATCGCCGCTGCCACAGCCCGTGCGCGATGACGAGCACATGTTCCGAGCCGGCGGTATCGTCGTCTCGAGTCAGGGCGCGCCCAAGGAACGGAGGCACGCCGAGCACATCAAAGAAGTCGCCGCTGACGCGGGCGGTGTTGATGTACGCGGCGGACGACTCATCGACAATCTCTGACTGGGACGGCTCGTTGTACCCAACCGCGGCAACGGCGGCGAAGACGTGCGTCGCGGCGTTGCGAATCAACGCGAGCTCCGCCGAGTGGAACGGCAAACGCGCCGACGCAGTCGATGGATGCTCCTTCCACGCCGTCACGATCCGGTCCGGCGCCGGCATTGGAAGTGGCCGCAACAGAACGCCCTGAATAAGAGCGAACATCGCCGTGACCCCGGCCATCCCCACAGCCAGTGTCGACACTGCCGCCGCGGTGAAGCCTTTGCTGCGCCAGAGGCCTCGACACGCGAGGCGAACGTCGTGCACGAATGGCTCAATCGTCATGTCGGAGCCCGTCAGCCAATCAGTTGAATCACGACCTCACGGTTACGTCCACGGGTATCGAACTCGATCAAGACGACCTGTTGCCACGTCCCGACGCAGAGGTTGCCGCCTTCGAACGGAATCGAGATCGACGGGCCAAGCATCGCCGCTCTCACGTGACTCGATCCGTTGTCATCGCCCCACTGAAGATGGTGCTTGTACTCGCCGTCTCGTGGTGCGAGTGTTTCCCACACCCGGTTCAAGTCAGCGACCGCTCCCGGCTCGAACTCGATGGTGGTAATGCCGGCCGTCGATCCAATGACGGCTACGGTGAGAAGGCCGTCCTTGAGTGACGACTTGCCCAGCACCCGCGTGACGAGTCCGGACAAGTCCTGCACGTCGCCCTGCCCTCTCGTGCTGACTTGATGCCTCGTCGTTTCAACCATCGAAATCATTCTGCTGCTGGTTGATCGGTGATCCCGCCCTGCCACCGTTCACGCACGCCGCACCACACTATCCACCCGCCCGCGCCGACTGCCGCCGTCGCCACGATGTCACGGATGCTCGCAGTACCAATCAGCGAGAGACTCAACGCCGCTGACAGCGACGCGATCAGAGTGCCTGCGCTCAGGCGAAACGGGGATGGAGCCTGCCGCCGTGCGCGGAGAACCGGCAACGCGAGGCACACAGCAGCGTAGACAAACACACGAGTAGCCACGGTGATGGCAATCGCACTCGTGAAGGTGCTCAGCAAAGTGGCCGCAAGGGCCATCGCCGCGCTGATCACGGTGGCCAGCACGGGAACCCGACGAACGGGATGAAGACCCGCGATGGCTGACGGAAGCTGCCCTTGCTGCCCCATCGCCATGAGAACACGTGTCGTTCCGACCATTTGAGTGAGCAACGTACCAAGCATGATCACGATGCCGCCAGCACTCACGAACTGGCCGCCCGACAGCCCAAGAATAAGCGTCGCCGCATCCGCGATCGGCCGCCGTGACTGGCTCAACCCGGGCAGTGTCACGATGCAGGCGTACTGGACCATGAGATACAACGCCGTCACAATCGCAATGCTTGCAAGAATCGCAAACGGCAAGTTGCGCTGCGGGCTGGCCGTCTCGCCGCTGGCAATGGGTCCATTCTCGAGGCCGAAGAACGCGAAGAGCACCACCGACATCGTCGTCGTGAAGTTTGCAAGCGATGGTGCGGGGCCAACGTCGAGCGACGTCCCGGCAAAGAGAATTGCGGCGAGGGCGAACGCAGCGAGCAAGGCAACCTTGGCGACCGCCAACGCCGTGCTCACCCAAGCCGTCTGCCGGATGCCCGCCAGCAGCAGCGCCGTAATCCCACCGACCACAAGACACACAAGTGCGACTCTTCCTGAGCCTTGCGTTGCCGGCTCGACGAAGAAGCCCGCATATTCGACCAGTAGCCCGCAGACGGCGGCAAATGCCACTGCCCTGGAGACCCACATCAGCCAGCCGATGACAAACCCAACGGACGGACCGAACGCGTCAAGCGTGAACAGATAGGGTCCCCCCGACTGCTCATAGCGGCTGCTGATCTCAGCCACGCACAACGCAATGCCGGCCGCAAGGCTCGCGGACACAACCCAGGCAACGAGGCTGTACGTGCCGGACAAGGCGAAGGCAGTGGACGGCAGACCGAGGATCCCGGCGCCGATGATGCCGTTGATCTGGAGCGCGAGAAGATGACCGCGCGAGATCCCCCTGATGAGACCACCAGCGACCGCGCGCTCGCTTACAGTCGTCGCCACATCATCACCGGAACGTGCTTACGACTTTCGTGCCTGCAGCCGGTGATAGCCGAGTTGCCGGCGTGCCTCGGCGAGCGTCTTGCCCTCGGCAACTGCGGCACGGATCTGCTGTTCCACTTCATCGATCTCCTCGGCCGCCGCGAGGATCGCTTCTTCGTGCGCGCGCGGCAGCACCACGACGCCGTCGGCGTCACCGCGCAACAAATCACCGGGCGCAACCCGCGCGTCGCCGATGTTGACGATCGCGTTCACCGATTCGACCTGGACCCGATCCTTTCCCGTGCGCATCGAGTAGCTTCGGCTGAAGACGGGATACCCAAGCTCGCGCGCCAGGTGCGTATCTCGGCAGGCGCCGTCGATCACGGTGCCGGCGACGCCACGCTGGTAAGCGACCCACGTGAGGATATCGCCCCACACAGTCGCGTTCTCCCGGCCGCCGTTGTCCAGCACCACGACGCTCCCCGGCCGCACATCATCGATGTAATCGCCAACCGTGCCGGGCGGACTGCCTGCCGGGCCGTAGAGGATCGTGAATGCACGGCCGGTAAGCCGGAAGCGCGGATCGAGCGGCTTGATGTTCAGGCACTGCCCGCTGATGCCGAGTCGATCGAGCGCATCGCTGATCGCGGTCGCGTCGAGCCTGGATGCGCGAACCAGGTTGAGGTCGTCGGAGTCGTCTGCCATCACCGTTTCAACATCGTTTCGTAGCCCTTACCCATCACCTGGGTGACAGGCTGCCCTTGGTTCAGCGACGCGACCATCGCGCGCTCGCGCGCCGCAATCGCTTCGGCTGCCTCGAGTACTGCCTCGATATCGCGCGCGGCAACGAACACGACGCCTGTGCCGTCGGCAACGACGAAATCGCCGGGCGACACCGGGACATCGACGACCGTGATCGGTACGTTTGTACCTGTCTCGACGATGCGGCCCCGCGCGGTGTGCGGAGTACGGCTTCGCGCGAAGAGGGCGAAGCCGTAGCGCTGCGCCTCGTCGATGTCGCGAGCGGGCCCATCGACGATGACGCCGGAGATTCCGCGCAACTGCGCGGCAAGGGACAGATTGCCTCCCCAACTCGCGGCGTTGATGCCGCTGCGCTGCTCGATCACGATGACGTCGCCCTCCTGGCACGACTCGATGGCCGTCGTGCCAAGATGACGCGAAGCGACCGGTCGACCATCGTCCGCCTCGAGCTTCACGGTCACTACGCGCCCGGAAATGCGCTTGTTGGTGGCGAAGCGCTCGATGCCTGACGCGACGCCCTTCAGCCCGAGCTTGTCGAGCGCGTCAGACACAGCGCACGAGTCGAGTTGTGCCAGGCGAGTGGTGATGTCGATCATTGCCAATACGCGAAGCACATCGCATTACCCGTGCCCGCCTCGGACCGGTAGCACGGCACGTAGTCGATCTGGTGGTATTTCAACCCCGCGGCGTTCATGGCAGCGATGACAGGAATCCAGTTCTTGATTTCGGCGGTTCCGACTTTGAAGAAGCTCTCGGGGAGCTCCGACAGTGCCGCTTCGTCGCCGGCTTTCATCGCCGCAATCACCTTCTGATCGAAATCCTCGTCGATGACAAAGTGTGTCAGGCCACCCGACGCCATGAGCGCCACGCGCTTGAAGCCGTCGAAGCCCTTGATGGCGCGTGCGAGCGCCCGTCCGAGCTCGAGGCAGCGATGCACCTTCGGCGTGTTGTGCGGAAAGTGCACGTTGAGGATGATCGGCACGCTCGGCGGAGTCTGGTCCTGGAGAATCGTGTGGTAGAAGAACCCGTACGCGTGCGGAATACCGCCGCGCGGTGCGCCGCTCGGTGTCGCGTCTGACTGGGCGAGATCGAAGTTCTCGTCGCCGAGCGATCGCAGGATGTGATCGGCAAATGCCGTGGCGCCAGGGTAAGTCGCGCCCTCGGCCGGCGAATTGGCTGGCTCCGCGATGTTCAGACCCGGCGCATCCTCGTTGAGGTGCTGCACGTTGCTGATCGTGCTGCCGCGATACACCGTGATCGATGGCGTGAGCCCGGCGTTGAAGAACTCACGCTGGTCGTTGCCGAGGATCACCACCGCATCAGGGCCAACCTCGTTGAACTTCTTCCCCAGCGCCTCGAGCGCTGTCCGGCATTTCGTGAATCGCTCACGCCGCTTCTCGACCGTGATTTCGTGCGCGAAACCTGGCTCCCGCGATTTCAGCAGCGCCTCGTAATCGTAGGTCTTCCCGCGAAACCAGTGATTCTTGTTCTCACGGTCAGCTTTCGCGCGCAGATCCCACTGCTCCGGCGGCGTCGAGAGCAGAGGCCCGTGCGACGATCCGATCCCGAGGACAATTTCTGCCATGTTTACTCCTAAAGGGGGTCGGGGGTCATTTGATCAGGACACTCTCGAGGCCCACGACATTGTGTCCTCTTTAAATGACCCCCGACCCCATTTAACGCTCTGGCCTCCACCTCGAAAATCTCTTCTCCAGCTGCTCGGCCAGCCAGCTCAATGTGATTCCCGCGAGTGCGATGATCGTCACCCCCAGAAACACCGTGTCCGTCTGAAACGTCTGGCCGCCGTAGTTGACCATGAAGCCGATGCCTTCGCTGCCTCCGAACATCTCGCCGACGACGACACCGATCAGACCGAGCGCCACGGCCTGACGGACACCCGTCAGGATGAACGGCACCGCACCCGGGAGGACGACGGTCGTGAAAATCTGCCAGTCTGAGGCGCAGTACGCTCGCGCCGCCTTCAACAGATCATGGTCGATGGCTCGAACACCGCCGATCGTGTTGATGAGCACCGGAAAAACGGCGTTGATGAAAACGATGAAGACTTTCGACCACATCCCGATGCCGAACCAGATCAGCACCAGGGGCACGAGCGCCACGCGCGGCGTCGAATACAGCGTGGTCACGAACGGGTCGATGACCATCGCCAGCCGCCGGTACCATCCGATCAGCACGCCGAGCACCACACCGACCGTGATCGCCATCCCGACGCCGATGACGAAATTGAGCCCGCTGTAGGCCATGTCCTGCTTCAGCCGTCCGTTGGTCCATTCCTCCACGAACCGAACGGCCACCGACGAGGGTCCGGTGAAGAACAGCGGCGAGATCTTCCCCGTCGACCAGAGCGCCTGCCAGCCCACGAGAGCGACGAGGATCGCCGTGCCGCCAAGCAACAGACGCTCGTGACGCTCGTAAAAGCTGCGGCGCGGCCGATCGAGCATCTCGGGTTCGGAGCGCGTGTCCACTAGCTTGCCGCCTTACTCATACCGATACGTTCCGGCGATTCTTCAACCATCTGCCAGATTCGCTCTTCGATCTCGAGGAACCTGGCGTCCCGCTTCAACGCCAGCCCGCGCGGGCGCGAGAACGGAACGTCGACGATGCCCTTCACGCGCCCCGGACGCGCGCTCATGACGGCAACACGATCCGCCAGGTAGACCGCTTCGTTGATTTGATGCGTGATGAACAGCACCGTCTTCCTGGCTTCGCTCCAGATCTTGAGCAACTCGGCCTGCATAAACTCCCGCGTCTGCGCATCGAGTGCGGCAAACGGTTCGTCCATCAGCATCACGACCGGATCGGCCGCCAGTGCCCTGGCCAGGTTGACGCGCTGCTGCATACCACCGGACAACTCGGAGGGATAGTGCCGTTCGAAACCGTTCAGGCCGACGAGCTTGATGAACTGCTCGGTGCGGCTGCGCATCACCTCGCGATCGAAGCGGCGCTGCATTTCCATCCCGTAACGAACGTTGCCGGCGACCGTCCGCCACGGAAGCAGGCTCGACTGCTGAAAGACGACCGCGCGCTCGACGCCAGGCCCGTCAACCTTCTTCCCGTCGATCACGACGCTCCCCGCATCGTAGCGAAGCAGACCCGCCACGATGTTGAGGAGTGACGTCTTGCCGCACCCGCTTGGTCCGACAATCGCCATGAATTCGCCGTCGTTCACCGAGAGCGACACGTCCGACAGCGCGAGTACCTGCCGGCCGTCGCGTTCCACGTAATAACGTTTGGTCAGGCCGACGATGTCGAGCTTGTGCATCCGGTCTCGAGCGCCCTATTTCCCGAACGCGAGCTTGGCCTTGCTCTGCTCCTCGGCCTTGACGCCGGGACCGAAGACCTGCAGAAAGAATCCTTCCTTCACGAGCTTGTCGACGACGCCGTTGTCGATGATCTTGCGGAAGTCGAACGCCTTGAGGTCGGACTCGATGCGCGGATCCACCTGCTGGGACAGCGTGGCCTTGACGGCGCCTGCCATCACGTACGGCACGCGCTCGAAGATGTTGCCCTTGTTGTAGAGGTCGTAAATACGCGAGACGTCGGCTTCCGGCTGTTTGTCGAACGCGATGTACGCCTTCATCGCAAAGGCCTTGTCGTCGTAAAAGCGCTTGATGGCTTCGGCGTGCGCCTTGACGATCGATTCCGCCAGCTTGGGATTGTCCGTTGTCGCCTTGCGCGCGAAGAGGTAAACGGTGGACAGGAATACGGACGGATTGTCGGCAAGATTCGCGAGGACCGGGAAACCGGCCTCCTCGAGGCGGAAGTAGTTCGGCGCGGTCAGCAGCGTGGCGTCGGCCCGGTTGGTTTGCAGCGCCGCCGCGCGGCCGCTCACGTCTGTGCCGACGGGAATCCACTGGACGTCGCGAGACCCGAGGCCGAGTGTTCCGAGCAACGCGACGGTGTAGTTGTACGGCGCGTCGCCAATCTGCCCGACGGCGAATCGCTTACCTTTGAGCTCCTTGAGCGTGACGCCCTTCTGCGCGACCAGCGCGAAAAGCCCCTTGTTCGACGTGCTTCCCATCAACGTGAACGTGTTCGGATCGCGAACGCCGGCGATCATGCCCTGCTCGAGCGAGTGATTCACCATCACCGCCTGGCCGCTCGTCAGCATCGCTACACCTGCCGGATGGACGCCGAATTGCAGGTCGACGTCCAGCCCGTACTTCTGGTAATAGCCGCCCTCTTTCGCGATGTAGAGATGCCAGGAGGCGCCGCTGCGCGTCGGGTAGTTGATGGTGACCTTCTGCAGCGCCTGCGCGCGCGCCCGTTCGACCATGCTCAGGGCGCCCCGAGCACCGTCGAGGGGCGGCCAGCTGGCCCCGGCCAGCACGGCAGTCACGAAAGCGAACAGTACGAGATGCGCGCGCGTGGTTCTCATACGGCAATCCTCTCGGGCACTTTCAGGTTGAACAGCTTCTTCGCGTTGTCCTCGAAGATCATCTTCTTATCGGCGGCGCTCAGCCAGTCGATGGCTTCAATCGTAAACCTCGTCTCATCCAGCCATCGTCCCGTGCGCGGATCCATGACAGTGCCGACACCCGGCCGTTCGGTGCCAAAGAGACACCGATCGACTCCGACGGTCTTGAAGAGCAGCTCGAGCGCGTCCTTCGAGTAGAGCACCGTGTCGTAGTAGAGATGGCGCATCTGATCCGAGAAACGCGGTCCGCCCTTTCGCCGCAGCGATCCTGCCTCGAAGCGAGCGAACTGATACGGAATCGCCCCGCCGCCGTGAGAAACCAGGATCTTCAGCGTCGGAAAATCCTTGAACACATCTGAATTGAGGAGTGATACGACGGCGACACTCTCTTCGTTGATGAAGTGCAGCGAATACGGCAACCGCTCCGAGCGGCAGCCGGTCGAATGAATGTGCCCAGGGATATCGAGCTCCACCATCTTCTCGTAGAGCGGATACCAGAACCGGTCGCCGAGCGGAGGGGTTTCAACGCCGCTGCATTCACCCGGATCAGGGTTGAGGAGAAAGCCGACGAAGCCGCGCTCCTTGATGCACTTCTCGAGATACGGCAGGACCGCCTTGGGGTTCACGCCCGGCGTCAACGGCAGGCCGCAGACACCGCGAAACGTATCCGGATACAGCTCCACCTGCTTCGCGATGATGTTGTTGGTTTCCTCGACGAACCACTGCACGAGCCTCGGGTTCTCGCTCGTCATCATCTGATATGGGCGAGGCGAGATCAGCTGCAGGTCGGTACCGACTTCCTTGAGTTGGCCGAGATGCGAGCTGCCGCCAAAGACCGGCGAGTTGAGCGCTTCCCTCACGTCTTCCTCGACGGCGAGGTTGCCGCCGCGGCCGTGCGCGCCGCGGTGCGCGAGGATCTGCGCTTTGTAGACGTAGAGACTATCCGGCGCAGTGACGTGTCCGTGTGAATCGATAACCATTCGAACCTCAATCGTCAAGTTTCAACCCCCAACTTCCAACTCCCAAGAATCCAGATTGGGAGTTGGAGTTGGAAGTCGGGAGTTTCAATCATCCAGCTTCAACATCGCCGCGGCATTGCGCCAGTAGATCCGCTCACGGTCATCATCAGAGATCGGCAGCCGGTCGACGATGGCAATCGTCTCGCGGATGTACATCGGTCCCTTCTCGGGATCGAATGGCGCGTCCGACGCAAAGAGCACCCTCGGGACCCCGTAGAAGTCCAGACCGCAGACCGTCGCGTCATACGCCCCGAACAGCGCGGTGTCGGCGTAGAACATCTTGAAGTAATCGAGCGGCCGTTTCTTGAGCCCCCTCAGCACCAGTGAGAGGTCACGATCGGAGGTGCGCGCGCCCAGTTGATCCCAACCCGGGCCGACGCGGCCGGCGAAGTAGGGCACCATGGCTCCCATGTGGTGCGCGATGATCTTGAGCGACGGCCAGCGGTCGAAGAGGCCGGCGAACACGATGCGCGCCATCGCGGCGCTGGTGTCGTAGGGCCACCCAAAGGTCCACCAGATCTCGAACTCGGACGCCTGCTCCTTCAGGTAGTCCGGGAAGTCCGCACCACGATAGGGGTGCAGCCAGATCGGCAAATCGTACTGCACCATCGCCCCGAAGATTGGGAGGAACTCAGGCGAGACGAGCGGCTTCCCGAGAACGTTGGAATAGACCTGGACGCCCTTGGCGTTGAGTTCGCTAACGGCACGGTGGGCTTCTTTCAGCGCAGCATCGGGCGCGTTCATCGGAAGCGCGGCTGCGAACCCGACGAAATGATCGGGGTGCTTCTCGACCAGCTCGGCCATGCTGTCGTTCGCAATTTTGGCGAGGTCCACCGCCTGTTCCGGTGTGGTAAAGAGCTCGATTGGCGGAGTGGGCAGCGACAGGACCTGCTGGTACTCGGGGAAGTTTTCCATCACCCGAAACCGGACATCGAGGTCGTGCAGCATCGGCACGCCACGCGTCCGCTTGCCGATGTCCTTGAGACCGCCCGCGATTTTTTCGACGCCCTCGGAATAGCCCGGCGGGGAAATATGAGTAAAGACGTCGATCTTGCGCATCAGCCTCCTGCCCTTCGACTCGCGTGGCTCGCCCGGTCGAGGAAAAGGGATTTTACCTGCAGTTCGCTTGTGTTGGCCTCTCGGCAACGTCGTTGCCGTCGGTTTGGCTGCTGGTCTTAACCGCGACCGACGCGGACAGCCTCAACACAAGCGAAAAGTAGAGTAACCCGTCACGTGGACGGAGGCGTGCGGCAGATCTGGCGGGGGCGCGTAAATCAGGAAACCTGGGGACGTTCGTCGGTCCCGGCGGCGCGCGCGCGCGCCTTCATCTCGATTTGACCGCGAAGGATCGAGCACCACTCCTTGTGCTCGGCGACCGGCATCCCGCACTCGACACACACACGAACGCGCTGTTTCGGTGGTTCGGACAGACCCAGCAATCGTTTGAGCAATGACATCCCTGTCCCTCCCCGGCGTTTGTCCAATGAAAGACATTACGTTGGACGAACAAACGGGGTTCACAGTTGGCTAACCGGGACCATAATGGGCCCGGCTCCTGGGAAAAGACACCGACGAGGAGGCAACTCGATGACCCGTTCTCGGTACTTGCGCCTGATGACTGCGTTCTCGACGCTGACCGCGGCGGCCGTCCTGGCCTCTGCGCAATCGGCGGCGAAGCTGCCTGCTGACCTCGATCCCGATTCGCGGGCGCGCCTGCCCTACCTCCAGCGCCAGCACATGGACGAAAAGGCACAGAAGATTTTCGACACGCTGCCCGGTCGCAGTCAGGAGGGCATCCTGCGCGGACCGCTTGCCTTCGCGGCGTATAACCCCGGTGTCGCGCAAGCGCTGTTCGCGCTGCATAACGCGGCCGTCGGCGAAGGGACGTTGGACGCGCACACGCGCGAGCTGGCAATCCTCGTCGCCTGTCGCGAAACCAACTACAGCCTCGAGTGGAACGCGCATTCCCCGAGCGCGCTCAAGGCGGGCGTCGATCAGAAGACGATTGACATCGTGCGACACAACGGCCCGCTCACCGGTGTCGACGAGAAGGATGCGACCGTGATCCGCTTCGGCCGCCAGCTGCTTCACGACGGCAAGATGGATTCCGCAACGTTCGCGAAAGCGACGCAGCTGTTCGGACGCCGCGGCGCGATGGACATGGTTGCGGTCATGAGCACGTACGCCGTGAGCGGATTCTTCGCGATCGCCGTAGACGAGCACATGCCGCCGGGCCGGCCCGATCTCGAGAGTGTGAACCGTTAGTCGTCGCGCCAGTTGAGCGGGCGACCGTCTCGATGCCACGGGAGGCGTCCGCTGGCCGTGTTGGCCATCGTGCGGCCGGGATTCGCCGCGAATCGCATGCCGATTCGCAGGATTGGGTTCTTGACACGGCGTTCGGCCCATTGGACGACATACCGATCGAGCGCGTCTTCTGCCACGATGAGCCCGAGTGCGCCGGCTGGCGTCACCACATAGTCAACCCAGCCCGTCGTTTCCGGCCGCATCCCGACGTTGCCGATCGAGGCTTCGCTCAGCGGACCGATCTCGAACTGAAGGCTGTAGACCGCGCTGAACGCAAAGGCGCGCATCCGAGATGACCAGTAGGCAGGGGTCGGGCGGAAGTCCGAAGGCGCCGCGGGGTCATGGTCAAGCCAGATGTACCCCGCTGCCGCGCCATGAATGGGATGGCCGACGTAGTTGATCAGGCCTGCGTCCGTGTCGCCCCACTGCCTGGGAAAACGAACCGAACGTCGATAGTCGGGCCAGAATTTGCCTTCCTCCAACGCCTGGCGTGTCTTTTCCTGGAGAGCGATGCGCGTGCCGTGCTCGATCAGGAGCAGTTTCAACGAATCGGAGACCGCGCCGAGAATATCGGTCTGGTGATGCTCCTGTCCCCCTGTCGCAAGCGCATTCTGTGCGGCAGCCTCATCGGCCAGGCACGGACCCGAGATGAACAGGGCAAGCAGGCACAATCCAGCAGGCCACTTCGGCATCGTTCAACCTCGCTCGTTCTGAGCTCCGCCGGGACGCTCCGACTTCGGGGATATAAGAGGCTACCATCACAGGCGATTTCGGCCATACCTTCGGATTCCAACAGTGCACGCTGCCGCGATTGCCAACTCTGATAGGATCCGCGCGGCGTTGCTGCCAAACCCATGCGCGCGAAACTCGCGGCAGTGGTCGCCTGGGTCGCATCCGTCACGACGCTATCGGTCGGTGTCGGATGGCTCGTGGACCACTTTCCCGCCGCGGTCGCACTGGCGCAAGTTGTCGGTCTTCCGTTTCCTGATCCGCCGCTCGGATCCCACTGCTCCTGCGAACGTGGTCTCTGTCCCCTCGACTCGAACGGCCGGCGCTGCTCGTGCGGGTGCGCAAAGAGAGCCGATGCGCAGCAGTTACAGAAACTCGATTCACTGATCGGAATCGCCTGTGCTGATGGTATGGCCGGAAGCTATCCATGCCGCGACATCGATCTCATGGCCTTCCTGCCGCACGGCGAGATGGGCGGAGGATCCGGGAACGACATCTGGGGTTGGACCGATCCATTGACGGGACGCGAGTACGCGCTGGTCGGGCGCTCCACCGGTACCGCGTTCGTCGACATCTCCAATCCGCGGGAGGCGGTCTATCTCGGAAACCTTCCCACCGAGACCGTCAGCTCGACTTGGCGCGGCATCAAGGTTTTTGCAGACCACGCGTTCATCGTGAGCGAGGCGGTCAATCACGGCATGCAGGTGTTCGACCTCACGCAGCTTCGCGGCGTCACCTCGCCACCGGTGACGTTCACGGAAACGGCACACTACGCAGGTTTCGGGTCGACGCACACGCTGGCGATGAACAGTCGCACTGGCTTCGCCTACGCGGTCGGCACGCGCACGTGTGAGGGCGGCCTACACGTTGTCGACGTGCGCAGGCCGACTTCACCCCGCGCCGCGGGCTGCTTCAGCCTCGACGGCTACACCCACGAAACGCAGTGCGTGATCTATTCGGGACCCGACAGCGTCTATCGCGACCGCGAAATCTGCTTCAACTCGAACGAAGACACGCTCACGATCGTCGATGCCAGCGACAAGCTCGACCAGGTCCAGCTTTCGCGCACCGGTTACGGCGGCAGCGCCTACACACATCAGGGATGGCTGACGGAGGATCAGCGTTTCTTCCTGGTCAACGACGAGGGTGACGAGCTCGCCTTCAAACACCCGACGCGAACATGGATCTGGGACGTGTCGGACCTCGATGCGCCGGTGCTCGCGAGCCAGTATGACGGCCCGACCCCATCCATCGATCACAACCTTTACATTCGCGGCGATCTCGTCTACGAGTCGAACTATCGAAGTGGCCTGCGCGTCCTCGACGCGAGCGAGGTCGCTCGCGGCGTGCTGCGCGAGGTGGGGTTTTTCGATATCTATCCTGCCGACGACACACCGGCGTACAACGGCGCGTGGTCGGTGTTTCCATTCTTCGCCAGCGGATCGGTCATTGTGAACGGCATCGAGCAAGGCCTGTTCGTCGTCAAGCCACGGGTGACGCCCCGAGGCGAGCCGGCGGGGCTCACTGTCTCCATCGCCGGACCCGGCATTACCGCTTCAGTCGATGCCGACTGGTCCTTCGTCGTCATGGTCGACAACCGCGGCCCCGAAAGCCTTTCGCAGACCCGCGTCATCGAAATGCCACCGGGCCCGGCGCAACTCCTCTCGGCGCGACCGTCGCAAGGTCAGTGCTCGATCAGCTCGATCGCGACATGCGACCTCGGGAGTCTGGCGCCGGGATCGCAAGCCTTCGTGATCGTCACGATCCGCCCCACGGCTGAACACGATCTCGTCAGCACTGCGATTGCCAGCGCGAAAAGCGGGGACGGTTCATCACGCGAAACGTCCGCGCAGACAACCACGAGAGCTGTCAGGTACGAGCCGACGCTGGCACTGCGCCGGCCGTCGAGCGACGCCACCTTTTGGATCAACCGGAACAACACGATTCAATGGTCGCTGCGCGGAATCCCTGGTGGCGTCAGGATCGAACTATCGCGCGACGATGGTGCGACGTGGACGAGCGTGAGCGACGAAGCAGAGAACGTCGGATTTTACGACTGGACTGGGACAGGCGGCCTGACCGCTCGCGCACGGATTCGAGTGACCAGCCTTACGCGACCGGCGCTGACACAGACCTCGCCTGCGTTCACGATCGCCACGCGATAGACGCCGCGCGTCACGCTGACTCTTCGTTCTACTTGCTGTCCTGCACGACCGCCACAGTCTGCCCGGCAACGGTCAGCGAGCCTTCGCGCTTCTTGCCACTGTTCGCTGCAACGCTGAATCTCACCGCTCCGTTGCCACTACCGCTCGCACCGGCGGTAACCGTAATCCACGAGTCGTTGCTCTTCGCCGTCCACGCGCAGGTGCTTCCGGTCGAAACGTTGACGGATCCGGAACCCGCGTCCTCCTTGAATTTCACCTCGCCTGGCGAAACCGAGTAGTTACACGCGGGCGGCGGCGGCGGTGGGGGTGGTGGCTGGGGTGGCGGAGCTGCCGGTGCTGCCTGCGAAACGGTAAATGCCCGTCCGCCGATCGTCAGCGTTCCCGTGCGGGCGGCGCCGGTGTTGGCGGCGACACTGAATCCAACCGAGCCGTTTCCGGTGCCACTCCCACCGGATGTCACGGTGATCCACGACGCACCGCTCGTGGCGGACCACCGGCATCCACCCTGCGTCGACAGCGCGACGGTCCCGGTCCCGCCCGACGCTGCGACATTCTGACTCGTGGGAGAGATCGCGAACGCGCAGGGCGCTGCGGCGCCAGCCTGCGTGACGGTGGCCCTCTGGCCGGCGATCGTAATGGTGCCGGATCGCTCGTTACCTCCATTGCCGGCGACGGCGAACCCGACAGCACCGCTGCCGCTGCCAGATCGTGGCGGCTCCAGGCTGATCCAACCCACGTCAGTGGTCGCGCTCCAGGCGCACTCGGCCGACGTCGTCACGCTGACGTTGCCGTCGCTTGCGGCAGAGCCGACCGTTTGGTTCGGCGGAGACAGCTCGTATCGGCAGGGCGCGCGTTGCGTCACGTGCACGCTGCTGTTGTTGACGACGATGTCCCCTTCTCGCCCTGAACCACCGTCGTTGGCCGCGACACGAAATTGGACGTCGGCGTTACCCTGTCCCGCCGCCGGTGAGAACCCTGAAATCCAACCTGCGGCACTCGATGCCGTCCACGCGCATTCCGGTTGCGTCGCAACGGAGAATCCGGCGGTTCCACCGCCCGCATCGATGGCCGACAGGTTGGCGGCCAATGCCACCTGACACTTGACTGGGTCTGGACCGCTGGGGGTCGCGGTCGTGGTTGAGGACGCGCTGCACGCGGCTGTCGCAGCGGCAATCAGGCCAATGCCCGCCGCTAATGATGATCGGCGGCACACACGAACGAGATTCGACGCCAGCGCTCGAATCATTGCAAACACTCGTCTCTGACCAACCGTGCCGCCTGGGCGTCGGCTGAGCAAGAGCTATTCCAAGCAAAGTGGATCCTAGAGCAGGAGAGGAATCTCGACAAATCACCCTTGAGCGCGCTGCAGGGTCGCGGCGCGACTTGACGCTTTGCAATATTTGCATCGACGCGCGGGTGCCCACGCCGATCCCGAACCGGCCATCGTGGAGAATTGCCGAAAGCCCTCACACCACAAACACACGAGCAGAAACAAAACGCCATACAGGGTGTAACGGTGAAGGTTCTGGAACAGCAGAAGAAAGGTTCCGACGCGGTAGCGGTGACTGACGCAGGCAACCTGGAATGATCGTGTATTGTTGACGGCGGTCTTCCCGA
>Ga0111539_10002720_pt1 | contig 23465 bp, 18 predicted proteins | sample RhiMethybrSRZTD1_FD_79667 | JGI IMG/M metagenome (GOLD analysis project Ga0111539, IMG submission 79667) | Populus rhizosphere microbial communities from Tennessee, USA - Rhizosphere MetaG P. TD hybrid SRZTD1 (version 2) (version 2) | ecosystem: Host-associated > Plants > Roots > Rhizosphere >...
CTGCTCGATCTTCTCGTGCGCCAGCCAGCACGGGTTCACCCGCTGCATGTGCCGGTCCCACATCCGCTCGATGCGCCGGCCCGTGAACAGGTCGTGCAGCAGGTACGACTCCTTGCCCACCCACAGCGCCGGATGGCGTCCCAGCGACTGCGCCAGCGCAGTGGTGCCGGACCGCGGCGAGCCGATCACGAAGATCGGGTCCGGGCACACGCCGGCGGCGTCGAGGTAGGGGGTCACGTGGTCGATGCTCACGGCACCACCCCCGGTCGGGCCGCCGGCTCGTAGTCGACGATCTCACGGTTGTAGTACGGCGGCGCCCGGTCGGGATCGACGCCGTGCTTCCAGCCGTACTTGTAGCGGTGGGCCTGCAGCAGCCGGTCGGCTCCGACGTGGCTGCTCGTCCGGCGGGCGTGCACCACGTGGGCCGCGGGGACCGGCGACAGCTCGACGCCCAGCTTCCACGCGCGGTGCCAGTAGTCGGTGTCCTCGCAGTAGGCCGGGCTGAACCACTCGTCGAACGGCCCGACCTCGTCGAACAGGGCGCGGCTCAGGGCGAAGCACCAGCCCGCCGTGCCGGCCTGGTCGGGCCGGGTGAAGCCCTGGCCGTCGCAGTGGTCGGTGAAGGGGAACGCGATGCGCCGGCCGTCGGTCGCGGCGGCCACCAACGCCTCGTCCCAGCCGGGCTCGACCAGGCAGTCGCTGTTCAGGACGGCGATCACCGGGGCCGTCGACAGGCCGATCCCGGTGTTCCACCCCACCGACACCCCCCGGTTCTCGGGGTAGCGGTGGACCCGGGCCGCGAGCGGGACCTCGACCGGGGACCCGTTGTCGACCACCACCACCTCGGTCGGGATGCGGGAGACCTCCCACACCCGCTCGATGGTCCGGCGGGCCATGTCCGCCAGCTCGGGCGTGCGGCTCCACACCGGGATGACGACGCTGAGCCGGGGCTGCCCGCCGGCGCCCGCGGGCGATCCGTCGTGGACGAGCTCGGGGCCGGGACCGCCGCTCGGCGCGGGCGTGGGGGGCAGGGCGCCCGAACCGGCGAAGTCGGTGCCCGCCTGCACATCCGGCTCGGCGACGGCGGCGACCCCCTTGGCGTGCAGGAGGCGGAACAGCTCGCGGTAGGCGGCGTGGAGCTCGTCCCGGGCCGCCCCGGCCTCGGCCGCCGCCTCCAGCACGGCGATGCGCCGCCGGAGCGGCTCGACCGCCTGGCCCTTCGTACGCCACTGCGCGGCGCTGCCGGCGGGGACGAGGCGGGACGCGATGTCGGAGCCGGGGTGGAGGGCCGCCACGGTGGCGTGGGCCCGGCCCTTCGCCTCCGACCGCGCCCCGAAGTCGTCGACGCCGATCGGGCGGGCCATGAGGCTCACCGCCGAGGCGTCGTACACGACCCGCAGGCCGGTGCCCCGGAGCCGCCAGGCCAGCTCGACGTCGATGGAGTAGCCGAGCCGCTGGTCATGGAGCCCGTGGCGCAGCAGCAGGGCCCGCTTGCACGACACCCGGCCCTCCCAGAACCCGCGCCAGTCGAGCACCTGGCCGTCGCCCAGCCGCTCGTAGGCGAACATCATCCGGTCGACGTCGGTGATGTAGTGCATGACCAGGCTGCGGGTGAGCTCCGGCGCCCAGTCGGTGTGGCCGAGCACGGCGACCGCCTCGCCGGGCTGGGCGTCGTGGCCCGCCAGGTGGCGCTCCAGGTAGTCGGGCGCGGCCCGGTCGTCGTCGTCGAAGAACAGCACGACGGGCGCCCGGGCCAGCATGACGGCCAGGTTCTTGGCCGCGGACCGGCCCGCGTGGCGGATACCGACCCCGACGATCCGGAGGCGGCCCGCCAGCTCGTCCACGACCTCGGGCAGCACGGGGTCGCGGGAGCCGTCGTCGACCACCACGACCTCGAAGTCCGCCGGGTCGAGGGTCTGCTCGGCGAACGACGCCAGGCACGCCCGCAGCAGCTCGGGCCGCTCGTGGGTGGCGATCAGGACGCTGATGCGAGGCGATCCCTCCGGCGGCGGCCGGTCGACGGCCGTAACGCCGCCCCGGTCGTCGCGGACCCAGACCCGGTGGACGTCCGCGGCCTCGCCCGCCGGCGCCGGGGGCAGCGGCGCCCGCAGCCCGATCGTCACCTCGTCGGACAGGGCGACCGGGCCCGCCGGTTCCGCACCCTTCCGCACCGAGAGCACGGGCAGCGGCGTGACCGCGGCCACCTCCCGCGCCACCACGCCCTTGTGCCGCTCGGTCACCGGAGGGCCGGCGGCCGGGCCGCCGTGGTGGGCGGGCTGCACGCGGTCGACCTGCAGCATCTCGTGGGCGGCGACCAGGTCGGCCAGGAACCGCCCGGGCAGCACGGCCCGGTCGTCGACCAGCACGACGTAGTCCGGGTCCGGTGCGTCGGCGGGGATCGACCAGGCCGGCTCCGCGCTGGACCGCCACGCCCCGGTGACGGTGAGCCCCCCGGAGCCCTCCAGCGCCGCCAGCAGGGTGGGCGAGGGGCCGGTCCGTCCGGCTGCGTAGGTGCCCAGCACGTGCACGTGGGCGGACGGCACCGCCGCGGCCTCGTGCGGGTCGCGGCCGTCGAGCTCGTACAGCGCGAGGTGCTCGTCATGGTGCAGCCGCCGGTGGCGCGCCTCGAGGTGGTCCAGCAGCTCCGGGTAGCGGTCGCGCCAGCTCGACGCCGAGCTCGGCAGCGCGAACCACCGGGCACCCCGCCGCCGCTGGGCCTCCAGATGGGTGACGGCGGCGGCACCGTCGGCCGGATCGCCGCCGGGCGAGCCGTCGCGCGCCTGGGGGAACGGCCACGCCCGCTGCGGCGTGAGGTCGGGCACGGCCCGGTCGCCGTTCACCGGCACCAGCACGACGTCGCCCGGCGCCGCGATCGTCCGGATCCGCTCGACCAGCACTTCCTCGGGCGTCGCCGGGTGGCCGCCGTTCGACCCACCGCCCCGAGCCGAACCGGCCATGACGGCGTCGACGATCTCGAGGAAGCGGGGACCCAGGACGCCGGGCCGGTGCCGGGCGTCGACGTGCTCGGCCCCCTGGCGGGCCACGCGCTCCCACAGGGCATCGTCGGTGAGCATGCGGGTGATGCCCGCCGCCAGGTCGGCGGCGTCCCATCCGATCAGCGCGGTCTCGCCCTGGACCAGGTCGAGGCCCTCGGCCCCGATCGGGGTGGTGACGACCGGCGTGTAGGCCATCATCGACTGGATGACCTTGCCCTTGACGCCGGCGCCGTAGCGGAGGGGGACGACGGAGAGCCGCGCACGCTCCAGGTAGGGCCGGACCGAGGGCACCCACCCCACCAGGTTGACGGCGGGGTTGCCCGGATCGACGTCCAGCTGGATCCGGTCCAGCCAGTTGCCGAGCACGGTGAGCGGGTGGCGCTCCAGCAGGGAGCGGTCCACGAGCGGCAGCACGTCGTTGCACAGGTGCTCGACCGCCTCCCGGTTGGGCAGGTGGCGGAAGTTGCCGACGAACATCATCCCCCGGCGGGCGTCGACCGGGTGCGGCGACCGGGCCACGTCCTCCACGAGCGGCAGCGTGTACGCCCGCTGGCCCACGAAGTCGTCGAGCAGGTCGCGCTCTTTGTCCGACACGGTCATCAGCGCGTCGGCCTGCGCGTAGGTGTTCAGCTCCCGGGCTACGGCGCCGCCATACGCGCCGTCGAGCGCATCGCGCCGCGAGTACGAGCGGCGGGCGTCGCGCAGGAAGGCGAGGTCGTGGACGTTCAGCAGGACCCGGGTGGCGGGCGAGTGCTGGCGGACGATCGGGATCAGCCGCGAGGCCGGCTCCCAGTACGAGATCAGCGCGAGGTCGATGTCGCCCGAGCGCAGGATCGGCTCGGCCCAGTCGTAGCCGGCATAGGTGGCGACCCCGTGGCGGCGCAGGCGGTCGGCATGGCGCCGCTCGACCGCCTCGGGCTCCTGGCCGGCGAGGAAGGTCACACGCCAGCCGGCGTCGAGCAGGAACCGGATGGTGTAGTCGACGAACAGCGACCCGGCGTCGCGGTCGACCGTGGGCATCCGGATGTGGGTGACCAGCGCGTGCCGCCTCATCCGCGGCAGGCCTCCACGTCGTCACGGGCCAGGAGGCGGCGCCAGGCGCCGTCGCCGAGCTCGGCCGGTCGGGCCGGACGCAGGTCGAGCACCCGCTGCCACGCCGAGGACTCGAGCGGGATGGACGGCTCGCCGCCGTCGCCGGCGACGCGCACGGCCGCAACGTCGGGGTGGTAGACGACCGCGCCGCCCTGCTGCCACACCGCGGCGCACCACTCGCGCAGGTAGGCGCGGCCCTCGCACCCGGCGGGACCGGGCACCGCGGCCCACAGCGGGGCGGCCGCCGCCACCAGCCCCGGCGCCCAGCACACCGGGCGCATGTAGTCGTGCCACGGCGCCCGCACCTGCGACGACCCGCCCGCGATGAGCGCGACCGACCGGTCGAAGAACACCGACCCGCCCGCCGCCTCCAGGAGGCCGTCGGGGCGCAGGACCTTCCCCGCCACCGCCGAGGCGGGATCGTCGGCGACCGCGGCGGCCGCGGCCCGGATGGAGCCGGGCATCGGGAGCACGTGGGGCTCCAGGGCCAGGATCACGTCGTAGCCGTCGACCTCGGCCCGGGCGTCGAGCCCGACGGGAGCGACCAGCAGGTCGGCACCGGCCTGCTCGACGCGCTCCGCGACCGCGGGCTCCCAGCGGGCGTCCGCGGCCGGGGCGGCCCACACCAGCACCCCCGGTCGCGCCGGCTCGGCGGCGGCGGCCACCCGCTCGACCGAGCGGACGACGGCGCCCGTGCCGCCCGGCGCCACCACGACGACGCCCCGGTCCGCCACGCGGGCGGCGCCGGCCCGGTCGACGGGGGGGAGCCCGTCCTCCTGGACCACCACTACGTCCACGCTGCGGTCGAGGTAGTGGAGGCGATCGCCGGGCGGCGGCGTGAACACCGGGAGGTCGGGCAACTCGAGGCGCAGGTCCAGCCCGGTGCAGTCGAGCACCGACGGGGGCTCGGCGGTGCCGGCGGACAGCTCGTCGATGGCGGCCCGCAGCGACCGGACCGTTCCGTCCGGCCGGCCGCGCAGGTCGAAGACCGCCCCGGCGCCGGGCTGGTCGGCGATCGTGTGGTGGTTGCGCACGACGTGGTCGCGGAGCTCGGCCTGCCGGCGGAGCCACCGGCGCGACCCCTCGGGCAGCACCAGGTACCGGTGCCCGGCGTAACGCTGGGCCTCCAGATGGGCGATGTGCGACAGGTCGTCGGCGAACGGCCGCGAGCCCCGCGTGTCGGGGAACGGGGTGGCCTGGGGCGAGCGGGCGTCGCGCACATCGGCCGGGCTGCCAGGGGCGACGGCCAGCCACCGGTCGTGCCCGGTCCAGGCGGCGCCGACCATGTCCACGTAGGCGGCTCGCCACAGCCGGGGGTCGGGGCCCTTGGGGGTGGGCGCAGCCTTCGCCACCGGCTCGGACGCGCCGCGGGAGCGCACCCGGAGCCGGAGCGGCGCGCTCGCCCGCCAGGCGCGGCGGGCGGCGCGCTGGGCCGGTTCGGGCAGGCGGCGGGCCACGGCCCGGGCCGCAGGGGCGGGGTCCGCCACAGCTCGGCGATAGCCCGCCTCGCCGCGCCGCAGCACCTGCTGGGCGGGCGGAGGCAGCTTGGCCGCCTGGGCCCGGGCCTCCTGGGCGGTCCGCCGGGCGACGGCCTTGGCGGTGGGGGAGGGATCCGCCGCAGCCCGCTGCGCCAGGCGCCGTCCCCGCTGCAACGACTGCCGGGCGGACGGCGGGAGTCGCCGGGCGGCCGCCCGGGCCGCACGCCCTACGACCCCGGCGAACGACCGCGCCTCCACCCGGCGGGTGCGCTCGTCGATGCGGGCCACGGACGTCCGAAGCGCCGCGAGCTCACGCACGGTGTCGCGGTTGGTCGCCGCATTGGCCGCGAGCTTGGCCTCGAGGTCGCGCACCCGGTCGCGGTTGGCCTGCTGGGCCTGGGCGTGGGCGGTGCGGAGCTCGCCCTCCCGCTCCTCCAGACGCTCGATGGCCGCCTGGCGCTGGTCGGCGTAGCGCTGCGCCACCGCGCCGTCGAGCACGAGGCGGCGCACCCGCCCCTCGTCCCGGGCGGCAGGTCGCGGCGGCGCGGTCCCGGCCCCGTGGCACAGCTCGGCGTAGAGCGCCAGGAGGCCCTCGCTCACCCCGGCGTCGCCGAGGTCGATGCCGGTCGAGTGGTGTCGCAGGTCCGGCAGCACGCGGGGCGCCGCCGGTTCGAGCCCGGCGAAGGCGCACAGCCGGGCCATCTCGGCCTCGGGGTCGACGAAGAAGGTGTCGTAGTGGCTGACGACACGCCGGTCCGGCGGCACCTGGTCGAGCACCGTGGCGTAGTAGCGCTCCCACAGGGAGAGGCCCAGGGAGTAGGAGCTCTGGTTGCGGCGCCTGAGCGACAGGGCGACCTCGATCGGGTGGCGCACGCAGATCACGAAGCGCAGCTCGGGCTCGAGGTCGAGCCAGTAGCCGGCGGTGAGGCAGGTCCTCGGATCCTTGAAGCCCCAGTGGTCGTGCTGGCGCAGCGTGGCCAGGGCGGCCGTGGCCGCGTCGGCCACATGCGCCACGCGGGGATCGTCCACCGCGGCCGGCGGCAGGACGGGCGGGTTGTCCCAGGCCCCTCCGGCCGCCTCCAGCAGCTCGTCGTTGCAGTCCCGGATCGCCTTGTTCTCCCAGAAGCCCTCGGGGTTGTCGTCGGCCGCCTCGATCAGCTCCTCGGCGCTGGTCCCGACCAGCTGCAACCCGGAGTCGTGCAGCGCACGGGTGATCATGGACGTGCCCGATCGGTGCATCCCGGTGATGGCGATCGGCACGCTGCCGGTCACGGCAGGAAACCCGACTCCGAGAGGACCTGCGCGGCCGCGTCGGACGTGAGGAACTCCTCGAACGAGCCGCTGGTCGGGGTGCCCGAGGCCGGCGAGTAGCGGATGTCGAGCACGATGTTCTGGGCTTCGGGGACGTCGACCAGCTCGACTTCCGGCGGGATCGGGACGAAGGCGCGGAACGTGAGCGCAGCGTCCAACTCACCACCGGCCACCCGGGCGACGGCGTCCGCCCCGCAGTCTGTCCCCACCTGGGCGGGGTCGAGCTGCACGGCGGCCCGCATCAGGATGTCGGCCGCGAGGTTGCCGTACGGGCTGTCGGGACCGCAGACGGCCGTGTCCAGGCCCGAGTCGTCGGCGAACGCATCGAGACCGCTCACCTGCGACGGGTTGCCGGTGGGTACGGCGATGACCGCCAGGTTCCTCCCGATGGCGGTGCTCTCGGCCTCGAGCGTCGTCATCCAGGCCGCGGGGAGGATGCCGGCGTTGCCCGTGGTGACGGCCTGGATCGCCTGCTCCGGGGCCTCCACTTTGACGCTGACCGGTGCGTCCGAAGTCGCGTTGTACGCGTCGGCGAGTCCCTGGACCAGGGGCTCCAACGCGTCCACCGTGTGGATCGTGGCGAGACCTCGGGGCGCGGTGTCGTCGGCCGAGCCCGCAGAGCCGCCGCTGCCGTCATCGCCGCCGCATGCCGATGCGGCGAGGGCCGCGGCGACACACAGCGCGAGCAGACCCACGCGTCTCATTGCTCCCTCCAGTCCTTCCCCGTGAGGTGGACGATGGTAGCTGGCGCCGTCCGTCAGGTCCCAGGGGAGGCGAGTCGGTTGATGGCCTGGCGGGCCGAGCGTTCGACGAGGGGGAGGAGGGCCGGGCGGACCCGCCCGACGTAGAGGGGGGTCTTCTCGGGCGGGCGGTGCGCGGCACCGGTGATCGCCTGGTACTCGGCGGCCATCTCGTCCCACGAGTAGCGGCGCGTGGTGGCCGCACCTCCGTGGTACTGGTGGAACGTCCCTTCGCCCAGCAACACGATCAGCTCGATGTCGTCCAGCGCGCAGGCCCGGCGGTAGAGGTCGTGGTTCACGAGCCCGCCGCCGGGCAGCGCGAAGCGCTCGTCGAGACCGCCGAGCTCGTCCCACATCGGGCGCGGGCAGAACAGGCTGCTGCTCTCGCCGGCCGGCCCGAACAGTCCCCGGCCCCACGAGCCTGCGGGGGTGCTGACCTCGAAGAGCCGGTAGCCGTCGGCCTCCCACGGCGTGGCGGCCAGCAGCCGGTCCTCGGCCGCCTGGTCGTAGGAGGACTGGGCGGCCTCCATGTGGCGGACCGGACCGAGGTGGAACGCCGGGGCCGTGATCAGGGGCCGGGACGCGAGGGAGGCGGCGCGGCGTGCCTCGGCCAGCAGCCCCGGCGACGCCAGCCGGGCGCCGTCGACGATGAGCCCCACCAGGTCACCGCCCGCCAGGCCGAGGCCGTGGTTGGCGGCCCGGGCCGGCGACGGCGGTGCCGGGTCGATCCGCTCCACGCGGAGCCGGCCCTCGAACCCCGCGACCAGCGCCGGGTCCACGGGCCGGGGGGAGCCGTTGTCGACCACGATGACCTCGTAGTCGTCGGCGGCGAGCCCGTGCTGCAGACCGGGGCTCAGCGATCGCAGGGTGCGAGGAAGCTCGCGCGCCATGTCGTAGGCCACCACCACGACGCTGAGCGTTGGTAGCTCCCGGAGGCCCGGGCTCACGCCGGCGCCGCGGCCGGCGTCCATCAGGTGCGGGGCGGCACGTCCGCCACCGCGTCGATCACGCGCCGCACCTGGTGGTCCCACGACCATTCGGCCTCCGCGGCGGCCCGGGCGGCCTTGCCGAGCCGGGCGCGCTCCTCGGGGTCGTCCCGCAGCCTCCCCAGCGCGGCGCCGAGGGCGTCCAGGTCGTGAGGCGGCACGAGGAGCGCATCGACCCCGCCGGTGAGCCGTTCGGCCAGCTGGCCGACGGCCGGTGCCACCACCGGCAGCCCGGCGGCCAGGTACTCGGCCAGCTTGAGCGGCGAGTAGTGGAACGGCTGGCCCCGCGGGGCCAGCACGACGGCGACGTCCATGGCGGCGAGGTAGGCGGGGAGGTCATCGTACGGCACCGTGCCCGGGAAGACGGCCCGAACGCCGCGCTCCCGAGCGAGCTGCTCGATCCGGGCCCGTTCGGGCCCGTGGCCGACGAGCAGCAGCGCGGCGTCGGGCACGGTCGAGGCGGCCTCGACGAGCTGCTCGACGGCGTGGAACCGCCGGAAGCTGCCGATCCAGCCGACCACGAAACGTCCCCCGAGGTCGAGGCGCCGCCGGAGCGGCGCGGGGTCGGGCGGCTCGCCGAACACGTCCAGGTCCACGCCCGTCGGGGTGAGCAGCACCCGGTCGTCCGGGACCCCCATGCGGAGGGCCTGGTCGACCACCGGCTGGGTCCCACAGGCGACGAGATCGGCGCCCAGCAGCGCCGGGCGCTCGCCGTGGCGCTCGAGCCACCGACCCCAGCCCGGACGTCGGGTGCCCCACTGCTCCGCCTCCCAGACCTTGGCCGCGGGCACGAACAGCACGCAGGGGACGCCGAGGTGCCGCGCCAGCTCCAGCCCCGCCGTGTGGAACAGATCGTGGCGCTGCCACACGAACGCGATGTCGGAGCCCGACCACGGGCCCCGCGGGTCGACGGCGTATCCCCGGCTCGTCCGCCACTGGAGCACGTCCCTGGCGGCCGTCTTGGCCACCGCCGGGAGTCGCCGTCGCACGCTTCGTCCCGCAGGACTGCGAAGGGCCGGGCTGGAGCCTCGCCGCCTGGCAGCGTCTGCCGTGAGCACGCCGTCCGGGGTGACCACCCACGACCGTCCGACCACGCGCTCGCCGGCGGCGGCCCAGCCGGCCGTGCTGAGCAGCGCGGCAACGGGACCCTGTTCCGGTGTCCCGGATCCCGGCACCACGAACACGGCTCCAGCGAACCCGGCCCCAGCCACGGTGCGAGGCTAGCCGGTGCGGTCCGGCGCCGATCATTTCGCTCGGGCCGGTGTGCGGCGGATACGGTCTCGGCCACCGTGGCCTCCGACGTCACCGCTCGAACGGCTCGTCCGCCCGTCCCGGCGAAACCCGTCCGCGTCCTGCACGTCGTCTCACAGAGCCAGCGCCGCGGCGCGGAGCTCGTGGCGCTGGAGCTGGCCGACGAGCTCGATCGCCTCGGGCACCGGAACCGCGTCGTCGCGCTCGGCCCGGCCTTCGACGGTCGCCGGGAGCCCAGCCTGGTGCCGCTCAGGGCGTCGTCGGGACAGGGACCGCCCGACCTGGTCGCCGGCGCGTGGCGGCTGCGACGCCTGCTCGCCGCCGCCCCGGTGGATGTCGTGGTGGCGCACGGCGGGTGGGCGGCACAGGTGGCCGCGCTCGCGTCCCCGTTCGGCGGGCCCGCGCTCGTCTGGCAGCGGATCCTCGGGTTCCCGGACAAGGTGTGGGGACCGGGCCGGCGCCGCTGGTGGGCGACTGTCGCCCGGCGGTGCGACGCGGTCGTCGTGCTCACCCCCGACCAGGATGACGAGGTCCGCCGTCTCGGCTACCAGGGGCCGGTGTGGGTCATCCCGAACTTCCGGGACCCCGGACGCTTCCGCGGCGTCGACCGGGACCGGGCGGGACGCCGTCTCCGCGCCGAGGTCGGGGTGTCCGGGGCGACGCCCCTGATCGGGTTCGTCGGGCACCTGGTCCGCCAGAAGCGACCCGAGCGCGCGCTGGAGGTCATGGCCCGGCTGTCGTCGCAGGGCTGCGCCGCCCACCTCGTCGTGGCGGGAGCGGGCCCCCTGCGGGCCGATCTCGAGGCCCGGGCCCGGGGGCTCGGGCTGGACGGGGCGGTGACCTTCCTCGGGCCGCGCGACGACATCGAGGGGGTCCTCGGGGGCGTGGATCTGGCCTTGCTGACCAGCGAGGCGGAGGGCATCCCCGGTGTGGCCATCGAGGCGCTGATGGCAGGGTGCCCGATGGTCTCGGTTCCGGTCGGGGGCGTTTCCGAGGTGGTGGAGCACGGGGTCACCGGAGTAGTGCTCGACGGGTTCGAGCCCGCGGCCATGGCCGACGCGGTGGCAGGGCTGCTCGCCGACGGCGAGACCCGTCGGGCCATGAGCCGCGAGTCCCGGGCGCGCACCGACCGGTTCTCGGCCCAGGGCGCGGCCGCGGTCTACGCTGAACGGCTCAGCGCTGCCGTCGGCGAGCGTTGACGCCGATGTCAGCGCCGATGTCTGACGCCCTCTCAGATTTTTCTGCACAGGGTTTCGCAAGCCGTTAGGATCGGGCTGCCGGACAGTTACCGGTGGGTAATGCCAGAGGGTGCTGAGGGCAACACCCACGGGATCGGGATCGCCGATCGCTGGGGGTCAGGTGAAACAACTGGGGGGCAATGTGCGTGACGGTGCCGTTGCGAGCCGTGTCGGGGTGGTCGATCACGTCTTGCCGACAACGGTGTACCGCTGGGCGCGGCGGCGGGAGAACCTGAGCCTGGTCCTGATCGACCTCGGGGTCATCGCGGGCGCCTGGTTGCTCGCGCTCGCCGCCGGCTTCGAGGCCGCCATCCCCGATGGGGTGGTCGACCGGTCCGCGCTCGTCGTGGTGGCGCCGATCTGCCTGCAGCTCATCGTGCACCGGGCCGTCGGCCTGTACGGGCCGGTGTGGCGTTACGCCTCGATCGACGAAGCCGTCCGGGTCATGGTCGCCGTCGTGACCGGGATGGTGATCGGCTTCGTGTGGCTGTGGGCGGTCGACGCGGCCACCACTCTCGCGCTGCCCGTCCTCACCGCGCCGCCGGTGGCCGCCCTGCTGATCCTGGTCGGGTGCGGCGGCGTGCGCTTCCAGTCACGGCTGTTCGCGCTCGAGCGGCAGCGGACCCGGGCGTCGAAGCCGGTGCAGGCGTTGATCGTGGGAGCCGGCAGCGCCGGGGCCGCCCTGGCGTACGAGCTGTCGCACACCGACGCGGGGCGCGACGTCCACGTCGCCGGGTTCGTGGACGACGACCCCTCGCTGCACCGCCGGTCGCTGCGCGGCATCGCGGTGCTCGGCGGCACCGACCAGCTCGACGACCTCTGCCGGCGGCACGGCATCGAGCGCATCTTCATCGCCCTGCCGAATGCGGAGCGGGAGCAGGTCAAGCCGATCGTCGACCGGGCGCTGCGCACCCGGGCGCAGGTGAAGGTGCTCCGGCCCGCGGCCTCGACGGCCTCGGGGATGCTCCAGAACGTCCGCGACATCGATCTCAGCGACCTCGTGGGCCGGCAGCCGGCGCCGGTCGACACCGCCGGCATCGGCGACTACCTGCGGGGCGCCACCGTGCTCGTGACGGGCGCCGGCGGCTCGATCGGCAGCGAGATCTCCCGCCAGGTGGCCCGCTACCGGCCCGGCCGGCTGATGCTCCTCGACCGCGACGAGACCCTGCTCCACGACGTCGCCACCGGAGACCTGGCGTCGCCGGCGGAGACCGTCCTGCTCGACCTGTGCGACCGGGACCGGATGGTCGCCCTGCTCGAGGAGGCCCGGCCCGACGTGGTGTTCCACGCCGCGGCCAACAAGCACGTGCCGATCCTCGAGCGCTACCCGTCGCAGGCCGCCACCACCAATGTCCTCAGCACGTGGTGGCTGGCCAACACGGCCGCCGAGAACGGCTGCCAGCGCTTCGTGCACCTGTCCACCGACAAGGCCGCCTGCCCCACGTCGGTGATGGGGGCCACCAAGCGGGCCGCCGAGCACGTGGTGGTCGGCGTCGGCCGGCACCACAACCTGCCGTACGCGGCGGTTCGGTTCGGCAACGTGCTCGGCAGCCGCGGCAGCGTGGTCCCGACGTTCTTCCGCCAGATCCTCGCCGGTGGCCCGGTCACCGTGACCAGCGAGGCGATGACCCGCTACTTCATGAGCATCCCCGAGGCGGTCAGCCTGGTGCTCCAGGCCGGGGCGATGGCGGACGGCGGGCGCATCTTCCTGCTCGACATGGGCGAGCCGACGTCGATCCTGGGGTTGGCCCGCCAGATGATCCGGCTGGCCGGCCTGCGCCCGGACGACGACATCGCGATCGAGATCACCGGGCCGCGGCCCGGCGAGCGGCTGCACGAGCGGCTGCACGACGAGGCCGAGGAGCACGAGCCCGCCGCCCACCCGTCGATCTCGGTGCTCCGGCCCAAGTTGACCCTCGAGTGGGGCCGGCTGGTGCGGTCCATGGACGAGCTGGAGCGCTCGTGCCGTGACGACGACGCGGTGCGTGCCGCGCTCGTCGACCTGCTCGCGCGGTGCGGCGTCGACTGCCGCTTGGACCAGCTGCCGCCATCGCTGGGCTCGGACCCCGGGCGCGCGCATGGCGTCGAGCCCGGCGGGGACGTCGACGTCCCGGAGCGCGCCGGTGCCGGCGTGCATGGCAATGGGGCGCAGGGGTCCAACGGATCCTCCGGGCGCCGGCTCGCCCTCCTGTCGGAGCCCGGCAGCGCCCGCGAGCGGACTGCGCTGCCCTTCGCCCGGCCGGCCCGGCCCTCGCTCGAATCGGTGACCCGACGCCTCGCGCCGTCCTACGAGAGCGGGCAGATCACCAACGGCGCCCTGGTGCGCGAGCTCGAGGAGCGCATGGCCGACCGGTTGCGGGTGGCCCACGTCGTGGCGGTGAGCTCGTGCACGTCGGGACTGATGCTCGTGGTCCAGGCCCTGGTCGACGGGTGCCGCGGGCCGGTGGTCCTGCCCAGCTTCACGTTCTCCGCCTCGGCCCACGCGGTGGCGTGGAACGGCCGCTCGCCGCGCTTCGTGGAGTGCGACCCGGCCACGTTCCAGATGGATCTCGCCCACGCCGAGGCGTCCCTGGATGGTGCCAGCGCCATCCTGGCCACCCATGTGTTCGGCGCGCCGTGCGCCCCGGAGCCCGTCGAGAAGCTGGGCGCATCGGCCGGGCTGCCGGTCGTGTTCGACGCCGCGCACGCGATCGGCGCGACGAGCCACGAGCGGCCGATCGGCGGGTTCGGTGACGCCGAGGTCTTCAGCCTCACGCCCACCAAGCCCATGGTGGCCGGCGAGGGGGGACTGATCGCCACCCGCGACGGCGACCTCGCCGCCCGGCTCCGTGCCGGCCGCGACTACGGCAACCCCGGCGACTACGACACCCGCTTCGCCGGCCTCAACGCCCGGATGTCCGAGTTCCATGCCGCCATGGCGCTCGAGTCCCTGGGCATGCTCGACCGCACCCTGGCGCGGCGGCGCGACCTGGCGGCCCGCTACATCGACGGCCTGCGGGGCGTCCCCGGCATCCATGCGCAGGTGGTGCCGGTGGAGCACGTCTCGACCTACAAGGACTTCACGATCACCGTCGAAGCCGGCGAGCTCGGGATCGACCGCAACCAACTGGTGGCGGTGCTGGCGGCCGAGGAGATCGACACGCGGAACTACTTCGACCCGCCGGTCCACCGCCAGCAGGCCTACCGGCACGAGCCGGCCGTCGACCTGGCCACGACCGATGCGGTGAGCCGCAGCGTCGTGTCGTTGCCGATCTACCCGGACCTCTCCGTCGACGACGTCGACGCGGTGGTCGAGGCCATCCGGCTCAGCCACGAGCACGCCGACGAGCTGGCCGCCACGCTCGGCCCGGGCGGCATCCACCGGCGCCGCTGCGCCGACCTGGATCACTCCGGCCGCCGGTCCCTCGGAGGCGCGGCCACACCTCGCTGAGGGCAGACTGGTCGGGTGCGACCGCTCGCTGTGCACCACGTGTCCATAAACGTCGACGACGTCGACGCCGCCCTGGGCTTCTACGCGGGAGTGCTGGGCCTCGTGCCCCGCGGCGACAGACCCGAGTTCCCGTTTGCGGGCGCCTGGCTGGACGCGGGCGGCCAGCAGGTCCACCTGATCGAGGGCCGCCCGCCCTCGGCCGAGGGCCAGCACTTCGCCCTCCAGGTCGAGGACCTCGACGCCACGGTGGCCGAGCTGCGGGGCCGGGGCATCGAGGTGAGCGACCCGCGGCCGGTGGGCCCGAGCCGCCAGGCCTTCCTCGCCGACCCGGCGGGCAACCTGGTGGAGCTCCACCAGGTGGCGGCCGCGGCCTCCTAGGCCGGTGGACGACGCGGTCCAGGCCTACGTCGAGGGCGTCCCGGCCGAGCACCGGGCGCTGTTCGACCGGGTCCACGGCCTGATCCTGGCGGCGCGGCCCGACGCGGCGGTGAGCATCTCCTACGGGATCCCGACCTACAAGGCGGGGGGTCAGCGCCTCTACCTCGGGGCCTGGAAGCACGGCGTGTCCCTGTATGGCTGGGGCCAGGACCGCGACGGCGGCTTCGGCGCCCGCCACCCCGAACTGGTCACGGGCAAGGGGACCATCCGCCTGCGGCCGGAGGACGCCGACGGCGTCAGCGACGGCGAGCTCCGGGCGCTGGTGGAGGCTGCGCTCGCCGGCTGACCATGCCCGCCACCAGGGCCGCGGTGTGGGCCGGTGGCAGGCGCGCGGTGTCGATCGCCAGGTCGACCGGCCGGTGGGGGACCACGACCTCGTGGAAGGCCTGCCAGACGGTGCGGGCGCCGTCGAGCGCGTCGCTGAGGTGACGGCCCCGGGCTCGCGTCGCCACCCGGGCCAGCGCCTCGGCCTCGGCCACGTCCAGCCGCACGACCAGGCACCGGTGCTCGTGCCCGAGCGCGTCCAGGAAGGCGGCGTCGGAGAGCCCGGTCGACTCGATGGCCGCGGGCGGGCCGGGCTCGGCGATCCAGGTGCGCATGGCCTGGTGGAGGGCGGGTAGGGCTGCGGCTTTCTGCGCTACGAAGGCGTCCCGCGAGCCCCACCGCTCCAGGACCCACAGCTCCCACTCGCGCCAGCGCAGCCCCCGCCGGGCCAGCTCTTCGCCCACCGTCGTCTTCCCGCTGCCCGGCGCCCCCAACAGCACGACGACGTCACCCACCGGGACAGTGTGATCCGTGACAGGATGGCGGTGCCGATGCACGGCGCAACTCCAGGGGGTGGTGCCCATGGCGACCGATCTCCGCGTCGAGGCCGAAGACAGCCCCGGCCAGCTGGCTGCGATCGGGGGTGAGCTCGGCAAGGCCGGCATCAACATCGACGGCTTCTGCGCCGCCGTGGCCGGCGGCCGCGGCGTCGTCCACCTGCTCGTCGAGGACGCCGACGGCGCCCGCCAGGCGCTGCAGGGCGCCGGCTACACCGTCGACGCCGCGAAGGAGGCGCTGGTGCTGTCCAGCGTCGAGGATCGCCCCGGCTACCTGGGCGAGATGGCCGGGCGCCTGGCCGAGGCCGGCGTCAACATCGAGGTGGCCTACCTGGGCACCGGCACCCGGCTGGTCCTGGCGGTCGACGACCTCGACGCCGCCCAGCGGGCCCTCTAGGCAGGAGCGGCCTCGCGCAGCTTCTCACCTGCTCAGATCGGGTGGATCGGTTCGGGCCGGTAGCCTCGTCCCGGTGTCGGCATCGGCTGCGAGCAAGGGGCGGGCGGCTGTCGACCGGTTGCGTGACATCGAGACGGTGACCCATGCGGGACTTGCCCACCTCGGTGTCGAGGAGCTGCTGGTCGAGCTGCTCGACCGCGTGCGCAACGTGCTCGACGCGGACACCGCCGCTGTCCTGCTGCTCGATGCGCCCAACGAGCAGCTGGTGGCCACCGCAGCCCGGGGCATCGAGGAGGAGGTGTACCAGGGGTCGCGGGTGCCGCTCGGGCGGGGGTTCGCGGGGCGCATCGCCGCGACCCGGCGTCCGGCCACCATCGAGGACATCGCCGACGCCGACGTGGTCAACCCGGTGCTGCGCGTGAACGGCGTCCGCTCGCTGCTCGGCGTTCCGCTGCTGGCTGGGGGCGAGCTGCTCGGCGTGCTGCACGTCGGCACGATCGCCCTGCGTCGCTTCGACGACGACGACGCCGACCTGCTGCAGATGGTGGCCGACCGCATCGCCCTGGCCGTCACGGCCGCCCAGTCGGACACTGAGCGCAAAGCGTCCGCGCTGCTGCAGCGCAGCCTCCTGCCCCAGCGGCTCCCGCAGGTACCGGGCCTCGACGCGGCCGTGCGCTACATCGCCGGGGGAGGCGGAACCGTCGGGGGCGACTGGTACGACCTGTTCACCCTGCCGTCGGGCCGCGTGTGCATCGCCGTGGGCGACGTGGTCGGGCGGGGCGTGAGGGCCGCGGCGGTGATGGGCCGGGTGCGCAGCGCGGTGCGGGCCCAGGCGCTCGGCAACCAGGGCGACCCCGCGGTCGTCCTCGATCTGGTGGATCGCCAGCTGCGGCACTTCGACCCGGGCGAGATGGCCACGGCGGTGGTGGCCCTGGTCGAGCCGTCGTTCGACCGCGTCCACCTGTCCTCCGCCGGCCACCCGGCTCCGCTCCTGGTGGATGGCGACGGCGCGGCGCACTATGTGGACCTGACGCCCGACCCGCCGCTCGGCGTCAAGGGTCGGGCCCGCCGGCGCTCGGTCACCTGCGAGCTGCCGCCGGGAGCGGTCGTCTGCTTCTACACCGACGGGCTGGTCGAGCGCCGGGGTCAGCTCCTCGACGACCGGCTCGAGCTGCTGCGGGAGGCGGTGACCGCGGCCCCGGCCGAGGACGTGTGCAGCACGGTGATGGGCCGGCTGATCGGGCTGGAGCGGCCCACGGACGACGTGGCGCTGCTGGTGGTCCGCCGGGCGGACAGCCGGACCGAACCGCTGGAGGTCACCCGGCCGGCGGTGCCCGCGTCGCTGAGCGAGATCCGGGCCGCGGTACGCCGCTGGCTCGTCGACATCGGCGCCGCGCCGGAGGACGTGACCGACGTCCTGCTGGCGGTGGGCGAGTCGACCTCGAACGTGGTGGAGCACGCGTACGGGCCCGCGGGAGGCACGGTCGGCGTGCGCGTCGAGCTGGAGTTCCCGGATGTGGTCGTGACCGTGCGCGACACCGGGCAGTGGCGCTCGCCGCGCGGCAGCAACCGGGGCCGGGGCACGGCCATCATGGAGTCCGCGAGCGACGTGGTCGCCGTCGGTCGCGGCGCGCAGGGGACAGAGGTGGTCATCCGGCGCCGGCTCGCGGTCGCGGGGCGCAGCGCGTGACCGACGCGCGCGTCGAAGCCGCGGTGGACGACGGCCGGGTCCGGATCGTCGTGAGCGGCGAGATCGACCTCCAGAACGCGGGCGACGTCGAAGGGCAGCTGACCGAGGCCATCAGCAACCAGGCCAGGACGGTCTCGATCGACCTCGGCGAGGTCGCCTACCTGGACAGTGCCGGCCTCCGCGTGCTGTTCCACCTGGTCGAGCGGCTGGCCACCTTGCAGATCGCGGTCGAGCTGGTGACCCCCCTGCGGTCGCCGTCCCGCCGGGTCATCGAGCTGTCGGGCCTGGCCGCACTCGTCCCCCTCGACCCGCCCGCCTAACAATCGAGACGGCGGGCGATGAGCAGGCAGACGTCGTCCTCCACCTCCTGGACCAGCTCGGCCACGAGGCCCTCGCAGCGAGCCTGGGCGGCGGTGCCGGGCTGGTCGCGCGAGGCCGCGGCGGCCAGGAGCTCCAGGCCGGTGTCGATGTCCCGCCGCCGGCCCTCGACCAGCCCGTCGGAGTAGAGGTGCAGCGCCTCGCCCGGGGCCACGTGGTCGTGGTGGTTGCGGTAGGGATGGGGCCGGCCCCGGGGTAGAGCTCCCAGCGGCGCCGCCGTCGGGACATCCAGCCAGCGCGGCTTGCCGCCGGGGCAGGTGACCAGCGGCGGCGGGTGCCCGGCCGACGCCCACACCAGCTCGCCCGTGCCCGGGTCGGCCACGACCGCCACCGCGGTGGCGTGGGCGTCCGGGTCGGTCCAGGCGAGCAGCGCGCTCAGCCCGGCCAATGACTCGGCGGGGTCCAGACCCGCCACCAGGTGGCTGCGCATCGTGTTGCGCAGCTGGCCCATGACCGCCACCGCCGGCACCCCGTGGCCGGCGACGTCGCCGACCGTGAGGGCGAGGCGCCCGTCGGGCAGGACCAGTCCGTCCCACCAGTCGCCGCCCACGGTGGGGCTGGCCGTGAAGGGGACGTAGCAGGCGGCGACCTCCCACCCGGGGACGTCGGGGACCTCGGCCGGGAGCAGCACATGGTGGAGGGCGTCGACCGCGGCCCGGTGCCGGGCGAACTCGCTCGCCGATCGGATCAGCGCCGAGGCGCGCTCGGCCACCCTCTCGGCCAGCGCCACCATCTCGGGGTTCATCACCTCGCCCACCGGGGTGGCGAACCCCATGGCGCCGAAGGCGACGGGCCCGTCGAACAGCGGGATCAGCCAGCTGTCGCCGAAGCGGACGTGCGCGACCCGATCCCGGAGCTCGCCCGCGGGCATGGCCTCGGGGTGCTCGGAAGCGTCGGGCGCCGGGACCCGGACCGGCCGGCCGGTGCGGATGGCGGTGGCAGTCGGCGAGGGCGAGTTGAGTGGAGTGGGGAAGCGGTTGATGACATCGGCGACCAGCTCGGGATAGCTGCGGCTCGTCGCCGCCACCCGGCGCACCAGGACGCCCTCGCGGACGGTGATGCCGCAGGAGTCCACGAACTGCTCGGCGCACACCTCGCTGATGCGGCGGGCGATGTGCCGCCAGTCGGACCCACCGCCGGCCTCGGACACCCGGGCCAGCAGCTCATTGGCCGCGGCATCGGCGCGTGCCGCCTCGTAGAGCTGCGCCCGGTCGAGTGCGATGGCGCACTGGTCGGCGATGGCGAGGAACGCCACGCGGTCCTGCTCGTCGAACTCGCGGACGCCCTCGAACCCGAACGACACCACCCCGGCGACGCTCCCGGCGTTGGCCAGGGGCAGCACCACCATGGCGTTGCTGGGCGACGGGATGTCGGCCAGCTGGGGCCAGCGGGCGTCGAGCTCGGCCCGGGCCGAGAAGAAGTACGCCTCGCGGGTGCGGATCACGTCGGTGCCCGGCACGTCGTCGGTCAGGGCCACGCGGGGCATGCGCTCCAGGACGACCGGGTCGGCATTGCGGGAGTGCACCAACACCAGGTCGTCGCGCTGGACCAGCCAGATGGTGGCGGTGACGGCGCCGAGGTGCTCGGCCACAGCGTCGAGCACGGCCTCGCCGACCTCGTTCGCCGTGCGCGCCGTGCCGAGCGCCGCGGCCACCTCCCGCACCACCACCAGGCGGTTGGGCACTCAGCTCTCCATGACGACCAGGGTGGTGATGCCGCCGAGCTCGAGCGTGCGCCGCACCGCTTCCTGCGGGCTGCGCAGCACCAGCAGCCGACCCTGTTCGTCGAGAGGCTTGTAGCAGCGGATGATGATGTTGAGGCCGGCGGAGTCCATGAACCGGACCCCGGCCAGGTCGATCACGACGTTGCCTTCGCCGCCCGCCACGGCGCCGTCGATGACCGCCTCGAGCGTGGGCGCGCTGTACAGGTCGACCTCGCCGGTGACGACGACAGTGCCGTCAGGCTCCGTCGTCACGGAGAGGTATTCGTCCTCAGGCTCGCCCACGCCCACCACGCTAGTTCCCTCCGCAGAGGGCAGGCTGGCTGACGCCACGGCGGCGGAGGAGCGGCCGGGGGCGCTGCCTAGGCTGGCGGGCATGGCGGACGAGCTCGCGTCGTTCCCGGCGGACGGCTACGCGGTGCTGCGGCGGGCGTTCGACCCCGCGCCCCTCGTCGCCGAGGCGGACGCCGCGCTGGCCCGGGCGTTCCCCCACGCCGGCCACCGCAACACCGGGGACGCGGACAACGTCTTCCGCTACGTCCCCATGATGGGGGAGCGCACGCCGGTCAGCCTCGCCCTGCTGCACCGGTTCGCGCCCGTGGCCGCCCGGGCGCTGGGCGGCCCGGTGCTGCCGGTCCGGGCCAAGGTCACCGAATACGACACCGGGTCGAGCTGGCACCGCGACAGCGACCTGCCTGTCCCCAGCGCCGGGTTCGTCTGCTACCTGGAGCCGCTGGCGGCGGACACCGGCGCCCTGCGGGTCGCCCCCGGCTCCCACCGGCACGACGATCCGCCCGAGGGGCCGGGGCTTCCGCTGGAGACCGAGCCGGGCGACGCCATCGTGTTCGGCGAGCACCTGCTGCACGCCAGCGACGGCGGGGGAGTGCGGCGCCAGTGGCGGGTCGACTTCGTCCGCGCCCCCGAGGGCGCGGCGGAGGAGGCCGCGGTGCGCCGCTATTACGCCGGCAACTACTCGCCCGACTGGGACGGCGGCTACGACTACGAGGCCTTCCCCACCTATGGGCCCCACTGGCGGGCGACGTGCGATCCGGCCACCGACGCCGCGCTCGACGCCCTCGGTGCCTACGCGGCCGCCACCGCGGAGGAGGACGCGGCGCGGCACCGCGCCGGGGCCGAGCTGCTGGCCCGGCTGGGGGGCCAGGACGCGGTCCGGGCCATCGTGGCGGAGTGGTACCCGCATGTGCTCGCCGACCCGCGGCTGGGCCCGCTGTTCGGGGCGGGCCATCCCGACCACGTCGACCACCTCACCGCCCTGCTGGTCGAGGTGTTCGGTGGGCCCACCCGCTACACGGACGAGCTGGGCGGGTTCCCGGCCCTGCTGTCCCACCACCGGGGCCTCGCCATCGCCGAGCCCCAGCGGGCCCGCTTCGTCGAGCTGTTCCTGGCTGCCTACGACGCCGTCCATCCGCCCGACGACATGACCCGGCGCCACCTCGCCGAGTACCTGGCCTTCGGGACCGAGGTGGCGGTGGTGAACTCGCACGCCACGAGCGACGCCGATCTCCACCCCTGCCAGGAGATCCCCCGCTGGCCCTGAGCCCGGCCCCGGGTCAGGCCGTGCGGCTCGCGGTCGCCGCGGGGGCCAGGCCCCAGAGGCGGCGCAGGTGGCCGGCCAGCAGGTCGGGCTGCTCCAGCGGGTGGAACAGCTTGGCCCCCGGGACCTCGACCAGCTGGGACCCGGGGATCAGCGCGGCCAGGCGCCGGGCGTCGTCCACCGGGAAGAAGACATCCTCGGTGCCCCACAGGATCAGCGCCGGCACGTCGAGCTTCCCGAGCTCGGCCTGCACGGCCCGCAGGTCGCGGTCGGTGAGATCGGCCATCCAGCGCTGGATGGCGCGCTCGTCCCGCTCGTGGCGCAGCACCGGCTCGATGAAGTCCCGGATCGTCTCGTCGCTCACCCGGTCGGGATCGGCCAGCCCGGTGCCGAGGACCGCCCGGGCCGTGCCCAGGTCGGCGGCCATCGACTCGAACAGGGCCAGCGCCTCGCCCCGCCGGCACAGCTCCAGGAACGGGACGAGGGCTTCGGGCACGGTGTTGTCGGCCGTATCGCAGTTGGTGAGGGCCAGCGAGCGCACCAGGTCGGGGCGCCGGCCGGCGAGGACCTGGCAGATGGCTCCGCCGCTGTCGTTGCCCACCAGGTCGACGGGCCCGCAGCCGAGCGCCTCGACCAGCTCGATCAGCATCTCGGCCTGAGGGCCGAACGAGAGGTTCTGGTCGGGGTCGGCGGCCACGGTCTCCCCGTGGCCCAGCAGGTCGGGGGCGAGGCCGCGCCGGCCCGGCGCCAGCTCGGCCATCACGCCGTCCCACAGCCCGCCGTTCGCCAGCACACCGTGCACGAACAGGGCTGTGGGCCCGTCGCCGGCCTCCCGGTAGGCGATGCGTCCGAACGAGGTCTCGATGTCCTTCGTGTCCCGGCTCATTGGCGTACTCCTTGTATGCGACATACTGACTGTATGTTGCATACACTTTGCACGTGGCGCCGTCAAGACTCCAGCAGGCCCGGGCCGACGAGACCCGCCAGGCCCTGTTGCGCGCCGCGCGCGAGCTCTTCACCGAGCAGGGCTACGCCCAGACCAGCACCGAGCAGCTGGTCCAGCACGCGGGCGTGACCCGCGGCGCCCTGTACCACCACTTCGAGTCCAAGCAGGCCTTGTTCGAGGCCGTGTTCCTCGAGTTGGAAGGGGAGTTCGGCGCCATCGCCGCCCGTGTCATGTCGCCCGATGTCTCCGCCTGGGACAACCTGGTCGCGGGCTGCCATGCCTACCTGGACATGTGCCTCCGCCCCGACGTCGGGCGGATCGTGCTGCTCGACGGCCCGGCGGTCCTCGGCCCCGGCCGCTGGCGCGAGATCGAGGACCAGTACGCGCTGGCCGGGATCCTCGTCGGCGTGCAGGTCGCCATGGCGGAGGGGGTCGTGGCCCCCCGCCCGGCGGTCCCGCTGGCCCGCCTCGTGCTGGCCGCCATCAACGAGGCGGCCCTGTACATCGCCCAGTCCGACCACCCCCGGGTGGCGCGGCGAGAGGCCGGCGAGACCTTCGACGCCCTGCTCGCCGGCCTGCGGGCCTAGCCGCGCGGCTACGCCTGACCCGTCAGCGATACCCGGTCGTGTCGGCCGGCATGCCGGGGTCCTGGACCTCGACCATGTAGCGCCAGGCGTCGGGCCGGCTGCCGTCGACGTCGGTGAAGCCGTACACCTGGGCCAGCTCGCCGCTGGACAGCGACTGCTGGTTCCAGCGGGCCACGTCGGGGTCGGCCGCCAGGGCCGCCACCGCCCGGCCCACGAACCGGGGGCTCTCGGAGATGGCGAAGTGGGGGATGCGCTCGGTGGCCTCGCGCCAGGTCTCCTCCGTCACCTCGAAGCCCTCCAGCATGGCCTCGGACCGCAGCCAGCCCGGGGTGAGCGCAACCGCCGTAGCGCCGTGGGGCGCCAGCTCGTGGCCCAGGGCGTAGGCCATGCGCAGGTTGGCCGCCTTGGCCA
>Ga0111539_10002721_pt1 | contig 23465 bp, 19 predicted proteins | sample RhiMethybrSRZTD1_FD_79667 | JGI IMG/M metagenome (GOLD analysis project Ga0111539, IMG submission 79667) | Populus rhizosphere microbial communities from Tennessee, USA - Rhizosphere MetaG P. TD hybrid SRZTD1 (version 2) (version 2) | ecosystem: Host-associated > Plants > Roots > Rhizosphere >...
ATGCTGACCGGCGTTGTCGTGGAGCGTCTTTGTTTGCCTTCCCCGGACGATCGATGTCCTGCGTATCACCGCTACCGTTGCCGCTTGATCGTTGGGGCGGCGGCGTATTTGGAAACACTTCCTCCACTGCCTGCTGAACCTGTTCGCTGGTCGCCGTCTCATCCAGTGCGTCGCGACGCAATCGGTGTCGCAGCGCCATCGCTGAAACCCGTTTCACATGATCTTCGGTGACGGCCTTCCGGCCTTCAAACGCCGCGAGTGCGCGTGCCGCTCGCATGATTGTCAGTTCACCGCGATGACCGTCGACTTTCAAATCGGCACAGAGCTGCGCGATCTTTTCAAGCACACTGCGATCAACGTTGGTCCGCGACAGGTTTGCACGCGCGCGCGTGATTCGTTTTCGCAGTTGCTCCTGGTCGGCGTCATAGGATTTACAGAACGCATCTCGATCGTGATCGTAACCTTCACGACGCTCAACAATATCGACTCGATTCTGCAGGTAGTTTTCGGTGATGACTTCGGCGTGCAAACCGAAGCGATCGAGTAGCTGCGGCCTGAGTTCGCCCTCTTCCGGGTTCCCCGATCCAATCAACACGAAACTTGCCGGATGTTCGACCGATACTCCTTCGCGCTCGACCTTATTGATTCCCGTGACCGCCACGTCGAGTAACAAATCCACCAGATGATCTTCGAGCAGGTTCACCTCATCGATATAAAGAAAGCCTCGATTCGCACGCGCCAGTAGCCCGGGATCGAATGCCTTTCGACCCGCTGTGAGTGCGCGCTCGATGTCGATGGTTCCACAAACACGATCCTCCGTAGCTCCTAATGGAAGCTCGACGACCGGCACAGGAGTTTGTTTTGTAGTGACCTCACTTCTTTGATGACACTGGTCACACACGTCTTCCGGATCACAGTTATAGGGACATCCCGCGACCACTGTAATCTGTGGCAACAAATCCGACAGTGCGCGAACGGCCGTTGACTTTCCGGTGCCGCGGTGGCCCATGATCAAGACACCCCCAATCAATGGGTCGACGACGTTCAGCAGCAATGCCAGCTTCATTTCTTCCTGGCCGACAATCGCCGTAAACGGATAATTTTTTTGCTTCACTTTGTTCACTGACCTCACAGATTACCTGATCTGAGTAATCTGTGTAATCTGCGGATACAATTTTCTTGACATTGCCCTCAAACGGGCTTAGAGTGCCGCGCAACTCCCGACTTAGTAAGCAGTCACGCCCAGCTAATTCGATTTACTATTCGAGCAGGGTCCGCGCCTCTGCCCTCTCTCTCACAACTAGGGCTAGTCCTTGGTTACTTCTTACGTGAGGGGACTCTTTAACTCTGGTCATACCCCCCTGAAGACTCGAGCTGCCTCTGTAGTCCAAGTCAAGCAGGGTTAGAAATACCTTAAGCAAAACTGCGCAGTTAACCGACGGGTGAACTGTAGGTTTTGTCTCGCAACCCGTTTGTAGCTCCTAGGAGGTCAAAGTTAAATGAGGAAAGTTCTACCCATCCTAACTCTAATCTTGTTCGCGGTCGCGCTCTTCTTACCCTTGAGCGAGCCCCAAGTTGTCGAAAGTCAAACTGCAACCGAGGCATTGACAACCGACATGGACGCCAAAACCGATGACCTGTTCAATGGTTTCGGCGCGAGGGGAACCCCGATCGACGAATGTGTAGCTGAACCTGTCGCGCCCACCGCGCGCGGAAACGGCAGGTTTGAAGACAACAAATTCATCTTCTCGGAACGCGAGACTATCGCAGACGGCCTTGGACCAACGTATAACGACGTTGGTTGCGTTGAGTGTCACCAATCAATTGACGTGGGTGGATTCGGCCAGCAAATGGAATTTAGAGCCGGGCACCTGGTTAACGGTCAGTTTGTCGATGCACCGGGCGGGCAATTAATTCACGCTCGTGGCACGGATTCGGATATCGTAGAGCACATCTCGACCGCGGAAACCGTCAAAGCGTTCCGTGTCGTGACGAGCGCAATTGGTGATGGTTTCGTTGAGTGTATTGCCAACCAAACACTCCAGAACAACGTTGCTGTACAACCAGCTGGTCAACAAGGTGTTCTCACGCAGGTTCCGGTGACAGAGGCGAATAATACGCTTCGCATCGGCCGCTTCGGTTGGAAAGCTCAACACGCGAGCCTGCTCTCGTTTGCTGGCGATGCTTATCTCAACGAAATGGGCATCACTAATCCGTTCGATGGTTTCGGCGGCAGGAGTTCCAACGCCGCCGATGCTGGAACGCATGAGAACCCGGCTAGCACCGCTGACGGCGTGATTAATGTGACGTTCCCGTCACCTTTTGATCCGGTTGCGGATCCTGAGGATGACGGAGACGACGTGTTGGCTTTTGCCGATTTCATGGCAGCAACACGCGCCCCGGGACGTCAGAATCCGATTCCAGCCGCCGCGACCCGTGGTGATTCATTGTTCAACAGCGTCGGGTGTGCTGTTTGCCACACTCGCACGTTCACTACTGCAGCCGCTGGTACCTCCATCAATGGTGGAGCATTCGTGGTCCCAGCCGCTCTCGGGAGCAAGATCATTCACCCGTTCAGCGATTTTGCGCTACACAATATCGGCACGGGCGATGGTATTGTTCAGAATGCAGGCCAGGGTTCAGCCAACATGATGCGAACGGCACCGCTCTGGGGTATTCGCGGACGCAACAGGCTGATGCATGAAGGCCTGAACATCACCATTTTTGACTCGATCCAACTGCACGCTGGACAGGCTACGACAGCTAGAAATAACTTCAATGCCTTGACCGCCGCGCAGCGGAACGATCTCATTGCTTTCGTGTTGTCGTTATGATTTTCCTTCGGCGACCGAATTGACGAGGCACTATCCCGAAGCTCGCCGAGCAATTAATCTCGGCGGGCTTCGGTTTCCTAAAAGTCGATAGACAGGATGATTCAGGATTGACATGTAAATCCTGAATCATCCTGTAAATCCTGTCCAAACACCCGATCGATTCATCAATTAGAGGTTTATTTCAGATGCGGACAATCATCCCTTGTCTTGTTATCGCATTAATGACTTGCGCCTGCTATCAATCAAGGCGTCAGGTGGCGGAACAAGCCCCGCCCGCGTATCAACCGACTCCTGAGTCAACGCCAGTGCGACTGGCGGCTCCGGCGGCGGCGAAACTATCGGAAGTTCAGGAAGCAGTCAGGAGAGTTTTCAAGGATGCTGCAATCGTCGATACAAATTACAACCCGAATTACCTCGCGGGTGATTTCAATGGCGACGGTTCTCAGGACATCGCAGTGATTCTGAAACCTGCGAAGCTGGATCTGATGAATCAGGAATTGCCGCCGTGGCTCGTACGCGAACCACGCGCGAAACGCGATCCGCGCCTGAAACTCAAAATCGAAAAAGACGAAACGCTGCTCGCGGTGATTCACGGCTATGGCACGAACGACTGGCGTGACCCCGACGCGACTCAAACTTTCGTACTGAAGAATGTTGTCGGTAACGATCTGAAGGTTCACACCGGTAAGGAATTTGTGAGTGCAAACACCGGCAGGAAGTTACCTCTCCCGCAAGGAGATCTGATCGGAGAAACAGTGCAGGGTTCGCCCGGTTATCTGTACTATGCGTCAGCTACCTATTCATGGTACGACCCCAAAACCTTTACGGGCGCCGAAGCTCCTCCCGGCGTGTTTCATAAACCACGCACGATGAAATAGGTCACAAGGAGAAACGGAAATGAGCATTGCGAAATACTGGATCCTCGCACTTGTCGTCATCAGCTTCGTTGCGATTGTCACAAAGGCGCAGACCGATCCGGCAGTCCAGATGATTACGGCCGAAGAGTTGAAAACAAAATTTACCGACAATCAGCCGATGACGATCATCGACGTCCGCGGTTCCGAGGGTTATGCAAACAGCCACAACACGATGAAAGGCGCGATTCACTTCAAGCTTCGAAAACTAAAGGCGCGGCTTGCCTTTCCTCCTTTGAAAGATCTTCCGAAAGATCGCGAGATCATCACCTACTGCGCCTGCCCAAACGATGAATCGAGCATTGCCGCAGCGCAGATCCTGCAAGCGAGCGGCTTCAAACGCGTGCGAGTGCTGCAAGGCGGGTGGCAGGGATGGTTGAAAGTTAACGGCCCCGTCGAACCACGCGCAAAGACCTAATCTGTGGATTCCGTGGCTGGATGTTACAATCGGCCCGGAGGACGACAAAAATATTAGCGGTCAGTAAGCTCGGATGCGTGCGTGGAGATCGCAGGCTTTTTAGCGGACTCGACTTTGCCGTGTCTCCGGGAACTTTCGTCCAGCTTACGGGACCAAATGGAAGCGGCAAAACGAGTTTGTTACGCATTTTGTGCGGGCTCCTCCCTCCGGCTGAAGGCCAGGTGACGTGGAATGATGCGAATATTCGCGCACTCGCTGAGGAATATGTCGCCGTCGTGACTTACTTGGGTCATCGGCACGGTATAAAAGACGAACTGAGCGCGGTCGAGAATTTGAGAATCACAAATGCCTTGAACGGCGTTGAAGTGAGCAAGGAACGCGCTCATGAGGTTCTTGGAAAGATGGGTTTGGCCGGTCGCGAATCGCTTCCGGCACGTCTCTTGTCAGAAGGTCAGCGGCGGCGAGTGGCACTCGCGCGACTGCTTGTCTGCGACACGAAGCTCTGGTTGCTGGATGAGGTGTTGACCTCACTGGACAAGACGGCCGTCGGTCTCGTTAGATCTTTGATTGAAAACCACCTGAACAGCGGCGGCATCGCAATCGTTGCAACGCATCAGGAATTAGAGTTGACAACAGGCCGCACCAGACGACTCGAACTCACAACGTGAACGCACCTTCGAGCTTATCGATGTTGCGCTGGCTCGTTTGGCGCGATCTGACGCTGGCGTGGCGTCGCCGCGCTGACATGCTGTCGACTGTTTTCTTCTTTGTGATCGTCGTCAGTCTGTTTCCACTCGGCATTGGACCCGAGACACAGTTGCTGAGAACGATCGCGCCGGGTGTGGTTTGGGTGGCGGCGTTGCTCGCGTCAATGCTTTCGCTTGGCCGGCTGTTTGCAAACGACTATCAGGACGGCACGCTGGAACAGTTATTACTGACGCCGCAGCCGCTCTTTCTCGTCGTATTGGGAAAGACGCTGGCACACTGGATTGTCGCGGAGGTGCCTCTGGTATTGATTGCACCGCTAGTGGGAGTGCAATTCGATCTGCGCAGAGAGACGTTATGGATTCTCTTTGCGAGTTTACTGTTGGGCACTCCGATTTTGAGTTTGATTGGATCGGTTGGAGCAGCATTGACCCTCGGGCTGCGTGGCGGCGGCGTTTTGATCTCGATCCTGGTGTTGCCGCTTTACATTCCGGCACTGATCTTCGGCGCCGGAGCTGTTGAAGCGAGCATCATGGGAACGAGCCCGTCACCGCATCTTTCGTTGCTCGGGGCGTTTGCGATCGTATCGCTGCTCTTTTCACCCTGGGCCACGGCAGCCGCGCTCAGGATCTCGTTGGAATGATTGAATCTTGTGAATCATGTAAATCTTGTAATCTTGTCGAACAACTACCGTAGTGAGAGACAGGATTACAGGATTAGCAAGATTTTCAAGATAAGTTCTTGTAAATCGAAAGATCATGAACCTCTACAAATACGCATCGCCCACAACTTTCTACCCACTCGCCGGGAAAATGATTCCGTGGTTTGCGATTCCGGCTGCGCTTCTTTTTGCCACCGGGCTCTTTGTCGGATTTTTCATCGCGCCACCCGACTTTCAGCAAGGCGAGGCTTACCGGATCATCTTCATTCACGTTCCCGCCGCGTGGATGGGAATGTTGCTTTACGTCTTGATGGCGATCTATGCCGGCATCGGTTGGGCCTTCAACGCGCGTCTCTCATCGATGATGGCGTCATCGCTGGCGGTTACAGGCGCGATGTTTACTGCGATCTCACTCATCACCGGCGCATTCTGGGGCAAACCAACATGGGGCACGTGGTGGGTTTGGGACGCGCGCATGACGTCGACACTGATCCTGATGTTTCTTTACATCGGTTTCATCTCGCTTCAGGCAGCCATTGACGATCCGAGACGCGCAGATCGCGCCGGCGCTGTTCTTGCCCTGGTTGGAGTCATCAATATTCCGATCATTTACTTCTCAGTCCAGTGGTGGAACACGCTGCATCAGGGCGCCACTATCCGTATTCTTCAGAAACCGACTATCCGAGGGTCGATGCTCGCGGCACTGCTCATTATGCTCGCCGCCTGCTGGCTCTATTCTGTGGCCGTTGTGCTGATTCGCTTGCGATGCATTATCCTTGAGCGAGAGCAGAACGCTTCTCGATTCGCTGAAGTAGGAGTCTAATCATGAATTGGCCAGATCTATCGATGGGCGGCTATGGCTTCTATATCTGGGGATCGTATCTCGTTTCCCTGGTAGCTATTGTTTGGGAAGTCGTCAGCTTGAAACAGAGAAAGAAAGCGCTAACGCAGCAGCAACAACAATCATCTAATCCCGTTCCTGCTTCCCTTTTTGAGAGGGAGTATCAATGAAACGACGACATAAACGGATCGCTTTTATATTTGTGGGACTCGCCAGTCTCGGGGTCGCAGCCTATCTGGTTGCGAATGCCTTTCGTAACAACCTCGTCTTCTTTTTTAGTCCGACTCAAGTGGCAGCGAAAGAGGCGCCCATCAATCGCACCTTTCGCATCGGCGGATTAGTTCAGGAAGGCACGCTCAAACGCGACAGCGATGGCTTGACCGTGCGCTTTACAGTAACGGACACGGCAGCGAATGTTCCGGTGGTCTATAAAGGAATCCTTCCGGACTTGTTTAAAGAAGGCCGCGGTTGCGTCGCGCAGGGGAAAATCGGTCCCGACGGCGTGTTTCAAGCTGACCAGGTCTTAGCCAAGCACGACGAGAATTACATGCCTCCCGAAGCCGGACAGGCAATCGACAAAGCCAAGTACGCGCGCGAAGCTGCAAAGAGCGTCGTCGAGAATTAATTTGAGCCACAAAAAAGCACAAAAATCACATATTGATTCTGGCTTTCTATTTTGCGATCCCTTGTGCTTCTTTGTGGCTAATAAATAGTGGCCAATAAATGATTCCTGAGATAGGTCAGTTCGCACTAATCATCGCCCTCCTGCTCGCCTTGACGCAGGCGACTCTGCCACTGATCGGAGCGTCGCGTGGCAACCGAACATGGATCGCGCTCGCTGCACCTGCCGGACAGGCGCAGTTCATCTTTGTCGTGATCGCGTTTTGCTGTCTGGGCTATTCATTTATCACTAACGACTTCTCGGTTCTTAACGTCGCCACCAATTCCAATTCGCAACTGCCACTGCATTATCGTCTCGCCGCCACGTGGGGCTCACACGAAGGCTCGCTGCTGCTGTGGACCTTGATGCTCGCTCTCTGGACCGTCGCGGTCTCGCTCTTTAGTCGACATCTTCCGGAAGAGATGGTCGCGCGAGTGTTGAGCGTGATGGGGATAGTCAGCGTGGGCTTTTTGTTGTTCATGCTGCTCACTTCAAACCCGTTCGCACGGCTTTCGCCAGTTCCGGTTGATGGCCGCGACTTGAATCCACTGCTTCAGGATCCGGCGATGGTGGCGCACCCGCCGATGCTTTACATGGGCTACGTGGGCTTCTCCGTTGCATTCGCATTTGCGATCGCGGCACTGATTGGCGGGCGGCTTGACGCGACGTGGGCACGCTGGTCAAGGCCGTGGACAACGGTCGCCTGGATCTTTCTGACCTGCGGCATCGCGTTGGGAAGTTTTTGGGCATACTACGAACTAGGTTGGGGCGGCTGGTGGTTCTGGGATCCGGTTGAAAACGCGTCGTTCATGCCGTGGCTGGTAGGTACGGCCCTGATTCACTCACTCGCCGTCACGGAAAAACGCGGAGGCTTCAAGAGTTGGACGGTGCTGCTCGCGATCGCAGCGTTTTCGCTAAGCCTGCTGGGAACTTTCCTGGTTCGTTCCGGTGTACTGACGTCGGTTCATGCTTTTGCGACGGATCCCAAACGCGGCATTTTCATTTTGATATTTTTGCTGTTTGTCATCGGCGGCTCTTTGCTGCTGTATGCGTTACGAGCCAATCAGGTTGGCGTCGGAGGCAAGTTTGAGGTCGTCTCGCGCGAATCGTTGTTGCTTTCAAACAATGTGCTGCTGACTGTCGCTGCTGCTTCAGTCCTGCTGGGAACGCTTTACCCGTTGATTGTCGACGCGCTTGGCGGCGCCAAACTCTCGGTTGGTCCACCATATTTCAATCTCGTATTTGTGTCGCTCATGGCGCCCGCGATGTTTTTAATGGGCATTGGACCACTCGCGCGCTGGAAGAAAGCGAGTCTTCCTGATCTGGCGACAAGGCTGCGCTGGGCGTTCGTGATCAGCGTCGTTACCGCCATTTCGTTGCCGTTTGTTTTTGGCCAATGGAAAGCGCTCGTTAGTTTGGGACTGATGTTAGCGTTCTGGATCGTCACGACGGTTGCCGTCAATATTTGGGAAAGAGTCCGAGTGACGTCAGGACAGCTCACCACGTTTCAAAAACTGCGCACACACAGTCGCAGCTACTACGGAATGCAGGTAGCACACCTCGGCGTCGCAGTCTTCATTATTGGGGTGACGCTGGTGACCGGCTACCAATCCGAGCAGGACGTACGAATGCAGCGTGGCGATGTGGTAAAGGCCGGCGGCTACGATTTCCAGTTTGTAGGTGTTACTAACGTCAACGGTCCAAACTACATTGCCGGACGCGCCGAGATCGTCGTCAGTCGCAACGGACAAGAGATTGAACGACTGTATCCGGAGAAACGAAACTACACCGCCAGCGGCAATGTCATGACCGAAACCGCTATCGACAGCGGCATCTTTCGACACCTGTACATCTCGTTAGGCGAGCCAATCGGCGGCGGCGCGTGGAGCGTGCGCGTGTACTACAAACCGTTTGTCGGCTGGATCTGGGGTGGCGCGGTTTTGATGGCGCTCGGCGGCGGTCTCGCGCTCAGCGATCGACGATATGCGCTGGCAGCGCGCAAAGAAAGAGAAGCTCGCGAGACAGTCAAGGCTGCGGAAGTTCCAAGCACTGTCGCCGCTTCCGGTGACTGAATCTGTGTAATCTGTGGATAAGTAATGCTTCGCTATCTAATCCCTTTAGTTTTATTTCTCGTTCTCGCCGTCTTTCTCGCGATCGGGCTTACCCGTGATCCGCACGAACTCAAGTCTGTCTTAATCAACAAACCCGGACCCGCATTTCGCCTGCCGCAGCTCAAAGCTGCGGACAAGATGATCTCGAACGAAGACATGCGTGGAAAGGTGTGGCTGCTAAATGTCTGGGCGTCGTGGTGTGTAGCGTGCCGGGAAGAACATCCCTGGCTGATCAAGTATGCGGAATCCGAGGTCGTGCCGATTTACGGGCTTAATTACAAAGACAGGCGTGAAGATGCACTCGCATGGCTCAACGAGTTAGGCGATCCTTACACCGTGAGCGCAGTCGATCTCGACGGGCGTGTTGCCATCGACTACGGTGTCTATGGAGCGCCTGAGACGTATGTGATCGATCAAAGCGGCATGATACGACTCAAGCATGTTGGCCCAATCACACCGGACGTCTGGTCGAAAGAGATCCTGCCGGTGGTCCAGGAGTTAAATCGTCAGGGAACATCTAAATGACTCGCTTGCGTTTTTTTGCGATATTGCTGATCTGCATGCTTGCTTCCGTGGCGATGGCGCAGGTGCAGGAGGAAGAAGTTCCGAGTGACGATCCTGTGATTGAGGCGCGACTCGCAAACCTCTCGAAGGAACTCCGCTGTCTTCAGTGTCAAAACCAAACTCTTGCTGATTCACCGGCCGGACTGGCAGCGGACCTGCGCCGTGAAATACGCGCGCAGATGAAAGCCGGTAAGAGTGACCAGGAGATCATTGCCTTCCTTACCCAACGATACGGTGATTTCATCCTGTACAAACCTCGCGTGACGTACACCACTTACCTGCTGTGGTTTGGGCCTTTTATCTTATTACTATCGGGCTTGTACGTGCTGTTCCGCTATATCAAGCAACGCAGAGATCTGATTCCTGAAAAGCCACTGAGCGCCGACGAACATCGTCGCGCAGAAGAGCTCCTCGCCTCAGCATCCGGAAAGGAGGCGACGTGATCCTCTTCTGGGTAATCTGTGCTGCACTAATCCTGATGGCACTGGCTTTTGTCCTGCCGCCCGCGCTACAGCGCTCACAGGAGACGCTTCTGAAAACTAATGCTAAGACCGATGACGAACGTCGTCAGGCAAACATCCTTGTGTATCGCGATCAACTTTCGGAGCTCGAGGCTGACCGGCGCAATGGCATCGTTGGTGAGGAACAATACGCCCAGGATCGTGACGAGATCGAACGGCGATTGCTCGAAGACACCGCCGGTGTAAGCTCGAAAAAGATTGCCGCTGCTCCTGCGAATGCACGTACCACTGCCTATGTGCTCGGGCTCGGCATCCCGTTCATCGCAATCCTCTTTTATCTCAAAATCGGCCAACCGATTCTTATCGAGAATCCGAATGCAGTGATTTCGCCACCGCCGGCAACTGCGTCGGAACCCGCATCAGGGCCGATGGAACGTTCTCCTGAGCAGATTGCAGCGAATGTAGACAAGCTCGCGAAGAAACTGGAGTCGAATCCGAACGATGCCCAGGGTTGGGTCATGCTGGCCAGATCCTACAGCTCGATGGACAAGTTCAGCGAGTCGGCTAATGCCTACGCCAAAGCTACCGAGTTGAATCCAAAGGACGCAGACCTCTGGGCCGAGTATGCTTTTGCCACCGGGATGGCCGGCGGCAGGAGTCTTCAAGGCAAGCCGATGGAGCTTATCAATCGCGCTCTGCAGATCGATCCTGAAAACGCGAAGGCTTTACAACTCGCGGGCAGCGCTGCATTCGAGGCGAAGGATTACAAGAAAGCGGTGGACTACTGGCAACGTGTGCTGAAGAAAGTTCCGGCGGATTCAGACGTGGGTAAGGCGATCAACGAGCGCATCAACGAAGCAAAGACGCTCGCAGGGAATAAGTAGCGATCAGATAAATCATGACGAGAGAAAACCTTCTTTTCGCAATCATCGGAATTCTGCTGGGATTTATCGTGGGCTTTATGTTTGCCAGTTCCATGAGCCAGAAACAGGCGATGCAACAGGCGACGGCCGGCTCGCAGGCGTTGCCCGCAGATCATCCACCGGTGGGTGCGCAGAACGCTCCAAATCCGGAAGCGATGCGACAGGAAGTTACCGCGTCGCTCGACAAAGCGCGCAATGAACCGAAGAATTTCGACGCACAAATCAAGGCGGCCCAGCTTTACTATCAAATTCAACGCTACGATCAATCGATCGAATACCTGCTCAAGGCGAATCAACTTCGTCCCACTGACTATCAAACTGTCGTGACGCTCGGCTTAGTAAACCTGGACGCAGGACATTATGATCAGGCTGAGAAATGGTATCGCGCGGCACTCAAGATGAAGTCTGACGACGTTATGGTACTTGCCGGCCTCGCTGCCACAACTCTCGAAAAAGGCGACGCCAAAGCGGCAGAAGATGCAATCGCAAATCTCGAGAAGGTGGATCCGAATGCCGAGGATTTACCGAATTTCAAGAACAAGCTGGCTAGTTTGAAATCTGGAAGTAAGTAGGCCGCGGATGAACGCGGATTTTTAAGGCGCGATTGACATTCGCACGACGTTGATCAGCAATACCCGATCGATCTTTCCGTCCTTACCAACCACGACGACCTGACCATTCTCAACTGTCACACGTTTCACTGTACTCATTGACCGGTTAATCAACGTTCCATCATTAGTCTCAATCACGAGTCGTGGTCCGATTTCGGGTTCCGGTTCTGCAGGCGGCTTTGGCTTGGGTTCCTCAACCTTCGCAGTCGGAGTTTCTCGAACTCTCGGTGCCGGCGCCGGACGCCGGACTACCGGTCTGCGGCCGCGCGTGGTTCGAGTTGTGGCAGGTTTTTCTGATGCCGTTTCGGGGGATTTTTCTGCTGTTTCTTTTGGCGTCTCGACCGGTTTTGCTTCCGGCGTCGGTTCGGGTGTTGGCTCAGGTGTTGGCGCCGCCGCCACCTCGGTTACTGGTGTGGGTTCAGGTTCGGGAAGTCTGGCGCCGACTGACGAAACACGCTTGCCGGTTCTGTGACCTGGTTCCGTCGTAGCCGTCGACGTTGTTTCTGTTTCGGTGATGTCCGGCCCACCGACGATCGGTTGAAACGAGCCACCGAAAGACAGTCGATACGTTCCCTCGTCATCATTCGGGCTGCGCGCTTCAACACGCAGAATCAGATCCTGTCGTTGGCGAAGATAAATGCTTTTTGTAACCGGCGTCGTGGTCTCCGCGTAAAGCGTCAGCTTGAGAAGTGGCCGTAACGAACCGACTGTAAAGACGTCGACGTCGCCGTTGAGATTCTGGCTTTGAATCGTGATCAGCAAATCGCCGGGCACGCCTGTAAAAGCGTAGTAGTGATCGGTCAACCGTGAATCACCGAGATCGCGGGCGGCGATGTTGCCCGTTACAGTGCTGGTGCGTACCGGCGAGGGCGCGTTCGGATCGATCGATTGCGCTGACACTAAAGTCGCCGTCAAAAGAAGCAAACACGTTGCAAGAAACCTCACCATTTCGCGGCAAAGCATAACAGATCTGGGTTATCCTAGTCGCATGAAGTTAAGTCGTACCCTCGTTCTTTTCTTGTTGTTGTTTCTGCTTTCTTCCCTTCCCGCTGCTGCTCAGTCATGGACAGCAAAACTCGACAAAGACATTCGCTTTTACCAGCCGACAGAGATGGGTGTCGTCATAGCCGGCACAGAGAAGTCGCTCTACGCCATTGATGCTTCAACAGGCGAAACTCTTTGGCGTCGCAAGGACACATCGCTCGACGAGACCGACGTGGCTCCCGTTCCCGGCACGGATCTCCTGTTGTTGAGTCTTGAAAAGGGCGACAAAGCACGTGTCGAGGCGGTTGATATTTTGACGGGCGACTCGATCTGGCGCAGCGACAAGATCAAAGGCGTGGTGATGCAGATCTCCATCGATCCGGCCGCGAACATGCTCGCAGTTGTACTCGTGAAAGACGCAAAGAATCGCGCGCGTGATGGTTTCAAACGTCATCCTCTGCTGCACGTTTTGGATCTCGGCACTGGTGATGAGCTCTGGAAGTATGAAATCGGCGAAGTGGAAATGATGCCGGCGCGCTGGCCCGAGGATGAAGGTAAAGAGGTCGACTACACACTCGACAACTATTACCCGCCGGCATTTGTTGATGGTCGCCTTTATGTATTCTACGAAGGCGTCACGTCATTCGACGCGCGCAGCGGCAAGGAACGTTTGCGTGAGAAGTATCGCGTCAACGAAGAAGGTCTCGCGCTTACGGAGGCTGAACCGATCTTCGGTGGCGATGTTATCTATGTGTCGGGACGCGGTCACGTCAGAGCGATTTCACGACAGACCGGTGACACCATATGGGAATCGAAAGATCTCGGTCTCACGCCGGAGCTGCTTCTTTTTGGAAACACTCTTTTCGTACGTACCGGTGGACAATTCACGCGGCTCAAGGACGGCGAGACGACAGAGCATGGTCCATACGGCATCAGTGCGATCGATGGTCGCAACGGAAAGGTTCTCTGGCGTTATAAGGGCGCGGATAAGGGCATTACGAACATGCTGTTCCCCGCTTCCAATCGGATCGCGATTGCCGATCGTGACGATCTGATTCTTATCGATCCGCTAAACGGCAAAGTACTCGCTCGCACACCACACAAAATCGACCGCGCTTCGTTTGGTGTGTTGAATGAGCGCGGTGACATCGTCATCGGTGGCCAGTCAGAGATTGCGGCATACAACAAATTTGGTGGTTGGCAATGGCGTACAAAACACACCCCGCCGGGTCGCGGAATCTTGCGCACCGTCGGAGCGATTGCAACGCGCGCGGCGTCGCTTTACTTCCGTTTTAGTGGTCCGGCAATGACGATTCGATCTGCGTTTTCCTTGCAGGGACTTGCGACGTTAACAAGTCGTAATCGCGGCACGCCATGGTTCAAAAAATACGGCATCGCCAAGCGGATCGATGCACCTCGACAACTCGATCGTCTCTCGCGATTTCTCTGGCATCGAGAACGACTCGCAGCACTGCGCGGGCAGTGGATGTATTTTTACACCGAACTCGATCGTGGTGGGAATGGACTTGCGGGAGTGAACATCAACGACGGGCGGACAGATCGCGAAGTCCGTCTCTCAGATCTCGATGAGCGCTTCGTAACTGACGAAGTTCTGGGCGTGATGTTCACCGCATCTGGCAACAAATTATTTAGCCACGGATTAAACAGATAAGATCCGGATTTAAGATCCGCGTCATCCGTGGCTAATTCCGTCTGAGGCGTAATGCGTTTCCGATGACTGAAACGGAGCTAAAGCTCATCGCCGCCGCGGCGATCATCGGGCTCAAGAGAATTCCGAAGAATGGATACAAGACACCAGCAGCCAGCGGGACACCGAGCGAGTTGTAGACAAACGCGAAGAAGAGGTTCTGTTTGATGTTGTCCATCGTGGCGCGGCTTAGGGCTCTTGCGCGAACGATTGCGCGCAGGTCACCTTTTACCAACGTCACATCAGCACTCTTCATTGCCACGTCTGTTCCTGTGCCCATTGCGATGCCGACGTGGGCGAGCGCGAGTGCCGGCGCATCATTGATTCCGTCACCCGCCATTGCGACTACGCGGCGAGCGTCCTGAAACTTCTTCACCACGTCAGCTTTCTGATCCGGCAAAACCTCCGCTACTACTTCATCAATTCCCAATTTGCGTGCAACAGCTTCGGCAGTCGTGCGGCTGTCGCCGGTGAGCATGACGATGCGAATGCCTTCGGCGTGTAGTTGTTTGACTGCGTCGGGAGTCGTTTCCTTGATTGGATCGGCAACACCGATCAAACCCGCAGGCTTTTCGTCGACGATCACAAACATGAGTGTCTGGCCATTGGCGCGTAGAGTTTCTGCCTGCGCGGCCAGTTCACCTGCGTCAAGCTTCTCAAGTAACGATCGATTGCCAACTGCGACCCGGTGACCATCAACCTCGCCCCTAACTCCTTTGCCTGTGATGGACTCGAATCGTGCTGCATCAACCACTTCAATACCGCGTTCTCGTGCGCCCGAGACGATGGCCGACGCGAGTGCATGTTCGCTGCTCTTTTCCAGACTAGCGGCCAGGCGCAACAATGTCCGCTCTTCAACGTGTCCGTTTGTAACGACGCTCGCCAGTTTCGGTTTGCCTTCAGTCAATGTTCCCGTTTTGTCTACAACCAGGGTGTCGACCTTGCGCATGACTTCGATTGCTTCGGCGTTTCTGAACAGCACCCCATTCTGTGCCGCCTTTCCGGTCGCGACCATGATCGACATCGGTGTCGCAAGACCGAGGGCGCACGGACAGGCGATGATCAGCACCGCAACGGCGTTCACCAACCCATAGGCCATCCGCGGCTCAGGACCCCAAATACTCCAGACGACGAACGTTATTACGGCAATGATCACTACCGCCGGCACGAAATAGCCGGAAACAACATCAGCTAATCGCTGGATCGGCGCGCGACTCCTTTGCGCCTCAGCCACCATTTGAACAATCTGCGCCAGCAGCGTTTCGGAACCGACACGCTCGGCACGCATCACAAATGAACCGGTGCCGTTAATCGTAGCTCCGACAACTCGATCACCCGATTGTTTTTCCACGGGGATCGGCTCTCCCGTGATCATCGACTCATCCACCGCGCTCGAACCTTCGAGTACAATTCCATCAACCGGAACTGTCTCACCGGGACGAACACGCAAACGATCGCCAACGCTCACGTGCTCCAGCGGAATATCCTGCTCCTGCCCGTTTTCGCTGATGCGGCTTGCCGTCTTCGGCGCCAGCCCAAGCAATTCTCTGATCGCTGTACCGGTCTGACTGCGCGCGCGCAACTCGAGAACCTGGCCCAACAACACGAGCGTGACGATTACTGCTGCCGCCTCAAAATAGACCGGCACATTACCATCAGCATGTCGAAACGAGTGCGGAAACACGCCAGGCAGGACGACTGCAATCACACTGAACAAGTAGCCAACCGCGACGCCGAGCCCGATCAGGGTGAACATGTTCAAGCTGCGATTTAGGATCGATTCCCACGCACGCACAAAAAATGGCCAGCCACACCACAACACCACCGGCGTTGCCAGTATCAGTTGCACCCATTGCAGCGTGCGCATAGAAACCAATTGCTGCAGTGGTTGACCGGGAATCAAATCACTCATCCCCAGCGCAAAAACCGGAATCGTCAGCACCACTGCGATCCAAAACCGCCGGGTCATGTCTATCAGCTCAGGATTCTCTTCCTGGTCCAGAGAAACCGTCAGGGGCTCGAGCGCCATGCCGCAGATGGGACAACTACCCGGACCATCACGCACGATTTCCGGATGCATCGGGCAGGTATATTTCTGATCTCGTGCGACTGGCTTAGGCTGTCGCGAGATTCCGATCAAAGGTTGTGGAGCCGGGTTCAGGAACGTTTCGGGATTCTCGCTGAACCTGTGCAGACAATGCTTGCTGCAAAAGTAGTAAGTCTTTCCTTGATACGCGAACGAGCCCGCAGCGTTGTCGGGATCCACCTTCATGCCACAGACCGGATCGACGACAGACGAAGCCGAAGATGTCGTATGCATTGCGTGAGTTGGTGTGTGATTCATTTCCTTGCGTTCTTTCGCTTCGAGGAACTGCGTAGCTGGTGTTGCATCGGATTCGGGTGCTCGACTTCAGTTCCTTCGATCAGTCCGCAAACATGTCCGTCGAGTTCGCCTGTTTCTTCCCAGCGAGCAAGGGCCGCTCCCAACTCTCTGCGATAGCGACGCATCTCTCGCATTTTTTCGTCGAGCTCCTCCAGGCGTTGGCGTACGATCTCGCGCACCTCACGACATGGACTGCGACCGGTCTCTTTGTCGGCAATGATCTGTTTGATTTCCTGGAGCGAGAAACCGAGCACCTGGGCGCGTTTGATGAAATCGAGCCGCGTGAGGATCTCGGCATCGTAAAGCCTGTATCCGCTCTGCGTCCGAGCGGGCCGGCCTAACAAGCCGCTTCTCTCGTAAAACCTCAACGCCTCGATCCCAACGCCACTCGACTTCGCGACTTCGCCAATCTTCAACAACTTCATAGCAACGCTATTCTAAACCCTGTAGCCGGATACAGAGTCAAGCTTTTACAGGATTTACAGTCCAACAAACTGCCAGTAAGAAATCTGCGAAGGTGTTCCTTCAATCAACAGTGCTGAGGCGTAGGCTGGACCGACATCGATATCACTGAATGTCCACGTCAACGTGTCTTCATCACCTGGACGCAACAGCGCCGCTGGATCGGCAGGCGCGAGCGTCACATCAAAGCTGTCGAGCGGCTGCGACAATCCCTTACCAATCGCTTTAATGTAGGCTTCCTTCCGCGTCCAGCATCGAAAAAAGGCTCCCACTTGCTCTTCTGGCGGCAACGAATTAAACGTCTCCACTTCCAGACGCGAAAAGAAGCGCCGCGCAATCTCATCACTCGCGAAGTCTGCGCGAATGTGCTCGACGTCAATTCCCACCGCCGCGCCGCGCGTCACCGCCACCAGCCCAACCTCATGCGAATGCGACATGTTGAACTGCAAACTCTTCTCACCTGCCAACGACGGTTTTCCGTATGAGTTGTATGTAAACCTGAGTTCTTCGGGTTTTGCCGAAACATATCGAGCGAGCACGTGCCGCAAAAACCCACGGCTCGCGACAAAATGTTTCTGCAGTCGTTCAAAGCGAAATCGCCGGGTTCGATCGAGTTCTTCGGCCGCGAGTGTCTGTCGAAAGCGATCCAACAACGCGTCCTCCTGATCGAGGCAAGCTCGCCAAACGTGTACTTGTCCCGCTTCCAGCGAGAGCGACTCCGGCGGCTCAAGCCACTTTGAACTTTTCTCCATAAACCCGTCGATTCTTCTGAAGTGTCAACGCGCCGTCAAATCCTCGCGACAAAAAGAACACTTTTGTGAAAAGGGGAGCACAGATAAAATGCCCTGCCGTTGTATGGTCGCATGGTCCAGGTTCGGCATTACCAGTCTCCCCCGACGTACTTTTCCCTAATTTCTTTGCGAAAGCCTGCACGGAAAATTTTTGGCCCGGGAGGGGGCCTTGCAATGTCGCGAACTACCTACAATCTAGCCCGTACGCTCCTGTGCGGCATTTTCATTTTGAGCGGAATGATTACGGCTCACGCCCAGTTTCGAGCCGGCGTCCAGGGTACGATCTCGGATTCCGCTGGTGCCCTTGTGCCCGACGCGAAGGTTGCCCTTAAAGACACGGAAACCGGAAAGACTCAGGAAGTTACATCGAATGCCGAGGGCTTTTATCGCATCACCGGCCTGGCTCCGGGCAAATACGAGTTAACGGTCGAGAAGTCCGGTTACAAGAAGAGCGTCGCGCAAAACCTTGCTGTGAGCGCGGAGGTGATTCAGGGTGTCGATGTAATCCTCGAGATCGGTGAGGTCACTGCCACGGTAGTCATCAGCGACGACGCTGCCGCGGAACTGCAAACTGAAAACGCAAACGTCGCAAAAGGGCTCACCACCACCGAGATCAAGCGACTGCCGCAGGCCGGGCGTGATCCATATGAGCTGATCCGGCTGACGCCCGGTGTCTTTGGCGATGCATCGCGTTCAGCCAACGGAAACTCTTCCGCGCTTCCGAATTCCCCCGGGCCTGGCGGATCGAGTAATTCGATCTTTCAGGCCGAGAACCAACCGCAGATTAGCGCCAACGGTCAACGCGTCTCCGCAAACAATTTTCAGATCGACGGCGTGAGTGTGAATAGTCTCAGTCACGGTGGCGCCGCTGTGGTCACGCCTAACCAGGAATCCGTAAAGGAAATTCAGGTTTCGTCGACAAGCTATTCAGCGGAAGACGGACGCAACTCCGGCGCGCAGATCAAAGTGGTCTCACAGAATGGAACGAATGATTTCCACGGCAGCGCGTTTCTCAAGTATGACAGCCCGAAGCTCAATGCATTCAACAAGTATCCCAACGATTTTGGTCGTGGGCGCACGGAGCGGGTCGAGCGGTTCTTCCGGCAGTTTGGAGGCAGTCTCGGTGGTCCAGTCATCCTGCCGCGCTTTGGCGAAGGTAATGGTCCAGCGACTAAAAGCCTCCGCGATCGCGCGTTCTTTTTCTTCTCCTACGAAGCGCTTCGTGAAAACTCAACCAGTCCGACGACTGCCTATGTCGAGACACCACAATTCCGGCAAACAGTCATCAATGCGCGACCCGGTGGTATTAGCGCGAGAATATTAGCTAGCGACGGCATCAACCCGCGCTTCAGCGCCGTGCTCACACCGACCTGCGCGGACATTAACGGCGGTATCCCCTGTCAGGTTGTTGGCGGAGGCCTGGACGTCGGATCACCGACTGGCGGATTGGGCCAATACGTGTCTTTTTCAAATCTTGGAGGCGGCGGTCTGGACGGGATCCCGGACATTCAAAAAGTAATCATCGCAGCTCCGACGACCAACAAGCCCAAGCAATACAACGCACGTTTCGACGTTTCACCGAATTCCCTTAATCAAATAACCTTCAGCACGTATCTCACGCGCGCCTTTTTCGTTGGCAGCGATACGCCCGGCGGCGCGCGGCCACAAGCTGACATCACCTCTGAGCCACACAACACGGCTTTCACAGTGCTCTACAGCCGCACGTTCTCTCCGTCACTGCTAAACGAAGCGCGCTTCAACTTAACGAAATTTGCGTTCAACGAGCTCGAGTCGTCCACTAATACAAACTTCGGTATTCCGCGCGTTGAGATCGAGAGTCTATTGCGGGACGGTAGCCGCATCCGCTTCGGCGCCAACCAATCGGAAACCACACCGGGCGACTTCTCAGAGAAGACGATGGAGTTTCGCGACGTCGTCAGCAAGGTCCGCGGCAATCACGGTTTCAGATTCGGTGGCGAGTTTCGGCGTGAGTTCAATGACAACAACCTGAACGGCGCTTCGCGTCCGCTTTACACGTTCGCGAGTCTCTTTAACTTCGCCAACGATACGCCGCTGTTCTACCAGATCAACGCGGATCCTCAAACAGGTGGACCAGCAGACGCACAGCGTCATTTCCGCTCGAACAGTTACGGGCTTTTCATCGCCGACGAATGGAAAGCGAAACCAAACCTGACGCTGCAATTAGGTCTTCGTTACGAGTATTTCGGAGTCTTGAAAGAACAGGACGACAAAGTCGCAAACTTTATCTTTGGTCCAAATGGAGGATTGACGGGTTCGAGAGTTGAACCGACGAGCAAGCTCTACAATGCGGACAAGAACAACTTCGCGCCACGCTTCGGATTTGCCTACAGTCCGAAGTATCACGATCTTGAAGATAAACTCGTCATTCGCGGCGGCGCGGGAATCTATTACAACCGCATTCCGGAAGTAGTCTTTTCCAACACGCGCGGCAATCCACCGTTTTTTGCACGCTACTCGATTTGCTGTGGCACTGCTGTAGGTGACTTTGGTTCTCCTTTTGCCGGCGGCCAGATTCTGTATGCGTTGGGTAGCAGTAATTCACCATTCAGTTATCCTGCGAACCCGGCGCTTGCAGTCGGCATTGATCCGGCCACGGGCACACCGCCGAATCGAACCGTCGAAATCTACGGCACGCTGCCTGATGTTCCAACAGCCTACGCTTATTCCTATTCATTGGATTTTCAGTACAAATTTCCCTGGGGTCTCGTCGGCACGGCCGGCTACCAGGGAAGCTCGACTCACAAGTTGATTCGTCTGGTTAATCAAAACCTCGTACAACCTGTGATTCCGGCAAACTTCTTCGCGTTCGCAGTATTCATTCCGACGCCTGACGTTAACTCAAACTACAATGCGTTGAATGCCCGTATGACACGTCGCTTCGCGCAGGGTTTTCAGTTTGACGTTCTCTATCGGTGGGCCAAGAGCATTGATACGCTTTCCAACGAAGGTCCCGGTGCGGAAACCAATCAGACGTTTCCACAGGACCTGCGCCAGGAGCGTGGTCCATCCGACTTTGACGTGCGACACAACCTGAATATTTCGGGCTTATGGGACTTGCCATTCCTGCGCAACCGTCACGATTTGGTCGGCAAGGCGTTTGGTGGCTGGCAGATTGACGGTATTCTGACCGCTCACACTGGTTTCCCATGGACCCCGCACACTGGACAGTGCGTGCGTTCAGCGAATTCCAATAACTTTGTTTGCCCGTCGCGGCCGCCGAGATATTTTGGCGGCGCACTTGACGACACCAGCAACGAAGCGTTTACCAGGCCCGGCGGAAACTTCCCGGGCGGCGGGTTGGTGTACTTCGATCCGAATAATCCAAACGGATTATTGTTGCCCGGCATCGGTCGCAATTCGTTCCGTGGTCCAAAATACTTTGCGGTAGATATGAGCCTCGGTAAGCGAACCGGAATGCCGTCATTTCTCGGTGAAGGATCGAACCTGGAAGTTAAGGCAAACTTCTTCAACATCTTTAACAACTTGAATCTCGCGCCATTCGGCTTCTTCTCGCCGACCGTCGACGACATAAACTTCGGGCGCGCGCGCAATGCGTTGGCCGGACGTGTTGTAGAATTCCAGGCGCGGTTCAATTTCTAAGAGAAAACCCATCCACAGATTATGCAAAGCATTCTGTGTAATCTGTGGAATCTGTGGACCCAATATGAAGCAACCCATTCGGCTTGCAGCGTTACTGCTGTTTGTTCTCAGTTCTCTTCTCTTTTCAACTTCTCTCACACACTCACAACGAGCTACCAACGTCGAGCAGCGCGTTAACGCGCTGCTCGCACAAATGACGCTTGAAGAAAAGCTCGGACAACTCCAGCAACTCGACGGCGAAGGTAACGGCAACTTTCGTCCGGAACATCTCGACATGATTCGCAAAGGCCTGCTCGGTTCGACGCTCGGCGTTCGTGGCGCGCAGCGCACTAACCAGGTGCAGCGAGTTGCAATGAACGAGTCGCGTTTGAAGATTCCTGTTCTCTTTGGCTTCGACGTGATTCATGGGTATCGCACGATTTTTCCAATACCACTCGGCGAAGCGAGCAGTTTTGATCCCACGTTAGCCGAGCGTTCTGCGGCGGTTGCGGCGCAGGAAGCAAACAACGTCGGATTGCGTTGGACCTTCGCTCCGATGGTCGATATCGCGCGCGATCCGCGTTGGGGACGAATCACGGAGGGTGCAGGTGAGGATCCGTTTCTCGGTGCAGCATTCGCGCGTGCGCGCGTGCATGGATTCCAGGGCGACGACTACGGCGCTGCGGATAAGATACTTGCTTGTGCGAAACACTGGGTGGCGTACGGTGATGCCGAAGGAGGGCGCGACTACAACACGACTGACCTCTCCGAAAACACTCTCCGCGAGATTTATTTCCCACCGTTCAAAGCAGCAGTTGATGCTGGTGTGGGAACGTTGATGAGTTCCTTCAACGCGATCAACGGAGTACCGGCGACGGCGAATGCGTTTACGTTGACGAAGGTGCTGCGGCAGGAATGGAAGTTTGACGGTTTCGTCGTCAGTGACTACACGGCCGTCAAGGAGCTGATCAATCACGGCGTCGCCGGTAACGAAGAACAGGCTGCGGCCCTGGCGCTCAATGCAGGTGTTGAGATGGAGATGGTGAGCCGCAGCTATAATCAGTTTGTCCCACAGCTACTGAAGCAGAACAAGATCACACAGGCAACGATCGACGAGGCAGTCCGGCGAATCCTGCGGATCAAGTTTCGTCTCGGCCTCTTCGATCATCCCTACACCGACGAAGCACGTGAGCCGAATGCGTTGCTGCGTCCGGAGAGTATTCGACTCGCTCGCGAGATCGCGGGCCGTTCGATGGTTCTGCTGAAGAATGAACGCGAGACTTTGCCGTTGAATAAGAACATTGGATCGATTGCGGTGATTGGGCCACTCGCCGATGACCGGCGCGCACCACTCGGCTGGTGGTCCGGTGATGGCAAGGAAGAAAACACTGTGACGCCGCTCGCTGGAATCAAGGCGAAGGTGTCGCCGCAAACCAGAGTTCTTTACGCGAAGGGTTGCGAAGTCAAAGATGATTCGACGGCGGGCTTTGAGCAGGCCGTCACCATCGCAAAGCAGGCGGATGTGGCAATCGTTTTTGTCGGCGAGACGCACGATATGGTTGGCGAAGCGGCATCCCGAGCTTCCCTCGATCTTCCGGGCCGGCAGATGGAACTGGTCCAGGCGATTCATGCTACGGGCAAGCCGACTATTGTGGTGCTTGTGAACGGCCGCCCGCTCTCAATCGGATGGATCGTCAACAGCGCTCCGGCAATTCTGGAGTCGTGGATGGGTGGCAGTGAATCGGGTAATGCTATTGCCGACATATTATTTGGCGATGTGAATCCGGGCGCGAAGCTCCCGGTGACTTTCCC
>Ga0111539_10002723_pt1 | contig 23442 bp, 24 predicted proteins | sample RhiMethybrSRZTD1_FD_79667 | JGI IMG/M metagenome (GOLD analysis project Ga0111539, IMG submission 79667) | Populus rhizosphere microbial communities from Tennessee, USA - Rhizosphere MetaG P. TD hybrid SRZTD1 (version 2) (version 2) | ecosystem: Host-associated > Plants > Roots > Rhizosphere >...
AGCGGATCGTGCGGGCCAAGGGCAAGATCCGCGACGCGAAGATCCCCTACCGGGTGCCCCGGGAGGCCGACCTACCCGACCGGCTCGGAGCCGTGCTCGCCGTGCTGTACCTCGTCTTCAACGAGGGCTACGCGGCCACCTCGGGCGACGACCTGATCCGGGCCGACCTGTGCGCGGAGGCGATCCGGCTCGGGCGGCTGCTCGTCGCCCTGATGCCCGACGAACCGGAGGCGCTCGGCCTGCTCGCGCTGATGCTGCTGATCGACGCGCGACGGCCGGCCCGCACCACCGCGTCCGGTGGGCTGGTGCCGCTGGCGGAGCAGGACCGCACCCGGTGGGACGCCGGCCTGATCCGCGAGGGGCAGGACCTGGTGCGCCGGTGCCTGCGGCGCAACCGGCCCGGGCCGTACCAGATCCAGGCCGCGATCAACGCCGTGCACAGCGACGCGCCGAGCGCGGCCGACACCGACTGGGTGCAGATCAAGCAGTTGTACGACCAGTTGCTCGTAGTGGCGCCGGGACCGGTGGTGGCGCTGAACCGCGCGGTCGCCGTCGCCGAGGTCGACGGCCCGGCGGCGGCGCTCGGCATCGTCGACGGCCTGGAGCTGTCGTCGTACCACGCGTTCCACGTGGCGCGGGCCGACCTGTTGCGCCGCCTCGGCCGGCCGGCCGAGGCGGCGGTCGCCTACGAGGCGGCGATCGGGCTGAGCGAGAACGCGGCGGAGCGCGCCTACCTGCGCGGACGGCGGGACGAACTGGCCCGGTAGGGTCATGGCGATATGCCACGGTTGCTGTCCGGTCGCGCGCTGCTCGGTCGCGTCGTGTCCGGTCGCGTCGTGTCCGGTCGCGCCCGGCTGGTGCTCGGGGCGGTGACGGTCGTCGCTGTGATTGCGATCCTGGTGGTCGTGCGGATCGATGGCAGCCAATCGGGTAGCTCGGCGCGTCCGGTCGCGTCCGATCTCGCCGGCCGCGTGCGGGACTTCCTGGCCGGGCAGCGAGAAGGCCAGCCGTACCGCGACCCGTCCGCGGCCGAGTGGGCCGACGCGTCGGCGGCGTTCGCGCGGGTCCTTTCCGGCTCGTCGGGTGACTTCGGCGCCTTCGGGTTCAGCGTCACCGAGGATGCCGACACCGGACGCCGGTACGCCCTATACACCAACGGCCCCGGCGACCGGGCATGGGGTGCGATTCTGGTGGACCTGTCGGCGCCCGTGCGGCTGGCGATCGAGGTGGCGCACCCGCGCACCGACATCGACACCGAATGGGTCGGCCTCGACCTGTTCCGGAAGGTGCCGGGCAGCGTCGTCCTGTTCGCGGGCGCCCACCGGCGGGCCGGCGGCGGCGCCGCGGACGTCGCCCACAACGAGGAGTCCTTCTTTCAGGCGCTGTCGGTGACGCTGGCCGAGCGCGCCGTCCCGCAGATCCAGGTGCACGGCTTCGCCGACCTCAACCTCCCCGATGCGAACGCCGTCGTGTCGACGGGGAACGACAACCCGAACCCGCTCGCCACGCGCATCGCGACGGAACTGGACACGCGCGAGGTCACCGTGTGCCGGGCGTGGGCACGGGCGTGCGGGCGACTCGAAGGCACCACGAACGTGCAGGGTAGGGCTGCCGCCGAGCGCGGCAGCGTGTTCGTCCACGTCGAACTGAGCAACAGCGTCAGAGCCGACGCCGCCAGGCGCGCCGTCGTTGTCGAGGCCCTCGCGGCGGCGGCTCAGTAGAGGGTCGTGCGGTAGCCCTCGGCGAGGTTGGCCTCGATGGCGGCGACCTCGGCGGACAGCCGGGCGTGGTCGCGCTCGGCCCAGCTGTCGGGCTGCCACAGTTCGGAGCGCAGGAACGCCTTGGCGCAGTGCAGGTACACCTCCCGACGGTGATCTCCACGGCGAAGCGCGGGGGCCGGCCGTCGACGGCGAGGTCGGCGAAGTACGGGGCCCGCCCGACCCCACGCATCGATCTTGCAGTTGTGGTGCCCCACAAACCGGGGCATAAGAGGGCGAATTGTGGCACCACAACTGCAAGATCGATGCGTAGGGTCGGGGGCGCTGGCTCAGGCGCGGCCGGCCGCCAGGTCCATGAGGCGGCCCAGGATGCGCCCGCCGTCGGCGCGCAGCCCGTTGTGCAGGTACTCGTTCGTGAGCCAGACCCGCATGCCGGGCACCAGGTCCGCCGTCTCCAACGACAGCGCGTAGTCGACGTACGGGTCGTCGAAGTAGACGGCCGCGGCCACCGGAACCTCGTTCCGGCGCAGCACGTCCGGGTCGTACAGTCGCGGCCATTCATGGCAGGCCAGCACCGACGCGGCCGCGGCCAGGTCGCGCAGCTCGCCGTAGTCCTCGAACATCCACGCGAACAGGTGCTCGCCGCCGAGCAGCGTGACGTCGTCGGCGAAGTCGGGCGGCATGGTGCGCTCGGCCGACCATCGGGTGGCGTGGCCGTCGGCGTAGCACGCCTCGTGTACCACGGCGTAGAGCGGGTTGCGCGCGAAGCCCAGCGCACCCTGCACGTCGTGGCGGAACGCGCGGCTCGCCGGCGGCAGCTCGAGCAGGTAGTGCAGGTTCTCCGGGCCGTCGCTCATGCCGAGCACGTGGCCGATCGTGCGCAGCCGCCGTCCGGTCAGCCGATCCCCGTTGGGCAGCCGCACATCCGTCGCCTCGAGCCGTTCGTACAGCGACCGCACGCGGTCGCGATCGGCCGGGTAGCGCCGGTAGTAGGCGAGGGTGCGCTCGCGCATCCGGGCCCACGTGGTCGCGTAGACCTCGTCGGGGTGCCGGCCGACGGGCGGCACGCCGCCGGTGATGTACGCGGCGGCCAGGCTTTCCGGGGCCATCGACAGGTATGACAGCGCGCAGAACCCGCCGAACGACTGGCCCAGGATGCTCCACCTGTCGACGCCGAGCTCCCGTCGGATCCATTCGGCGTCGCGGACGATCGAGTCGGCGCGGAAGTGCGTCAGGTACTCCGCCTGCTCCTGCGGCGTGCCGCCGGGCGGCACGTCGACGGGCGTCGAGCGCCCGGTGCCGCGCTGGTCGAGCATCAGCACGCGGTGCTCGGCCAGCGCCCGCCCGAGCCAACCGGGCGACCCGGGGTGCGTCGGGCGGGGCGCCTCCATCCCGGGCCCACCCTGGAAGAACACGAGGAACGGGCGGTCCGTCCCACCCGGTTCGGCGACCTCGCGGGCGAACACGGTGATCGTCTCGCCGTCGGGCCGGGCGTGGTCGAGGGGCACCCGGAACTCGTGCTCCACGAGGACGAGTCCGGGCGTCGCTATCGTCGTCGGCACGCCGTCGATCCTGCCACCGTCGCGGGTGATGCAACCGAACCCGGCGAATCTTGCGTGTCTTACCCGGACCGGTTCACCGAGGGGAGACGTGACTGTCGATGGCAGCGCTCTGGCCACGAAGCGCGGATGCCACCCGCGACACGGAGTTCACCACGTACTACGCGGCACGCGGTGACCACATCCGCAACACCGCGTACCTGATGTGCGGCGACTGGCACCTCGCCAACGACCTCACCCAGATGACGTTCACGAAGCTCTACCGGCGGTGGCGCCACATCGAGCGGCACGACGCGCTCGACCAGTACGCCCGGCGGGTGCTGCTGCGCTCCCTCCTGGACGAGCGGCGCCGGCCCTGGCGGAGGGAGTACCCGACCGCCGACGCGACGACCCTCGACCAACCCGTCCTGGATCTCGAGCCCGAGGACCACCGCAACCTGCACACGGCGCTCGCCGCCGTGCCGACCCGCCAACGGGCGGCGCTGGTGCTGCGGTACTGGGCGGATCTGTCCGTCGACCAGATCGCCGACGCGCTCGGCTGCTCGCCGGGCACCGTCAAGAGCCAGGTCGCCCGCGGCCTCGACAACCTCCGGCGCGCGCTCGGTGCCGCCCGCTCGCATTCCTCGACTCCAGGCAGGTGAACCCTCATGACCGACGATCTGAAGGACCTCTTCGAGCGCTCCCTCGCCGAACGGCCGCCGCTGCCGCCGGCTCCGCAGATGCTCGCCCGTGCCCGCGCCGCCGACCGGCGCCGCAGCGCGTACCTGACCACCGGGTCCGGTGTTGCCGCGGTGGCGGCGATCGCCGCCGTCGCGGTCGTGGTGCCCCGCCTGTCGGGTCCGGGCGGCGAGCGGGTGGGATCGCCGCCGAACTCACCGCCGTCCGCCGGTGCCGCGTCCGCGTCGCCGATGCCTCTCCCTTCGACGCCGTCAGCCAGCGATCCGGTACCGCCGGGCAAGGCCGGCGTGCCGATGTCGCACGGGCGGAATCTGATGAACGAGCTGCTCGCCCGCGTGCCGTCGAAGTACGCGGCGACGTCGCTCGTGAACTACGCCGACGCGCCGGCGACGTTCGACCCGACCCGCAACGAGGGCGCGGACCCGTATGCCATCAATGCCATCGCGGTCGTGCGGATCACGACGCAGGGCAAGGAGGGCACGCTCACCGCGTACATCGCCCGGGACAAGAAGCCGGACCCGGCCGGCGACCTGTGTGCGCCGGGGGTGGCGACCAGGGTCGGCGTCCCGGCCTGGACGTGCGGGGTGATCACCATCGGCGGGCGGAACATCCGGGTCACCACGGCGACCTACCCGTACAGCGGCCGGTCCATCAGCGCGACGCTGTTCCTCGGCGACGGCTGGCTGACCGTGACCGAACACCTGGGCGCCATCCTGCCGCCCGACTTCACCGATCCGCTGCCGCCCGACGCCAACCCGCCGGCGATGGCCGGGAACGACCCCGGCGCCGCTCCGCGCAACCCGGCGCTGACCGATCTGCCGTTCACGGCACCGCAACTGGCCGAGATCTGCGCCGCGCCGGTCATGGTCCCGTCGACCTGACGCGGTGCTCCTCGAGGTGGGCCAGCATCGTCTGGTGGGCGGCCCACCCGTCGGGGAACCGCACCGGTTCGTTCAGATGCACCGGTTCGGTGGACGGGTGCTCGTCGAGCAGGTCGCGGATGCCGGCCCGGGCGACCACGACGCACGCCTGCCGGTGGCGCGACGCCAGGACGCACAGCCGGCCCGCCTCGAGGTGGAACGCGGTGGCGTCGCGCCGCCCGGACAGCGGGTGCAGGAACACGGTGACGTCGTACTCGCGGCCCTGCAGGCGGTTCGCGGTGTCGACGTCGACGGGCACGTCACCGAGGGCGGCCCGCAGCGCAGCGACCTGGTCCCGGTGCGCGGCGCCGACGGCGATCCGGTCCGGCGTGACCGGGCGTGCATCACCTCCGGATCGCGCGAGCGCGCGGCGCTCCACCAGCCGCCGGGTGAGCGCCGCGACGGCGGCGACCGCCTCGGCGTCGGTGCGGATGGTGTGCCGGGCGGGCAGTTCCAGCAGGGCCCAGCCGGACCGGGCCGCCTCGTCGAGGGCGGCGTCCGTTCGGCCGGCCGTCGCGGGTGCGGTGAACCGCAGTTCCCGCTCGTGCGCGGCGGCGCCGGAACGGAAGCCGGTGAACGGGTAGAAGGCCCGGGAGACGACGCCCTCCGCCGACGCGGGCAGCCGCCACGACACCGGCAGGCGGTGTACGGGCAGGTGGGGGTTGTTGCGCAGCAGCACCGCGACGGCGCTCTGCATCGGGTCCCACGCCAGCCCCCGCCAGCGGTCACTGTCCACTGTGGAGAAGGGGTCGAGCTGGCCCGGGTCGCCGACGAACAGCGCCCGGTCGAAGCGGGACGCGAGGCCCAGCAGCGCGTCGGACCGCATCTGGTACGCCTCGTCGACGATCGCCCAGCGCCAGTGGCGGTCCCGCACGTGCGCCCACTTCGCGGCGGTGGCGATGGTGACTGTCGCGTGCGCCAGTTCCGCCGCGTCGGCGCTGACCGCGACGTTCGTCAGCCCCCCGATGCGCTGCGGCGCACCAAATCCGGCCCGGCTGAGCCGCCCGATGACGGCGTCCGGCAGGTCGGCGCCGAACCGCGCGGAGAGCCGGACGACGAGGTCGTCCACCTGCTCGTTGGTCTGCGCGACGATCATCACCGGCTCGCCGGTGGCGGCGATCTCGGCGGCGGCGCGCACCACGAGCGTCGACTTGCCGGCGCCCGGCGGCGAGTCCACCACTACGCCGGAGTGCCGCGCCGAGAGCAGGTCGGCGAGGATGGCCGCGGTGACCCGATCGGCATTCATGTGCCGTCCTCTGTCGGCGGCTCGTACGGAACCGGTGGGCCGCCGTGCGTCCACGGAGTGCGCTCGGTGTCCGGCAGCGGTGGCGCCGGCACGTTACCGGCCAGCACGCTCGTGTAGCAGAGCCGCTCGCCCACGTCGGGGACGGTGCCGGGCGGCGGCACCCGGGCACGGCCCATGCCGCCGCGCAGTTCCAGCGTGACGTGCGTTTTGTCCACAATGGACCCTACACATTGGACGGTGCCGGTCTGGTTGCGCCGGCTCACCGCGACTACCTCGGTGCCGGGGCCGAGGTGCACGGGATCCGCGGTGGCGACCGTCACCAGTGGACGGTTGACCGGGGTCCCGTTCGCGTTCTCCACCCGGCGGTCCCTGTCGACGGTGACCACGGTGCCGGCGAATGCCGCCCCGGTGACCCGGTGGGCGGCGAGCACGAGCGGATCGTCGAACGCCCGCGCCGCCTCGTACTCGTCCAGCTGCCGCTCCAACCGGTTGAGCCGGCGGGCGGAGGCGACGGCGCCGTCGCGGCGTCCCTGCGGCGGCCCGCCGCCCACGACGTGTTCGCGGAAGCCGGTGAACGCCGCCCGGTCGGCCGCCCAGCGGTCGGCCACCGAGGCGCCCGGCGGTAGTGCCCGCAACAGGTCCAGGCCGCGCCACATGAGTCGCCACGTCGGTTCGAGCTGGCCGCGCAGCACCTCCTCGATCGCGGTGCGCGCCCTCCGTTGCGCCACGGGCCCGGCAGTCTCGACCGCGCGGTCGTAGGCGCGGATCGCGGGCACGAGCACGTCGGCGTCGAAGCCGGGGTCGGTGGTCGGCCCGGCCGGGGGCCACACCGACGGGTCCTCGGCCGCCCGGGCCGCGTCGGCGCCGGACAAGCCTTCCGGCGGGTCGATCCAGCCCAGCACCGCGGCGAGGTTCTGGTCCTCGACTGGGCTCTGCCCGGACGCCCAGTGCAGCGCGAGCGCATCGGTCAGCGCGAGCAGCGCCGCGCTGCCGGGGGTCTCGGCGCGCTCGGCGAGGAACGTCAACCACCGGCCCAGTAGTGGAACGTTCGGCGCCACCGGGTAGTCGCCGTCGGTGCGCCGGAACCGGGTCGAGCGGCCGAGCAGGGCCAGGAACCGCACCCCGGCGGCGTTCGGTACCAGCACCTGGGGCGCGCCGGTGAAGCGGTCGCGCCCCCGTACGTGCTCGATGTCGTAGCAGTAGCTGTGGACGTACGGCAGCACGGCGTCGGCGAGGTCGGCGACAAACGTGAAGCGCAGATCCCGGTTGCGCGGCTGCGGCACCACGAGCAACCGGTCGTCGTCGGGGTGGGTGCCCACCATCGCCGCCAGCGGGGCGTTCGCCTCGCCGGCCAGTGCCAGCGGCACCAGGACCAGTGGCCGCGGCGAGAGGTGCACATGGCGCACGGTGGCGATCGGCTGAGCGCGTCCGGTCTTGACGGCACGGACGCGGGCGAACGACACGACAGCCGTCACGCTGTTCCGGTTGCCTCGGCTGTTCCAACCGCCTCGGCTGTCGCCTCGGCCGTTCCAGCCGCCTCGGCTGTCGCCTCGGCCGTTCCAGCCGCCTCGGCTGTCGCCTCGGCGTACACCCGGGCCACGGTGCGCAGCAGGTCGGCGACCTCGGCCCGGTCCGCGCCGGCGGTGCAGGTCGCCTCCGCCAGCGCGAGCGCCTCGTCGACCGTCTCCACGCCGCCCAGGTCCTCGCGGACGCTGACACCCAGCGCCGCCGTCGACGAGCCCGACTCGCTGCGGCAGAAGAACCCCAGCTCGCAGGCGGACAGGCAGCCGGGCGTGTAGCGGGCGCCGATCGCGGCGAGCGCCGCGGCCAGCTCCGCCGCGGGCCGGGTCGGCGTACCGGTGGCGTCCGCGCGCAGGTCCAGGCTGAGGCCGTCGGGAAGGTCGGCCAGGATCGACTCGACGCGCACCAGCCGGCCGATCTGATGGGCGAGCACCGTGAGCTGGCGGCGGACGTCGACGGTGACGGCGACCGGGCGGTTGCTGAAGTTCTCCGGGCAGACGAGCACGATCTCGTGCGACACCGCCTCGGGCCGGCCGAGCAGATCGCGCAGCGCCAGCACGTACACGGCGGCCTGGATCGCGGCGGCGGCCACCTTCGCGGGATCGGCCCGCCCGTCGATGACCGGGAACGACTTGACCTCGACGACGTGGTACCGGCCGTGGTGGCGCAGGGCCACCAGGTCCGGTTCCAGGTAGACGTCGCGGCCGGCGAGGCGGAGGCGCAGGAGCGGATGGTCGTACAGCGCCGCCTCGGCGCCGGCAGCCGTCAGCGCGGTGCGGGACTCGGCGTGCCGCAGGTCGGGGTCCTCGGCGCCGTCGGCCGGGTCGAGGTCGGTGTAGCGGGCCGCGGTGAGATCGTCGCCCAGCACGCCGCGCAGCAGGCGGAGCAGCTCGGCGCACCCGTCGGCCTTCACCATCGCCTCGAAGGCGTTGCCGCGCGCGATCGCGAACGGCGACTGGCCGAACCGCGCCGGGAAGCCGACGCCGCGGGCGAGCGCCTCCTTGTCGACGCCGGCCGCGTCCAGCACGGCGCGCCGCGCGCAGCCGGGATTACCGGTCAGCGCCGCGATGGTGCGGGCGTTGTGCCGTTTCGGTGCGACCGGTCCGCGCAGCCGCGCGAGCCGTGCGTCCATGAGGTCGGGCACCAGAGCACCGTACGTCCGAAGACCGCCGCCGGTCCGGGTGCCGCGCCGGAGCGTGCGGCAGAATCGGCCCACGGAGTGGTTGGAGGATCGTTGTGATCATCATCGCGGGGGAACTGCGCGTCGACGCGGCCGATCGGGCCCGTTACCTCGACGCGGTCGCCGGCGTGGCCCGGCTGGCCCGTGCGGCGTCCGGATGCCTGGACTTCGTGCAGGCGGCCGATCCCATCGAGCCCGACCGCATCAACGTGTACGAGCGCTGGGAGTCCGACGACGACGTGCACCGGTTCCGCACGTCGGGCGGCCCCGAGCTCGACGTTCCCGACATCCGGTCGGCCGACGTGTGCAAGTACCGCATCTCGGGGGTCGAGGCGCCGTAGCGGTCATGTCGAGCCGTGCCGTAGGGCACGGGTCGCGCGGCACTGGCGGGCGCCTACGCCGCGTCGTAGCGTCGGCGCCGTGCGGAGGGTACCGGCCCGCGTCACCAACCTGACGCTGCTTGCCGCGCTGCTGCTGGTGTTCGCCACCGGTGTCGGCGCGGTCGCCAGCGGGACCGAACGCGGGCGATGGATCGTCATCGGGCACGGTGCCGCCGGTCTGCTCGTCGTGCTGATGATCCCGGCGAAACTGGTCGTGGTGCGCGCGGGTCTGCGCCTGCACCAGTGCACCCGGTGGCTCTCCCTCGGGCTGGCGGCCCTCGCGGTCGCGGCGCTGCTGTTCGGGATCGGGCACAGCACGGGCCTGGTGCGCTCGCTCGGCGGCTTCGACGCGCTGTGGCTGCACGTGGCAGCCGCGCTCGCCCTCGTACCGCTGCTGCTGTGGCACCTCGCCGCGCGGTGGGTCCGCCCGCGCCGGTCGGACGCGTCGCGCCGGGCCCTGCTGCGCGCCGGGGGGCTGGCGATCGCCGCCGCCGCCGTCTACGGCGCGGTGGAACTGGCCGGGCTGCCCGGCTCCCGCCGGCGGTTCACCGGCTCGTACGAGCGCGGTTCCTTCGATCCGGCGCGGATGCCGAACACCATCTGGCTGAACGACAGCACACCGCTGATCGACGCCTCGACGTGGCGGCTGACCGTCGTCGGAACCGACGGCCCGCGCGAGTATCCGCTCGCCGACCTGCGGACCGGGACCGTGACCAGGCGCGCCCTGCTCGACTGCACCTCCGGGTGGTACGCCGAGCAGGACTGGACGGGCGTGCCGGTGACTGATCTGATTCCGCCCGAGCAGGCCGACGGCGCCCGCAGCCTGCTCGTGCGCTCGCACACCGGGTACTGGGTCCGGCTGCCGATCGGCGACCTGGAGCACCTGCTGCTCGCCACCGAGGTCGGCGGCCGCCCGCTCTCGCCCGGCCACGGCTATCCGCTGCGGCTCGTCGCGCCCGGGCGGCGCGGGTTCTGGTGGGTCAAATGGGTCGACCGGATCGAGCTGTCGGACGCCCCGCCGTGGTGGCAGCCGCCGTTCCCGCTGACGTGAAGTCGGCCCGTGGTCCGTGCCGGACGGCATCGGCCGGTCAGCTCAGGCCGTGCTCGCGCGCGTAGAGCGCGGCCTGGGTGCGGTCGCGCAGACCCAGCCGGGTGAGGATCCGTGAGATGTGGTTCTTCACCGTGCCCTCGCCGAGGTGCAGGTCGGCGGCGATCTCGCGGTTGGTGGCGCCGCGGGCGATCAGCCGCAGCACGTCGGTCTCCCGCGCCGTCAACGGCAGCCGGGCTTCGTCGTCCACAGTGGACGGTGAGAGCGCCGCCGCCACTCGTGCCGTCGCGGCCGGATCGAACTGGGCGACGCCGGCATGCGCCATCCGCACCGCGCCGGCCAGTTCCCGGGCTGGCAGGTCCTTCAACAGGTACCCGGCGGCGCCGGCGCGCAGCGCGGGCACCACGTACTCCTCGTCGTCGAAGGTCGTCAGCATCACGACGCGGCAGCCCGGCGCCCGTCGCCTGAGCGTTTCCAGCGCGGCGATCCCGTCGACCTCGGGCATCCGCACGTCCATCAGCACGACGTCGGCCTCCAGCGTCACGGCGCGTTCCACGGCCTCGCGCCCGTTCGCGGCGGTGCCGACCACCGCGATGCCCGGCTGCAGCCCGAGCAGCGACGCGATGCCGTCGCGGATGAGCCGCTGGTCGTCGACGACGAGCACACGGACCGGTGCGTCCTCGGTCATGCCGGGTCCGATGGGACCGTGACGGTGAGCCGTGTGCCGGCGCCGGGGCTGCTGTCGACGCGCACCTGCCCGCCCACCTGCTCGACGCGCTCGCGCATCCCGGCGAGGCCGAAGCCGGCGCCGTCGGGGGTGAAGCCGCGACCGTCGTCGGTGACCACGAGCGTCGCGGCGTCCGGCGCGAAGTCGAGGCGGACGCTCACCCGGGCGGCGTCGGCGTGGCGGCGGGCGTTGGTGATGCCCTCCTGTGCCGCCCGGTACAGCGCCGTCAACGCGGGGACCGGGTGGCCGTTCTCGTCGCCGGTGACGTCGACGGAGACGCTCGGCGCCCCCGTTCCGGCGCGGGCGAGGTCGGCCACGGCGGCGCTGAGGCGGAACGGGGGAGCGCCGGGGTGCAGCGAGCGCACCGAGCGGCGCACGTCGTCGAGCGCCTGGCGCACCGCGCGGTGCGCCTCCACCAGTGCGGTGTCGGCCGCGAGGGGATCGCTGTCGCGCATGGCGCTCGCCTGTTCCAGCAGGATCGCCGCCTCGGTGAGATGGTGGCCGAGACCGTCGTGGATGTCGCGGGCGAGGCGGTTGCGTTCGGCAGCCGTGGACAGCGCCGCGACCTCGTCGGCGTACTCGCGCAACCGCTGGTTCGAGCGTTCCAGGCGGACCCGCAACCGGCGCTCCTCCACCGCGATCGCCGCCATCGTGACGGCGAGCACCAGCCCCAGGGCGAGCATCAGCACGTCGGACACGCGCTCGACGTCGTCGTACCAGCGCGGCACGGACACCGAATACGAGACCACGAGCGCGCCCACGCACGCGACGGCGAGCGCGACGCTCAGGGCGCGTCCGAACGAGAAGTAGGCGTACAGCGGGACGAGCACGAACAGCGCCCGGGAGACGTTCGACCCGTCGGCCCCGGAAATGACGACGTACAGCGCGATCCGCACTATCAGCAGCACCGCGGCCGCCACGGCCGGCGTGCCGGCGGGGTAGCGGCGCCGCTCGGCGAGGTCGATCAGCAGCGCGCCGGCGAGGCCGCCGGCGAGCACCAGCGGACGGGTGTCACCCAGGCCGGCCATGCCGGCGTACAGGCCGGCCACCAGGACGGCGGCGTACAGCACCGGCGGAACCCAGGGCACGGGCCGCGACGAGGACACGATTGAAGCGTACGGCGCCCGTCGCGGCCGCAATACGGCTTGCGGTGATCGGATATGCTGCTACTCATGCCGCACCGTTAGCTTCCACTTTCCCGCCTGTACCTGGTCACCCGCGCCGATCTCCCGCCCGGGCACCAGGCCTGCCAGGCGGCTCACGCGGCACTCGACTTCGCCGTCGCGCATACTCACGTCGTCCGCGATTGGCATTGCTCCTCGAACACTCTCGTGGTGCTGTCGGCACCCGACGAGCCCTCCCTCGCCGCCCTCTGCCGCGCCGCGGCTGCCGCCGGTCTGCGCGCGATCCCGTTCCGGGAACCGGATTTCGGCGACGCGCTGACCGCGGTGGCGCTGGAGCCCGCGGCGCACCGGCTCGTTTCGCACCTCCCACTCGCTCTCTCCCGGCGAGGGGAGGTGAGAACATGACGGACCTGCATGCCAAGCTCGACGAGGTCACCGCCGAGCGCGACGCCCTGCGCGCGCAGCTCGAGGGCGACCTGCCCACGGCCACGAAGTGGTTGCAGCGCAAGGTGTGGCGGCAGGCGGCGGCCCTGGACGCGTTGAACCGCCGCATTGTCAGCCAGCGCTTCGTGCTGCGAACATTGGACGGCCTGGGCCGGTCCCTGACCGCAGCGGAGTACACGGGCGCCCGGAACGCCGTCGCGAACCCGCAGTTGCGGGAGCGCATCGACGAACCGGCCGGCTGACGGTACACCGGTCGCCCGGGTGAGCGTCCTCTGTGGACGCTCACCCGGTAGGACGCATGCCCCAGAAGCCCGATGGCCGGGCAGCCGCCTCTAAAGCGGCCGCTAGCGGGTTCGATTCCCGCCTGGGGCGCTACGAGCCGTCCTTCGGCGGCTCAGCGCCTGGCACGGTGGATGGTCGCTGTCCGGCCTGGCGGGACTCACCCGAGGGCGGCGTCCACCGCTTCCGCGGGAGACGTCACGTACCGGATGCCGGGCACGGGTACGCCGTCGGCGTCGAGGATCCGCCAGCCGCCCAGCGAGATCACCGGGACGTCGCCGCGGCGCTTCGCCAGCGCGACCTCGCTCAGCGTGCCCCACGATCCGCCGACCACGATCACGGCGTCCGCGCTCGCCACGATGATCGCGTTGCGGGCCTCGCCCATGCCCGTCGCGATCGTCACGGTCAGGTCGGGCGACGCGCCTTCCCGGGTCGGCGTCGGGCGGACTCCGACCACGACGCCACCGTGCGCCCGCGCCCCGGCCGCGACCGCGGCCATCACGCCGGCGCCCCCGCCGCAGATCACCACCGCACCGCGCGCGGCCAGCAGTTCGCCGACCTCGCGCGCCCGCGCCGCCTCGGCGTCGGTGCAGTCCGCCGGCCCGCAGACCGCGACCTGCTTTCCGGCGGCCGGGACCGGGCTAACCATGCGGCGGTATCTCGCCCGACCCGCGGGCGATCAGGCGGGTGGGGACGAGGTGCGTGGTCGGTTCCCAGGACTCGCCGTCCAGCCGTCGGAAGATCAGTTCGGCCGCCAGGTGGCCCATCGTGAACGGATCCTGGGCCACCACCGTCACCGCCGGCTGGAGCAGGTCGGCGAGCGGGAAGTCGTCGAAGCCGACGAGCGCGACCCGCTCGTGCAGGCCGAGGTCGCGCAGCGCCCGGATCGCGCCGATCGTGACCAGGTTCTGCGCGGCGAACAGCGCGGTCGGCGGTGGGTCGGTGGCCAGCAGGCGCCGGGTCGCGTCGGCGGTGGCGGCCGAGGTGTGCAGGTCGTGGGCGATGTGCGCGGGGACCGGCCGGATCCCATTGTCGCTCAGGGCCTCCTTGTAGCCCTGGAAGCGCTGCCGCGCGGTGGCGATGGTGCGCAGGTCGCCCAGGTACCCGATGGCGCGGTGGCCGCCCGCCACCAGGTGGTGCACCGCCTCGGCCGCGCCCGCCTGGTTGTCGACGAGCACGGCGTCGGCCTGCAGGCCGACCGGCGGCCGGTCGACGAACACCACCGGCGTCGCCCCGTGCACCTCGCGCGTCAGGTACGCCTGGTTGTCGCTCGCCGGCACGATCACCAGCCCGTCGGCCTGGCGCATCGTGAACGCCCGCACCAGCGCGCGCTCGCGGTCGGGATCCTCGTCGACGCTGCCGGCCACGATGATCACCTCGCGGCCGCGGGCGACGTCCTCGAGCGCGCGGTGCAGGGCGGAGGAGAACGGGTTGGCGAGATCCTCGAGCACGGCCGCGATCGTGGCGGTGCGCCCGTTGGAGCGCCGCAGGCTGCTCGCGGTGAAGTTCGGCCGGTAGTTCAGCTGGGCGATCGCCCGCCGCACCGCGTCCACTTTGGACGGACTCACCCCCGGCTCGGCGTTGATCACGCGCGACGCGGTCTTGGCGCTGACCCCGGCGAGCATCGCGACGTCGCGCAGCGTCGGGCGCGCTACGGCCGCCGCCCCGGCTGCGGTCGGCCCGGCTGCGGTCGGCCCGGCTGCGGTCGGCCCGGCTGCGGTCGGCCCGGCCGCGGTCGGCCCGGCGGCACCCGGCGCGGCCGCGGCCGGCGCGGCGGGTGCGTCCGGGGCTTGATCGGCTTTGCGGCGCACGGCACTCCTCGAGGACGGACGGGGCTCGGACCCGAGCGACCGTGGCCCGCGATCTTGGACGTCCGCTACGGCCACGGCCGTAGCCGACGTCCAAGATCGCGGGGACCGCGACCGCAAGATCGAACCCAGGTTATCGCCAGGTCGGGCGGCGGAATGCGAACACGGGCGCCGGTGGCCGCATCCCATCGCGATGGTCGCTGCGCCTCGACAACGATGTCAAGATTCGGCCTCCAATTCTCTCGAACTGTGAGTGCAGTAAAACACTCCTATTGACAATCATGACATCGACCAAGCAGACTCCCCTGACATCGTTGTCAAAGTGCTTAGGCGCCCGCCAGTAGCGCCGGCACTGGAGGAGTGGAGATGATTCAGCGCAGGGGCCGGCGGGCGGCAATGCTGCTCGCCATCGCAACCATTGCGAGCGTCGCGATCACCGCGTGCAGCTCGGATTCCGGTGGCGGCGACGGTGATGTCGCGGTCACGTTGATCACGAAGAACTCGACCAACCCGTTCTTCGTCACCATGCAGGAGGGCGCGAAGGCCGCCGCCAAAGCTGAGAACGTGAAGGTCACGATCGCGGCCGGCAAGGAGGACGGTGACGAGGCCGGCCAGGTCCAGGCCATCGAAGACGCCATCGCGCGCGACGACGACGGCATCCTCATCACCCCCAACGGCCCGGGCGTCAATCCGGCCATCAAGAAGGCGCGCGATGCCGGCCTGTACGTCATCGCGCTCGACACCCCGCCGGATCCGGCCAACACCGTCGACATCACGTTCGCCACGGACAACTTCAAGGCCGGCGAGCTGATCGGCAAGTGGACGGCGGCCCAACTGGCCGGCAAGCCGGCGACGATCGCGATGCTCGACCTGTTCAACGACAAGATCGTGTCGGTGGACTACAACCGGGACCAGGGCTTCCTGACCGGCATGGGCATCGACACCAAGGACAAGAAGAAGAACGGCGACGAGGCGAAGTCGGGTAGCTACGCCGGCGGCGGCACGTACACGATCGTCTGCAACGAGCCGACCGAGGGCGCCGAAGACGGTGGCCGCACCGCGATGGAGCGCTGCCTTACCAAAAACCCGGCCGTCAACGTCGTCTACACCATCAACGAACCGGCGGCCGTCGGTGCGCAGAAGGCACTGAAGGCAGCCAACGTCCAGAACCCGATCGTCGTCTCGATCGACGGTGGCTGCGACGGCGTGCAGCAGGTCAAGGACGGCCTGATCAACGCGACCTCGCAGCAGTACCCGGTGAAGATGGCCGAACTCGGCGTCAAGGCCATCAAGGACATCGAGACCGGTGGGCCGAAGCCGCAGAACACGCCGGGTCTCGACTTCTACGACACCGGCGTGGCCCTGGTGACCGACAAGGCTGTTCCCGGCGTCGAGAGCATCGGCATCGCCGAGGGCACCGACAAGTGCTGGGGCAAGAAGTGAGCACGGCGACCCAACCCGCGGGGCCGGTCCAACCGGCAGGGCCGCCCCAGCCGGCGCACACCGCCGCCGAGCAGTTCGCGCTGCGCGAGCATTCGCCGCTGCAACGCATCCAGCACGTGCTGCACCGCCATCCGGCGATCAGCCCGTTCCTGGTGCTGGTGCTGTCGTTCATCGTGTTCTCGTTGATCAACCCGCGGCTCGCGTCGCCGAACTCGATCTCACTGATCCTGCAACAGGTCGCCGTGATCGGCGCGCTCGCGGTCGGGCAGACGCTCATCATCCTGACCGCCGGCATCGACCTGTCGGTCGGCGCCATCACGATTCTGGCGATGATGGTGGCGGCGAAGCTCGCCGAGGGCAGCGGCATCCCCGGTGTGCTGGCGATCCTCATCGGGATCGCGCTCGGCGTGCTGGGCGGCCTCATCAACGGCGGCCTGGTGACCCGCATCGGTCTGCCACCGTTCATCGTGACGCTCGGTACGCTGAGCATCTTCACGGCACTCGGGCTGCTCTACTCCAAGGGACAGAGCGTCCAGGGGGTGGACCTGCCCGCGATCCTCAACTGGACCGGTGAGACGTTCTCGGTCGGCCGGTTCCGCATCACAACCGGTGTCGTGCTGGTGGCGGTGCTGTACGTCGTGGTGGGGTTCGCGCTGGCGAACACGTCCTGGGGACGGCACGTCTATGCCACCGGCGACGACGCGGAATCGGCCCGGCTGGCCGGTATCCGCGTCAACCGGGTGCTGCTGAGCGTCTACACGGTGGCCGGAGCCATCTACGGTCTCACCGCCTGGATCCTCATCGGCCGGGCCGGCGCGGCCAGCCCGAACGCGATCACCGAGGCGAACCTGGAGACCATCACGGCCGTCGTGATCGGTGGCACCAGCCTGTTCGGTGGGCGCGGCGCCGTGCTCGGGACACTGCTCGGTGCGCTCATCGTCGGCGTGTTCCGCAGTGGCCTGTCGTTGGCCGGCGTCGATGACCAGTACCGCCTGCTGGCCATCGGCGTGCTGGTGCTCGCGGCGGTCACGATCGACCAGTGGATCCGGAGGGTCAAGGCATGACTCTGGTCAAGGAGGAGCCCCAGCCGGTCACGGCGACGGCGGTGCTGTCGGCCCGTGGCCTGGTGAAGACGTTCGGACGCGTCGTCGGCCTGGACGGCGTCGACCTCGACCTGTACCCGGGTGAGGTGCTCGCGGTCATCGGCGACAACGGCGCCGGGAAGTCGACGCTCATCAAGTGCCTCACCGGTGCGCTGATGCCCGACGCCGGCGACATCACGCTCGACGGTTCGCCGGTGCACTTCAAGCGCCCGCAGGACGCGCGCGAGGCCGGCATCGAGACGGTGTACCAGACGCTGGCGGTGGCGCCCGCGCTGGACATCGCGAGCAACCTGTTCCTCGGCCGCGAGCGGCGCCGGGCCGGCGTCCTCGGGTCGGTGTTCCGGATGATCGACAAGAAGGGGATGCGCAAGGACGCCGGAACCGCGCTGAGCGACCTGGGAATCGGGACCCTGCAGAACATGGCCCAGGCCGTCGAGACACTTTCCGGCGGTCAGCGCCAGGCGGTGTCCGTCGCGCGGGCGGCCGCGTTCGGCAGCAAGGTGATCGTCCTCGACGAGCCGACGGCCGCCCTGGGCGTCAAGGAGTCCAACCAGGTGCTGGCGATGATCCGGGAGGTCCGCTCGCGCGGGCTGCCCGTGATCCTCATCAGCCACAACATGCCGCACGTGTTCGACGTGGCCGACCGGATCCACATCCAGCGGCTGGGCCGGTGCGCGGGCGTCATCACCCCGCAGTCCCACACGATGTCGGAGGCGGTGGCCATCATGACCGGCGCCACCACCCTCGAGGAGACGCCGGGCAACGCGACCGGCTGATGCGACGGGAAACCGGCCGGGCGTCCAATGTGGAGCTCGGCCGGTTCACGTTTCCGGGCTCCGGCCGCCCGGCAGCCCTGCCGGGTAAACCGTTGTCGCCGCCCGCCGGGCCGCGGTTAGCCTGGCCGGATGCCCGCTGGAGTGCCGCTGTACCGCAACCGGGACTTCATGCTTCTGCAGACCGGGCAGCTGCTCTCCGACATCGGGCGTGAGCTGACCCTGCTCGCCTATCCGCTCCTCGTGCTCGCGATCACCGGGTCGCCGGCGAAGGCCGGCATCGTCGGGTTCACCCGGTTGGCGGCCGCGACACTGTGCGCGCTGCCGGCGGGCCTCGCAGCCGACCGCTGGAACCGCAAGCGGCTGATGATCGGCGCCGACGCCGCGCGGGTGGTCCTGGTCGGCGGGCTCGCCGTGGCGCTCGTCCTGGACACCGTGTCGGTCTGGATGGTCGCTGTCGTCTCGTTCCTCGAGGGCGGCGCGGGTGCGCTGTTCTTCGCCGCGTACGCGGGAGCGATGCGCTCCGTGGTGCCGGCGGCGCAACTGCCCGCGGCCAGCGGCGCGCAGACGGGCCGGCTCGCCGCCGTCAAGCTGGCCGGTCCGCCGCTGGGCGGCGTGCTGCTCACCGCCGGCAAGGCCATCCCGTTCATCGTCGACGCCGCCTCGTACGCGTTCTCGATGGTGTCCCTGTTACTGATGCGCACGCCGTTTCAGGGCGAGCGGGTCGCCGACCGGTCGTCGGTGCGGTCCCGGCTCACCGCCGGACTGCGGTTCCTCTGGGACCATCCGTTCCTGCGCGCGTCGACGCTGATGTTCGGCCTGGCCAACTTCATCGCGGCGGGCATGCCGCTGGCCGTCATCGTGCTGGCCGAGCGCGACGGGCTCTCCGGCGGTCAGATCGGCCTGCTGGTGGCCGCGTCCGGGGTGTGCCTGCTGATGGGCTCGGCGCTGTCGCCGCTCGTGCTGCGCGTCCTGCCGTCGCATGCCGTGCTGCTGCTCGAATTCTGGACCTGGACGGGCAGCGTGGCGTACGTGGTCTGGCCGAGGCTGCCCGTCCTGGTGGCGAGCTTCCTCCTGACGATGCTCGTGATCCCGTCCACCGATTCGGTGGTGCACGGGTTCCGGCTGGCGTTGACCCCGGACCACCTGATCGCCCGGGTGGAGTCGGCCGCGCGCTCGATCGGGCTCGTCATCGCCCCGCTGGGGCCGCTCGTCGCCGGGATACTGCTGGATGCCGCGCCTTCCCGCGTCGCGATCGGGGCCTTCGCGGTGATCGGCCTGACGCTCGCGATGTCCGCGACGCTCAGCCCCGCGATCCGCGCGGCGCCCCGGATAGAGGAGCTCGCGACGCTGTCGCGATGAGACGCCACGCGGTGAGAAAACCCGATGCGCGGTCGGGTTCGCGCCGCGATCGTTGACGCATGCAGGTGAAGTTCCTGCGGGTCGCCGATCACGAGCGCAGCATCGCGGTGGTGACCCGCGACGACGGCGTGACCTACCACTTCCACGGCGGACCGGTGTCCGTCGCGCTGCCGCACGACATCGTCCACTACGCGGTGGAAGACGAGTTGGGCATCGCCGACGGCATCTGGGGCGCGATCGCCGGCGGCGTGGTGTTCAGCAGCATGACGCACGTGAGCGGGCGCCGGCCGCCGCACGCCGCCGAACGGTCCGCCGAACTGATCCGCACCTACCGGCAGAGCCTGCAGCGCGCCGAGTTGATCGGTGGCGTCGTCGAGCGGGTCGCCGACGGCCGGCTCGCCGTGCGGTCGCTGCCCGAGGCGTTCGCGAGCCAGGCCGACGGTGGCCCCGGCACCGAGGCGGTGTTGCGCGCCGCGCGGCGGCTGCGTGCCGAGGCGACGCGGTGGGCGGCGTGCCCGGTCGGCGGGCAGCTCGCCTTCGACTGGCCGGCGCACCGCCGCATGCGGCTCGAGCCGGCGCGGCGCACGGTGCACCGCGACCCCGCGTCGCGGAGCCGGCGCGTCCGCGACCGCGCCAGCCGCGCCGGCCGCCCCGCGCGCGCCGGTCGCCCCGCGCGCGCCGGCTAGCCACGCCGCCCCGCCCGGCGCGGCGAGGGCGCAACCGAACGCGATCTTGGACTCCTGCCGGGGCCCGGAGGCCCGATCGGAGTCCAAGATCGCGGAGAAGGGCGGCGCGGGACAGCCCGCTCAGGCCGCCGCCGTCTGGTCGTCGATCGTGGCGCTCGCCACGTTCTTGCGCATCGATTCGATCGTGTCCAGCGCGGACGCCTTGCGCGTGTACGTCTCGCTGGTCGCCACGACCTGACCGTTGCTCGCGACCAGGTTGAAGCGGTACTGGTTGTTGCTCGTCTTCTTCATGACGAACTTCATCGGATGCACCTCCAGCCTCTGGGGTACCCGCCGACGACGCCGCTTCAACATCGGAAACGCTCAGGTCGACCGGCCATCCGACGATCGTCGCGGTGTTATGGCGAAGCCGTGGTCGACACCGTTGTGGCTGTCGCGGGCGAGCGGCCTGATCGTTGCGATCGGCTTGCTCGTCGGCGTCGGCCTCCTCGGCGTGTCGTTGAACCGGGCGACCGGCGAGTCGCTCGAGGACGCCCGCCGCACCGCGGGCGTCAACGCCGTCGCGGAGGCGTCCGACCGGTTGACCCGCGGGCTGCAGGAGCTCACCACGAAGCTCAGCACGTTCGCCGAGGTGCACCCGTTCACGATGGTCCCGAACGACCCGACCGACACGCGGATGCTGCGCGAACTCGTCGGCGACTCGCCGTTCTACGCGCTCGGGCTCACCACGCCCGGCGCCGTGCTGCTCACCGCGGCGGCGTCGGCGCCGCTGCCGGACCCGCTCGACCCCGGCTACAGCGCGATGTCGCAGTCGCCGAACGTGCCGCCCGCGAAGGTGACGGCGCAGCCGTCGGAGGGGCTGCTGTCGTCGGTGATGATGGCCGACCGCAACCCGGTGATCGCCATCGGTGTCGTGCTGCTCGACCTCAACGGGCAGACCCGCGGCCGGCTGGTCGGTTGGGCGGCGCTGCGCGACCCGCAGGTGCGCAGGATCCTCGGCACCGAGGGTGGCACCGGCCCGCTGACGTCGATGGTCGCCTTCGACCGGGCCGGCCGGGTGGTCACCGCCGCGCGCACCGACCTCATCGGGACCGTCGACCCGGCCGTGCTGCTCTCGATCGACAGGGGCAACACGACGCCCCGGATGCGGTCCACGACGGTCGACGGCCGGTCGGGCGTCGCGTTCCACGTCGGCGCTCTGCCCGGGGACTGGTCGATCATCGGCAGCGCCCGCACCACCGACTTCTACGACCAGGTGCGCCGCCGCACCCGGTTGGTGAACCTGGCCCTCGTCGCCGTCGTGCTGACCGCCGCCGTCGTGCTGATCGTGACCGGCGTGCGCGCCGACCGGAAGGTGCACCGGCACCAGGAGCGGTTCCGCGCGCTCGTGCAGAACGGCAGTGACGTGATCGTGGTGCTGGACGCCGAAGGCGACATGCTCTACGCGAGCCCCATGTCGACGAAGATGACGGGGCACGACACGGTCGCCGGGGGTAGGAACGCGGCGATCAGCTACGTCCATCCGGACGATCGGCGCACCGTGCGCACCGCATTCCTCGCCGCGCAGGACGCGCCGGGCGTGGTGCACCGAGCCGAGTTCCGGCTGCGCCGCGCGAACGGTGCGGACATCTGGCTCGACGCGAGCGTCACCGACCTGCGTTCCTCCGCGGCCGGCGGCATCGTGGTCAACGCCCGCGACATCACCGACAACCGCCGGCTGCGGGAGCGGCTGCACGAGCAGGCGACGGTCGACGCGCTGACCGGGCTGGGCAACCGGCGCCGGCTGTACGACGACCTCGGTGCCGCGCTGGCCGTGGGCGGCAGCCCGGCGGTGCTCTACATCGACCTCGACCGGTTCAAGCCCGTCAACGACGAGCTCGGCCACGAGGCCGGCGACGAACTGCTGCGCCTCGTGGCGGCCCGGCTCACGAACTGCCTGCGCACCGGCGACGCGCTGGCCCGCATCGGCGGCGACGAGTTCGTCATCGTCGCGCCGGGGCTGACTTCCGCCGGCGCGGAGAGCCTCGCCGAGCGGGTCATCGCCGCGCTCGAGGAGCCGTTCGTGCTGGCCCTCGCGGCTGTGGTGCACATCGGCGCGAGCGTCGGCGTCGAGTTCGCCGCGCCCACCGATCACCCTGACGACGTGCTGCGGCGTGCCGACGCGGCCATGTACCGGGCCAAGCAGGTGCGCGGTACCTACGCGCTCAACTAGACCGGCCCGGTTTCAGGCCTGGTGCAGCAGCGAGCGGATGGTCCGCTCGGCAAGCGGCAAATCGGGCTGCTGGCCGGTCAGCAGTTCGGCGTACAGCGTCGACTCGATGATGCGCACATAGAGATACGAGAGATGGTCGAGGTCGCCGACGAGCCGCAGCTCGCCGCGGCGGGCCGCCTCCGAGAGGATCTCCTTCTGCGCCGCGACCGCGCGGGCGTGCACGCCGCCCGACGGCGTAAAGAGCACCCGGGTTGCCGTCTTCGGCTCAGTCCGCAGAAACGCCAAAAACGGTTCTGCTCGCAGCAAATAGCCGCAGAACCGACGAGTTATTTCGATGACGCCCTCGGGCCCGGACGCGGTGCGCTCGGCCCGAGCCCTGTCGAGCATCTTCTCCCCGAGGTCCCAGAGCACGTCGCCGAGCAGCCGGTCGCGGCTGTGGACGACCCGGTAGAGCGTGGCCCGGCTGATCGCGAGGCTGCTGGCCAGCGCGTCCATCTCGAGCGTTCCGTGGCGTAGGAAGTAGCGGCAGCCACCGCGAACGACGTCGCGCTCGCTGACCACCCGGCGGGGCTGGGTTCGCGTAGGGATGGCGGCCTCCTCGTGCTGGTCCACCATATTTGCACTTGAGGTGTTGTTACCGCATCGGGGAACTTACCGGTCCATGGAAAACGGGGAAGACCTCCCACCTACCGCTCGTGGGTCATCTTCCCCGTTTCCGGCCCGGCGCGCGGGTCAGAGGTTGAGCAGTCTGTCGAACAAAGCCCGGCAGCGCCGCACCGTCGCCCGGTACTGCTCGGTGTCGTCGCCCAGTTCGGTGCCCAGCGCGTCGCGCTGGCCGGCGAGCGAGGCCGTGACCGTGTCGATGGCCTCGTTGACGAGGGAACGCACGTCCTCGGCGGCCTGCCGTGGGTCGTCCACGAACCCGAATTGCGCCTCCCGCCACCGCTGGCGCAGGTCCTGCACCTTGTCGTCGGTGAGGAACGCCACCGGAGCCACGGCCACGTCACCGGGCTTGAGCTCGGCCGCTGCCGGTGCGGGCGACTCCGCCGGCGCGTCGGCCGGGGTCGTGGCCGGCGCGTCAGCCGGCGTCTCGAGCCGGTCCGCGACGCCGTCGTGGTCGAGGTCCGCGGTCGGTCCGGCGTGATCGTGCCGGTCCGCCACCACGGGGACCTGAGCCGGCTCGCCGTGGGCGGCGCGCTCGTCGGCGGCGCGCTCGTCGGCGGCGCGCTCG
>Ga0111539_10002724_pt1 | contig 23442 bp, 23 predicted proteins | sample RhiMethybrSRZTD1_FD_79667 | JGI IMG/M metagenome (GOLD analysis project Ga0111539, IMG submission 79667) | Populus rhizosphere microbial communities from Tennessee, USA - Rhizosphere MetaG P. TD hybrid SRZTD1 (version 2) (version 2) | ecosystem: Host-associated > Plants > Roots > Rhizosphere >...
CCCGGGCGAACTTGGCGTACGCATAGGAGTCCTCGACGGTGAGCCGGCCACCGGCCAGCACGCCCGCCCTACCGCGGGCGGCGCCCAGTCCCTCGGCCGCCTTGGCCAGCGCCTCGGGCCAACTCGCGGGCTTCAGGACGCCGTCGCTGTCCCGGACCAGCGGGGTGGTGAGCCGGTCCCGCTGCTGTGCGTAGCGGAAGCCGAACCTGCCCTTGTCGCAGATCCACTCCTCGTTGACCTCGGGGTCGTCGCCCGCGAGCTTGCGCTGCACCTTGCCGCGGCGGAAGTCGGTGCGCTCGGCGCAGCCCGAGGAGCAGTGCTCGCACACGCTCGGCGAGGACACCAGGTCGAACGGGCGGGCCCGGAACCGGTACTGGGTGCCGGTGAGCGCGCCCACCGGGCAGATCTGGATGGTGTTGCCGGAGAAGTAGGAGTTGAACGGCTCCTCGAGCGTGTCGTCCTGCTGGCCGAACTCGGCGATCGCCTCGGCGGCGTCGACGTCGATCCGACCGGTGAACACGCCGATCTGCTCGTTCGCCGAGCGCTCCATGAGGTCGATGAACCGGTCGCCGGCGATCTCGTCGGAGAACCGCGTGCAGCGCTGGCAGAGCACGCAGCGCTCACGGTCGAGCAGCACCTGCGACGAGATCGGGATCGGCTTCGGGTACTCGCGCTTCTGCTCGTAGAAGCGGGTCTCCGGGCGTCCGCTCGACATCGCCTGGTTCTGCAGCGGGCACTCGCCGCCCTTGTCGCACATGGGGCAGTCGAGCGGGTGGTTGATGAGAAGGAACTCCATGATTCCTTCTTGCGCCTTGCGGGCCACCTCGCTGGTGAGCTGCGTGCGCACCACCATGCCGTCGGCAACCGTCTGCGTGCACGACGCGGACGGCTTGCGCTGGCCCTCGATGTCCACCAGGCACTGCCGGCAGGCACCCGCCGGCGCGAGCAGCGGATGGTCGCAGAAGCGCGGAATCGCGATGCCCAGGCGCTCGGCGACCCGGATGACCAGCTCGCCCTTCTCCGCCTCCACCTCGATGCCGTCGATGGTGAGCTTGACGGTGTTGGTGGACTTGACGACGTCAGTCATTTGTCAGTGCGCTCCTACCAGCTCGCCCGGCCGGAACATCGGCTCCTTGCGGCCCTCGATGTAGTCGAGGTAGTCCTGCTCGAAGAACTTGATCGACGACATGACCGGGCTCGTCGCGCCGTCACCCAGCGCGCAGAACGAGCGGCCGAGCAGGTTGTCGCAGGCGTCGAGCAGCGTCCCGAGGTCTTCCTTGACCCCTTGACCCGACAGGATGCGGGCCAGGATGCCCTTCATCCAGTAGTTGCCCTCGCGGCACGGGGTGCACTTGCCGCACGACTCGTGGTGGTAGAACTCGATCCACCGGTACGTCGCGTAGACCGGGCAGTCCTGGTCGGAGAAGATCTGCACCGCCGCGGTGCCGAGCATCGTGCCGACGCCCATCATGCCCTCGAAGTCGAGCGGGGCGTCCAGGTGCTCGGCGGTGAGCAGCGGCGTGCTCGAGCCGCCGGGCGTCCAGAACCGCAGGTTGTGCCCCGGCAGCATGCCGCCGCACAGCTCGATGAGCTGGCGCAGCGTGATGCCGAGCGCGCATTCGTACTGGCCCGGCTGGCGGACCCGGCCGGAGACCGAGAAGATCTTCGGACCGGGCGACTTCTCGGTGCCCATGGTGCGGAACCACTTCGCGCCACCGAGCACGATGTAGGGCACCGTCGCGATCGTCTCGACGTTGTTGACGACGGTCGGGCTGGCATACAGCCCGTGCGTGGCCGGGAACGGCGGGCGCAGCCTGGGCTGGCCGCGGTAGCCCTCCAGCGAGTCCAGCAGTGCCGTCTCCTCGCCGCAGATGTAGGCGCCCGCTCCACTGTGGACGACCAGGTCCAGGTCGAAGCCGGACTTGAGGATGTTCTCGCCGAGGTAGCCCTTCGCGTACGCGTCGGCCACCGCCTGCTTGAGCCGGCGGGCGGCGTGGATGGCCTCGCCGCGGATGTAGATGACGGCGAAGTTGGCCCGGATCGCGTAGCTGGCGATGATCACACCCTCCACAAGGGAGTGTGGGTCGGCCATCATCAGCGGCAGGTCCTGGCAGGTGCCCGGCTCACCCTCGTCGGCGTTGACCACGAGGTAGTGCGGCTTGCCGTCGTTCTGCGGGATGAAGCCCCACTTCATGCCCGTCGGGAAGCCGGCGCCGCCGCGCCCGCGCAGGCCGGAGTCCTTGATCAGCTGGATCAGGTCGTCCGGGTGCACCTTGAACGCCTTGCGCAGCGCGGAGTACCCGTCGAGCCGCTGGTAGACGTCGAGCTTCCAGGCGTCCGGGGAGAGCCAGCGCTTGGTGAGCACGGGGGCGAGCTTGGCCAGCGCCTCCCGCGACGGCTCCGGGCCGAGGTCCACGCTCACTTGCCGTCTCCCTTCTGCGGCATCGGGCTGTCGCCGGCGGGCGACCGGTCACTCGCCGGCTTGCCCGCGGTGGCCGGCTTCTCCGGTGGCTTCTCCTCGCGGCCGCCGATCGGCGTGTCCGGATCGAAGCCCGGCACCGAGATGCCGTAGCGCTCGGCGACCCGGTTGCCGGCGAGCGTCGCGACGCCGGCCGGGCCGTCGCCCACCACGTCCTCACCGCGCACGTCGGCGAAACCGGCCAGTTGGATCGACATCTCCTTGAACGTGCACAGCCGCGACCCGCGGGGCGGCTGCGGCCGCTCGCCGTTCTGCAGTGCCCTGACCAGATCGAGGCTCGACTCGGCCGTCATGTTGTCGTAGAACTCGTAGTTCACCGTGACGACGGGCGCATAGTCGCACGCGGCAAGGCATTCGGCGTGCTCGAAGGTGATGTTCCCGGCGGTCTCGTTGTGCCCGACGCCGAGGTGCTCGTGCAGCGCCTCGTAGATCTTGTCGCCGCCCTGCACGCCGCACACCGTGTTCGTGCACACGCTGACCAGCCAGTCACCCGTCGGCCGGCGCTTGTACATGGTGTAGAACGTGGCCACCGCGCCGACCTCGGCCTTGGTGATGCCGAGCGCCTCCGCGCAGAAGGCGACGCCCTGCGGCGTCACGTAACCGTCCTCCGACTGCACCAGGTGCAGCAGCGGAAGAAGCGCAGAGCGCTCGCGGCCCGCGGGGTACCGCGCGATGATCTCCTGCGCCCGCTCGCGGGTTTCTGCGGAAAAGGTCATCGGTCACATCCGCCCATCACGGGGTCGAGCGAGGCGCCGCCGGCGATGACGTCGGCCAGCAGGCCGCCCTCGGCCATCGCGGGAATCGCCTGGAGGTTGACGAAGCTGGGGTCCCGGTAGTGCACCCGGTAGGGCCGCGTGCCGCCGTCGGAGACCATGTGCACGCCCAACTCGCCGCGGGGGTGCTCGAGCTGGACGTACACCTGGCCGGCCGGCACCCGGAAGCCCTCGGTCACCAGCTTGAAGTGGTGGATCAGGGCCTCCATCGACTGGCCCATGATGTGCGCGACATGCTCCAGCGAGTTGCCCAGGCCGTCGGCACCGATCGCGAGCTGCGCGGGCCAGGCGATCTTCTTGTCGGCCACCATGATCGGGCCGGGTTCGAGCCGATCCATGGCCTGCTCGATGATGCGCAAGCTCTGCCGCATCTCGTTCAGGCGGACCTGGTAGCGGCCCCACACATCGGCGTCGGTGCTCGTGGGAACGTCGAACTCGTAGGTCTCGTAGCCGCAGTAGGGCATGGTCTTGCGCAGGTCCCAGGGCAGCCCGGCCGAGCGCAGCACCGGCCCGGTGACGCCCAACGCCAGGCAACCGGCGACGTCGAGCACCGCGACACCCTGCGTGCGCTGTTGCCAGATCTTGTTGCCGGAGAGCAGGTCCTCGTACATGTCGATCCGCTCCGGCATGAAGCCGAGCAATGCGCGGATGCGCTCGAGCGTCTCGTCGTTGACGTCCTGGGCCAGCCCGCCGGGCCGGATGTAGGCGTGGTTCATGCGCAGGCCGGACGCCAGCTCGAAGATGTCGAGGATGTACTCCCGCTCCCGGAAGCCGTAGATCATCATCGACAGCGCACCGAGCTCCATGCCCGTCGTCGCGAGCCACACCAGATGCGAGGCGATCCGGTTGAGCTCCATCATCAGCACCCGGATCGTGTTTGCCCGCGGCGTGATCTGGTCTTCGATGCCGAGCAGCCGCTCCACGCCGATGCTGTAGCCGGCCTCGTTGAACATCGGCGCCAGGTAGTCCATGCGGGTCACGAACGTGGTGCCCTGTACCCAGTTGCGGTACTCGAGACTCTTCTCGATACCGGTGTGCAGGTAGCCGACGACCATCCGGCACTCGGTGACGGTTTCACCCTCGAGCTCGAGCACGAACCGGAGCACACCGTGCGTCGACGGGTGCTGCGGTCCCATGTTGACGACGATGCGCTCCTCGGCGCCGGCCTCGTTGACGACGGTGTCCCAGTCGCCGCCGGTGACAGTGAAGACCTTGCCCTCGGTCGTTTCGCGCTCGCGCGCGTAGCCGGTGCTGCTCACGCCATCGCCTCGCTTCGCTCGGGGATGCGTTCGCAAACGACTGAGCTGATGATTCGCTCGCTTCGCTCACTCATTGGTAACTCCTGCGCTGGTCGGGCGGCGGGATCTCGGCGCCCTTGTACTCGACCGGCACGCCACCGAGCGGGTAGTCCTTGCGCTGCGGGTAGCCCTCCCAGTCGTCCGGCATGAGGATCCGGGTCAGGGCCGGGTGGCCCTCGAAGATGACCCCGAACATGTCGTAGGTCTCCCGCTCCTGCCAGTCGGCCGTCGGGTACACCTGGGTGACGCTCGGCAGGCGCGGATCCTCGGCGGTCACCGCGCACTCCAGCCGGATGCGCCGGCGGAAGGTCAGCGAGGTGAGGTGGTAGCTGATGTGCAGGCGCTTCTCGTCGTGGCCCAGGTAGTCCACTGCGGACACCGACGAGCACAGTTCGAAGCGCAGCGCCGGATCGTCGCGCATCGTCTGGCAGACGGCGGCGATCTGCTCCGGAGCGATGTGGAGGGTCAGCTCACCCCTGTCGACCACCACCCGTTCGACAGCGCCGGCCGCGCCCGGGAACGCCTCGGTGAGGGAGTCGACGACCTCGTCGAAGTAACCCCCGTACGGTCGGGGCGAGTCGACGAGAGCGGTGCGCCGGCGCACCAGGCCGCCGAAGCCCGACGTGTCACCGGTTCCGTGCACGCCGAACGATCCCCGACCGGCCTCAGTGGACGGTGGGTAGTCGGCCGGCGCGGTCGTCGACGCCCCCACCGGCGCGGCCGCGATCGGTGTGCTGCCCGAGGTCTGCGCAAGGCCCGCATCGCCGGTGCCCGGCTTTTCGGTCACCGCGCCCGGCGCAGGCACGGACGCGTCCGGGCCCGGCATCTGTGGTGCGGTCATGCCTCGACCTCGCTTCGCTCGGCCGAGCCATGACGCACAGGGCTCTGCCAACTGGTGCCCTCGCACAAGTGCTCGGTCACGCCTTCTTACCTCCGTCGCGGGCCGCGCGGGCGGCCAGTTCGGCCCGCTCGACCATCCACTTCTCGATGCGCAACTGCTCCTCGCGGCCCTGCGCCGCGGCGCGCTTCCACTCCTCGCGCTTCGTCGGGTTGAAGCGGTAGCTCGACGGCATCGCACCCGGCGCGACGACGGGCTTGTCCTGCGCGGCGATCGCCTTGCGGCGCCGGTCACCCAGCGGCTCGGCCATGATCTTCTCGTGCAGGCGCAGGATCGCGTCGATGAGCATCTCCGGGCGGGGCGGGCAGCCGGGCAGGTACATGTCCACCGGAACGACGTGGTCGACGCCCTGCACGATCGCGTAGTTGTTGAACATCCCGCCGCTGGACGCGCACACGCCCATCGACAGCACCCACTTGGGCTCGGGCATCTGGTCGTAGATCTGGCGCAGCACCGGCGCCATCTTCTGGCTCACCCGACCCGCCACGATCATCAGATCCGCCTGGCGGGGGCTCGCGCGGAACACCTCCATGCCGAAGCGCGCCAGGTCGTAGCGGGCGGCGCCGGTCGCCATCATCTCGATCGCGCAGCAGGCCAGGCCGAACGTGGCCGGCCAGAAACTGGACTTGCGCGACCAGTTGACGAGCTTTTCGACGGTGGTCAGCAGGATCCCGGTCGGGACCTTCTCTTCAATACCCATGTCTCAGTCCCAGTCCAGCCCGCCACGCCGCCAAACGTAGGCGTACGCGATGAAAACCGTGAGGATGAAAAGCACCATCTCGACGAACCCGAAGATGCCGAGGGCGTCGAAGCTGACGGCCCACGGATACAGGAAGATGATCTCGATGTCGAAGATGATGAAGAGCATCGCGGTCAGATAGAACTTCACCGGGAACCGGCCGCCGCCGATCGGCTGCGGCGTCGGCTCGATGCCGCACTCGTAGGCGTCGAGCTTGGCGCGGTTGTACCGGCGCGGGCCGACAAACGGCGCGATGCCGACGGAGAACAACGCGAACGCCGCGGCGAGCGCGAAGAGCCCGATGATGGGTATGTACGGCGAGAGCGACACCGCCTGCTCCATCCCTTGTCTTGCTGGCTTTCCGATTTACACACTAGGCGCTGTCGTTGCCGACCGCTGAGCTATGCCGCCCTGGTCGTCCCGTCCCGCCGTCGTGCGTTCCATTCCGCGTCAGGCCGCCGGGGCGATCCGGGCCAGCGCGTTGATGATCCGGTCGGTGGCGTCGCCACCGCGCGGTTCGGTGAGGTTTGCGAGCAACTTGAGCACGAACTTCATCAGCACCGGGTGCGGCACACCGTGGTGCGTGGCCAGGCGCATGAGACGCGGCTTACCGATGATCTTGACGAACTGGTTGCCGAGCCGGTAGTACCCGCCGTAGCGGGCCTTCAGCTCCGCGGGGTAAGCGGCGAACGCCCGCTCCCGATCCGGACCCTCCGGCCGGTTCAACGCCTGCACCACGGTCTCGGCGGCCAGTTCCGCCGACTCCATGGCGTAGGCGATGCCCTCGCCGTTGAACGGGTTCACCAGGCCGCCGCTGTCTCCGACCAGCAAGACGCCCCGGGTGTAGTGCGGCACCCGGTTGAAGCCCATCGGCAGGGCGGCGCCCTGCGGCTCGCCGTCGGCGTTCGCGGGATCGCTCGCGCCCCACTCGTCCGGAGTGGCGGCCAACCAGTCCGCCAGCATCCGCCGGTAGTTGGTCTTACCGAACGCCACGCTGCTGTTGAGCACGCCGAGGCCCACGTTGATGCGGCCGTCGCCCAGCCCGAAGATCCAGCCGTAGCCGGGGAGCAGCTTTTCGCCGCCCTCCTTGCTGCGCAGCTCCAGCCAGGACTCCAGGTACTCGTCGTCGTGCCGGGCCGGCGAGTGGAAATACTGGCGGACCGCCACGCCGATGGGGCGGTCGTCGCGCTTGTTCAGGCCCATCGCCAGGGCGAGGCGGGCCGAGACGCCGTCGCAGGCGAGCGTGACCGGAGCGCGGAACTCCCGCGGCTCGCCGCCTTCGCCGTTGCTGCCGTTCTCGCCGTTCTCCACTGCCTTCACACCGACTACCCGGCCGTCGTCGTCGAGGATCGGGCCGGTGACCGTGTGACGGGTCTTGAGGATCGCGCCGGCCTCGACCGCCTTGTCGGCCAGGATCTGGTCGAAGTCGAGGCGGGTACGGGTGAGGCCGTAGCCGGGGTAGGCCGTGAGCTCCGGCCAGTCGAGCTCCAACCGGACGCCGCCGCCGATGACCCGCAGGCCCTTGTTCGGCAGCCAGCCCTTCGCCGGATCGGTGTCGACACCCATCTTGATCAGTTGCTTGACGGCCCGCGGCGTCAAGCCGTCGCCGCAGACCTTCTCGCGCGGGAACTGGGACTTCTCCAGTACCAGGACCGTGAGCCCGTGGCAGGCCAGGTGGTACGCCGCCGTGGACCCGGCCGGTCCAGCGCCGACGACGATGACATCAGCGTGGGAAACATCCGCGTCGGTCATCGTGGCACCTCCTCCCCGGTGCTCGTGAAAGTCTTCACAAGCGTCCGCGGTGCAGTCTAGAACGGTTTCTCGTGTGTGGCTTTCTTAGGTGACGCTAACTTCGCAAACGCCGGTTATCCACAACCTATCCGAGCGCCGTCCACATGCTTTTCCACAGGGGTCGACGCGCCAGCGGCCGGGCCGGAAAGCTCGTTCGGCATGAATGAACGGCGGCTCGGCCGGCTCGCGGCCCGGCAACTCGGCCTGTTCACCCGCACACAGGCTGTGGACTGTGGATACAGCGACTTCCAGATCCGGCGACGGCTCGCCCGCGACGAGTGGCGGCAGGTCTGCGGCTCCGTACTGGCGTTCCGCGGGCGGCAGTTGACGGCGCCGGTACTGGCGGCGGCGACCCACCTGGCAGTGCCGGGTTCGGTGATCGCGGGCCCGTCCGCGGCCCTCTGGTACGACCTCCCCATCGGGGCCGGCACGACAGGCCGTTGGCTGTGGACAGGGCCGACCGGGCGCAGCAGCTTCCCCGGCGTTCGGGTGCTCCGTGACCCGCTGCGGACAGACGACATCCGGATAGCTGACGGGATGCGGATCACCTGTCCTGCCCGCACCGTTGTCGATTGCATGCGCCTGCTGCCGGACGATGCCGCGCTCACCCTGGCGGACCGGGCACTGCAACGGGGATGGATCTCGGTCGGCGAGCTCCGCGGCCGGGTGCGGGAGATGGTCGGGCGGCACGGTACGCCCCGGCTGGCACGGCTCGCCAGCGCGGCGACCGACGGCACGCGATCCGCGGCCGAGCGCGTGATGGCTGGCCTCCTGCGCCGGGCCGGCATCACCGGTTGGGTTCCAAACGCTGCGATCACGGACGGCGCCGGGCTGATCGGATACGGCGACTTCACCTTCGCCGGATTGCGACTGGTGATCGAGATAGACGGTCAGGCCTTCCACACCGACGCCAGCCGGTTCCAGCGCGACCGGGCCCGCCAGAACCGGCTGGTGGCCGCGGGCTGGACCGTGCTCCGCTTCACCTGGGCAGACCTGCGTGACCGACCGAACAGGGTAACTGTTGAAATTCGGACGATGATCGGGCGCCTCGAAGCACGGTGATCGCCGTTTGAGGAAGAAAGGTGCAGCCAGGCTGCACATCCGTTCCTCAAACGGCGATCAAACCGGGCCACGCGGCCGCGAGCTACGGGCGGAAGGCTCGGTGCAGGGCCACCACGCCACCGGTCAGGTTGCGCCAGGCGACCTTCGCCCAGCCCGCCTCGGCGATCCGCTCGGCCAGCGCCCGCTGGTCCGGCCACGCCTGGATCGACTCGGCCAGGTACACGTACGCGTCCGGGTTCGACGACACCCGCCGCGCCACGGCGGGCAGCGCTCCCATCAGGTACCGCAGGTACACGGCCCGGAACGGCGCCACCACCGGGTGGCTGAACTCGCACACCACGAGCCGGCCGCCGGGCCTCGTCACGCGGGCCAACTCGCGCAGCGCCGCGTCCGGGTCGACGATGTTGCGCAACCCGAAGGAGATTGTCGCCGCGTCGAAGGTGCCATCGGCGAACGGCAGGGCCAGCGCGTCTCCGGCCAGCAGGGGCACCGACGGGCGCGCCCGGTGCCCGACCTCGAGCATCCCGGTGGAGAAGTCGACGCCGACCGCGGCCGCCCCGGAGCGCGCCAACTCCATTGTGGACACCCCGGTGCCGGCGGCCAGGTCGAGCACCCGCTCGCCGGGCCTCAACCCCAGAGCCTCACGGGTGAGCCTTCGCCACACCCGGTCGCGCCCGAAGGCGAGCACCGTGTTCGTCCGGTCGTATTTCTCCGCGACGCCGTCGAACATCGCGGCGACCTCGTGCGGCTGCTTGTCAAGAGACGCCCTACCCACGCGCCAACCCTATGCGGCGCCCCCGAACGCGACGCGGCCGGCGGCCCCGCATGGGGCGCCGGCCGCGTCACCGGGGGAACTCAGGCGTCTTCGGTGGGGGTCACGAGCTGGACCCGGCGCCGCCGCGCGAACAGGAGCAGCATCACGCCGGCCACCAGGACCGCCGCGCCGGTGCCGCCGATCACGGACACCTTGGCGCCGGTGATCGGGAGGCCGCCGCCACCGCCGTCGCCGATGGTGATGACGATCGCCGCGGTGTTGTTGGCCGGCTTCGGGTCCTCGAGCGTGCCGGTGACCGTCGCCGTGCCGTTGTTCGAGATCGTGGACGACGCGATCTTGAAGGAGAAGTCACCGACAGCGTCGTGGCCGGCGGGAAGGGTGAACTCGCACTTCGCGGTCTTCCCGGGCACGGTGAACTCGCATCCGGTGGGCACGTCGACGAGTTCGGTGCCGGTGGGGGCGGTCACGGTGAGCGTGGTGGACGGCGACGACGCCGGGCCGTGGTTCCGGGCCCTGACCTCGATCGTCACCTTGTCGCCGAGCGCGCCGCTTCCGGAGCCGCCGATCGCTTCCAGGTCGGCCGGGTTCGCCGCGGTGTGCACCGAGAACGCGCCGTCGTTGTCGCTGGTGTCGGCCTCGCCACCGGTGTTGTCGTCGCCGTTGGCGGCGGCCGCGTTGGCCTTGCGCTTCTGGTCGGCGGTGGCGTTGGAAACGGTGACGTCCTGCGAGTTCGACGCGGTGGCCCGCGCCGCCGCCAGTTCGCTCACCGGCGCCTCGGTGCGCCGCGCACCGCCGGCCACGATGCCGCCGACCAGCGCGCCGGGCCCGGGCGCGTCCTTCGCGACGGTGACGAGCATCGGGTCACCGATGAGCACGGACAGCGCGCCGCCCGGGTGCAGCTGCCCGTCGGGCAGTTCGCAGGTGGCCTCGGAGCGCTCGGCGTTGTACTTGCAGCCGTCGTGCTGCTCGTTCTTCGCGAACGTGACGTACGGCGGCAGCGTCACCTTCCACACCAGATCCTCGGCGGTGACTGTGCCGACGTTGATGAGGTCGAAGACGAACGGCACCGTCGCGCCCGGCGGGACCCGTTCGCGGCCGTTCTCGCCGGCGCCCGGGTCGGCCCAGACGTCCTGCACGATCGCGATGAGGTCGAAGGCGACCGGCGCCACCTCGACCGGAACGGTCACCTTCTGGTTGTTGTCGCCCTTGGGGTCCGGGGTGTCGGAGGTGACCTCGACGGTGAACGAGCCGGCCGGCCCGCTCGCGCCCTCTTCCAGCGAGGTGACCGAGAACGGCGAGAACAGGTTGTTGAACTCACCGGGGAGCAGGTTGCCGACGTTGCACGTGTAGATCGTGCCGTCGGGGTCGCCGCAGCCGACCGGAGGCTCGACGCCGAGCTTGTCGGTGTCCAGACCGCCGAGGTCGACCTTCACGACGATGTTCTCCGCGCTCTGCGGACCGTCGTTGTACAGCTGGACGAAGAACGGCTTGCTCGCCAGTTCGACAACCTTGTTGCCGGCGACCCGGAACTGGACGTCGGCGCCCGTCGACTCGGCGAGCGCCGGTGGCGCGGCGAGAAGGACAGCGGCGCCGGTGGCGAGAAGGGCGACGCCCGCCCGCGACCCGAAACGGTTGCGCAGTCGGTTGCGAAGCAACCCCATGACTCCCCCGAGGGCAGAGAGAACGCAAGGACCGCGGCAACTTATCGGAGTCTTAAGGCGTCACGCCACCCCCACAATCAACGCCAATTCGGACGAACACCACGAAGATCACCGATGAAAATCTACGCACTGTGTCCACATGGGACGGTGTGTGAGAGTGGAACTACCGCGCGTCGACAAGCGGAAGCGAACGGCCCGCTCCGCCGCCCGGAAGGGCAATCGACGAGAAGTGCGAGACGACCCGCTCGTCGGTGGGATCGTCGGCGGGCGTCCAGTGGATGGCCATCCGGTTGTAGAGGGTGTCGCGCTGCGCGGGAATCCGGTCGGCCGACCGGATCAGCGCGATGAGTTCGTGCAGGTTCGACCGGTGCCGCGCGCCGGCGGAGGAGATGACGTTCTCCTCCAACATGATGGAGCCCAGATCGTCGACGCCCATGTGCAGCGACAGTTGCCCCACGTCCTTGCCCGTGGTGAGCCAGGACGCCTGCAGATGCGGCACCGTCTCGAAGAACAGCCGGGCCACCGCGACGAGACGCAGGTACTCCAGCGTCGTCGCCTGCGTGCGTCCCTTCAGATGGTTGTTCTCCGGTTGGTAGGTCCACGGGATGAACGACCGGAACCCACCGGTGCGGTCCTGGACGTCGCGGATCATGCGCAGGTGCTCGATGCGCTCGGCGGCCGTCTCGCCGGTGCCCATCATCATCGTCGCCGTCGACTCGACGCCGAGCCCGTGCGCGACCTCCATGACCTCGAGCCACCGCGCGCCCGACTCCTTCAGCGGCGCGATCGCCGTGCGCGGCCGGTCCGGCAGCATCTCGGCGCCGGCGCCGGCGATGGAGTCCAGCCCGGCGGCCTTGATGCGGCGGACCGCCTCCTCGATGGAAACCCCCGACACCTTCGACATGTGCAGGATCTCGCTCGGCCCGATCGAGTGGATGACCAGCTGCGGATACGCCTTCTTGACCGACGAGAAGAGGTGTTCGTAGTACTCGACCCCGTACTCGGGGTGGTGGCCGCCCTGCAGCATCACCTGGGTCGCGCCGAGGTCGACCGCCTCGCCGCAGCGGCGCAGGATCTCCTCGATGGGGTGGCTCCACCCCTCGGCGTGCTTGGGCGCGCGGTAGAACGCGCAGAACTTGCACGCGGTGACGCAGACGTTCGTGTAGTTGATGTTGCGGTCGATCAGGTACGTGACCACGTTGTCCGGGTAGCGGCGGCGGCGCACCGCGTCGGCGGCCTCGCCGAGCGGGTGCAGCGGCGCCTCGGTGTACAGCAGGAGCGCCTCCTCCGGGCTGATCCGCCCACCGTCGGCACCGCGTTGCAGGATCTCGCCAATCACCTTGGTCACGATTCGAGGGTAACCGCCGGCATAGGATCTGCGACCGTGACCGATATCGCCTACCGCCGGCTCGGCGCCTCCGGACTGACCGTGTCGACCATCGGCATCGGCTGCAACAACTTCGGCCGGCGCATCGACGACGCCCGCGCCACCGAGGTCGTCCACACCGCGCTCGACCTGGGCATCAACCTGTTCGACACCGCCGACGTCTACGGCGAGCCGGAGCACAACTCCGAGGAGGTGCTCGGCACCGCGCTCGGCAGCCGCCGCGACGAGGCCGTCATCGCCACCAAGTTCGGCGGCGACATGCGCGGGTACAACGGGCCTGACCTGGGCGCCCGCGGTTCGCGCCGGTACATCAGAACCGCCGTGGAGTCGTCGCTGCGTCGCCTCGGCACCGACCGCATCGACCTGTACCAGATCCATGTCCCCGACCCGGTGACGCCGCTCGACGAGACGATGGCCGCGCTCGACGACCTGGTGCGGGCCGGGAAGGTGCTCTACATCGGGCACTCCAACTTCGCCGCCTGGCAGGTCGCCGACGCCGCCTGGATCGCCCGCACCGCACACCTGACCCCGTTCGTCAGCGCCCAGAACCGCTACAGCCTGGTCAACCGCGACGCCGAACAGGAACTGCTGCCGGCCTGCGAGCGGTTCGGGCTGGGTCTGCTGCCGTTCTTCCCGTTGGAGAGCGGCCTGCTCACCGGCAAGTACCGGCGCGGCGAGCCGGCCCCGGCCGGCGCCCGGCTCGCCGCCGACCAGTTCGCCCGGCGGCTGGCCGAAGCGCCGTGGGACGCCATCGAGCGCCTCGAGCGCTACGCACAGGACCGCGGCGCGACGCTGCTCGACGTCGCGATCGGCGGCCTGCTCGCCCGCCCGGTGGTCAGCAGCGTGATCGCCGGCGCCACCACGGCCGAGCAGGTACGCGCGAACGCGGCCGCCGCCACCTGGCGGCCCGATGACGCGGAAGATCTTGGACGCCTGCTGTCGCGGAGCGGGACCGACGATAGTTAGCGACAACAGGCGTCCAAGACCGCTCAGGGCGCCGCTAGCGGCGGTCGGCCGCCACCCCGACGCCGAGCAGGGCCAGGCCGAGCACCGCGTGCAGGCCGTTGTCGGCCGCGTTCAGCGCGATGATGTTCGCCGGGTTGTCGCCGAGAATCAGCAGACCCACGACAGCGAGCAGCAGGTACACCGCGCCGACCAGGATGTTGGTGGCGCGGGCCGCCCGGGTGCCGGCCACCGCGGCGCCGAGCATGACCGCGCCGACGGCGAGGTGCACCACGTTGTGCAGGACGTTCACCTGGAACAGGCCGAGCAGTTCGCCGCCCTCGTGGCCGGCGGCGGAGTGGCCGCCGGAGACCGTGAAGCCGGCCATGCCGACGAGGACGAAGACCGCACCGAAGCCGAAGGCGACGATGCTGTTGAGGCCGATACGGGACAGGGTGCTGGTGTGACCGGTATGAGTAGCCATGCGCCACCTCCGAGGACGTCTTTGCGTGTCATTCGGAGCCGTGACGCGATCGGATTGCCGGCTACTCCGTGATCGTGACGATGCCGACAGGGTCCGTGGACGGCTGCGGCGAACCGCCCGGCGGCTCGATGGTCACGCCGAACTGCACCGCGTTGCCGACTGTGAGCACCTGCGACCCCGTCGTCTGGCCGATCGCCAGCGGGCCGGGACTCGCGGGCTTGCCCACGCTGGCCTCGGGGATCATCCACAGCTGGTAGACCTGATCGTCGCCGAGGCCCGGCAGGTCGTTGAGGATCGCCACCGCCTTGTTCACCGACCGCGCCACGGCGACGTTGACACTGCCGCCGTCCTTGATCGGCGTGGTGAACACCTTCAGGTCGGGCGCCGCCAGCACCTGCTCGATCTCCGCCGCCCGTTGCTGGGCGGCCACGGCGACGCGGCGTGCGTCGTCGACGTTGCGGCTCGCGACCGCCCACGTGCCGACGCCGGCACCGGCGGCCAGGACGCCGGCCGCCACCGACACGGCGGCGAAGCGCCGCCACCGGGCGGCCGCGGCGTGGCTGGTGGACTGGCTGCGGCCGGGCCGGCCGGGTGGCGCCTGCGGGGTGCGGGTCACCGCGTCGAGCACCGACGCGCGCAACGACGGCGGCGGCTCCACGGCGGCCGTGTCGGCGAGCCGGGACACCGTCTCGCGCAGCTCGCTGACCTCCAGCGCGCACGCGTCGCACTCGCGCAGGTGCCGCTCGAACGCGGCGCGTTCGAGGTCGTCGACGGCGTCGAGGGCGTACGCGCCGGACAGCGAGTGGATGTCGCTGGTCGTCATGCCGTCACCCCCAGGCAGTCGCGCAGGCGGATCAACCCGTCCCGCATCCTCGTCTTGATCGTCGGTAGCGGGATGTCCAGGAGTTCGGACACCTCGCGGTAGGTATAACCACGGTAGTACGCCAGGAGAACGGCCTCCCGCTGCAGCTCGGTCAGCCCGTCGATGCAGCGGCGCACCTGCTGGCGCTCGATGCGCGAGGTGGCCTGCTCGACGACGTCGTCGTACGGGACGTCGGCGGTCGCCGCCTTGCGCAGCCGGGTCGACGCGGCCTGCTCGCTACGCACCCGGTCGACCGCGCGGCGGTGGGCGATCGTGAGCATCCACGACACGGCCGAGCCCTTCGCCGGGTCGAACCGGGCGGCGCTGCGCCAGGCCTCGACCAGCGCCTCCTGGGCCACCTCCTCGGCCATCGCCGGGTCGCGCACCACCCGCAGCACCAGCCCGTACAGCCGCGGCGAGAGCTGGTCGTAGAGCGCGGCGAACGCCGCCTCGTCACCCCTCGCGACGCGCTTGAGCAGCTCGTTCGGGTCGCGGGCGGGATCGGGCTCGGGATCCGGCGAACTCCGGTAGAGGCGCCCTCGTGACACGGGTGACATGTCCGTTGTTCGGGCCTCGCCGTCACCCGGATTGGTCATGCGTCGTAGTCGACCACAAGCTTGTCCGACAGAGGGACCGACTGGCAGGTCAAAACGTATCCGTTGGCCGTTTCGTCCGGCTCCAGCGCGAAATTGCGCACCATCTCGACGCGACCCTCGACGACCTTCGCGCGGCACGTCGAGCAGACCCCGCCCTTGCACGCGTACGGCAGTTCCGGCCGCACCCGCAGCGCGGCGTCGAGGACCCGCTCGTCGGGTTCCATCTCGAAGCTGGAGGCGCGGCCGTCGAGCACCATGGTCACGCTCGTGGTCGCCGAAGACCCGCCGGCGGGGCGGGCCCGCGGCGGAGGCGGCGGACCGTCGTCCACATGGAACAGTTCGGTGTGGACGGTGGCGCCGGGCGCCCGCTCGGCGAGCACCTCCTTGGCGTCCAGCACGAGCCCGTACGGTCCACAGAGGAACCACTCGTCCACAGTGGACGGGTCGACCAGGGCGGTCAGGATCCCTGCCAGCCGCGACGCGTCCAGGCGACCGGAGAGCAGCGCCGAGGACTGCGGCTCCCGGGACAGCACGTGCACCAGGTGCAGCCGGGCGGCGTAGCGGTCCTTCAGGTCGGCCAACTCGTCGGCGAACATCACGCTGCGGGCGTACCGGTTGGCGTACACGAGCGTGACCCGGCTCGCCGGCTCGGTCGCCAGCGCCGTCGCGACGAGCGAGAGGACCGGCGTGATGCCGGAGCCGGCGGCGACGGCGGCGTAGTGCCGCGCCCGGTCCTCGGCGAACGCGGTCGTGAAATGGCCGAGCGGCGCAAGCACGTCGACGGTGTCGCCGGGGCGCAGCGTGCCGACCGCGTACGCGGAGAACGCGCCGCCCGCGACGGCCCGCACGCCGATCCGCAGCACGCCACGCTCGGCCAGGTCCCGGGGCGTCGAGCAGATCGAGTAGGAGCGGCGCACCTCGGGTTCGTCGGGCACCAGCCGCCGCACGGTCAGGTGCTGGCCGGCCCGGAACGCGAAGGTCTCCCGCAGCTGCGCCGGGACGTCGAAGCGCACGGCGACGGCGTCGTCGGTGAGCCGCTCCACGTCGGCGACGGCAAGCGGGTGGAACGCCGGCCGGCGCTTGACCGGCCTGGTGACCGTGACGGCGGGAACTGTCATCAGTGCGCCTTGACGGCATCGAACGGTTCGCGGCAGGCCCGGCAGCGCCACAGCGACTTGCACGCCGTGGAGCCGAACCGGGACAGCTCCTCGGTGTCCGGCGAGCCACACAGGGGGCAGCGCATGGTCAGCGTCAGAGTGACCGTCGCCGCGCGTCGGCCCGTCGGCGGTGCGATGCCGGCGGCTGCGAGCTTCGCGCGGCCGGCCGCGGAGATCCAGTCCGTGGTCCACGGCGGCGACAGCTCCGTGCGGACCTCGACCTCGGCGGACCCGGCGGCCCGAGCGGCGGCGACGATGTCGCGCCGGATCACGTCCATGGCGGGGCAACCGGTGTAGGTGGGTGTGATGGTGACGGTGACGCGGCCGCCGGCGGCGACCTCGATCCCGCGCAGGATGCCCAGATCGGCGATCGTGAGCACGCGCAGCTCCGGGTCGGCGACCGCGGCCACGGCCTCTTCGAGAGCGGTCACCATGTCACCCCCGGATGTGCGCGGTGCAGCACCTGCATTTCGGCCAGCAGGCGGCTCAGGTGCTCGGTGTGGACGCCGTCACGACCGCCGGTGGGCCGCCAGCCGTCGGCCGGACGCTCCAGTGTGGACTCTCTCAGCACCTCATCGACTGTGGACAACCAGTCCGGGTGTGACTCGAACAGCTCGTGCGTGTACGGCCAGATCTCGTCGACGGCGTTCTGCATGCGCCGGTGCGACTCCTCGGTGCCGTCGCCGAGCCGCACCGTCCACAGTGCCGCGTGGTCGAGGTGGTAGGCGCTCTCCTTGACGGCCTTGGCGGCGATGGCCGCGAGCTCCGGGTCGTCGGAGGAGGCCGCGGCCAGCTCCTCGTACAGCGGCTTCTGGTACGCCGCGAGGAACAGCAGCTTGGCCATGGTGACGGCGAAGTCGCCGTTGGGCAGCTCCACCATCAGGCAGTTGCGGAACTCGCGGTCGGTGCGCAGGAAGGCGAGTTCGTCTTCGGTTCGGGCCGGCTGTTCCCGCGAACCGGCCAAGCCGAGCAGGAGCCGCGCGGCACCCAACTGGTCGAGCGCGATGTTCGTGAGAGCGATGTCCTCCTCGAGGTCGGGCCCGCGCGAACACCACTCCGCGAGGCGCTGCGCGGCGATCAGCGCGTCGTCGCCCAGCGCCAGGACGTCGGTGCTCATGGCCGCTCCTCGCTCCGCGAGGCGCGGCCATGAGGCCGATCCGCAAGCGGATCGGCGCTGAGCCGGATGAAGACCTCGCTTCGCTCGGTCATATGTGCGGAGCCCCCTCGGGCACCTGGTAGAACGTGGGATGCCGGTAGACCTTGTCGGCGGCCGGGTCGAAGAAGGAGTCCTTCTCCTCGGGGCTGCTCGCCGTGATCTCCGCCGCCGGCACCACCCAGATCGAGACGCCCTCCTGGCGACGGGTGTACACGTCGCGGGCGTTGCGCAGCGCGGTCTGCGCGTCGGCGGCGTGGACGCTGCCCACGTGCGAGTGCGCCAGCCCGCGCCGGGGCCGGATGAAGACCTCCCAGAGCGCCATCAGGCCGCCTTCTTCTTGGCGTACGCGGCGGCCGCCTCGCGCACCCAGGCGCCGTCGTCGTGCGCCGCGCGGCGGTGCGCCATGCGCTGCCGGTTGCACGGGCCGTTGCCCTTGATGACCCGCATCAGCTCGTCGTAGTCGGGGTGGGTGTAGTCGTGGTGGCCGCGGTCGGCGTTCCAGCGCAGCGCCGGGTCGGGGATCGCGAGGCCGAGGACCTCGGCCTGCGGGACGCACATGTCGACGAAGCGCTGGCGCAGGTCGTCGTTGGAGAAACGCTTGATCTTCCAGGCCATCGACTGCTCGGAATGGGTCGAGTCGGTGTCGGGCGGGCCGAACATCGCCAGCGACGGGTACCACCAGCGGTCGACGGCGTCCTGGGCCATCGCCCGCTGCCCGTCGGTGCCGTGGGCGAGCGTGTAGAGGATCTCGTAGCCCTGCCGCTGGTGGAACGACTCCTCCTTGCAGATGCGGATCATCGCGCGGGCGTACGGACCGTACGAGCACCGGCACAGCGGCACCTGGTTGACGATCGCCGCGCCGTCGACGAGCCAGCCGATGGCGCCGATGTCGGCCCAGGTGAGCGTGGGGTAATTGAAGATCGACGAGTACTTTTGCCGGCCTTCGAGCAGCAGTTGCACGAGCTCGGCCCGGTCGACGCCGAGCGTCTCGGCGGCCGCGTACAGATACAGCCCGTGGCCGGCCTCGTCCTGCACCTTGGCCAGCAGGATCGCCTTGCGCTTGAGGGAGGGCGCACGGCTGATCCAGTTGCCCTCCGGCTGCATGCCGATGATCTCCGAGTGCGCGTGCTGGGCGATCTGGCGGATCAGCGTCTTGCGGTAGCCCTCGGGCATCCAGTCCCGCGGTTCGATCTTCTGCTCCGCGGCGACGACCGAGTCGAAGTAGGCCGCCAGATCGCCGGTCGCCGCCGGGCCGCGCGCCCCGGCGGCGGCGTGCAGCGCCCGCTCAGCGGCGTTGACCTCACTGAGCAGGGTGGATGGGCCGTCGTCCGGCGGAAAGTCGGTGCCGTACACCCATCAAGTGTTACAGCTGTGTGCCTCACTTCGCAACATGCTGTAACACCGATGCGTTACGACACTTTCAGCGTTATTTACCCGGTAATGCCGATTAATTCGCGTTTCTGGGGGCAAGGTACAAACGTGGGCATAAGGGGCACGCCATTCGTCGCCGCCATCGTGATGAGCGCAGCGGCGTTGCTGTTGATGCCGGACGCCATCGGCGAGCCGACCCGGACACCCGCCGAGCCGCCGCCCGCCGCCACCGGCGCGCTTCCGGCGAACCTGCCGCAGGACCTCCAGCAGCCGCCGCCCGTCCAGGCGGTGCAGCCGGCGCCCGCCGGAACCGCTCGCACGCTGCGCACCGCGCAGGTCAACCTCAACGTCACCGGGTTCTGGTCGTGGGCCCTGCTGGACCGGCGCACCGGACAGCTCACCGGCTCGACCAACGCGGCCGCCCGGTCGGACACCGCTTCCATGATCAAGGCGTGGCTCGCGGCCGACTATCTCCGCGACGCCGGCACCAAGGTCGAGGACGCCCGGCTGCGCGCACTGAGCACGATGATCCGCGACAGCGACAACGACATCGCCGACACCTACTACAAGGCGGACGGCGGGTCGGCCTCGATCAACCGGATGATCCGGGTCTGCGGGCTCACCGAGAGCCGGCCGGTCGCGTCCGGGTCGTGGAGCACCACCGAGGTGTCGGCCCGCGACGGTGCCCGCCTCGGAGCGTGCATCGCCGACGGGCGGGCGGCCGGCCCGACCTGGACGGCGTGGCTGCTCGCCGAGATGCGCGCGGTGCGCGGGGCCGGGCGGTTCGGGATCATCAGCGCGTTCGCACCCGACGTCGCCGCCAAGGTCGCGATCAAGAACGGCTGGATCAACCGCAACGACGGCAAGTGGCACATCGCGTGCCTCGCCGTCACCGACGAGTGGTCGATGACCGTGCTCACCCAGTACCCCGTGTCGCTGGGCATGGCGTACGGCGCCAACGTCTGCAAGCAGGTAGCCGTCCAGCTCGGCGCCACCGCCTGACGTCCGGCGACCCTCACTCGAGGAACAGCGGGCCGCCCGCCGGTAGCGGCGGGGCCTCGCCCCGTGCCGCCGCGCGGCGGGCGAACTCACGCAGGCCGGCCACCTGCCGCTCACCGAGTGAGAAGTCGAGCACCCGGAAGTAGGTGGCCAGCGTCGCAGCGTCGAACGGCTCCCACCGCGCGGCCGCGGCCGCCGCCTCGTCGAGTTCGGCCAGGCACAGCTCGCGGGAGCGCAGGAACGCCTCGTGCACGTCCTTGGCCACGCCCGGGTGCGCCGCCGCGAAGTCGCGGCGCACCGCCCAGGCGGCGAACACCATCGGCAACCCGGTCCACTCCCGCCACGCTTGCCCCAGATCGGTCACCAGCAGACCCTGGCGGGGCGCCTCGCGACTTGCGCGCAGGGCCACGTCGCCGATCAGCACAGCCGCGTCGGCCTCGCGCAGCATGGTCGGCAGGTCGGGTGGGCAGGTGTAGTAGGTGGGCCGGACCCCGTAGCGGTCGGCGAGCAGCATCCGGGCGAGCAGCGCACCCGTGCGCGACGTCGAGCCGAGCGCAACCGGGCGGCCGTCCAGTTCGTGTAACGGGCGGGTCGACACGAGGATCACAGACTGCACCGGCCCGTCGCTGCCCACCGCGAGATCGGGCAGGAGCAGCAGGTCGCCGGCGTGCCGCAGGTACTCGACGAGCGAAATGGGACCAATATCCAGATCCCCGGCCACCAGCGCCGCGTTGAGCCGATCGGGCGTGTCCTTGTACAGGTCGACGTCGAGGAGGGCACCCGAGCGCATCAGCCCCCAGTAGATCGGCAGGCAGTTGAGGAACTGGATGTGCCCCACCCGGGGCCGGCGGATCGTCACCACCCAATCCTGCCAAGATCGGAGTAGATTGCCCGCCGTGCGGCGGTGGTCCGTGCTCGTCGTCACGGCGGTACTGGTGACCGCCGCGGGCGCCGCTGTCACCGTTCCGCTGCTGCTGGCGTCGGACGGCGGCCGGCCGCTGACGGCGTCGCCGCAAGCACCGACCGGCCCGGCAGGGCCGGAAACCGCGACGCCGGCCGCGCCCTCCGGCGCGAGCCCGACCACCCCCGGACCGTTCCTGACCGCGAAGCCGGTGACGATCAAGACCTCGGGCTTCTGGTCGTGGGCGCTGCTCGACACGACCACCGGCGCCATCACCGGGTCGGCGAACCTCGCGACACCCAGCGACACCGCCTCGATGAGCAAGGCCTGGATCGCCGCCGACTACCTGCGCCGCGCCGGCGAGAAGAACCAGAAGCCGAGCGGCGAGATCATGCAGCGGCTGAGCAAGATGATCAGGGACAGCGACACCACGTACGCCTTCGACTTCCACAAGGCCAACGGCAACCTGACCTCGATCAAGCGGATGATCACGCTCTGCGGGCTGACCGAGACCACCGGCGTGCCGAACTCGTGGAGCCTGACCAGGATGTCCGCCCGCGACGTCACCAGGCTCGCGGCCTGCATCGCCGACGGCCGCGCGGCCGGCCCGGCCTGGACCGGCTGGCTGCTCGGCGAGATGCGGGCGGTGCGCGGGCCCGGGCGCTTCGGGGTCATCGAGATCGCGCCGCCGGCGCTCGGTGTCGCGATCAAGAACGGCTGGCTGCTCCGCGACGACAAGCAGTGGCACATCGCGTGCCTGGCCATCGGGACCGGATGGATGCTCGGCGTGATGGTGCGGCATGCCGGCAGCCTGGGCAAGGACCACGGCGCCGGCATCTGCCGCAATGTCGCCGAGCAGCTACGCAGCTGAGGCCGCAAATTCGGGCTCGGGCGCGGTCCGCGCGGTCCGCGCGGCCTTCAGGATCGGGACGCCGAGAGCCGCGATCGCCAGGAGACCCGCGACGCCGGCAGCGGCGACGATCTGGCGCGGCGACAGCACCTGCAGCAGCGGTCCGGAGATGAGGTAACCGACCGCGACCGCCCCGTTCGCGACGCCCACCCACGTGCCGTAGGCGCGGCCACGGGCCCGGTCCGGGACCCGGCGCGCGATGAGCAGGTTGGCGATCGTGTTCATGCCGCCGTTGAACACCCCGGACACCAGGTAGATCGGGATCAGCCAGGCCACCGCGGGCACCGTCGAGGCCAGCAGGAACATCGCGGCCATGCCGGCCAGGGTCACCAGCATGCCGACGGCGAGGCCGGCGTCGCCCGGCGTGCGGCGGGCCACCAGCCAGGCGCCGATGATGAGGCCGATCGTCAGGACGGCGTCGACGAGGCCGTACGCGGCGGCGGAGGCGCCGAGCGTCCCGCGGATGAAGAACACGAGCACCACGTTCACCACGCTGATCGCGCCGATGCTGAGCGCGCTCGCCGGGATGAGGCGGGCGAGCAGGGCGTCGTCGCGGACGCGCCAGTCCGTTGTGGCCGTCTTGCCGCTGCCTGTCTTGTGGTCCGTGCCGCGGCGGGTCTGGATCGCCAGGCCGGCCAGCGCGATCGCCACGAACGTCGCGGCGTTGAGCAGCAGCGGGATCCGCAGCCCGAAGCCCTGCACCAGGAAGCCGGCCAGCGCCGGCCCGGCGATCATGCCCACCGAACTGGACGTCTGCATGATCGCCATGGCGCGCGGGAGGCTCTCCCTGCGCACCATGTCCGGCACGAGCGCCGCGAACGTCGGCTGGCTGACGGCGACCCCGGACGCGAGCAGCGCGGACAGCGCGATCAGCGCGGCGGGGTGGTCGGTGAAGGCCATCACGGCACAGCAGACGGCCTGGCCCAGGCCGACGGCGGTGAGCAGCCGGCGGCTGTCGAACCGGTCGGCCAGCCGGCCGCCGAGCCGGCCGAGCACGACGATCGGGACGGTGCTCGCCAGCAGCAGGGCCGCGACGCCGTACCCGGAGTCGCCGCGCTGCTGGAAGGCCAGGACCAGCGCCGTCGCGGCGAGGAAGTCGCCGCCCAGGGAGATCGCCCGGGCACCCGCGGTGAGCGAGACGTCCCGCCAGTTGTCGGTTGCGCTTACCTCAGATGCGAAGGACATACTTCGAAGTATGTGC
>Ga0111539_10002725_pt1 | contig 23442 bp, 18 predicted proteins | sample RhiMethybrSRZTD1_FD_79667 | JGI IMG/M metagenome (GOLD analysis project Ga0111539, IMG submission 79667) | Populus rhizosphere microbial communities from Tennessee, USA - Rhizosphere MetaG P. TD hybrid SRZTD1 (version 2) (version 2) | ecosystem: Host-associated > Plants > Roots > Rhizosphere >...
ACCAATGACCTGATTCTTGTGCGAGCGCAACTCGATCGTGACATCCGGCGGTACGTTCTCGAACCACATCCGGACCCAATCCGGTGCAGGCACATTCGGCGTCGCCAGGCCCCCGGGCAAATTCGCGTCCGGGACCAGCGCCAGCTGCGGAACGGGCAGCAGGCCGAACGTCCCCTTCGGACTGCCGCACGGGAAGATCGCGTTGATGTTGCCCGGCAGGTTGGTCGGCCAGTCAATCGGGACGCCGCACGCAAACTCGGGGACCGTGACGACCACTCCGTTGAAGTGTTTCTTGCAGCATCCGAGCTTCTGCGCCGTGATCGACGAGCCGTTGACACCGGCCTTGCCCTGCCACATCAGGATGATCGAGTCTTTCTCTGGATCGACGAGTGTGAGCTTCCCGCCGAATACCGGCTTCACCAGACCAGTGGGTGTCGATGTGGGGATCACCATGTCGGCCACTAGCGGACGGAGCTGCGAACCGGGCGGGCCAGCAACCACGCTCGACGCACCGAAGAAGGCGCCCGCGCTGTCGAAACACTGCGTGTGGAGACGCGGCGCGGCCGGCTGCTGCCAGTCGGAGAAGACGAGCATGACGCCGGCGGTTTTGGCCGCCACCGCCAGGCTGCCGGCCATCTGGTGCGGATTGGTCGGTGAGGGCGGCGACAGCACCGCAACCGTCGCGGCGTTGGCAGCCGCGGCTGCACTCCACACATTCGTATTCTGTGCGTTGAAAGCCGCGAGCTTGATGTTGCCGGCGGTGTTGAGCGTCGCGAGCAGTGCACCGCCGGAGCCATCCTCGGCGAGCGCGTAGGTGCCGCCGCCCGCGACCTGAATCGCGGCGGTGGTCCAACTGGCCGTGGTCGCAAGGTTATCGAACCGCGAGAGCGTGAGATCGACCGTATTCGTCGTCGGCGAAAACGCTTGCCGCGCGACATAGAACCCGCCGCCGGGATCCGACGCCACCCACTTGTGCGACAGCCCGACGATCTCGAGCGTCGTGCCGGCCGTGAACGGACCGCTGACGAGCGCCCCGTTGTAGTCGACCCAGGCGCCAAACACCGACGCCGGGCCCGGCCCGAGCTGCCATCCTTCCCAGACGACCGCGAATTCGTTTGGTCCGGCGGCGATTTGCGGAGACGCAAACGGAATCTGCGGTGACGTTCCCGGCGACACGATCACGGTCCCGGCAGTGCCCCACGGCAGGCTGCCGTTGACGGTGATGCGCTGGACGCGGAATGCCTGCAGCGCCGCCGCGTCGCCCGAGTTGTCCTTGAACGCCACCAGCGCTCCGTTGTTGCGGTCGGATGCCGCCGCCACGAAGGCAATGCCCTTGTTGGTGGGGCTGAGGGCGACGGGAGCCGCCCACATCGGACTGAGGTTGCTGTCGAATCGCTGCGCGCGAATCTGGTTGCCCCAGCCCGCCGCAGTGAAGATCGCGATACAAGTGCCGGTCGCCGACGGCACCAGAAAGGCGTCGTAGAACCAGACGTTGCTGAAGGTCGACAACACCACCGATGGAGTTGTCGGGATGCCTGACGCGTCGATGTGATGAATACGCAGTTCGGTTTCCTGCGTGTTGGTCGCGTTGATTTTCGTGGTGAGCATGAACGCGCCGTCGTTGCCGTCGCGCACGATGCTCACCGGCCGGAGCTTGAGCAGCATGTCGACCTGGACGTCGACACCGGCACCCCAGCGGCGGGTCCCGCAGTTTCTCAGATCGGGTGTCTTGTCGGGGATGAAGACGAATCTTGGCATGGCGGAAGTTTATCGCGCTTCAGTCGCGTACTTTGCACAGAACGCCCAGGCGAACGTCGGCAGGGCGCTCCGCCACCCAGGCCCCGGCTGATCAGCGTGACGTTCAGGGCCGATCCGCTCATTGAGCCGGTCACCGGTATCTACGAACGGCAACGCCAGCGTCCCGGGCGTCTCCGCAAGGTTGGCGCGCCGGCTGCGGCAGCACGTGGCAAAATAGGCCTTATACGCTCATGAAGCACCTGCTGCTCGGCGTCTGCGTTGTCTTGACTGCGGTCTCGCTGGGTGCGCGGGCGCAAACCCCCTCGGCGGACAAATGGAAATTACCTCGGACACCGGATGGCCATCCCGACCTGCAGGGCATCTGGACAACCCGTACCTACACGCCATTGGAGCGGCCGGCGCGATACGCGGGCAAGGAGTTCCTGACCGAGGACGAAGCCGAGGAGCTTTCGAAGCTGCTGACCCAGCCAGGCGTCGATCCGCTGGTGCTCGGCATCTTCGGCGCGACCGACGAGCAGCGGCGCAATCGAGTGATTCAGAATGATCCCACGCACTATGACAACGCGCTCTGGCTCGCCACGCCTCAGGTGAAAGCGCTGTCCAGCAGGAGAACGTCGCTCATCACCGATCCCGATGGTAGACTCCCGCCGCTGACGCCTGAAGCGCGTCAACGTGCGACAGCCGCCAGGGCCGCCGGCGGCTTCGATAGTTACGAGAATCGTCCGTTACAGGAGCGATGCATCATGTGGACGCACGAAGGCCCACCGATGATGCCGCCGCCTTACAACGACGTGCTGCAGATTCTCCAGACACCGGGCCACGTCGTGGTCTACCGGGAGTTGGCGACTGCGCCTCGCCTGATTCCCACTTCCGGCGGGCCGCATCTTCCTGAACGAGTGCGCCGCTGGGGCGGCGACTCACGCGGCCGCTGGGAAGGCGACACGTTGGTCGTGGACACCACGAATTTCAACGACAGGACCGCCTTCCAGGGATCCAGCGCCGCCTTGCACGTCGTCGAACGCTTCACGCGGGTGAGCGCCGACAGAATCCTCTATCAGTTCACGGTCGACGATCCGCACACGTGGGCCAGGCCTTGGAGCGCGGAAATCCCGATGCTGCAGGCAGAGGGTCCCTTGTACGAGTACGCCTGTCACGAGGGCAACTACGGTTTGGCGAACACCCTCAGCGGGGCTCGCTTCATCGATAGAGAGGCTGCGCAAGGGAACAGACCAACTCCCGCCGGTAGATGATCCCGGCCAATCTTGACGTGCTCTGTTGAGTCGCACCGAGTGCGGCAGCCGCTTCTCACGTCGCGTCCCCATCTCTAACCTCCGACCTCTGCGACTGCGCGCGAACACGCTTACTGTTCAGGTCGACGAACCGGCTCTCTAGCAGCTGCGTTCGCGCACATCCATGGAATGCATCGCCTCCGCTGTTCGTCGAGGCCGCAGATCAAGAAACCCGCACGACGGAATCGTCGGCACGTACACGAAAATGTCCTCTGAACTTCAAGCAACATCACGCTTCCGTGAGAATGAATGACCTGCATACAGACCGACAGAGGGCTGGTCTCGCAAATCCTCGGCCCTTTCGGAGGTGGCCCAAAACCTGCACGTGCGCTCAGCTGTGAGGGACTGGGCGGCTGCGGCCGCAGCGCGCTCGAGGCAAACGGTGCGAATCTCACGCTCGTTGGCCGTACTTGCATTTTTCGTCATGGGCGTCCGCCCCTCACCAATCGCCGCGCAGACGATCAATCCAACAACCGCCGAGTTCTGGCCGTCCGCCGACCACAACACGACACTCCTGAACTCCTACCAAATCGAGTTCTATCTGAGTGGCGCCTCGGCTCCATTTTCAGCGGCCTCACTCGGCAAACCCACACCACAATCGGACGGCAAGATTCACGTTGACCTCACCACGATCTTTCTCGGGTGGCCCATCCCAGGCACAATCTACACGTCGACCGTCGCGGCCGTCGGCCCCGGAGGGAGCTCGCGCGGCGCTTCGTCGAATACGTTCACGTTTTCTGCTCCCTGCAGCTATGCCGTCTCACCGCTCGCAGTGAGTCCCGCGGCCGCTGCCGGCTCGAGTAATGCCAGTGTGGCGACGTCGACAGGCTGCACGTGGACGGCGACGAGCAATGCCTCGTGGCTGACGATCGCCTCGGGCGCGAGCGGCAGCGGCAACGGCACCGTCACGTACTCGATTGCGGCGAACACAGCCACGGCCTCTCGCACGGGCACGCTGACCGTAGCCGGTCAGACCGTGACGGCAACACAGCAGGGAGTCGCTTGCAGCTACAGTGTCTCGCCAACCTCATTGAACCCAGGGCCGGCCGCGAGTTCGACCAGCGTCAGCGTCACCACGACGTCCGGGTGCGGTTGGACGGCCACCGAAACCTCCTCCTGGCTGACCATTACGTCTAGCGCAAGCGGCAGCGGCAGCGGCAGCGTCGCGATTACAATCGACGCGAACACGGACACATCCTCCCGCACGTCCACGCTGACCGTGGCAGGCTCGACGGTGACGGTCATCCAGGCTGCGGGCGGCCCCGTCCCGAAAGCACCCAAGAACCTTCGCATCCCCAAGGGTAGAGGACAGAATTTCTCACTTCGAGGTCTGGAGATGCCGTCACCCCGTCACATCGTCAGGCTTGGCAGCCCGAACTGGTCGCGAACCAGATGATTGATGGCCGCTTCTCGCGCGCGATGGTAGGCGGCGTCGTTCGTGCTCGCGCGGAATCCCGCGAGTTCCTCTTCCGCTAGCTTCTGTAGCGCCTGCCGCCCGGCCTCGTCGATCGTGGCGCGCATGGCCAGCAGCAATTCCTCGTCGATGGCCTTCCTCGAGTCGACCTTCTCCCGCTCACACCAGCCGTTGTTGTCAAAGCGGCGGAGTTCCCGTTGCTGTTTCCGGGAGACCCGGCGGATCGGCTGATTGCCGCAACCGCGGTGCTCGAATCCGCCGCGCTCGTGACGAAGGACGACCGGATCTCGCGGCTTCGCCGACGTGCGCACCGTCTGGTAGCGCCTGCAGGTGAGACCCTTGGGAGGACGGCTCCTGGTTTCTACGTGCCCGATCCTGCCTGAAAGCCTCCGGACTGTCTGCTCAGACACGCGAAGGAGTTGAAATTGACGATGGTCGGCTTCGGCCGTAGCATTTGCCATGTGCGCGTACAACCCGCCCTGGCGATCTTGGCCTGCTCGCTCGTGCTGGTAGCGAGCGCCGGAGCGCAGGAGACGGGCTCAGTGGCAGGCGGCGTCTTTGACGTGAGGGGCGCGCCGGTGGCCGACGCGACGATCCAGATCACCAGCGACGCCCTTGGAACGGTGCGCAGCGCCGTCACGTCCGACAAGGGGCTCTTCGTCATCCTGCTGCCCCCCGGTCAGTTCACGGCGGTGGCCGAGAAAGCGACGGTCGGGAGAATGACGCGGGCGATCGTCGTCGATGTCGGCCGGGAGACCCGCTGCGACTTCATTCTCGGCGCGCTGACGGTCGACCCGGTGACGGTCACCGCGACGGCAACGCCCGACTTGGATCTGAAACCCACCGGGGTAAGCTTCAGCTATCGGCGGGCACTGGTCGAGAATCTGCCGCTCGAACGCAGCTACCTCGGGCTCATGCAGCTTATCCCCGGCGTGGCCGACAACAACGGCCTGGCGCCCAACGGAGGCAGCAGCCACTACGACAACACGTACCTGCTCGACGGCGTCAACATCACGAATCCGTTCTTTGGGTACCTGTCCAGCGAAATCAACGAGCTGGACATCGCGCAGTTGGACGTCAGGCGCGGTGCGATCCGGCCGGAGTTCGGCCGCTCGATTGGACTGTTCAACAACGCCATCCTCAAGTCCGGGACAAATGTCTTCACCGGAAACTTTCGGTTCGAGGCCATCCCGGGCGAATGGATCGCGGCATCGACCAAGTCCATCCACGCGCCGACCAGCCGCTGGGACACTGCCGGGGCGGTCGGGGGGCCGGTTGTGAAAGACCGACTCTTCTACTACGGATCGGCGCACGCCGTGCGCTCCACGTCACTCGACGCCGTCAACAGTTTCGGCCCGATTCCCAACCGCGTCGAGCAAACGACGGAGCTTTTCGGCAAGCTCACCGCACGGCTGGGCATGCATATCGTCAACGGCAGCTACCGGGGCCGGCCAACCACGATCGAATTTGCCGGCCTCGGCCCGCATGACTCGCCGGAGGTGGCGTCGGATGTCGAGCGCAGCACTCGCGTGGCCAGCATCACCGATGATTGGTTTGCTGGCAATCGGACGACTCTGTCGCTCACCTACGCGCACGTCGGGGAGAGGAACGAGAGCGTGGCCGTCACGGATCTCGGGTTTCAGCCGCCGTTCAACGAAGACAACTTCGCTGCGCTCGGCCACGTCGTGATCGGCGGCATCGCCGTCGGAGGCGCGAGCCTGAAGCTCGACCGGCAGGACTACGCGCGCGACGAGATCAAGGCCGTGGCCTCGCGCCATTTCGACGTGCGCCGGACCTCCCACTATCTCAAGGCCGGCCTGGGCTGGGACCAGGGGATCGAGGATCTCACGCGCCAGAGCAATGGATGGGGCGACATCAGCTTCGTCTTCATTGAAGACCAGCTTCGAATCCGTGCCACGAACTATCCGGAGCAGCCGTCCCAACACAGCACGGGTCACACCTACTCGGCGTTTGTGCAGGACGATGTCACGTTCGGGGACCGGATCATCGCCGACGCCGGCCTGCTGCTCAATCGAGACGCATTCGTGCAGGCAACCGGTTCAGGCCAATCGACGTTCCCGACTTTTGGATTTGGCGACGAGCTTCAGCCGCGTCTGGGCGTCACGGTCCAGCTCCGGCGCGGCAAGGACAAGGCCTACTTCAATTGGGGCCGGTACTTCGGGATGGATCAGAAGAGCGGCGCCCGCGCGGTCGCCGCGGGCCGGCTGTACACGCAGGATACGGACTTCGATCCGGAGACGGGCGCGATCGTCTCCCAGGTAGTGACCGCGAGTACAGGGCCGAAGAGCGTCATGGCCGGCGTCGACCCGCCCCTGACGAACGAGATCGTCGCCGGCTACGAGACGCCGCTCAGAGGGGGCTGGGTGCTTGACGCGTTCTGGCTGTCACGCCACACCGATCGCTTCATCGAGGATGTCCCGACGGTGCTGCCGTTCTCGGCCTTTCAGTTTCAGAACGACCCCTTTGGAAAGCGCAACTACGACACCGCCGTCGTCGAGCTGCGGCGAAGGCTGCAGGATCTCTGGTCCGTGGATGCCAGCTACGCCTGGAGCCGGCTGAGCGGCAACTACGACCAGGATTATTCCGAAGACTTCACTGGCGCACCGCTCCTCCAGACCTCGTCGCTCATCGACGATGGCCCGGGTGCATTCACGAGCGATCAGTATCGGAGCGGGGTCCTCAGTCAGGACCGGACGCATGTGTACAAAGTCCTGGCCACATGGAGTCCCGCCCAGGTCGAGCCTCTCACTGTTGGCCTTTTCGTTCGCGGCCAAAGCGGCACGCCGTGGGAGGCGCGCGCGCTCCCCTGGAACAGCAGCGTGACCTATCTGCGCCTGCTCGAGTCGGCCGGCTCGCACCGCACGCCGTTCTGGACGAACGTGGACCTGCTGCTCAAGTACACGAAGAAACTGACGTCCCGGCGCGGGATTCACATCGAGGGAAGGATCTTGAATCTGTTCAACCAGGAAACGGTCCTGCAGGTCGATCAGCGAAAGTATCTCGACCCTCGCAACTTGGGTTTGATCGGGTCGCCAACGCCAGGCTGCTGGAGCTGCTTCACGGAAGCGTACATCCAAGGCGTCAAGGAACCGAACCAGAATTTCGGCCAACCGATCGCCTACGCGCAGCCCCGGCGGCTACTCGTGTCGGTGCTGGTGGATTTCTAGCGAGGCTCCGCCTCAAGACCGTCGAGGCTCCGCCCCGCTAGACGAACATTTATTACAGCCCCGCTGCGCGGGGTCGTCTTGACCAGAAAAACTTGACTCATTCGGTGCAAGTTTCGGAGGTCAAGACTCTAGTGACACCCTCCGGAGCCTGAGTCGGTCCCGCCGCCACCGTCGATGGGCTTGAACTCCCACGTGTAGCTCCCTTCGAGCAGCGTGAACTGCGCCACACCCCAAGAGCTGATGCGGACCTGGCTATTCCGCTTGACGGTGATCGGTACGTACAAACTGGCGCCGCCCGTGCCCACGGTGAACTGCCGGATGCCATTGGGATCCGGATTGCCGTTGGGATCCTGCAGGTCGAAGCGTTCGTACATGTGGTCGTGACCGTTGATCACGACATCGACCTTGAGGTCGTACAAGGCCTGCCAGAGGTCGCGCATGTCGGGATTGTCCCGGTTGGGGCCCGAAGTGAAGAGCGGGCGGTGCCAGATCGCGACGGTGCAGGGCGTCGGATGAGCGGCGAGTTCCGACCGGAGCCACTGAACCTGAACGGAGGAGGCACGCGCGTCGGCTTCGCTGTTGAGCCCGAGAAACGTCCACGAGCCGAGCGTGCGCCGGTAGTAGCCGAGTCCAGAAGGCCCGGCCGCATCGCCAAAGTAACCGAAGTAGCCTGCCCCGCCCGCCGTATAGTACTCATGGTTGCCGGGAACCGGCCAGGTGCGCGCCTTGTGCCTGCCCCAGTAGGGGTTGTAGCAGTCGCGGTACTCGCTGGCGCTGCCGACGGCGTAGGCACCGTCGCCAGCCATAAAGACCGTCCCCGACAGTCCGTCGAGCAGGTTGGCCGTCGCCACGGTACCCGCTGACGGGGTGGGATCGCACGCCGCGACGTCGCCCGCGCCGACGAGCACGGCCGTGCCTCCGACAGGGCACGTGACGCACGGGTCGATCGGCTTCTCGCTGCAGCCGACTCCTGCCGCGACAATCAGCAGCAGAACCGCGACGCACCACTCCCCAAGCGGCCGGGGAGTGACAGCCGCGGCCGCACACGTCGTGTCTATTTCTCTGATGGTCTGCATCGCGCCGGCGCTAGATCCCAATTGTGCGCCGGCCGCCCCCTACTGGGACCCGCTGCGCGCCCGGGCGATCTGTTGTAGCACGAAGCTGGGCCTCAGGTGTGCAAATCCCATCAGTCCCTGGATCTCGGCATCGAATTCGGCATTCGTGAATGGCTTCTTGCTGTCCTGATAGGTCGCCGCGGCGACGACCGACGCGCTCTGCGCGATCGCGTTCTGGAACCAGTCGTCCTGGACCGCGGCCTGCGCGCACTGTTCGAGCACGGTCAGGTACAGCTCGCGCAGGTCGGCGTAGGCGATGGCCCGATGAAACAAGACGTTGTCGTCGGTGCGGAAAAAAATCGGCATGTCGCCGGTCAACTGCGTCATCGCGCGATCGCGATCCCACGGCAGGAACAGTTGAACGCTCGATCCGCGGCGGCGATACAACTGGAAGTTGTTCATCGCCCAGTTGCCGGTGAGGCCGTCCCATTCCGATAGGTACACCTCGATGGCGACCAGCGTGATGAACTGGCGCAGATCGAGCACGCGCTCGACCTGATCGCGCCACACGCCCTCATCAGCGCCGTTGATCTCCCGGAACAGATCGCGAATCGGCGAATACAACTGCGTGTCCGACTCGAGCTGGTGCGTCCGCGGCTCGAAGAGCAGCTTGTAGGGGGCCAGATCGTCGCCGCGGTACTCGCCGTACCAGTAGTCCTGCCAGTGGAACTCGTACAGATAGCCCTCGTTCTCGCTGAGTGTCCGCCTCAGGTAGTCCGGATCGATGTTTTCGACGATGCCGTAGACGCCCTGGTACTCGTTGTTGATGTAGAGGCGGGCGAAGGACTCGCGCGACGCGGGCATGCCCATGCGATTGAAAAACGACATCGCGACCTGTTCGCGGATCATCGAGGGGTCCTGCCATTCGTTGTCGAGCACGAGGGATCGCAAGCCGAGGAACCGCTGGCCGCTCGTGTAGTGATCGAACTCGATCAGCAGGCCGAGTTTCGTCGAGTTGCGGCTGCCGAAGCCCCGAGAGCGCACGGACACATTCCGAACCCGGAGATTGCGCCAGATCATGTCCGCCGGGTACCTGGTGTTCAGGCCGTAGTTCCGACGCAGCAGCGCGAGGTCCTTGGAGTTGACGAGCAGTCGGATTTCCTGCAGCGTCCCGACATCGAACAGATCCGCAGCGGTCTGCGCGGAGGCGGTGCGGACCGCCCCAGCCAGCAGCATGGCCATCCCCGCGACGACAATGACAGAGTGTAGGCGTCGCATGATGATTCTCAGAACCCGAGTTGCAGGCGAATGACGCGGTTCCACAACGACGCCTGACCGGGCACAGGGCCTTGAGACGGATCGGCCAACTGCTCCCTGATCAGGTTGAACTGAAGCTTGACGTAGCGGTTCGCGTACCAGTTGACTCCGATCGTGAGCACGCGATCGCTGTTGCCGAGCACGACATCGGCGCGCGGGCTCGTCGAACCAGCCTCCGCCGGCGCGTCGAAGCCTGCGCGGCTGCCGAACGTCAGCTGTTCGAGGCGCACGGCTCCTTCGACCGCACCAATGCCGCCCTGCGCCAGCGGGCGGATCGGTTCGGTCAAGCCCTCGGATTTCGTCTCGCCGGTGAAGGCCCAGGTGCCGCTCACGTACCACCCCGTCGCCACGAGCGGCGACAGCGCCGTGTCCTCAACGCTCTCGCCAAGCCGCTCCTCGGTGAGGCGGATGTATTCCGACTTCAAGGAGAAGGGACCCGGCCGGAAACGCAGTTCGTACGAGGTGCGCCGGCGTGCCCCATTGACCAGGAAGCGCGAGGTGTAGAAATCTGCGCCGAGCGTCGTCTGTCCCTTGATGCTAGAAAACCCCTCGGCCAAATCGCTCGTCGTCGACGCATAGCCCACTTCCAGATCGGTCCACTTGGACTTGATGTGCCTGAGCGGCTGGGAAGTCAGGCGCCACGCAATCGTTGAGGCGCCCGTGACGCGGTCAGGATTGTTCGTGTGTGCGTTGTGGCCGTCGTCGTCGAACATGCCGTACTCGTAGCCGAGAGCGTGATTGAGGACCTGACCATGAAACATCCATCCGCGGGCCCGGCCGGGCGCAAGAATGTTGGCGGCGAGCGATCGGGACGCAAAGTCCTGGTTGGTCCAGCCGGTGTTTTCATCGACGCTGAGCGGCAGCTTGAAAAGGCCCGCCTGGGCTCGCGCGAAGGTGAACTGCTGGTAGTCCACCCAGGCTTCGCGCCAGGGATCAATCCCGGTCATTTCCCGGCTGACCTGGAAGACCACTACCTTCAGGAGTTCCCCTTCAATCCCAACCCGCCGGCGTTCCTTGTCAAACTGCAAATCAGTGGGGGACAGGGCATCTGACTGATCGACTTCCTCGACCACCCGCGCGCGGAAATCCACCTGCACCTGTTTGCCGATCCGCACTGACGGGTGCGGCACCAACTCGAACCGGACCGGTCCGTCCTTGTCCTTGTCCTTGTCTTTCGGCGGCTTGTCCACCTTTGGCTTCTCTTCCTTCGGGGCCTTTTCGTCCTTGGCTTGCGGTTCCGCCGTCGCGCTCCCGCTCGACGCCGAGTCCTGCGTGGCGAATCGAAGTGCTGCGATTCCGGCCCACGGGCCTTCCACGGCGGCCGCAAACACGACCGGCGAACAGAGTGTCATGCCAGCGGCGAGACCCAGGCGACGCGCGGCACAAAACGGCCGACTGAGACGGGACGCCTTCAGTCGAGACCCGCCGCTAGTCGTCATCGAAATCCTCATGCTTGAGGTGCACTTTCTGAATGCCCTCCACGTGATTGAGCGTCTTCAGAAGGCCTTCAGCGGATCCGCTTCCTCGAAACACGACGGCGTAGGACGCATCGATGGCCGTATCGTGCCGCGTGGTCTCCATCGATGCGAGGTGATACGAGCTGAGATGGATGGCAAACGGCGCCTTCACCAGCGTGTCCACGTCGAAGCCCAGGCCCACCCGCACGGTGAGCAGATAGTCGACCGGCGCCGCCGCAATCGGCGCTCCCCGCATGCGCGGTCGCATCACGAACGCTGCGGCGGTCACCACGCCGAGGCCGATGACGGCCATCCACGGGGCATTCGCGCCGGCCGCCATGCCCATCACGACCGCGAAAATCACGAACGCCGTGTCTTCGGTGTCCTGGACGACCGTCCGAAACCGGATGATCGATAGCGCGCCCACGAGGCTGAACGCGCGCGCGGGACTTTCGCCGACCACCTGCGTCACCGTCGCGATCAAGATCGACAGCAGCACCAGCGTTGACTGGAGCGATGAACTGACTCTCGACTCGTGACGAGTGCGGCGATAGACCCACGCGACGATCCAGCCGAGCACGAACGCGCTCACCAGGCGCAACAGCACCGCGCCAGCCGGGACCGGCGGTGTCGGAATCGTTCTCAGGAAGTCAAACACTCGTCATGCCCTCTGAGCTGCATCAGTCCCGCGCGGTACTTGGACACCGGCTGCATCTCGAGTTGGAAGTCCGCAATGAGCTGCTTGAACACCACCGGCAGCGCCACGCGGTACTTCAACTCGACCACGTTCCGACCTTCGAGGAGCGGCAACCCGACGCCGGGGATGAACGCGCGATCCGGGAGGGGCAGGATTCGTAGATCGAAGTCGATGGTCATCCTGACGGGGCCGGTGCTCGACATGCCCAATCGCGCCGTCCGGTTGTAGGAAAGCTTCACGAGCGGCTGAAGACGCCGCACGAGCAGCCGCCGATGGAACCAGTACCCTGCCCACTCCGGGTCGGCCGTGTCGCCTTCCAGGTAATCGAATTCGTTGATCGGGACGATGGTGCGCCGCTTGGCGAGGAGCTTGTCGGTCCTGAACTTTCGCTCGAGAAACATGACCGGAGTCAGACCGTAGCGGCGAATTCGGTACTTGCTGCGGCCGTACGACCCGCGGCGATTGAAAACATCCCGCGCGGCGGTGTCGAAATACAGGCTGGAGGTCGCGTACTGGTCGCGGAACGGCCCGTCGCCGTTGGCATCAGGATCGAGGTTGGCGCGCATCCATTCCTGAATCCGCGGCGCAAGGCTCGAATCGATCAGAAACTTGATTTCCCGGGCGTTCAGCCGCGTCTCCCGAGAATGCACGCTTCCCAGTTCGGCCACTGTGTTGCCCCCTGTCGCTGAGCGAGCATTGTGTATCACAGAACTCCCCCCCGCCGAGAAGTGAATCGACCCGGGCCAGCGCCACCGGCGCCCCCCAGCACCGCGCAGACGAGGAATCCGTCGGCCACTGTGGCACTAACGGCATCCGCACCATGCGCAGTCAGTCGCTCTCATGTATAACGAAGGACACGCAGGATCTAAACAGGGGACCGATTACCGGTTAGTCCAGTCGGGGTGTTCTAGGGGCCCCCGGGTGGCCCCCTGGGTCCAGAATCGAAGCATTCTGCCCAGCGAACGGTCTCCGGAAACGCGGGGGCTGCGGGTCAAGCCGGTGGAACGGGGGATCCGGCATCAGCGCCTCACGCGCCCTGCCGGCTGCCGACGAACTGACCTCGCAGTGTCTGTGTCAAGGGAAGTGTAACGGTGAGGGCAGAACGGGACGAACCGGACGGCACGGGACGTACTGCGGCGATCGTGGGCTATCTGGCGTGACGTGCGGACTTTACAGGGAAAATCGCGAATTCGCAGAAACGCCCGATCATTTTAGCTCGGGGTTAGTCGTCATCCACCCGCAGGGCCTGGCCGACGGCCTCAATGCTGACAGATTAGCGCCTACGGTCCCCCGAAATCGATGAATGCCGGCTCCCAGGCCTAGCTTGACGATTTCATGCGGAGCGAGAAGGCCGCTAACGGATCATGTTCAGACAGGCGCGAACGTAGAGCGCGTAACACACGAACGCGGCACCGGCACATGCGAGCCCGATTCTCGTCGCCCACAGATGCCGAGCGGACGCGCCGAAAACAAACGCAGCAAGACACAAAATAGGAATGCCGAACTGGAAGGCGGTGCCGGCCGCGAAGTACGCGAGCATCGGTCCGGGGCCGTCGAGAGCGATGTCGGGCCAATCGAGAAGGACCGTCCTGTGAAGGTAGCTGAACGAGACGGCGATGAACGCCGCACCGAGGCCGGCAAGAAGCGCCATACGGCCCGAAGGTTCGGCGCGCGACATCAGACGCGCTCCGATCTCACTGAAGCTGGATCGCCACGCGACGCGGCTGATCGCCTTCAGGGGCCGGATTGTCGATGACTAGTTTGAAATCGCTTGCGGTTTTGCCGATCCGGGCGCCGTCGCGGACGCCCTCGAGGGAGTGGCTGAGTTTGACTTTGGCGAGGTACCGATCGGACCGCTGTCGTCCCGCTCTGTAGACGGGCGACTGAGGGTGGGGATCCACCGTGAAGGCATTGCCAGCCGCATCAACGATTTCCATCTTGTACACGAACGACTGCCAGAAATCGGTCGTGAAGGGAGCCGTGTCGTCGCGATGGAGCCGAAAGAGGATGGAGATCGTTCGCTCAGAGGCCCATGTGCCCTCATCGGCGCTGGCGACCTCGAATGTATACGGTCCCATGTCGATGCGCTGACCGAGCTGATACTTCTCGGTTCTCGCACAACCGACAACCACCGCGCCGGCGCACAGCAGCCCGGTGACCACCGCCACGGGTCTACCGCAAGTATCGATACGCACGGCGTGCCTCTTCATACGAGCGTCGATATGCGCTGCACTCTGACTTTGCGGCATCGCGGTTCTTCTCGTCCCCGAGAGGCGCGCGGCCGAAAAGCTGGCCTGCGACCATCATGCAGGCCTGATGGTGCCCGTAGGCATTCGAGATGTCGAGGTTCAGGCTCGTCAAGGCGCGATCGTTCCACTGCTCCAGCAAGTTGCGGCCTCCCGCCTTCTTCATCAGGCTGCCGAGCTTCCGCACGCTGGTCCGCGCTTCGGAGCGCGCATTCTCGTCGCCGGCGATCATGTGCTCGATCTGCGTGTCAAGCTGGTCGAGCGTCGCCATCATTTCCCCTGCGCAGGGAAGGTAATCTTTGCGCGCGAGGCCGGAGTCTGTGTACACCAGCCCATCGCACGCCGTCTTCTCGCCGGCCAACGCTCCGCATGCGGCCACCATCGGCAGGCCACTGAAAACCGCGCAGATGACGAGCGAGCGGCGGATTGAACGTGATCTGAGCGGAATGGTGGTAATGGTAAGTGCCATGTCCAGTTCCATGCGGCTGCAGGCCACCGGGTGCACGTTCGTTGTTTTTCGCGACGCCGGAGCGTCTCCTGCGCAGCGCAAAGGATGTGCCGGCGCGAACGCACTCACTCGGCGCGTTGTGAGGCTGGAATCGTCAATCTTGCAGAAAGACCATTACGCTTTTGTCGGCAGAATTACAGCTCCGGCCTGCCCACTGGTCGTGTGCGCGGTCCGGCTGCTGTGGATCGTGCTCTCGATCCTCGGCGGCGCCTGCATCGGCGGCGTGATCGCTTACCTCGCCGCCTGGATCGTCATCCCGCGCCGGCTCGAGACCCTGCCCGGCGCTGCTCCGCTGCAGACCGCTTGAACGCGTCACCAATCTAGCGCTCTATACGCCTGGCACGGACTCGAATGGCCGAGTTCACGGAAGGCCAGTGATAACATCCCGCAGATTCCTGTGGGTCCCCTTAACGAATCTGTTCGGCTCCGGACCATCCTCGGGCTGGTCGGCGTGATGCTGCTACCGTTCATGAACCGGGCGTTCCACATCGACGATCCGTTGTTCATCTGGATCGCCAAGCAGATTCAGGCGCACCCGACCGATCCATTTGGTTTCGACGTGAATTGGTACGGCAGCGCGATGGCGGTGTCTGACGTCACCAAGAACCCGCCGCTCGCGTCGTTTTATCTCGCCTTGATCGGTTCGCTCTTCGGATGGAGTGAGCTCACACTGCACTTGGCGCTGCTGCCCCTGGCGCTCGTGGCGGCCGCCGGAACCTATGCGCTCGCGAAGCTCCTGTGCGGCCAGCCGGCCCTCGCGACACTGGCCGCGAGCGTCACACCAGTCTTCGTCGTCTCGAGCGTGACGGTCATGTGCGACGTGATGATGCTCGCGTGCTGGGTATGGGCCGTGCGTGCGTGGATGGCCGGACTCGAGCGGCGGAATCACGTCGCCCTCGGATCCGCCGCGGTGCTGATGGCCGGCGCCGCCCTCAGCAAGTACTTCGGAGCCATGTTGATCCCGCTGCTGCTCACCTATGCGATCTACCGCGAGCGTCGAGTCGGTTGGTGGATGCTGTACTTCGCCGTGCCCGTGGCCGCGCTGGTGTGGTACGAGCATGCCACGGCCGCGCGGTACGGCCGCGGCATGTTGGTCGAGGCTGCGGCGTACCCGGCGCTGTACACGCAGGCGCAAACCGGATCGATGCTCGGCGCGCTGTCGGTGGCGAAGGCGTGGGTGACCCTCACGTTCACGGGCGGCTGCGTCGCGACGCTGGCGTGCTTCGCGTCCCGGCTCTGGTCTCGCCGGGTGATACTGGCCGGAGTGGCCGTCGTGCTGGTGTCGGCGACGGTGATCGCCCGGATGCATGCCCTGGGTGCCTACCCCCTGCCGGAGGCCGATCCCGCCCGTTGGCGAGTCGCGTTCCAACTCGGGCTCTGGGGAGTGGCCGGCTTCAGCCTCCTCGCGCTGGCGTCGCTCGACCTCTTCCGCCGGCGGGACGCCGCCTCGCTATTGCTCCTGCTCTGGGTCGTTGGCACCTTTCTCTTCGCCGGCTTCGTCAATTGGGTCACCAACGCGCGATCGCTGCTGCCGCTGGCGGTTCCGGCCGGCATCCTCATGGCGAGACGCATGGAATCGAGAGGACGAACAATCGGTGTGAACGGACTCAGAAGCGCCATCGTCCCGCTCACGGCCGCCGCGCTTCTCGCCGTCGCTGTCGCCTGGTCCGATTCAGCGTTTGCGAGAAGCGAGCAACGCGGGGCCGAACTTGTCATGCAGAAGTATGGGCGAGCCGGCCGGACGGTCTGGTTCGAGGGACATTGGGGATTTCAGTACTACATGCAGGAACTGGGCGCTCGTGCGCTCGATCAGCACCGATCGACGGTCGCGAACAAGGATCTGCTGGTGATGCCCGACCCCAACACCAATCTGTTCGGCGTTCCGAACTGGGCGCGGCTGATCGATGCCATCAGGGTGCCCTCATCGCGGTGGCTCGTGACGATGAATCAGGATGTCGGCGCCGGGTTCTACGCCGACTCGTGGGGCCCTCTGCCGTTCATGCTCGGCTCGGCCCTGCCCTCCCGCTTTACCGTGTACCAAGCGTCGGAGGACGCGGTGATGAAATGAGGCGCCGGAATGCCGGTGCGATCAGGATCGCGACGAAGGCCAGGCTGGCAACGCTCTGCTCGGTGAACACGAGTTCCGCGAGCCGATCGCGATACGCGAACACCACGCGAGTCTTGCCCGGCGGGACGACCACGGCCTTGTAGGCGAGATCGGATCGAAGGACTTCCGCACGCTTCCCGTCGACCGTGGCCTCCCAGTGTCCGCTCCAGGAATCGCTGTAGGCCATGACGAGGGGCGAGGCGGTCTGATTCTCGACGTCGAACTCCGCCCGATTCGAGGTGAAGCCCGCGACGTGGACCGATCCGGCAGGACCCGACGGATTCTCGGCGGGAGTCAGCGTGCTCGCGTCGCAGGGACTCGTGGCCACGCTCGACAGCGCGCTCGATGCCATCCCGGGCCGGGCCCGATTCTCGGTCAGAAGGGCCACCTGGCCCCGGTACGCCGGAGCGGTGAGGACACGTGCGGTCGATGCGACGTCCGGACAGATGATGCCGCGGGACCGCAACCGCACTTTCGCGTTGCGATCGGCGGAGATGATCGGAAGCGACGTCTGTTCACGCGGCTGGAAGGTGTCCTCGGGCGACGGATTCTTGTCCATCGACACGGCCTTGATTAGCGAGTCAACCGCCATGGACCAGTACGCGCTGCGAGTTCCCCGGTAACTGTCGACGAACCAGAGCAGGTTCTCGGTCCAGTACCGGACGCCAATCAGCTGGGACGTGACTCGACGGAAGATTGCGCTGCGCGCGTTGCCCGCGGCCTCGGACGTTTCGAGCCGGTGGTCGACGTACGGCAGCGGCGCGAAGCGAAAGAGCGCGGCTTCCTGCGGAAGAAGGGTGATGGTCCGAGAGCGCATTTCACGGGCGCCATACGTGGACACGTCCAGCAGGAGGATGGCGGCGGCGATCCAGCCGAGGCGCGCGGTCGATCCCCCATGCCGCACACGACTGACGAGCGCGACGAGCACGCCCAGGCTGAGACCCAGGAACCCGATGGCTCGCCACAATCTCTGGCTCAGTTTTGCCAGGCCGTAGAAGCCCAGGGTCGGCAGGGCGTCGGTCGTCATCGCGTCGAGGTACGACCGGTATCTCGGATGGTCGAATGCGAAGCCAATCAGCAGCACGAGCCAGGGGCCGAGCGCCACGAACGGCACCAAGATCGTGCGACCTGAAAACCGCGCTCGATTGGTATCGTCGAGGAGCCGTTCGAACGTAGCGCCCGCGAGAAAAATTAAGAAGAACTTCGCCGCCGGCGCGAGGAGCGCCAGGTGCCGGAAGATCCCGGCGAGCGGCCAGTAGTAATAGATGATCGTCGCGAACGGGCTGGCCGTGCCGACCAACACCACGAGTCCCGCCAACCACGCGAACACGCGCTGAGGCCGGTTGAGCGGGCCCGAACAGAACGTCAGGACCGTCAAGCCGGCGATCAGGAATCCGGCAAACACCGTGAAATCGAGATGCGGCGTGAGGGACGAGAAGAACTGATTCCACGTCCTGAGGTCCGTATAGCCCGCATAGTTCAGGAACGTGCTGAGCTGCACGACGCCATCAGCGGCCCGCTCGTTACCCCCAAAGGCCATCTCGCCCCTCGCTCCCCGGAGCCAGACGAGTTCCGTGACGAAGGCGGCGTTCACGAGCACGAAGATGAAGGCGCCCACCGCGCTGAAATGGAACGGGTGCGGCCCGTCGTCCGCGGGCTCGCGATGCGCGATGACGACCACGCCATAGAGCGCGAGGAACAGCAGCGTCATCGGAAGGTGGTAGGACGGTTGGCCGAAGGTCTGCAGATAGAGGAGCAGGCTCAACGCAATCGGCCACTTCCACCGAAAGGCGAACCGCGTTCGATGCAGGAAGAACAGCATCATCGGCAGGCCGACGATCGCGTGAAAGTTCCACCACGGCTGCGTGTACCAGATGGTGGTTCCGGCGACGGCCGCGGTGACGGCAAAGATCGCCGGACGCGAACGCAGGTGTGCTGAGGCGAGGAGCCACGTGCCGCCGACGAGCAACATCTTCTCAGCGAAGAGCAGCGTGTAGAAGATCGGGAAGAAGTCGCGGAGCCGCAGCAGCCGGGCTGCGCCGAGCATCACCGGATCGAAGATGCCACTCTGCAGGACGGACCACCACGTGGCCGGCGCGCCATGCGTGACGTACGGGAGCCAGTGGGGCAGCTCGCCGTGCTCGACGAAGTCGTTGAAGACGTAGTACTTAAGGTAGAAGTACTGCCATCCGTCGTGGCCGGAAGGAATCGAACGCGTCAGGGTCAGATACAGGCACGACGCGAATTCCACAGCGATGAGCAGGAGGATCGGTCCGAATCGCTGTAATGGGCGTGGCACGCGAAAATCTGAGCGGATGTTATCACTGAAGGAGACACAGTTTTATTGCCGTTGCAGCAGTCGCGCGATCCGGGGGGATTCGTGCTATCAAGACACCGGCGGTCCTGACCCTGGCACTGCGGGTGGGATCCTTTCTCGGGCCGTTCTCGTCATCATCGCTTTCTATGAGCGCTACCGCCCACCGACCGAGCCGATTCTCGTCGCACCGTCGGCATTCGCCGTCTGTAGACCCATGCTGATGGCGTCCCGTAGAATTGGGCTCGCGCGATGATGTCCGGAAAGCGCGTCTGCGTGGTGATGCCCGCCTATAACGCGGAGAAGACGCTGCGGCAAACCTACGCCGAGATCGACCGCACCATCGCCGACGACGTGATACTGGTCGACGACGCGTCTCGGGACCATACGGCCGCCGTGGCCCGCGAGCTCAGCTTGCACCTGGTGGTTCACCCGAAGAACCGCGGCTACGGCGGCAACCAGAAGACCTGCTACACCGAGGCGCTCTCTCGCGGCGCAGAAATCGTCGTCATGCTGCACCCCGACTATCAGTACTCGCCGCGACTGTTGCCGGCGATAGTCGGGATGGTGGCAAGCGGGCACTTCGACGTAGCACTCGGCTCGCGCATCCTTGGCGTGGGCGCCCTGCAGGGAGGCATGCCGCTGTGGAAGTACGTCGCCAACCGCTTCCTGACCGCCATCGAGAATCTTCTTTTGGGCTACAAGCTGGCCGAGTATCACACCGGGTACCGGGCCTTCTCGCGGCGCTTGTTGGAGACCCTGCCCCTGGAGAGGAACTCCGACGACTTCGTCTTTGACAACCAGATGCTGGCGCAATCGCTCTGGTTCGGGTTTCAGATCGGGGAGATCAGTTGCCCCACGCGGTACTTTGCTGAAGCGTCGTCGATCAACTTTCGGCGGAGCGTGAAGTACGGCTTCGGCGTGCTCGGGACCGCGGTCGAGTACCGGCTCGCGCGTTGGGGACTGATCCGGCCTCCACGCTTCGACGCGCACGGAAGAGGGGAGTCCATCGCAGCGTCTTCCTCCGCCAGTGAGGCTGTGCAAACGGACCAACCGTCTGCGGGCCGTGACGGTCGAGGCAGTAGTTAATCCCCGTTTCCCGCTCGTTATGGGCCGCCCCACGGCCCCTCAAGACACAGCCTCAAGACACAGGAGGAACGGGCCGTCAGCTAGTCCACTGGCCGCAGCACCAGTAACCGCGGCCAATCGACGACGACACGAATTGACTCCTCGTTAGATCCGAAGTGGTGCTAACGAGCCGACGGCAGCCCTCGCTCCAGTTGGTCCAGCCGCGAATTGAAATCGATCCAGCGATTCTGTTCAGCGTTTAGCGTTCTGCCTTCGGGAGAGGTCCGACCTTTCCGATAGCGGGCTGTCTGCGGATTGTGAAAGCTATGAACGCCGCATCGTGCGACCAGCCGGCTCTAGTCAATGCGGACGACGTCTTTCTGGACTGCGGGAAAGCGCGTGAACACGGCCGGATCATGGCCAGGAACGATGAGGCGCGTCGCTGCGGCCAGACGCCCCATGCGATCCTGGGCGCCGAGGTTGGCCTTCGCATCGAAGGTCGTGCCGATCGGCACGTGGCGGTCGAGGTTCTCGTACAGGTAAGCGTTGTCCGAGGCGATCACGACCGTCCCGGCGCGTGTATTGACGGCTGCATACTGCGACGCATACGTGTGGCGACCGCCCGTAAAAACCCGGATGCCCGGAATGATCTCTTGGTCATCACCGTCCACTAGCTGCACCCGTCCAGCCCTTCGCATCGTCCCGAGCATCGCCGCGTCTACAGGCGATATGTCGTCGTGCAGTGCCTCCCCTTTGGGACCAACGTAGTAATCGTACTCGGCGCGCTGGATCCAGACGCGTGCATTGAGAAACAGGTCGGCGCCATCGAGATGATCCCAGTGGACGTGCGAAATGATGATGTCTGTCACACTTGCCGGTGACACCCGCAGGGAGTCGAGTACCTCCGAGGGTCGATGGAAATCCGTCGGTTTGTTGTCCCGGATGAATTCTTCGCGATAGAAGCCCGCGTCCACCAGCACTGTGCGCTGGCTCGGTCCCCTCAGCAGCCAGACGGTCATCGCCAAGTCCGTTCGACGGCTTGAGTCAACGTCAGCGATCAGCTCCCGTGTTGGGTAGTTGAGAAGCATCGCGTAGCGAACGGCGTAGACTTCGTAGGCTGGCGGTTGCGACGAGGAGACGGCAGGTTTTGCGAAGCAGCCTGCCATCAGAACGATCCCGAGCCAACGGTATATGGCGGCCTGGTTGCCCATCATCCCTGGTCTCATCTCGCGTTTGATGACGATAGCATTAGGGTGCCTGGTTCACGGAAGACCCGTTATGGGCCGCCCCACGGCCTCAAGACACAGCCTCCAAGACACAGCGCGGATGAGCCAAGCACCGGGCGAAGCTCGATCCGCTACCGGCCAGTAACCGCTCATCCTTCCTATCGTCTTCGGGCGCGCCCTGTACGTCCGTGCTTTGTCAGCCTCTGGGAAGACTATGGGTGGGTCGTGACTTCTCCCTTGCGTACTGCTGAGTTGAGGTATATAGAGATCCTTCATTTTCCCTAAGCTGCACTGGGTCACCGCGGTCTGATTTGACCGGCTGAATGTATGCCGTGTACGCGCCCCATTCGTTGCACGCAGCTCAACCACAACAACTGTCGGTCTGTTTTCGCGACGGCTGGACGTGCAAATGATTCAACCAGCCCGACTCCAGTCGCCTGGCCACTCGTTTTCACGATCTCGCCCAATCCCATTTCGTCGATCGGACTGAGTCGAACCTGTGAGAACCCTTCAACAACGTTGAAGACCTGGGAATACACGCTAGCGACGAGAACCGCCGCGAAGCACCTTCGTGGCTCGCTCGGTATCGAACAAGTCGATCGTTATTCGAGTGGACATTACTGCCTTCGTTTTCCGCTATTGGAAGTATCACGATCGCTTCACGCGGAAGAGTCCAGACGCGTCTCTCTGCCGGTGATTTCGATTCGTGGTCAGTTGTCTGGTCGTTTAGCGACGCCGTAGGGAACGGTCCCTTCGAAACCGTACCGAGTAGTTTCTGCCTTGAGTGGGTGATGTTGCCGAGAGAGAGGTTAGCCATGCGTTTGACGACACTGGATTCCCAACTATTGTTGCCGATGGTTCGAATTGCGGTGGTCGGCGCTGTCCTCAGCGCGGGAGCGGGTTCTGCGTTTGCCCAGGGAGCGCTGACGAATGGGGCTGACGCAGTGGGCGCGATAGCCTCTCCCGGGCAGACGCAGACCTGGACGTTCACCGCGTCTCAGGGCGATGGGCTCGTGTTGACGGTGATCGATAGCGCCGCGGATCCCGTGTGGGCACCGTTCGTGGTGGTGCGCGCTCCCGACGGCTCAAGCCTTGGGAGCTTCGGTGGGCCCGACGTCGGACAGGCGCGCCTGACGGCATCGCAGACCGGCACTTACAGCGTCGCGGTCGGCGCGAATCCAAACGTCCCGAACGGAATAGGTCCCTACATCCTGAGACTTGCGAAGGCACCTGGGAGCTACACGGTGCCTGGGGGCGACCAGGGGGGCGACCTGACGAACGGCGAAGATCATCCGGGCACGATCACGCTGGGCGATCTCGATCTCTGGAGCTTCCATGCACAAGCAGGTGACGCACTGGTATTGACCGTGGCTGATCAGGGGAGCAGCCTCGGACCATATATCCAGATTTGGGGACCAAACGGCGCCAGCATGGCCAGTGGTGATAGCGGCCCTGCCACCCAGCTCGCCTTCAATGCGCCACTTAATCAGAACGGCACCGGGACCTACACCGTCCTGATCAGCGCGAATGTAAATGCTCCCGGCAGCACGGGGAACTACATCTTGCGACTGGCGAGAGCACCGGCGTCGTTCGTGGTTCCGAGCGGCGACCAAGGTGGTGACCTGACGAACGGGCAGACGTCTCAGGGCACGATTACGCGCGGAGATCTCGATCTCTGGAGGTTCGCGGCGGGCGCGGGCGCTGCGGTGTCACTGACGCTCACGGCACAAACCACGGGGCTCCAGATCCGTGTCGTGGGGACGAACGGTGCCGTCCTGGCCGCCGCTGCAAGCGGCCT
>Ga0111539_10002726_pt1 | contig 23440 bp, 18 predicted proteins | sample RhiMethybrSRZTD1_FD_79667 | JGI IMG/M metagenome (GOLD analysis project Ga0111539, IMG submission 79667) | Populus rhizosphere microbial communities from Tennessee, USA - Rhizosphere MetaG P. TD hybrid SRZTD1 (version 2) (version 2) | ecosystem: Host-associated > Plants > Roots > Rhizosphere >...
CCGCGCGAATCGCACACCGCGCCTGCGGCGCGGAGCGATTAGCCACTCCCGCGCGCAGCGCGGGTGTGTGGCTACCTGAAAAGACAGTAATCGCACACCGCGCCTGCGGCGCGGAGCGATTAGCCACTCCCGCTTGCCCCGGCCACGGTCGAGCGCTACCTTGTTTCCACCGGTGAGCTTCTCCGAGCTTTCGTGCCGATCCATCCTTGTCGTCGACGACGATCCGGATGTGCGTGACGCCGTCGCCAGCGTGCTGGTCGACGAGGGGTACGGCGTCACCGGCGTCGGCAGCGGGCGCGAGGCGCTGCAGCACCTGCAGGACCACATGCGCCCCAGCCTGATCCTGCTGGATATGATGATGCCCGAGATGGACGGCTGGCTGCTGCGCCAGGAGCTGAAGAAGTCGCCCGAGCTCGCCTCCATCCCGATCGTGATCCTCTCCGGCCACGGCGACGTCCGCGATGCCGCGCTGGCGCTTGGCGCGGTCGACTATCTGCGCAAGCCGCTCCACATCGAGAGTCTGCTCGAAATCGCAGAGCGCTACTGCCGTCCGGTCTTCCTGAACTAGACTCCCGCTGGATGGGCAACCGTCGCCGGGCCGTCATCGTCCTCGCGGGGGCGCTGGCGCTCGCGGGAGTGCTGGCGTCCGCGCGGGCCGCGCGCGCCGCGACCGACGACATCCCTGACGACGAGGACGTGCGCGCGCTTCCGCAGGGGCCGCTGCCGACGGCGCACTGGCTGACCCTCGAGACGCCGCATTTCGAGCTGCACTTCTATCCGGAGGAGCGCGAGTTCGCGGAGAGAGCGGCGCGCGTCGCCGAACGCGCCTATCGCCTGATCACGCACTACCTCAACTGGCAGCCGAAGGGACGCATCAGCGTGCTGCTCGTCGATCAGACCGACCAGGCGAACGGCTCCGCCAGCTCCGTGCCCTACAACTTCATCTCCGCGTTCGGCGCGCCGCCCGACGGGATGGACGAACTGTCGGACTTCGACGACTTCGTGAAGCTGCTGATCACCCACGAGTTCACCCACGTGGCTCACCTGGACACAATCCTGAGCTGGTGTCCGCGGCTGGTCGATTCGCTGCTGGGCAAGATCTACGCGCCCAATCTGTCGCAGCCGACCTTCTTCATCGAAGGCATCGCCGTGCTGATGGAGTCGCGACACACGACCGCGGGCCGCCTGCGCAGCAGCTTCTACGACATGCACCTGCGCGTTCCGTTTCTCGAACAGCGGGTGCTGGGCCTCGACGCGGTGTCGGTCGCGTACGGCCCCCTCGTGTATCCGGGCGGCAGCGTCCCGTACCTGTACGGCTCCAGCATCCTCCGTTACATCGAGGATCGTTACGGGCCGGAGAAGGTCCGCGAGATCTCGCATCGCTACGCCAACGAGTGCGTCGCGGGCGGCATCAACCGCATCGCGTTGCAGGCGGTCGGCCGTCCCTACACGAACGCGTCCGGCGAGGACATCTGGAATGACTGGGGCCGCTCGGCGGCCCACCGCTACGCGTTGCAGAAGGAGGAGGTGGAGCGGCACGGCCTGACGACGGCGCGACGCGTGACCTACGACGCGCCGGCGCCGCGCGGAACCGGGCCGCGCCCCGTGTTCTTCCGCGACGGAACACTGGTGTACCAGCGCGACAACAATGACCAGCGCCCCGCCTACGTCCGGCTGAACCTCGCCACCGGATCGCGCGAGCCGCTGGCGCCCGCGTTCGGCGGCGGCCCCGCGTCGCCGACGCCCGACGGGCGCGGACTGGTCTTCCAGCGCCTCAACTTCATTCCGCTCGGCTGGCGCATCTCCGGCAGCGGGCACACGAGCTGGAACGACCTTTACCACCTCGACATCGACAGCGGTTCGGTCCGGCCGCTGACGCGCGGCTACCGCGCGCACGAACCCGACGTCTCGACGGACGGCACGCAGATCGCGTGCGTCGTGGGCGGCGAGCGCGCGCGCCAGCTCGCCCTGGTCCCGATCGACGGCGGCAAGCCACGCGTGCTCGCCCCGGAGGCGCCCGGCTTCGCCTACACGCCGGCGTTTTCGCCAGACGGGCGCGTCATCGCCTACTCGCGCTGGAAGCCGGGCGGGTTTCGCGACATCCACCTCTACGACATCGGCGCCGGAACCGATCGCGCGCTCACCGTCGATCGCGCCATGGACGTGGATCCGCGCTTCACGCCCGATGGGCGCTACCTGCTCTGGGCGTCGGACCGGACCGGCATCTACGACGTCTATGCCTACGAGCTCGCGACCGCGCAGCTCTATCAGGTGACCAACGTGCTCTCCGGGGCGTTCCAGCCGGTCGTCTCGACGGACGGCAGCCAGCTGGTGTACAGCGGCTTCACGATCGACGGCATGGATCTGTACGCGATGCCGTTCGATCCCAAGTCCTTCCGGCTCGCGGCACCGTTCGCGAACGCGCGCGCCGACAGTCCCGCCAGTCCTGACGGCGACAGCGATTCACCCGATTCGGTGGTGGGCCCGGTCGGTCCGCCGACGATCATGCGGACGACCAGCTACAAGCCCTGGAAATACATGTACCCGCGAAGCTGGGAGCTCAGCTTCTACTCCGAGGCGCTGGGGCTGGGTCCCGCCGGGTTCGTCAGCACGACGCTCGCCGATCCGGTCGGCAATCACCTCGTCGCCGCGAACCTGCTGCTCCCGGGGGACGGGGACGCGTCGGTCGCGGTCGGCTACTCCTACACGCGCCTGTTCCCGTCGTTCGACGTCGCCTTTCGGCGCACGGCCCAGCGCGTGCCGGGCTTGATCGTCGACGGGGTCGACACGCTGTACCGTCAGCACGTTCTGAACGCCAGCGCGTCGACGCGCATCACCTATCTGCTGACGCCATCGTCGTCGGGCGATCTCGCGTTCGGCTACAACTACACCGCGTACGCGCCCGCTGATCCGCTTCCCATCGCGGATCCGACGGGCGGCATCGTGATCCGGCCGGAGGTCGGGCCGGACGCCGGCCTGTTCCTGTGGTGGTACTTCTACAACGTCCACAGGTGGCGCTACTCGATCAGCGGCCAGGAGGGGCGGTTCGTCAGACTCGATCTCCGCTATTCGGACCCGGCCCTCGGGGGACGCTTCCGGACGACCCAGCTCGTGGCGTCCTGGCAGGAGTACCTGACGCCGCCGTGGGCGCGCCTGCACGCGCTGGCGCTGCTGTGGGCCGGTGGGATCGGCATCGGCGACAAGCGCCAGTTCTTCGGCCTCGGCGGCTTCTTCGAGCAGGACCTCCTGCGCGCGATCTTTCTCAACCAACCGCAGTGCTGCACGTTCCTGCGCGGCTATCCCGCCAACAGTTTCATCGGCGACAGCTACCAGATCGTCTCCGCCGAATACCGGGCGCCGCTGCTGCGGATCGAGCGCGGTTACCAGACCTTCCCGGCCTACTTCCGCCAGCTATCGGGCGCGGCCTTCGTGGACGCGGGCAACGCGTACCAGGGCCGCTTTCAGTTCTCCGACATCAAGTACGACGTGGGCGCGGAGCTCAACCTCGGCGTCAACCTGGTCTATTACCTCGAAACCCAGATCAAGCTCGGCTACGCCCACGGTTTCTCCGCGCCGGGGGGCGACCAGTGGTACTTCCTCGCCGCCGCGTCCTTTTAGACAGGATCCGGTTCTGCTAGTGTGGCGACCGTGACCGGATCGTTGGTCGGACTGCTGGTGGGCGTGGCGATGGGCGCGCGCCACGCGCTCGATCCCGATCATCTCGCCGCCGTCTCCGTGCTGGCGGCGGATGCGCCGGGCGCCCGGCGCGGCGCGCTGCTGGGCGCGCTCTGGGGGATCGGGCACGCGGCGGCGCTGCTCGGGACCGGCCTGGTGCTGGCGGTGCTGGCCGCCGAGCTGCCGCCGGCGCTGTGCGACGCCTTCGAGCTCGCCGTCGCGGTGATGCTGATCGTGCTGGGCGCGCGCGCCATCCGCCGCGTCCTGCGGGGACCGGGCGACGGCCCGAACATCTTTCACGCGCACGCCCGCGTCTCGCATCGCCACGCGGGCCCGCCGGCGCACGTCCACGTCGCGCGGCGGACGCTCGCGCTGCGTCCGCTCGCCGTGGGCGTCGTCCATGGTCTCGCCGGCAGCGGTGCGCTGACCGCGCTCGTGCTGGCGCGGATGCCGTCGCCCCACCTTCGTTTCGCCTACATGGCGCTGTTCAGCGTCGGGTCGATCGTTGGGATGTGCGTGCTGTCGGGCCTGGCGGGCTGGCCGCTGGCACGCATCGCCCGCCACCCGCGCGCCGCGCGTCTGCTGCTCGGCACCGTCGGGGCGGCTTCGGCGGCGCTGGGCCTGATCTGGGGATGGCCCATCGCGGGCCGGCTCCTGTAACCGGCTAGCTGGCGGCCTCTCGCTCGGACTCGTCGCCGCCGGTCTTGCGGCGCAGGACAAACGCCAGCCCGCCCAGGGCGAGCGCCGCGACGGCGAGCAACACCGGCACAACGTCGGAGGTGGCCGCGGCCGCCGTCGGGTTCAGCACCCAAAGCCACACCTTGGGCGCCACCGCAGTCGCGAGCGCCAGCCAGGTCGACTCCGGATCGCGCGTGCTCCCCTCCCCCTCCCGGCCGACCAGGCGCGACAGCGCGGACTGCTGGCTGGCGCTGCCTGCCACCGAAATGGGGCGCGTGCCGTCGGACAGCATGACGGGCACACCCGTCGCCTTCTGGAGGTCCTGGGCGGCGAGCGGCATCGCCAGCACGAGGTAGGTCGAATCGTTCCGGCGCGCGGCGCCAACCGGCACCACCGCCACGATGAGGGCGCTGTCGCCGACCAAAACGCCCGACGCGATCCCCGCTGTCTGCGCCCGCTCCAGCATGGCGACCCCTGGAAGCGGCATCGGCTTGTCGCCCTTGCGCGCGGCCAGCGTGCGTCCCGCGGTGACCAGGGCGGCGCCGCGCGAACGGAACGGCGCCCACCAGTCTTCACTCTCGAACAGATCGAGGATCGTGACCGCGTCGACGCCGTCGCCCAGCGCCGTCTTCAGCTGCGGGAGCGACGCCGCCGCCCTGACCTCGATCTCGAGCCCTCGCTCCAGGCCCTCGAGCGCCTTCTGCGTCGTCTCGAGCATGCCCGCCGCTTCGTGCTGGCTTCGCAGCGCGGCCGCCGCCGCCGCGGCGCTCTGTCCGCGGCGGGCCACGACCGCGCCGACGGCGGCAGCGAGCGCAGCTGCCGCAAAGATCAGCGACGCCCTCTTGCGAGCGGACGTCATGACGGCTCGTGGCGCGCGGCCATGCGGTCGAGACTATGCCCTGTCGGCTGGTCTGTCGCTGCCGGGGCGAACGGGCGCAGGCCGGTTGCTGTAACAGCTACAGTGTTCGCCTGTAGCCGTGACACTGGCGGACGATCCAGCCCGGGTTGCCAGCCCGGGTTGCCAGTCCGGGTTGCCAGTCCGGGTTGCGCTTGCACCGCGCAGCGTTGATCGCATTTTCGGCTCAATGTTTCGCAGTCGTTTCCGCATTGCCAACGAGACGGCGCAGGCGACCGCCGCGCGGGAATCGCGTCCCTGATCCAGTGGTGTCCGCCACCACTTTTACGACCACGCGAATGCCGCGTCGTCGTCGAGATCAGAAAGCCTGCCGTCGGCAATTTTTTGCACGGACAGGACATGGAAAACCATTTGCGCGTGTGAAATCGTGTCGCATCATCCTGCGGGCATTGGCCCCTGAATTGAATAGGCAGCGCCAGGGAAAAACTAAGGAAGCCGGAGTCGGCACTTGTTTAGGGTCATTCACGACAATCGGATCATGGTTTGGGGGCTGTTGTTGGCAGCGACGGTCGGCTGCGACCGCTTCTTGCTCTCGAATCCGCCGCCGGCGCCGGCCCCGGACGGGCGCGTGGTCACACCAGTGACCCGGGAACGGCATATTCCGTATTTTCCGATCGACCAGGCGAGCAAGCACACCGGGGAAGCGTGCGAAAGCTGTCACCCGTCGTCAGAATCGTTCGCGGAGTTCACCTGCCTGTCCTGTCATGACCACTCGGCCGAAGTCGCGGCCGTGCGGCATGAGAATGTGACCGGGTTCAAGTACGACTCCGCCGCGTGCCTTTCGTGTCACCCGACGGGCGGCGAGGCGCCGATCTCGGTCCACGACCACAGCGCCAAGTTCTTCCCGATCGAGACCGGCAAACATGCCGCGCTCAACTGCGCGGACTGCCACCAGGACGCAGATACCCACGAGACGTTCACCTGCATCTCCTGTCATCCCCACGCGCCCGACGTGGCGGCGATGCGACACGCCTTCATCACCAATTTCGTCTACGAATCGAAGGCCTGTCTGAATTGCCATCCCACCGGCGGTGATGCCGCGATCTCCGTTCGCGATCACAGCAACAAGTTCTTTCCGATTGAAACCGGGAAACACGCCGACCTCACCTGCCAGAGCTGCCACGACAACCCGGCCGATTTCTCGTCGATCACCTGCCTGTCGTGCCATGCCCACTCGCCGGAAGTGGCGGCGACGCGGCACGAGAACATCACCGGCTTCGTGTACAGCACCGCCTCCTGCATGAAGTGCCATCCGAAGGGCGCGGAAGCCCCGATTTCGGTCAGCGATCACAGCGCCAAGTTCTTTCCGATCACGACCGGCGCTCACAACCGCCTGGCGTGCAAGGACTGCCACACCGACCCCGCCTCCTCGGACACCTTCGTTTGCACGACCTGCCACACCGAAGCGCTCTCCGCTCGCCAACACACCGGCACGGCCGATTACGCCTGGAGCGATCCGGGATGTTTCAGCTGCCACCCGCGAGGTTAGCCGCCGCGCACCGCGATGTCCGCAATATCGGATAGGGGGATCCACGAATCAGTTTCGGAATGGCTGCTCGCGCTCGAAGGGCCTCAGTGGCTCGCGATCGCCGTCGCAGCCGCCGCGCTGATCGTCGGCGTGCACAGCCTCCGGCGCTGGCTGGAGGGACGCCGCGCGCGGGCTGCGCTGGACGAGGCGATGCGCCTGGAGCTCACCGTCCCGGCCTCCCTGCATCCGGTGATCGATCCGGACATCTGCATCGGCAGCGGGTCGTGCCTGAGCGCCTGCCCGGAGGGGAAGATCCTGGGGCTGGTCGACGGTGTGGCGACGCTGGTCGGCGCCTCGCACTGCATCGGCCATGGCCGGTGCGCCGCCGAATGTCCGGTGAGCGCGATCCGGCTGGTGTTCGGATCGGCTGAACGCGGCGTGGAGCTGCCCGAGGTGGACTCTTTCTTCGAGACCAGCCGCCCCGGGGTCCACATCGTCGGGGAGCTCGGGGGGATGGGGCTGATCAAGAACGCGCTGACCCAGGGGATGCAGGTGGCGGCTCGACTGGGCCAGACACTCACCCGGCCGGCCGCCACCCGGATACCGGATCTGGTGATCGTCGGCGCCGGCCCGGCCGGGATCGCGACCGCGGCGGGCGCGCGCGCCGCCGGCCTGTCGTTCGAGCTCATCGACCAGGACTCGCTGGGCGGGACGGTCGCGCAGTACCCACGCCAGAAGCTGGTCATGAGCGAGACCGTGAACCTGCCGTTCTACGGACCGTTCGGCCGCCCCCGGATGTCGAAGGAGGATCTGGTCGCGGCGTTCAAAGACGTCGCGGCGGCGGCGCGTCTCGACGTTCGCGAGTACACGAAGGTCACGGGGATCGACGGAGGACCGGACGACTTCGTGGTCTCCACCACCCGCGGGGTCGTGCGCGCGCGCCGCGTGGTCCTCGCAACCGGCCTGCGTGGCAGCCCGCGGATGCTGGGCGTCCCCGGCCAGGAGCTGCCCAAGGTCGCCTACCGGCTGGTCGACCCGGAACAATACGCGGGGCAGCGTGTGCTGGTGGTGGGTGGCGGCGATTCGGCGCTGGAGGCGGCGATCCAGCTGGCGGAGAACGGGACGGGCGACGTGAGCATCGCCTACCGCCGTCCCGAGTTCGCGCGCTGCCGGCCGCAGAACAAGCGAAAGATCGAGGCGCTCTGCTCGTCGGGCCGCGTCCACGCACTGATGTCGACGGAGATCGTGGAGGTCCTGCCGCACGCGGTGGTGGTGGACGCCGGAACGTTCGGCCGCAAGGGCCGGCTCCCGAACGACTTCGTGATCGCCTGCCTGGGCGGGGAGCTGCCGACCGAGTTTCTCAAGTCGGTCGGCATCGGGATTCGCCGCCACCATGGCGATCGGGCGATGCCGAACCCGGCGCTCGGCGTGCACGTCGAGACGGCGCGCGAGCAACGAAGCTGGGCGATGACGCTCGCGATCGTGGGGGCCGGCGTCCTGTTCCTGCTGGCGGCGGTGGGAAAGGGCTACTACCTGCTGCCGCAGGCCAAGCGATATCTCGCGTCCGATCACGTCCTGCTGCGCCCGGCCGGCTTGTGGGGACACGGCGTCGGCATGCTCGCGACCGCGTTCATGTTCCTCAACTTCGTCTACTCCATGCGCAAGCGCGTGCGTCGCTTCAAGCGCCGGGGCCCGATCGGACCTTGGCTGCGATTTCATGTTTTCGTCGGGCTGATGAGCCCGGCCGTGATCCTGTTTCACTCCGCGTTTCAGTGGGGAAACCATCTCGCGACCGCCACCTACCTGTCGCTGGTGATCGTGGTGGTGGCGGGACTGTTCGGCCGATTCATCTACGGGTTTCACCGCATCGACGGCGGCGACGCCCGTCGGTGCACCGAGCTGCGGGCGAGCTTTCGCGCGGTGCTGGAACGTTTGCCCGGCGGCGTCGGGACGGACCTGGCGGGCGCCCTCGCGACCGGGGCGATCCGCGATCCGCGATCGCTCCCGGGACTGTTTCTGGTGATGCCGGGGCAGGCGCTGTGGCTGCGGTGGTGTCTATGGCGGCGGCGGTCTGCTTTCCTGGACGGCGGCGGCTACGGGCAATTGCGCGAGCAGGCGCTGCAGCTGCGACGGCTGGAGCTCAAGCTCCGGTTCGAGGCGGCCTGGAAGCGCCTGATGCGCGTCTGGCGGGTGGTGCACGTGACGCTGGCGATCATGCTGGTGGGCCTGATCGGCGTCCACATCTGGGTCAGCGTGCGCGTCGGTCTCAAGTGGTACTGGTCTTGAGGACCGTCGCGCCCCTCCTGCTGGGCGCATTCATCGTGCTGGCTGCGCGCCCGGCGGCGGCGCAGTTTTTTTCGCCCGGCCCGCTGGCCCGATCTCACGCCTCTCTCGAGGGGCTCGACAAATGCGGGTCCTGTCACGACCAGCAGCGGCACAGCGCGCCCCAGTTCTGCCTGGCCTGTCACACCGAGCTGGTGCCCGAGATCCAGCAGCGCACCGGTCTTCACGGACGGCTGTCGGCCCAGACCCGCGACCGCTGCGCGGGTTGCCACCCCGATCACCGGGGTCGAGGCTTCGCGATGATCAACTGGGGACCGGGCGGGCGCCGCAGCTTCGATCACCGCACCGCCGGGTGGCCGCTGGTGGGCAAACACGCGACCACCCGGTGCGAGACCTGCCACGACAACCGCCGCGTCGTCACGCCCGCCATCGCCCGCCTGCTCGCGGCCAACCCGAAGCGAACGACCTTGCTCGGGCTGCAATCGCGGTGCGACAGCTGTCACTTCGACGAGCACCGCGGCCAGCTTGGCAAGGACTGCCAGCGCTGCCACAGCGACGAGGCCTCGACGTTCACGGTCGCCCGATTCTTCGATCACGCCCGCACCGACTTTCCGCTGCGCGGGAAACACACGCCGGTGGCCTGCGCCGAGTGCCACCCGCAGGTCCCCGCTGGGGCCGAGCCGACCGGGTTTCTCAAGCCTCGGGCGGCCGCCTTCGCGCGCTACAAACCGATCGCGCACGGCGGCTGCGCGAGCTGCCACCGCGATCCCCACCGCGGGGCCTTCGGGAACAACTGCGCCGACTGCCACAACGAAAACGGCTGGGACGTCGTCAACCCGTCGCAGGGGCTGGGAGACAACTTCCACGATGCGACCCGGTTTCCGCTGAAGGGCTTGCACCGCGACGTCAAATGCAAGAGCTGCCACGGTCCGTTCGGTTCGCGGCCAGTGCAGTACAAGGGCCTCGCGTTTCGCAAGTGCGGCGACTGCCACCCGGATGGGCACGAAGGGCAGCTGGCGGCGCGGGGCGGCGCAGCCCCGGCCGACTGCGGGGACTGCCATTCGGTGAGCGGGTTTTCACCGGCGCGGTTCGAGCTCGAGCAGCACGCCAAGACCCCGTTCCCGCTGACGGGCGCGCACCGCGCGACGGCCTGTCGAAACTGTCATCTCGTCGATGCCGAGCTCGTCAAGCGGGTCGACCCGGCGGTGCGGGCCAAGCTGGCCCGCCAGCGGCGGCCCGAGCGCATCGCCATGGTGACGATGCGCCCCAAGCGGGCGCCCGGCGATTGTTCCGACTGCCACCGCGATCCGCACCAAGGACAGTTCGCGGCGCAGACAATGGCGGGCGACGACTGCGCCGCCTGCCACACGACGGAGTCGTTCGCGAAGGTTCGCTTCGACCACAACCGCGACAGCCGGTTTCCGCTGACCGGCGCGCACAGCAAGGCGCCCTGCGCGAGCTGCCACAGGCGGGAGACCATCCGCGCCGGCGGCCCGGAGGCGACCCGCTACAAGCCGGTCGCGACGTCATGCACCGGTTGTCACCTCGATGAACACCGGGGACAGTTCACGGCGCGCGCGAATGGACGAAGCGATCGCCGCGAAGCCGGCGGTGGCAAGGACTGCTCGTTTTGCCACCCGACAGACAGCTTCAAGAAGACGTCATTCACCCATCAGGATCGGCGGTTCACGACGTTCGCGCTCGCGGGAAAACACTCGTCGCTCCCCTGCGGCAGCTGCCACCGGCCCGTCCAGGTCGGCCAGGCCGAGACCGTGCGCTACCGACCCGTGCCCCGCGACTGCGAGGGCTGCCACACCGATTTCCATCACGGCGGCTTCCGGGGGTTCGAGCCGTGAGGGGCGCCCTGGCCGGTGTCGCCGTCTTGCTGGCGATCGCGGTCGGCCCCGGCCGCGCGCTGGCGGCGCCGCCGGTCGCTCCGCGTCCGGCCAAACAACCGGCGTCCGCGGCCGCGGCGCCGGCGGCCAAGTGCGCCTCCTGCCATGTGGAGAGCGGCTGGTCCCCGGCCCGCTTCGATCACGAGCGGACTGGCTTCCTGCTGCGCGAAGCCCACGCGCGGCTTTCCTGCGTCAGCTGCCATCGCCAGGACTTCAAGACGCGGATCGCGGACACCTGCAGCGGCTGCCACCGCGATCGCCACCGTGGCGAGCTGGGACTGCACTGCGAGGGGTGTCACGACGAAAAGACCTGGAAGAACTCACTGTTCGGCCCTGACACCCACCGACGCACGAGCTTTCCCCTCAGCGGCAAACACGCGGTGATCCCCTGTCGCGAATGCCACGGCGATCTGCGCGACATGACCTTCTCACGAGCACCGGTCGCCTGCATCGGCTGCCACAGGGGCGACTACGACGCCACGGCGCTGCGCTCGTTCGATCACGTCGCGGCCCGCGTCGATGTGAACTGTCAGACCTGCCACAACACCTGGAGGTTTTCGCCCGCGCGCTTCGACGCCCACGACGTCTGTTTCGTTCTCTCGTCGGGGCCCCATCGCCCGATCCGCTGCGCGCAATGTCACTCCAGCGTCGTCAGCGTGGCCGCGACCGGTACCTGCAACAGCGGCACTTCCCGTTGCATCAACTGTCACACGCACGAATGCGCGCGCAGCGATCAACTCCACGCCAACGTCATGGGCTACAGCTGCACTGACCGGAAGTGCTTCGAGTGCCATCAGAGGACGCCGTGACGCGTTCCGCGCGCCGCTTCACGATCGGAGCCAGGGCGCTCGCGCTGGCCGCTGCGCTGTTCGCAGGCGTTGGCCAGCGAGCGGCCCGAGCACAAGAAGATGGGCCGGAACGGATCGGATGGGTTCGCTACGTCACCGAGAAGCGCGTCTATCTCGACCGCGGCGCCGCCGACGGCCTGGCCATACAGCAGAACGTCAGGTTGCGGCGCGGCGCGGCCAAGTTCGCCAGTTGCCAGATCGAGATACTGGCGGCTCACGCCGCCGTCTGCCGCGGTAGCGGCGCAGAGATCGGGGACAGATTCGAGGTTCCCGGGGTCGGGCCGGGCTCGCCTGCGCCGGCGCCACGCCCGCTGCCGGCGCCCGAGGACGACGAGACGCTGGCGCAATACGAGCGCGCGCTCGCAGACGCGCCACACGCCAAGGTGGACTTCGTGTCGAAGGCCGGCGCCGGCCTGCCCCCTCGCGTCTGGGTGGGGGTCAACGCGTCCTTCTTTTCCGAACCCGGATCTCCCGACCGCTACGCCTACGAGGCGATCGACGCCGAGATCCGGCACGTCCCGATCGGGGCCGGCTCGTTGCGGTTCGACGCCGCGTTCACGGCGCTGCGCCGCCAGACGACGACCGATCCCCGTTTTCGGCCCTCGGTCGACTCGATGTTCTACCTGTGGGAGGCCGAGATCACCCGGCGCCAGCGCAGTGACCGGACGGTCTTCGCGATCGGCCGGTTGTGGCCCTGGCACCTGCCCGGTCTGCCGATGCTCGACGGCGCGCAGATCGGTCGGCGGAACGCCAGCGAGACGATCGAAGGCGGCGTCTACGGCGGCGCGATCCCGACCGCCCTGACGTTGTCTCCCATGGACGGGAGCTGGGCGGGCGGGCTGTACGCGGCGGCGACCCAGAGCAGCGGCGGGGCGCGGATGCTGTCGCGAGAGGAGGTCCGGGTTGGCGTTCGCGATTCCGCGACCGCCGGTGTCGTGCGTGAAGCCGAGGCGGTCGCCCAGGTCTGGTCGCGTCCCCTGGTGCTTGGGGTCGGCTACCGCTTTCGCCACGCGCCGCTCGTCGATGCCAGCCCGGTCCTCGAGCTGGCGCAAGGGGACCTGCGGTTTGCCCCGGCGGGCTCGATCCGGGCGCGGGCGCAGTTCCGATACCTGGGTGTCGCCGCGGAGAACCAGGCGCTGCTGCGGGGCGAAGTGCAGACGAGGGCTGGCGGCTACTACGGCGCCGTCGATCTCGCGTGGGATGCGTTCCAGCGTTTCGGGCTCGGCATGCTGGCGAGCGGCCACCACGACAGCCAGACGGGCCTGGATCAGGCCGACGCCGGCCTGGAGCTCCGCTCGCCCCGCCTGTTCGGTGACGTGGGCGGCCTGGCGGCGGGCGCGAGCGCCGGCGAGGGCTGGCTGCGCACCCGCACCGCCTTCGTCCAGATCATGGCCCGGACCAGTCGGCTGCGGATCTTCGGCCGCGTCGGCGGTGGCACCACGCAGTTCGCGGAGCCGGTGCTGACGCCGCTGACCGTCGAGCTGGGCGGGAATCTCCAGATCGAAGGCGCTATCACGCCGTGGCTACGAATCGTCGCCCGATCCCTCGTCCGGACCCCGATCGTCCTCCAGGGCGTGCTCCCGGAGAACGCCCTTTACGGAGTCGTGTCGCGAATCGATCTCGTCGGCACGTATTAGCTACCGACCCAGCACTGCATCCAGGCTGTCGCCCAGGATCGTGGCCAGCTCGTCGATCTCTGCATCCGTCGTCGTCAGCGGCGGAAACAGGTACATCGTGTCTCCCAGCGGACGGAGCAGCGCGCCCCGGCGGACCGCCTCGCGGTAGACGTGCCAGCCGGTGCGCCGGCCCGCATCCAGCGGCCCGCCGCCGGCGTCGCGGATGTCCAGGGCGGCGACCATGCCGCACGCCCGCACGTTCCGCAGGTAGGGGCGGTCGGATGCGACCGCCTCGACCGCCGCGCGCAGGCGGGGCGCCCGACGGGACACGGCGCCCAGCACGTCTTCGTCCGCGAACACATCCAGCACGGCCACTGCGACCGCGACCGCCAGCGCGTTGCCGGTGAACGTGTTCGAATGCAGGAACGCACGGCCGTCCGCGTAGTCGGCATCGAACAAGTTGTAAATCCCGTCGGTCGTCAGCACGGCCGACAGCGGCAGCACCCCGGCGGTCAGCCCCTTCGACAGCACGGCGAAGTCGGGCAGCGCCGGCCATGAGGCGCCGCCGGCGCCCCCGACCAGGTGGCTGGCCAGCATTACACCCAGGCGGCCCATCCCGGCGGCGATCTCGTCGGCGATCAGGTAAACGCCGTGCGCATCGGCCCACGTCCGCAACCGGCGCAGCAGATCCGGGCTGAAGAACAGCATCCCGCCCGCCGCCTGCAAGACCGGCTCGTAGACGATCGCCGCCAACGTATCGGCCTGCGCGCCCAGCGCCGCTTCAATCTCCGGCCATTCGGCGCCGGCGTCGAGCCACGCCGGATCGTCGGGGCCGCTCCGGTAGGGCAGACCGGACAGTCGGCCCGCTGAAAAGCAGAGGGCGCGGTACGGCGCCGCGTACAGATCGAGGTCGCCGATCGACAGCGTGCCCGCCGTCTCGCCGTGGTACGCGTTTTCGAGGGCCACGAAGCGGGTGCGCTGCGGCGCCCCGCGCTGCGCCTGCGCCTGCAGCGCCATCTTCAGCGCGATCTCGACCGCGGTGGAGCCGTTGTCGGCCAGGAACACCTTGCCGAAGTGCCCGGGACGGCGTCCGGGCGGCGCGGCCGGGCCCCACGCCGACGGCGGCAGGCCGTTCGCCGCCGCGAGCAGGCGTTCGCACAGGCGCACCAGCGGCGCGCTGGTCGTGTTCGCGGTGATGACGTGTTCGAACGCGTCCTGCTGCGCGCGCAGCGCCGCCGCGAGCCGCGGGTGGCCGTGGCCCAGCGCCTTGCACCACCAGCTCGATATGGCGTCGAGGATCTCGCGGCCGTCCTCGAGGCGCAGGCGCGCGCCGCGCGCGCCCGTCACGACGAGCGGCGGAAACTCGAGGTAATCCCGCATCTGGCTGCACGGATGCCAGAACACCGCCAGATCGCGGGCGACGAGGTCGAGGTCCTTCGGCGCGGAGCCCACCTCAGACGACTAGCACGGAAACGCGTGTAGGATCCCGCTGTCCATGGCGATGACGAGCAACCCGTTCGAGCCACCGCGCACGACCGACCTCGATGGCGACGGCGGCGCCGCCACAGGCACGCTCGCCATGTCGGAGGAGGCGCTGCAGGAGCTGATCGCCGCAGCGCCCTGGGTGCGCTGGCTGACCCGTCTGCTGTCGGTGTCAATCGCCGTCGGGCTCGTCAAGGCGGTGGCGTCCGTCGTCATCCCCGGGAGCGGCAAGCCGGCCAAGTTGTTTTCGGTCGCGGTCGGCACGGCGATCTCGACGCTGATCCTGGTGCGGTTGCGCCGTTACGCCACGGCGTCGGAACGCCTCCGGGCGGGAACGCGTGAAGCCGCTGGTGAGGTCATCGCGGCGCAAGGCTCTTGCTTCAGGCTGCTGGGCGTACTGGCCGCCATCGGCGTCGGCCTGGTCGTTGTCTTGGGAGTCATCGCGCTGGTGCTCGCGGCCTTCGGGGCGTCCCGATGATGCCGCCACCAACGACCATGGGTGAGGGGCAACCGTCCCAGCCTGTCGAACTTTCCGGGCCGCAGATCCAGGTGCTACGCGACACGAGCGGATGGGCGCGCTTCCTGGCGATCGCGCTTTTCATCGTCACTGGCGCGCTCGGGTTGGCGTTCGTCGGCATCTTCGTCCAGACGCGAGGTGCGGGCACGGTCGCAAACATCTCGGTGCCCAACATCATCCCGGCCGTCATCAGTCTGGGCGTCACCGGTGCCGCCGCCGTGCTGCTGTGGCTCTACGGCCGAGCCGTCCTTGCGTTCTTCCGACAGGGCGAGCCGTCGTTGGCCCAGGCCTTCCGCAAGCTGCGCGTCTTCTTCAAGCTGTGGACGATCTTCGTCGTGCTGGGCATCGTGACGGATGTCGTGGAGCTACTGGGAAAACTCTGAACGCGCGCCGCCCGGAGGCGGCGCGCCCCACGTCACTCCGACGACGGGCCCCGGTGGTGGTGGCCGCGGCCCTTGGCCAGCTCTTCCCCCGCCAGCTTGCGCTGGTCCGGCGTCAGCACCTGCGCGGACGCCACCATCCCCTGCGTGAAGAGCGCTGAAACCTTGTCGGCGCTCGCCATCGATTGTTTGCGCAGCCGCTCGACCTCGCCCGCGTTGATCGTCGGCGCTGTCAGCGCCGCGACCATCTGCTGACGCAGGCTCTTGTGCTGGACCCGCTCCGCGCGTAGCTGCGGCCGCAAGCCCGACCAGATCGCGCGAATCTGATCCCGCTGCGCGGGGGTGGCGCCGACACGGTCGAGGATCCGTTGCATGCGTCGCATCGGCATCCCCTCCCCCGCCTCGTCACCGGCCGGGCCCGCCGCGCGCGCGCTCGAAACCAAACCACCTGCGCCCGCCAGCGTCAGCGCCGCCAGCGACGCGATGAGAATTTTCCGCCGTGTCCCCCGGGCTGCGCGCGTCATGATTCCGTCTCTCTCTGCCTTCGTTTCAACGTTGGTCTGCATGAGATGTCTGCCTTTCCGCGAACCTACCTGGTTCGCATGGGGCGTGACACGCCGTCCCCGCGCCTGGTTATTTGTGTGTAATTGCCGACACGCCCGCGCAGATCTTTCCAGCCTGCCGGACGTCGGAAAGCGCAGGAGGTTCCCCATGATCCTGCGCAATACGATGGCCTACCTGTTCGGAATTGGTTCGCTGCTTCTGCTTGCCGACTCGTGCGCCGCCTCGCCGTTTCCCGGCTCGCGCCCGCTGCGCGATCGAGCGGCCGGCTACGAGCTGACCGTCCTCGTCGACGGCGCGCCCGCGCGCACGTACATGCACGGCGGCGAAACCTACGTGCTGGGCCAGCTCGGATCGCACTACACGCTGCGCATCTCGAATCACACCGGGCGGCGCGTCGAGACGGTCGTGTCCGTCGACGGTCGTGACGCGATCGACGGCAAGCCGGCCGACTGGAGATCGAAGCGCGGCTACCTCGTCCCCGCCTGGGGCTCGATCGACATCGAGGGCTGGCGCATCTCGCATTCGCAGGCCGCCGCGTTTCGCTTCTCGTCGGTTCCTGATTCGTACGCCGCGCGCACCGGAAGCGCGCGCGACGTCGGCGTGATTGGCGTCGCCGTCTTCCCCGAGCGCTACCTCCCGCCGCGCGTCTACCGCGTGCCGCCGCCCCGCCCGTACCCGTATCCGCGTCCATACCCGTACGACTACGACGACTACTCCCGCGGGGCTGACGAGGGCGACCGCGCGCCCAGCGCCAGGTCCGAAAAGAGCGCGCCCAGCTCGCCGTCGGACGCTGCGCCGGCCCCCAGCGCTGCGCCGCCCGCGGATGCGGCTGGTGAGGGCGCCTCGGGCGCATACGGCAAGGGTTCCCGATCCGAAGCTCGGCCGTTCGCGGAACGGAACCGCCCCGGCCTGGGCACCGAATACGGCGAGGCCGTCCACTCGCGCATCTACGAGGTCCAGTTCGTGCGCGCCAACCCGAGCACCCCCAGCACCGTCCTCGGTGCGCGCTACAACGACCGTGACGGTCTGCTGGCGATGGGGATCCCGGTCGACAGCTATTACGACCAGGCCTGTTACAACACCTACGACGACGGCGACGTGCGTCGCACGGCTGACCCGTTCCCGGTCACCGACCGGCGGTTCGCCGCTCCCCCGCCCGGATGGCAGCGCCCTTGCGGTTGGCGTTAACCCGGGCGAGGATCACCGGTGGGTGGCAAACGACGAGGCGGACGAGGTGCTCTTGCAGGCCTACCGCGCAGGAGACGTGCGGGCCTTCGAGCGCCTCGTCGCCCGGTACGAGAAGCCGATCTGGAATTTCCTCCGCCGTTTCGTGGCCGACGCGGCGACAGCGGAGGATCTCTTGCAGGAGGTGTTCTTGCGCGTCGTGAAGAGTGCGGACGAATGGCGCGGCGCCGCCAAGTTCTCCACCTGGCTTTACACGATCGCGCGCAACCTGACCGTCGACCAGTCGCGCCGAGCGGTGCACCGGACCGCGGCCTCGCTGGACGGTCCCGCGCATGCTGGCTCCGATTCGACGGCGACGCTGCACGATCGGCTCCCGTCGCCGGATCGCCGGGCTGACGACCTCGCCTCCGATCGCGAGACGAAGCGGCGCATCGACGAGGCCGTTGCCGCGCTGCCCGCCGAGCAGCGGGAAGTGTTCCTGATGCGCGAGGTGATGGAGATGCCGTTCGCGGAGATCGCAACGGCGGTCGGCGCGTCCGAACCGACAGTGAAGAGCCGAATGCGGTATGCCCTGGAGAAGCTGCGCGCCGCCCTGGTCGAGCTGGGCGGTGAACCGCCGAGCGCGGCAGAATCATCGGGGTCAGGATAGATGTCGATGGCGAGCAACTGCGAAGACGTCAGCGCGCAGATGATGGAGCTCCTGTACGGGGAGCTGCCCGCGGACGCGCGCGCGAACGTGGACGCGCACGTCGCCGGCTGCGCGCGCTGCCGCGGCGAGCTCGAGAGCTTCGAGAAGACGCGGGCCGTCGCGCGCCAGGGTCTGGATGAGGCGCCGCCGGCGGGCGCGCGTGCGGCCATCATGGCGGCGGCGGCGGCCCATCTGGCGGCGCAGGCGCAACCGGCCGCGCGCAAGCCGGCCGCACCCGAACACGTATCGTTCTGGGATCGCGTCCGCGCGCGCTGGGCGTTCCCGACGCTCGCCACGGTCGGAGCGGTGGCGGTGTTCCTGATCGCGAACCGCGTCTTCCTCAACCCGGAGCGAACGCTGGAGCTGCGCGAGGCGGCCGAGACGCCGGCTGCGGCGCCAGCACCGGCTGAGCCGGCCCCGATTCCGGCGCCCGAGCTGGCGCGGAAGATGGCCGCGGAGGGGGCGGACCCCGAGGCGAAGGCGCCGACCGAAGGCCGACCCCTCGCCGAGCCGCCCCTTGCGGCGGCGCGGCCCCGCCCGCGCGCCGGGGCGTTGGCCGACCTGCCGTCCCGCGACCTGAAGCCGACCAGCGAGACCAGCGCGAGCGGACGCGCCGACGACGATCGCGCGTTCGGTAAGGACGCCGGCAAGATGGGCAAGCGCGAGACGCCGAAGATGAAGGCGAAGAAAATGGAGGAGGACGTGGCCGGCTTCGCGCCGCCTCCGCCGCCCGCCAAACCGGAGCCCGTCGCAGGGAAGGTTCAGGATCTCGAGAAGAAGCAATTCGCGGCGCCGCCGCCTCCCCGCGAGAGCCAGGCGGCCAAACACAAGGCGGCGGACAAGGCACCGATGGCGCTGGACGACGCGCTGGATTCGGCCGCGACCAAGTCGGCTCCAGCGCCGCGCCGGGCGGCGCCGTCGACACCTTCACCGAAGGGATCGCTCGACGGTGTGATGGCGACCGAATCCGAGCGGCAAGGCGCTGGCAGCGCTGGCGGCCTCGGGGTCGTGGGCGGCGCGGCCGGACCCAGGAAGGGCGATGGCTTGTCCGGTGCGGCGCAGGCCGCCCCGGCCCCTCGCCCCGGAGTGGTCCAGAATCAGGCCGCCAAACGCGTCTCGCCGCCGCCCACAACGGCTTCGGCCCCGGCACCGGCGGCGGCGGCTCCGGCGATGACCGCAGCGCCCCCTCCGGCCCCCCGCGCGCAGCAGGAACAGCAGCAAGCGAAGAACCGCTCGCGGAGAGCCGAATCGGAGCCGGCGAGTGACGAAGGCGCCTGGGCGGCGGAGCCGTCGGACGCCAAGGAAGAGAAGAAGCAGAGCGCGGGCAGCAAGGCCATCGCGAACGAGACGCTCATGCAGCGCGCCGACCGGCTGTTCGCCGAGGGACGCTGGAACGAAGCCGCGGCAGCCTACCGGGAGTTACTGCGTCGCGAACCGCACAGCGGTGAGGCCGATCGCTGGCGCCGCCGCCTGACGGTCGCCGAGAATGCCGACGTCAGCGAACGCAGCGCCAAGGCGGCCAAACGTGCCCGCAAGGGCACGTCCGCCAAGCCCGCGGCGGAAGCGGACAGCGCGGCCGCGCAGTAGACCTGGCGGACGCGGAGACGGGATCGCGGCTGCGCCGCGATGAACGTCCTAATTGCAGGCCACGTTGGTCAGCGCGGTCGCGCAGCCCGAAACGACGGCGCTACCCTGTGCCGTGTTGAGACAGTCGGTGAGGCATTGGCCGGTGAGGCAGGGATATTTCGTCACGAGACAGTCGATCATCGCCTTGCACTTCGTCTCGAGTGAAGTCTGGTTGTCCATGCAGGCGCTGCACGGCATCGCGGGAGGGTACATGTAACCCATCACCCGGACGTCATCGACGCAGTTCGTGCCCGTGCCGTCGCTCGCGCCGGTCGTCCCGCCGCGCCCCGCTGTGCTGCCGCCCGTCCCGACGACGCCGCCCGCGCCGGTCGTACCGCCGCGCCCCGCCGTGCTCCCGCCCGTCCCCACCGTCCCGGCGCCGCCGCCCGCGCCGGTCGTACCGCCGCGCCCCGCTGTGCTCCCGCCGGTCCCCACCGTTCCGGAGCCACCGCCCGCGCCGGTCGTACCCCCACGCCCCGCCGTGCTCCCGCCCGTCCCCACCGTTCCGGAGCCGCCGCCCGCGCCGGTCGTACCCCCACGCCCCGCCGTGCTGCCCCCGGTGCCCGTCGTGCCCCCGCGCCCCGCGGTGCTGCCGCCGGTCCCAACCGCGTTGCCGGTGCCGCCCGTCCCGACCGTGTTGCCGGTGCCGCCGGCGCCGGCCGGGCCGTTGCCGCCGTTGCTGCCGCCGATCGGCCCCGCGCCGGTGCCGCCGGTCCCGACCGTATTGCCGGTTCCGCCGCCGGTACCGCCGCTGCCGATCGTATTGCCGGTGCCGGCCATCGAGTTCAGGCCCCCGTCCCGGAAGTATTCCTCCGGCCCCTGGCAGGACCCGACGTAGACCAGCGCCGTCAGGGTCAGAAGACGACCGACAACGAACGCGTCGCGGGGGTTATTCGAACGGCTAATAAGGGACCTCCTCGCGCATCAGAATCGCAGCGCGCAGGACTCCACAATATCACGAGAATACGGTGCCTAGACATCGCGAATGTCGTCCTGGAACGGCGACAGCGCGTCGGCGCTCGCCAGCCAGATGAACATCGAACGCGCCGCGACGTATTCGGCGGCGGCCATCTCCGCCAGGTGCCGCGGGAGCTCATCGATGTCGATCCCCTGCCACGCGAAGCCGGGAACGCCCTGCGACCGGGCGATCAGGCTCCCCGAGGCGAGCCGGTCTTTGATCCGCCACGTGCGCCGGACGACCATCTGCATCACCGTCGCCAGCTCGCCCCGCGCCGTCGCGACATCGGGCAGCGCGACGCGGTCGAGGCCGACTGCCCAGCACAGCCACGAAAGCGCGGCCCAGTCCGCGTGCGCGACCGTCAACAGCTCCGGTACGCCCGCGCCGTCGGTCGCCAGCTCCTCGTTGATCTCGATCGTCTCGGGCGCGGCGTCCGCGCCGGCACCCACACCGGCGCCGTCGCCCCCGCCATCGCCCACGCTGGGGTCCGGGACTTCGGGCTCGCATTCGATCGTGTCGCGCCGCAGGGCAACCGCGCCACCGGGCAGCAGGGGCGCCGTGTCGGGCGGCAACCACGCCGGCGCGCCGTCCGCGACCAGCGCGCGGATCGCGGCGCGCGCGCGCCCGATCCGGGTGGCGTAGACCCCGACGGCGTGACGGATCTCCTCCACGCTGTGCCCCAGCTCCAGCGGCAGGCCGGCGAGCTCGGGATCGGGCGCGAAGGTCTCTTGCCCGGGCCAGCCGTCGAAGCCACGGAACACGACGGCGGCGTATGACCGGAGCGAGTCGGCGGCCTCCGCCGATTCACCCGCGATCACCTCCGCGTCGGCGAGCGCGCCCTCTCGATCGCCGCGCTGAAAGCGCAGCAACGCACGCGTCAGATGGGTCATGCGGCGCTCGGGCGCCAGCAGCAGCGACGCTTCGACGAGGTCCGACGCCACCACATGGCGGCCTGGCAAGACCGACGCCAGCGCGCGGAAGGCCGCCGCCGCGTCCGCGCCGCCGACCAGAGCATCCAGAACGCCGGCGACGGTCGTATCGGTCGACTGCGCCAGCGTCTCGCCCCATTGTGCCTCGCGGTCCGCCGTCAGCGGCACGACGTGTTCGGCCCGAAACCGCTCCAGCGCGGCGCGATCGCCCGTCGCCACCGCGCCGCGCGCGGCCACCACGAACGCTTGCCGCAGACGTCCGTCCGCCGCGAGCGCGCGCGCCCGCGACGGCCAGTCGCCGTCCACCGGGGCCACCGCCAGCAGGCGCGCGTCGTCGTCGCCACGAAACGCGGCGCCGCGATCGGTGGTGCGAAGGATCTGCCCCTCGGCGTCCATGAACGTCCAGCGCCCCGTGGCCTGGCCCCCCTCGTACGCGCCCCGTTCCTGGCGGATGCGCGCGTCGGCGTAGAGGCTCGGCTCGGCGTCGGGAAAGCAACGGTAGAAAGGTCCGTCCGGCTGGTCATCCGGCGTGAACCCGCACTCCTGCCGCAGCCGGCCGGTGGCGTCGAAGCTGCGCACCACGCGCGCGCCCTCGCCCTTGTGGACGACCTCCTCGGTCAGCTTGCCGTCCTCGCTCCAGAAGCGATCCAGCTCGCGGCTGCGCAGCGCCCAACCGCCGCGCGATTCGTCGTATTGCGCCAGCTCGGGCAGGCCGTCGGGACGCGCCGGGCACAGCCGGCCGTCGGACAGGAGCGCGCGCCCCTCCCGATCGTAGAAGGTCTCGAGGAGGAACTCGCCCGCGCGATAGCGCTCGCACAGGCGGGCCGCGCCCGTGGGAACGCAGCAGGCACGAATGCGCTCGCCCTCCGGATTCTCCGACGCGTAGGCGGTCACGGTCCCGTCGAGCCGCCCGGAAACATAGTGACCCTCGCGCGCGACCTTGCCGTCGCGGTGATAGACGACGAACGGGCCGTCCTGGATGCCGGCGACGAAGCGGGCGCGCGCGAACAGCGTCCCGTCGTCGCGATAGAGCAGGCGTTCACCGTCGCGTACCCCGTGTTCGTCCTTGCGCGCGACCTCCCACTTGCCCAGCTCCGCGTCCCATACGCCCGTCTCCGGGACCGCCGCCGGCCGATTCGGCGTCGGCGCCTCCGGGCTGGATTCCGGGTTCGCGTCCACGGTCAGCAAAGGATACGCCATGGCCGCGCGGGTTGGTTAAACTAGCCGCTCTCGCGCGCAGCGCGAGAGTGCGGCTACCTTTTGGGATATCTTCAGGCACCATGCCGCCGCGCTCCAGGCCGTCCCGGCGCGAGATGATCGTGGGTACCGTGGGCAGTGGCTTCGCCGTGGGGACCGGCTTCGCACTGGCGGTGCGGCCGATTTCCGCGGCGACGATCTCGACCGGCGCCGACGGTCTCGACGCCGGGGACATCCAGATCCCGACCGCGACGGGGCCGATTCCGGGCTATCGCGCGGTCCCCGCGAAGCGCAAGGGCAAGCCGCCCATCGTCCTGGTCGTGCACGAGATCTTCGGCGTGCACGAGCACATCCGGGACGTCTGCCGGCGCGTGGCAAAGCTGGGGATGCTCGCGATCGCGCCCGATCTCTTCGTGCGCCAGGGCGACGTGTCGAAGATCGCCGACTTCAAGGAGATCTCGAGCAAGGTCGTCTCGAAGGTTCCCGACGCACAGGTGATGAGCGACCTCGACGCGACGGTTGCGTGGGCGAAGAC
>Ga0111539_10002730_pt1 | contig 23428 bp, 34 predicted proteins | sample RhiMethybrSRZTD1_FD_79667 | JGI IMG/M metagenome (GOLD analysis project Ga0111539, IMG submission 79667) | Populus rhizosphere microbial communities from Tennessee, USA - Rhizosphere MetaG P. TD hybrid SRZTD1 (version 2) (version 2) | ecosystem: Host-associated > Plants > Roots > Rhizosphere >...
GACTTGGATGATGAATAATGCCAGCTAGATCACGTCGCCAACAAAGATGGGCATTTGCAGTAAAGGGTGCAGCATGGGCACGACGGCATCATTTCGACAAGATCAGAAGAAAGCGAAAGCGGAGGAAAAAGTAAGTGCCTTGGGATTTGAAAATCTCAGAGCATAACGATCTACTCTTTGGCCCGAGTCGTGACTGGCAGGCAGTCGTGGGTATTGACCTGCTTGCACAGCGGATAATGCTTCGATTGAAAATGCGTCGAGGCAGTTGGATTTTTGACGACGCACGACAGTTGGGAAGCAACCTTCACTTTGCTCTCACGATGCAAGAGCCGCAGGCTAGAGAGGAAATTCAGGCGCTTGTGCTGGAAGCACTAGAACCAATCAGTGAGGAAATTACAATTACCAATGTGCAGATCAATGAGACAAGGGAGCCGATAGCCCTTGAAGTGATAGTTGAATACCAGCGGGTACTTCCGCCTGAGCAATCAGACACGCCGATGATGGACAACCAATTCCTGACAATGACCCTGCCAATTACGTCGTAGGAGTCGCCTATGCCTATTACCGATGAATCAATTTTCAAAGGCAGAGTTGACATTGTAAGTGAAATGTTGACTGCGCTTTCTAGTGCAGTGCCAGATGTGTACCTCGGTGATGATGGTGTTGTGAAAATTCTGTTCCAGATCGAAGCTGCACAGTTGGAGAATGTTTATCTGGCGAACCAGCTTCTGCTGGAAGATGTATTTCCACAGACGGCATCAGGAGCCGCACTGAATCTGCATGGTGACACCTATGGACTTGCCTTCAAGCTTGGTGAGTACGCAGATGGCGAAGTCATATTTTCAGGAAGTGGTGGAACAGCGATACCACAATTTACTGAAATTGGTGCTGATATGGGCACAGTCATTGATGCGTTGCTCTTCTCAGTCACTGAGGAAGTTGTAATTCCCGATCCTGGAAACCCGCTTCCTCCTACAGTAGCGGTCAATGCGGTTGCTGGAAACCTCAACGGGACTTACGAGTATCGAGTTTCGTTCTTGACAAATATGGGTGAGACAATCCCCGGTGATATTTCAGCACCGATTCAGCCCACGAACCAGCAAGGTAGTCTCAGTGCAATTACAATTGGTGGGCCAGGAACAATTGGCCGACGGGTCTACAGACGGCGAAATGGAATTGACCCGTTCAGATTGGTTGTGACGCTTAATGACAACACAACAGCTAATTACACTGATAATATTGCTGACGATACTCTCACTCTCCCTCCCCCGGAAGTAGACACGGCACACCGTGCCACAGCAGAAGTGGTAGCCAAGGACGTGGGCACAGCGTATAACGTTGTCCCTGGTGCAATTTCACTTTTGGTTGATGTTCCGGCAGGAGTGGATGGAGTTACCAATCCGGCTGCCTTCTCAGGTGGTGAAAATCCTGAGACTATTGAAGAATTCAGAGGAAGGTTCCTGGACTTCCTGCGAAACCCGCGAACAGGATCAACCGAAGATTTGGAATTTTGGGCTGAGACAGTTGTTGGCGTAGAGGAAGCTACAGTTTTCAACAACGACAATCTCGGCACACCTAGCAATGGTCATGCCACTGTGCGAATTTCAGGGCCGGGTGGGGAGATTCCTGACGCGGACACCATTGCGGAAGTGCAGACGATCCTGGATCAGAAGGACTTGGCAAACATTACAATTCATGTTGCCACCTTTACTCCCATTGCGCTCAATGTGACTGTGGACGTGACGCCGGATGCAGAGCATACGACGGGTGACGTAGCTCCCTCGGTGCAGGAAGCCGTGGGGCAATACATTCTCAGTGTCCCGGTTGGTGGAATTGCTCGACTCTCTGGAATTGTGGATGCAGTCTTCGGATTGGACGGCGTTCTCGATGTAATTGTTACTTCACCTGGATCGAATCAATCTGCGACTTCTACTCAGAAATTCATTCCCGGCGTGGTGACGGTCACATAGATGGCGCTTACTGACATTCAGCCCACTCTACCGCCGGAAGGTGAGTTCACTGACCCGGAGCTTAATTTCATTGACGAGTCTCCACGAGGATTCTTTCCTGAGAACCAGGATTCAAATTGGGGCTGGAAGCGAAAGGTTTTCACAGATAAGATTCAGGTTTCGTTCGATCAGCTTAACCTCATCTACTCTGAAATTTTCCCGCTTTCTTCTCAGGAGTTCTTGGACGAATGGGAAGAGACAGTTGGACTTCCTCAGAATCCCACAGACAAGACTCTGGCACAGCGGCGCTCAATGGTCGTCAACCGCTTGCGTGGTGGGCCATTCACCCGCAAACAGCGTCGTGAAATTGTTGAGTCGTATCTGACAGCCACCTTTGGCGATCCCATTCTGCTCCTGCCTCCGGGTCATCCTCTGTCGGTAGGAGGATCGGCGCTCTACAACGAGCCGGGTGATGTAAACCAGCTTTACATGATCCTGGAAACAATTACACAATTCAAGTATGAGGTTCGGATCAAGTCAGGAATGGCGATTGACCAGCAGGGGCTAGAGCGCGATTTGCATTGGTTCACACCGGCTGGACTTCTCGTTACGTTCGACTACGGGTGGACAGGGAAATTCCCGTTCGACTCCGGTACGTTTGTGGACTCAGTTGGCAGTCGTAAAATTTCAGTTACTGAAGACGGCTACGGCAGAGAGGCGTATGGTCGCTTCGCGTCCGATATCATGATCAGCGTTGAGACTTCCAGAGTTGATCTTGGACGCACCGAGGCTGGAACGTCTACTGAAACTGCCAGCATCACGAAGATCAGCCATACCGTTTCCGATGTTGGATTCGCCGCTGATATAGCTCCGGTTTCCAACCCGGTCGGAATTGATGTGGGTCAGGGATTTGAAAATGCAACCAAGACACCGTAGGGGGTGATGTAATTGAGGTTCAAGACATTTGTAGCTACTGGCATCGCACCCGACGGTCGGTTGTATGCCGGTGATCTAAACGGCCTTCAGGACTTGTATCTGCCGCTGTCTGATTTCACTTCCACAGTGGACGTAGGCACACTGCGAGTAGGTGACGCCACACTTCAGATTTTGAAATATGGTGCTGGTGAATTCCGAATGTCAGGCGATCTGAGGATTGATGGAATTTTCAGGGCGCTTGGTGGAATGCTCAGTGGGCAGTTCACGACTACTCAGAGGGATGCGATTGCAGTAGGTAGACGGCCCTTTGGGTTGATTATTTTCAATACGACCACGAACCGCTATGAATACAACGCGGGTACTGATTCAACACCTAACTGGCAACCGCTGAGTGGAGTCACTGCACACGCCTCTACGCATCTTCCTGGCGGCTCTGACCCGCTGAATTTCGCTACGGGTGTAAATCTCTCAGGAACGAGAGCAGCAAAGCCATCAGCCTCTGCCGCCAACAATGGGTTGTTCTATTTCGAGACAGACTGGCAAGCTCTGTGGCGGTCTAACGGATCATCGTGGGTGCGTGTAGCCCACTATCCGCGACACTGCACAATTTCACAGTTCGGCTCACTTCCAGATTTCCAGGATGGTGACGAAGTTATCCTGGAAGCTAGCGCAGCGCAGAGAGTGAAATGGCATATGCGCTACAACTCTGGATCGGCGTCGGCATACAAGTGGGAATTTCTAGGTGGCGCTCCGATTTACAGCAAGGACGATACTCTGATCGTCGTTACCAGCACGTCTTACGTTCTGAACACTCCGACAATTACAATTCCAAGAGCAGGCGAGTACGATGTGGACTTCGGTTCGCTAGTCGTAGCCGATACGTTCTACCCGTATGTTTCTCTGAGCGCGTATGTCACACCGTTTGGCCCTGGCCTGTCGGCAAGCGATTCAAATGCCGCTGAGGTTGTAACGGTGACTCAGGACAGGGCGGGCTGGAATACCTCTCGCAATGCCCGCGTGACATTTACATCAGCGGGAGCCGTGCAGCTTGCGTATCGAGCAACCACGACACAGGAAGTGGAATTCTCTCGTCGTGAAATTTCTATAACTCCCGTAAGCATAGGATAAAAATGGCAAAGACACTTTTCCTCACTTCTCCAATGATGCGAGGGCCGGAAGTCGAGAAGGCCCAAAAGCTTCTACAGAAAAATCATTTCAATCAGGACTACCTTCAGGGCAAGGTCGATGGACAGTTCGGCCCTGAGACAGCGCGTGCTTGCAAGCGAGCGAAATACTGGCTCGGCTACGTTAGGACAGATGGTGACTACGGCATCTTTCTTGAAAATTACCTGAATGGCAAAAAGGACATTACTCCCCCGATGCTACTCAGGCGCAAGGAACGGCTGAAGAAAGCAGCAGCAGAGCCGCTCAGACTGAAGGCAATGAAAAAGGCAGAGCTAGATATCGGCATCAAGGAACACCCGCCGAATTCCAACCGCTGTGAAATTTCATTGTGGTGGAACATGATCGGCCCTTGGTGTGCAATGGGAGTAAGCCGCTGGTACATCTTCGCGGGATCGAAGGCATTCATCAAGGGCCGCGATTGGGCTTACGTTCCGTGGCTCGTACAGGCAGCACAACAGGGCGTGAGAGGACTTGCGCTCACCCGTACTCCGCAACCCGGCGACATTGTGTGCTTTGATTGGGACGATGACGGCGTTGCCGACCATACTGGAATTGTGACGACCACTGTTACTGCCGCTGGTAATTTCAAAACCATCGAAGGAAACACGTCGTTTGGAAATGATTCCAATGGCGGCGAGTGTATGCGCCGAGAACGAAATACAAAGGACGTTGCGAAAGCTGGTAGCGGTCAACTAGCGTTCATTCACGTATCGAAGTAATGCACTGGAATCCCGAGGAACCCGTAGAAATTCAACTACGGTCTTTGGCTTGGGAAAACGAGAACCTCAGAAATGAAAACACCGAATTGAAAAAACAATTGGGCGATGTGAAATCAACACTGACAAAGGTGGGCATTGCTGTAGTCGGCTCGACTATTGCCTTTGCTCTGACGGTGTTTGGCTGGCTCGCGCAATGAGGTTTCGATGGTGGATAGTGGTGGTTGTCTCTGTGATTGCAGCTTTCGTGATGATTGGTTATAGTCTCGGCAAGATCAACGACCGGGCAGAAGAGGGAGACAGCGCCACTGGCTTTCTCTGTGCAGACAGAGCACAAACGATCAAGAACATTGCGAAGTGGAACCGACTTCTCTTGAATAGCCCGGAGGGAATTTCAGGAGAGATAATTGAGCAGAATCTGATCGAACAAGAGCGTTCTCTTGAAATTCTGAATAAAACAGTCAATTGTTGAGAGAGGGGTGAAAGGATAGATAACAGCAACACCCTGGAAGTTTCAGGGGTGACTGTAAGCTATCTAGGAGGGAGTTTTGAAATTCCTCGTGATACTAAGTGGTCTAGCGACCATTTTCATACTAGCCACGGCCAACACGACAGGAGCAGGTGGACTCAGTAACAAACCGGAGAAAGCATCAATAAGCGTAAAGGGGAAGATCGCAAAAAGTGCGCTGTATTACAGAATTTCAGTTGATTGGCACAGGCAACGTGCGTGGTACTGGCAGGGCGTCATGTTCAAGCCCCGCTACAAGACCACGTACAATGAGCGCAAAGCTCAGGGCAGCTATCTCCGCTGGTTGCAGCGCACTTGGAAAAAGCGTCACATGGTTGCCCGAGCTAGGGCAGCCGATCCGCCGCACAAGGATGAGTGGTTTTGCATTCATGGATATGAGGGAGCATGGAATGATGATGGCGCTCCCTATTGGGGCGGATTACAGATGGACTTGTCATTTCAACGTACCTACGGAGGCAGGTTACTCGCCACCAAAGGGACAGCTAACAACTGGACGATGATCGAGCAGATGTGGGTTGCTGAAAGGGCATTTTCATCAGGGCGGGGTTTCTATCCCTGGCCGAACACGGCTAGGTATTGTAATTTGATCGGATAAGGGGGTGGCAATGGTGAATCTGAACATCGGCATAGCAGAGTTGATGTTGATTGGTATTTTCACCATCCTGCTTATTGCCGCAATTTCAAACGACGTAACACTATAGGAGGATCAAATGGAGTCATCGCAGGGACAGGACGAAGCACAGGTTGAGAAGCAAGAGGACGAGGAAGCACAGCAGCAGGAAGAGCAGCAGGAGCAGGGGGAGTCCGCAGAAGAGGCAGAGGAATCGTCAGAGGGTCAGTGATTGAAAATGACCAAGAAAGAAAAATATCTCGATTTGCTGGAACGAGTGGGTTGGACATTCGTTCAGGCATTCGGTGCATTTTTCTTACTGAAGGTCACAGACGCAGTAGTGCTTGATTGGCTCGCTGTTCTGTACGGGGCTTTGCTGGCAGGGGGAATTGCAACTGTCAAGTGCTTGGTTGCATTCCGAATCGGCAATACGGATTCGGCAGCAATGCCCGAAACACAACCACCAAACCCTGAAGTTTAACAGAGAGGATTGAAATTAATGACAGTAGAAGTTGCTGCTAAGGATCGCAAGGCAGTACCGATCACGTGGGATGAAACGATGGTTGAGGGTGAGATTGTCGAGCTTTGGGCAGACAACCCTGCTGACGATGCGCCAATGTCGTTCAAAAAGAAGATCGTCAACGATGGTTCGGCTCACCTGAATTTCCCCGCTGACTACACCGGCGAATGTGCAGTTGAGATTCGCGGCGATAACGACAGCAAGGACGAGGGCGTAATCACGGTAGAATAATTTCAGTTCGCGTGACAGAGGCATCACGCGGAGAGTGAGGGGATTCCGTTCTTCCCTGCCCGGTGGAATCCCCTCACAGCCCTTCTAAGCCCCTGGAAGGTTCCAGGTAGGTTCTGACCTAGGTGGAGGGGTTTCTGAGGCTTAGAAACGCTCTCAGAAGGCTTGACAGCAAGCGGATTCCTGTTAGAGTTCGCGGTTCGCTTCGGGTTGGAGCCTTGGCGGGGTTCACTTGAAGTGTTCGCCTGAGTGAGAGTCGGTGTAGATATGAAATTCATATTTGCACCGGCTCCACTCGAATTCTCTCCGCAGGAGGTTTTATTGATTGGAAGAAAGATTTCATTTTGAAGGGGGGAGAGAAATATACATCTCTGAAAGAGATGTATTAAGAGAGGGGGGAAGTAGTTTAGAGTATATTTCATTATTAGTATTACAGGAGTAGTAGATATTCCAGTAAATCGCGTTACGGTAATTAGTAAGGGCGAACTTAAAGAGAGGCAGCGAAATGAAAATGTGTCGCAATGAGCGTTGAGGCTTTTTTGATCGCAGAGATAGTCGCAGAACGATCAGTAAAAAAAGCGTTTCAGGCAGGTATCTCGGAAAAAGACTTCGATCTGTACGGCGAAGAATTTCGATGGATCGTCACTCAATCCGAAAAGCGGTTGCCACTTTCGGTACGGCGGTTCAAAAAGAAATTCCCCGACTTTGAGTTTGTTCGATCAGGCGACCGGGTTCAAGACCTTGCCGAAGAGTTGAAACAAGAGCGGGCTTATGTTTCCGTTCGCTCTGCGCTCGATGAGGTAGAGGTTGACCTGGATCATGAAACCGCAATTGAAAAAGCAGCCGTCCTGCGAGAAGTTCTTGGTGAAGTCATTCGTGAACATGCGCCAGCTTCCGACTTTCTCATCAAGTCGGAGTGGGAGCAGCACATGGATGAGCAGAAGAACATTTCAATTCTGCGCGAGAACGGTGAGACAGTAGGGATTCCCACTGGACTGAAAAACCTTGATCACCATTGGGGCGGGTTGCAAGGTGGGAACATCTATCTCATTCTCGGAAGACCAGGCGACGGCAAGAGCTTTTTCACAGCGAGACTTGAAGTTTCTGGAATGCTCGATGGCAGGCGTGTAGGTGTGTTCTCACCTGAAATGTCTGAGCGCCAGCACTACTGTCGCTTTGCCACTCTTATCAGTGCAGAGCCGTGGGTGCAGCGCGAGCTTGGCTTGAAGGGAGCTTTCAGGAATCGTGCGCTGATGGACGGCTACGGCTATAACTTGAAGCGTTACAAGCGGTTCTTGGAATGGGTGGAAAAGAACATCGCTGGTGAAATTTGTCTTTTCACTCAGAAGTACCGGAGAACGAAGATGACTCCGAGCTACATCGAGGCAAGGATAGAAGAGCTTGGGCTGGAAATCATTTTCATTGATCCGATCTTCAAGCTCAGGAGTCCTCGCAAACGGCAGTTGAAGCATGAGGAAATTCAGGACGTTGTAGACGACGTTCAGGACTTGGCGCTCAGGTACAACATTCCCGTTGTAATTTCAAACCAAGCCAACAGAGCATTGGTCGGCAGTGGAGGGGAAGCGCCTGGAAAAGATTCCTCGTTCGGCAGTGATGCTCCTGCACAGGAAGCCACTACCGTAATCGGTGTAAGGCATTTTTCAGAAGAGCGTCTGCTGCGAGTCAACTGCACCAAGAACAGGTTTGGCGATCCCTTCAAATTTGACATTGCCTTCTGGCCCAATGTCGGCCGGATGCAAGACCTGACGCCAATCAAAGGTGACTATTTCAATTCATATTCTGAGGACGATGCTGAATTGCTCAGGCATGAGTTGGCGAAGGCGGAACGTGAAGTCCGTAGCTGAACAGATATTTGAAAATTCAGAGTTGACTGATGAAGGCTGTTGGGAATGGACTCGCTCTACTGACTCTAAAGGGTATGGGTACTTTGGAATAAAAGGAAAAATATGTAGGGTGCATAGAGTTAGCTATGAGGAATTTGTCGGGCCAATACCTGATGGTATGACGATTGACCATTTGTGCAGAAATACAAAATGCATCAACCCAGAACATCTTGAAATTTGTACGCGATCAGAAAATGTAAAGCGAATGCGTGAAGCTGTTCCTCACTACAATGACTTAAAAACCCATTGTCTACGGGGTCATGAGTTCAGTGAAGAAAACACACGGTATTACCGGGGAAAAAGGTGCTGTCGAACGTGTGAGCGTATGCACCACAAGAATTACAGAAAGGTGAATGTGTAATGACTAAGACTAAAGCAGGTACGAAGATTCTACCTGAAGCAAAAGTTGAAATTAAGGGAACAACGATTCAGGGACAACAGAACAAGGGTGTGAAAATCATCGACAAGTCAGGCAAGACCGATGGTCAATGACACGTTGATGGAAGAGTGGGATGAGTTCAAGCGATTTGAACTATTTCAAAATCAGCCAAAGCCTGAACCAAAGCTAGTGCAATCGAGCGATCCGTTCAGGGCATACACGACTGGCCCGCAAGGTCAGATGGTTGCCGATTGGAGTGCATTCAGACAGAGCTATACACCGCAGCAACTTGAAATTCATTCAACTGCTGTGGACACACGTGATATTCGTGATCCCGAGCAGGTGTATAATGAAATTGTAGCAGGTAGGAATGGCACTATTCAAGGGCAGTTGGAATTTCCAGATGAAAGGGTATTCGACTAGTGAGATACGAGGGCAGGGAGATAGATGCGATTTCGTTGTGGAGTCAGTATGTTGACTTCCCGCCGAATATGGATGAAAATTCTCAGTACCTGCCATTGGTAAAATGTCCTAACCCTGAACACCATACTGACAAACGGCATTTTCAGATAAATCAAAAAGACGGACTGACCCATTGCTTCGCCCAATGCGGAATTTCAGGAACGTTCGTAAATGCAATCTCCATGATCGAGGGATGCGATGCGAGGAAAGCTCGCAAGATCATTTTGGGTTTCAAGACAATTGGCACTACTTCACGAAAGTCGAAGCGCGTCCAACCTGATGCAGAGGGAAAAGTTGTCATTCCAAATTTCAACAGTTACCTTCCCAATGTTGCAGCGAACTATCTCTCTGACCGAGATATCAATGAGGCGTCCATTTCGCTTTGGGGCATCGGATGGGATGCAGAAGAGCTAAGAATTGTAATTCCCGCGAAGGATTTAAATGGCGAAACGAGGTTCCTGATAAAGCGGGCAGTGAAGGATTCTCAGCATCCCAAATATCTGTACGAACCGGAGGGCATTCACAAGAATCGCCTGCTATTCGGGGGTTGCTTTATTGACCCCGGCATGATAAGATCACAGGGATTAATACTCGTGGAAGGAAGCCTGGATGCGATCAAGCTCCATCAGAATAATTTCAGAAATTGTGTCGCCACTCTCGGCACAGGAATCAGTTATTCTCAGAGCAGGATTGTCGCCAGATTCCGCCCGCGCGCAATTCTGCTTTTCTTCGACAGAGACACAGCGGGTGTGCATGGAATTGAAATTGCCAAGAGAAGACTTGCACGATACCCCCTTTATGTCTGCCGTTACCCTGCCGAACGGAGCGATCCTGCCGAGCTTTCTGGAAGGGAGGTTGATCGGGCTATTCATAGAGCTATACCGTACTCAGTTTTTTCTAGGCGAACTTCCAACAGAGTAATTTCCAATACCAGGAGGAAATAAACAAGTGGCAAAAGCCAAAGCACCACACGTTAGGCGAGTTAGGAGCAAGGAAGATCGAAAGCGACCGTCTGTTTTCACACGTCTGAAGACAGAAGAGAGTTTCAAGGGCCACGCGCTCTTTGAGCCTGACCCCGAAGTTGAAAACAATCCCGGCTACTTCGAGTATTACGACCATTGGGATCAACAGGGACAGCAGTACGTTCCTTGCGCCGGGGATCAGTGCCCGTTCTGTCATGGGAATGATAACCCGTCCACTCGCGCATTGACTGTTTGGTATTTTCCAGACGCTGACAAAGGTGAGCAGATGAAGATTTTCACTGCGAACTACTCCACGATCAATGCGCTTGCCGACGAGTCCGAGGACGAGGATGGGATTCTCGGAAGGAAAATGCGGATCAAGCGTCTGTCTGACAAGGGTGAGTACCGCGTCAAGACCCTCAGTGAAAAGGCTCTGTCCAAGACGGAAGTGAAAAAGCTCTTGGCCGAGGCTGAAGAGTTGAATTTGGAGGGCTTGGTCGATAAGCAGCTTGCAGTTCAACTGGAACGGCTGAAGGCTGTTGACGCTCTTGAAGACGACGACGATGATGAGGACGAGGACGAAGCTCCGAAGCGTCGTACCGGCAAGGCAATTGCAGAAGTCGATGAAGACGACGAAGACGAGGACGAGGAAGACGACGAGGATGAAGAGGAAGAGTCCGAAGAGGACGAAGATGAAGATGAAGACGAGGAAGATGAAGACGAGGATGAAGAGGCAGAGGCTGAGGAAATTGAAGCTGAGTCCTACACCGTCGCCAAGGTCAATGAGTCCGAAGAGACAATCGACTTGATCAGTGTCAATGACGAAACCAAACTGAAAATGTGGTTTGGTGATGGCGTCGAGTGGGATGCTGACGAACTGACCAAGGGAACCGTGGTGCAAATTTCAGCAGCTACGGACGACGAGGGTGATTGGGTAATCACTGAGCTAGAGGTTACTGAGGCTGCACCCAAGGCGAAGCGTGGCAGGCCCAAGGGCAGCGGTAGCAAGGGCAAGGCCAAGGCTGCGCCAAAGGGTAAGGGCAAGACCAAGAAATAATTTCAAAGATCGGGAGGCAGGTAAGCGGCTATCCGGGGGGAGGCTAGCCGGGGGTAACCTGCCTCCCGGTAACTATCAGGAGGAATTGAAATTCGCACGCAAGCAGACATAGTTAGGGAAGTAGCCGGGGAGACAGAATTGGCAGCCAGTGTGGTCAAGGAAGTTCTCGGTGCATACGAAGATGTAATTCTCGGTGAGGTTGAGCAGGGACAGAAGGTGAAGATCGGCCAGATTGTTCAGTTGACACCGAAGATCAAGCCGAAGACAAAAAAGCGAATGGGCCGCAATCCTCGTACCGGCGAAGATGTTGAAATTTCAGCCAAGCCCGCAAGCGTGGTACTCAGGGCAAGGATTCTGAAAAAGGCAAAGGATCACCTGCCAACTGTCCAGAAGGCCCGTAAAGTAGGACTATGAGCTATCCCGATCTACACGCACATTCGACGTTTTCAGTTTTCGATGGTATGGGAACGCCGAAGCAGGTTGTAGATCGCGCAGTTGAGCTTGGTTGGGGCGCTGCTTGTCTGACGGAACACGGTTGGATGGGCAGCGCACCATCCTTTTACCGAGCGTGTAGGGAGGCGGGGATTAAACCAATTCTCGGCTGCGAGCTTTATGTAATTCCTGACGAGGCACAGGGCCAGCGGTCGAAAGAATGGAGACAGTCAAGCTTTCATTTGACAGCCCTGGCCCTCAGCAAAGAGGGCTATTTCAATTTGGTAGCTTGGAATACGTTCTCACATCAGCCTGAGAACTTCTACTACCGGCCACGAATCTCGTTGCAGAGCATGGCGGACGTAGCTCCGTACCCTCTGCATCACAATGTAATTCTATCGGGTTGCCTGGGAGGGGAACTATGCGTTCACCTGACAGAAGGTGGGTCACTTGAAGTTGCTGAAATTTATCTTATGGCTCTCCGTTCTGTATTTCCTAATATCTATGTGGAGGTACAGAACCACGCAATCCCGAGATTCATCGGTTGTGGATTTGACGCATACGACCAACTCATCACTACTGAACGAGCTATACGCGGGAATCTCATTGAACTAGCTAAGGTGACAGGCACGCCGCTTGTTCTCACGAACGATTCGCATTTTCAATTCCCGAAGCAACGTAAGTCTCACATCGCAATGAGGGCATCTGCATGGAGACACCGTGACGACTCTCATTACGGCGGTTCAGTAGAGCAACTGTCAGCGAGCTACATGAGGGACTACGCATACGTCGGCAACTACCTGCGAGACTTGGAGAAGGCACTAGATGGAATTCCAGATCAAGCCCTTGAAAGCGTGCGTGAAATTGTCGAGGAAGCGGATATCAAACTCGATCCTCTTGACGGGTTCAATTACTCGATCCCATTTTCAGGACGGGATGATCCGATCAAAGCGATACGAAAGCGGAGCCGTGTTCGCCTGGATGAAATCACCGCAAGACACGGGGCCAGTGCGAGGGAGCGATTTGAATTTGAGCTTCGAAGTATGGGCGAATTCGCGCACTATCTTCTACTCCTGTCTGATTTCATCACTCATGCAAAGAACGCGGGTATCCTCACAAACACCCGAGGATCGGCAGCGAACAGTATCCTCTGTTACTGTCTGAAAATTCATGACATTGACAGCATCGAGTACGGCCTGACGTTCTCACGCTTTTTCAATCCGGCCAGAAAGAAACTGCCGGACATTGACGTGGATATCGAGAAGGATCGCATAGACGATTTCATGCAGTACGTCCATGAGAAAATGGACAAGCTGGAAGGCGAGGGGCAGGTAGTTCAAATTTGCAACTACGGCACTCAGGCTAACCGCTCTGCATTCAGGGCAGCGGCTAGTGCTCTAGGCGTACCGAAAGAGGAACAAGACGAGATTTCAAAGCTCTTGCCTCAGATGATCGACTCAGGCATGGTGGACGAGGAAGGTGGAGCTTATGAAATTCTGAAAGCGTCTTACCCGGATATCTACGAGGTAGCGTCAACGATCTTCGATCAAGTGAAATCCGTGGGGCAACATGCGTGTGGATGGCTCTTCGGTACAGAGGGAAGACCGATTGAGCAGTGGGTACCTCTGTACCTTATTGCATCGAGTGGGAAGCTGGTCACTCAGTACGATTTGAAATCTCTGGACGAGTTTGGGCTGGTCAAAGGTGACTTCCTACGGCTGCGTTCGCTGTCTGTCATTAAGCGGACAATGGAAATGGTCGGCATGAATGCGTTTGACCTGGATGAAATTCCGTTAGACGACCCGGAGACATTCGAAATGCTTCGCGCTGGAAAGACAGAGGGAGTGTTCACGCTTCAAGGAAAAGAGAATCGCCGTGGCTGCATGGAGGTAGAAGTTGGAAACATCAATGACGTAATCAATACCGTGGCGATCTACCGGCCTGCCCTCACCCGAGAAGGGAAGCATACGCTTTACAACAAGAGGCGAAGAGGAGAAGAGACTGTTGAGTACCCTCATGAAATTGTTGAAGAGATTGTAGGCCCGACACATGGAGTCCCGATATTTCAGGAACAGGCAATGGAGATTGCCTATGCAGTGGGATGCTCCGATGCCGAAGTTGACGACCTATACCAAGGAATCAAAGTTGCTAAGGGCGTGGGTCGAGGCGCAAAGGAAGCGTTTTCCAAGATCGAGCCGAAATTCATGAAGCGTGCTTTGAAAATCATGGACGAGGATGAGGCGGAAGGCGTATGGGAATATGTCAAGAGCTTCCAGGGCTACGGCTTCAACAAGGGCCACGCTACAAGCTACGGGCTGTTGGGCTACCGTTCTGCCTATTTGAAGTGCCACCACAAGGCAGAATTTTTCACTTCCCTTCTAGACACGTATCCTGAGAAATCGAAATACATTGCGGCAGCCAGAAGTGAAGGGTTCAAATTTCTGTTGCCGTCTATCAACGAGTCGGGAGCAGGCTTCACACTCGATAAGCAGACTGGCATGATCCGAGTCGGGCTGTCGCGGGTCAAAGGGCTAGGGCCGGTAGCTGTAAATGAAATCCTAGCGGGGCAACCTTACAGCGATCTTGAAGATTTCAAATCGCGTACCTCATCCCGAGCAGTGAACAAGTCGCGGATCGAAGTGCTGTCTAACGTCGGTGCATTGCAATCAATCGGACTCCGAGGGGATGCCGATGATCAAACACAATTTGAAATTCTCGGATTTTGTGTCAAAAAGCCGAAAGCATTGGTGGGCATTAAGCCTAAGCACGTCAATGCTCGCGTATCTGCTAGCGGTTGGGAACATTTGGGGCGTGAGAAAGGTGCTGAAATTACTGTTGGGCGTGCCTCGGTCAGCAAGCTCTTTTGGATTCCGAAGAAAACCAAGCTGGAACTGAAAGCCTCACCGTGGGCACAGGTCAAGACGTGGCTGCTTACAGTCGTAGACGAGAACGGGATCGCCTTTCAGTTGATGGCGAATGAAGACAAGGAATACGAAGTGAAGGCTCTGAAATTCCTCAGTCGTCGGTGTCAGGGAGCTACCATATGTGCCGACGGCTCAGTGAGACAGCCCTTCCTCACCGATGGCCCACAGGGTTTTAGGTTTTGGGGAATTTCAGGAGCAGGCATTGGCGTTCCGCAAGTATGGGGCACCAAGAAAAAGAATGCTCAGGCAATTACAGAACTGGCACGCATGAAGCGGAGGAACGTATGAGCTTGGACTATGTTCTTGGTCGCAGGGTGGTATCAGTTTCCGATCCCGAGGAAGGCGACGAGTGGAATTGGAAATTACATTTAGAAGGTGAAGTGCTGTTGGTGTATACCGGCAATCTTGACAAGCCCGCGAACGAAGAGGTTGAAGGCACCACTCTAGGAACGGTTACAAAAGAGGGTGTGTCCTATGAGCGGCTCGATTTCTATTCAGGTGACCCGCCAGAAAATACATTTACAATGACCGTGGGTCTGGACTCGATAGAGGTTCAGTGGCCGGAAGGACAACAGCCACCCAACGCGGACAGAGGCGACCCTGCCGATGATCTTCCTACCGATCCCTCTGGCGAGCGGCTACTGGAAGGGCCGGTTGAAAACAGTGCAGAAGAGTGATCTTGTCGTGGCAGCCAAATACAAGCGGAAGCGTCGAGCAAAGAACAAGCGAGCAAGGAAAGCGAGGAAGAGGAATCGTGACTGAAGAATTGAAAACTGTGCATGAAGAAATGAAGGAACTGGAAGATCAGGCTAATACATTGTTGATGAATGATCTTGGATTTGATGCTGTTGCTCTAGAGCTTCGCGCATTGCGGTATCAGATGGGTCTAATCAATCTCACCCTTGAAGAAATCAGGGATGGAATTCACGAAACTGCTGAGATAAACAGCAAGACAATTGCAAAAGCAATCGTGGATTCAATGTAAATGCCCAAGAAAGCGAGAATGTCACAGGCAGCGGCTCTCGTTCATGAAATTAATTCTTCTCTAGGAACGGCGGTTAAACTTGGCAACGATCAAGCTTTCGAAATCGTGCGAATTCCAACTGGCTCCCTCACCTTTGATCGTATTACAGGTGGGGGATTCGCCCTTGGTCGGCACGTTGAGCTTTACGGCGATGAAAATGTGGGAAAGAGCTACATCGCGTATAGGACGATGGCTCTTTCGCAAGACCGGGGAAAGATTTGTGTTCTTGTTGATCCCGAACACAGCTTTGATGAAAGGTGGTTTTCTCATCTTGGTGGCAATCCCAAAGAGCTAATTACATTTCACCCGCAGGATGCCGACGAAGCAGTAGCCGTGATGATGACACTGGCGAAGCACGCTGAGGACAAGGAAGTTGAAATAATCACGATTGATTCTGTTTCGAGCATGATTCCGAGGGAAGAGCTAGAGAACGATCCGCGTCGAGAGGATCGCATGGGATCACAGGCAAGGATGATGAGCCGTGCTTTGCGAAGAATTACAGCCGTCAACAAACAAACGCTGTTTCTCTGGATCAACCAGGAGCGAGAGAACATCGGCGTTCGCTTTGGAAATCCGAAGACGACTTCAGGAGGACGTGCCCTACGCTATTACGCAACTACCAGGATTGAAATGCGTAGGGGTACGAAGCTACTAGAGGAACGCGACGTTGCCAAAGCAGGTAAGCTGATGAAGTCCAAGGTTCAGGTGGGAAGGTGGATTTCCTTGCGCTGCGAGAAAGACAAATCTACTAGGCCATTCAGAGAAGGCTCGTTCATCTTCGACAACATACTGAGTGAAATTTCAGAGCCGTCTGAGATTATCGAGCTTGGCTTGGTGGATGGTTTGATTGCTCGCACAGCCAAGGGGTATTCCTACACTGACCTGGACGACAAGGAATGGAAGGGCAGCCACAAGGTATTTTCAAAGCACCTGAGAGTCAACCCCGAGCTAAGGGACGAGCTTGTATCAGCGATACAAGACGAAACATTTCAAATGTCCATTTTGGGAGGGGAGGGCTAGGGTTGGCTAGATCATTCAGTTGCGATATTTGTCAACAGCCATGTAACCAAATTGTTTCTAAGCTTCATCGGATTCCCGCTAGCAATGGGCCGATATCACATTCGAATTACAGTCACCATGCCGACGTGGGTGAGTGCTGTGACGAGCGCGTACTAAAGCTTTTCAGATTCAGTCCTCGATTGACACGCAAGCAATACAATGAAAAGCGGAGAGGCGTCAAAGTTGGCTCTTGAACCACCGTTTAAAAGGAAATTACAACCCGGTCACCGTAGGCAGGAGGCTGACCTTGCTAAACGTGGTGGCACTACGCATCCTGCGAGTGGTCGCATATGGCGGTTCAAGAGGGATGGCCGACTGTTCGATTTTCTTGTTGAAGCTAGAACAACTGAAAAAGAATCGTACACAATTTCAGGTAAGGAATGGGACGACATTAGAAAGGAAGCATCAATGACACCGCCTGGTTGTCTTCCCGCCATGCAGATTGACATTGGTGATCGTCGGCTTATGGTCATTGACCACGATATTTTCCTTGAATCTCAGAACCTGTTGGTGAGTCTCATGGCTGAGGCGGGCAGAGGATGACTGCCAGAGGTAGGAGACAGTCGAGTGTTGATACTCGCGGCCCATTCGTCAGGATTACAAGCCCGCCCGCGAGTGTCTCCGGTCTAGTTAATTTCACAGCCATAGTCACTGACGATAGCTACATAAGCAAAGTTGAATTTTGTGTGAACGGAGAACAAATTGCTGGCTCACCTAGAGAGTCTGCACCGTGGAGTCTCACATGGGATTCTGGCTTGGAGCATGATGGGATTCACCGGCTTATGATCCGAGCTTATGACGCGGCGGGGAATATAAACCGCGATGAAATTTTGGTGAGCGTCAACAACCTGGATCGCCCTGTCGGTGCGAGTGATAGTGGATTTTCAACTGAGTTGGCATCGAGCAGAGTCACGGCGCTCATTGCCAGTGATGCAGGTGTGGGTGCTCAGTTGGTTTCAGGATTAAGCCGCCTTGTCACTCAGGCTGCTGCTGGCAGTGAGAGTGGAGTGCTTTCAACACCCTCTACGAATTTCACTTATGTCGGCGCACTTGTGGATGGTGAATACATACAGCAATACTTCGGTGGCACGAATGCCAACGATGCGCCGTACAACGGTGCCGAGGCTTCACCGAACAATTGGGATCGCTTTGAAACAAATTACGGTTACAGTGCCTCAGTAGCAGGTGGTACGCGGCACAACAAGCGCCTGTCTGCTGTGCATTTCGGTGGCCCTGGCGCTCTGTTGCCTGTTCCTTCCGGTTCGGGCAACAACAACCCGACGCTGAACATGGATTACTGTCGAGCTAGAGGGGCATTTGGAAATTACTCCATTGGCGCAAGTGTTTCAGAACTGAACGACTTGCGAGACAACACTGATGCGCGAGGCGTGTTGAAGAAATGTATTGACTTCGCTCTGCTTTTCAAAAGCAGGAACCATCCGATCATGATTCGCCCGTTTTGGGAAATGAATGGGCAGTGGGGATATCCGTGGCAGGTACCTCAAATTACAGCAGCGACCTACGTGGCTGCGTGGCAGAGAATGTGGCACCTTTACAACGATGCTCCCCCGGCAGGAGCGGGCTGCACGAACGTTTCATTCTTTTGGTGCCCGAACGTGCTTGGTGGTTCTGCCGTTGATCCGACTCCCTGGTTTCCCGGAGCTTCATTCGTAGACTGGATTGGCTTGGATGGGTACAACAAAAATTCAAACCAATCACCGGCTACAATTTTCAACTCGGCCCTGACCATCATTCAGGCATTGCCCGGTGCTGGCTCTCTGCCTGTTGGCCTTGGAGAGTTTGGCTGCTACGCGCCTACGATTTATCCGGGTGGCAAGAGTGCATGGCTGACTGAATTGCTCACGGTCTATTTGCCGTCCAAGCCACAGATCAAATTCATCAGTTATTTCAATCGGCGCATTCAGGAAGGTGGAGGCTCTCCTAACAATTGGCAGAATATTCCGTTTGAAATGGGTGACTCTGGAAACACGTTGCCCTATCCGAGCGCGTCTATTGATCTAGGCCAAGAATCTCAGGCTGCATGGCAGAATGGAATTGCACTTCCTAAGTATCTCGGTGGAGTGGCGAACGGTCTTGGTGCATGGGCCAACGGTAACAAGGTACCGATCCCGACTTAATGGCTACGCATCTTGAAAAACGTCTGTCGCATCGAGCCAAGCGAACAGGCAAGCTTGTCCCTCTGCTAGAGGACTTGATGACCCGTCCGCTCGATATCGAATCGAACGCTGATGTGGAATTCATTCGGAGCTTGGTGTCCAAGCAGATGCACCGTGAGGAAATGCGTAGTTTGAAAAATCACTACAGCCCGAGCGCACTAGCCAACTGCCTGCGGCAAGTGTATTTCTCTCGGCACTGGAAAGAACACATGATTAAACGAAAGATAACTACCAGGGTCGAGCCGAATTTCTATTTCCTTACGGGTAACTGGCTGCACATGAAATGGCAGTGGGCTTGCTGGAAGCTGGACAAGGCATTGCCCGATGATGTGTTCCAGTTGTGGGGAGTTGAAATTCCTGTCACGTCAAAACATGGCGATCATGGTGGTACGCTCGATGTGCTGGCAGCGATTCATGGTGAGTGGGAAGTGCTGGACTTCAAAGGCGTGAACGTCAGGACGTATAAGGACGCGCAGGTTGGAACCTTCCCGCATAATTGGGGCGTTCAGTTGGCCGACTACATGATGCTGGCAAACTCAGACAAGTCATTGAAAATTCCACGCATCGAGCGTGGTATACTTGTCTTTGAGAACAAGGGCGGGCCAATGCCGCAAAGTCCCATCGCTCTGCATGAAATTGAAATTGAACTGAAGGACTACCTACCGGAGATACAATTCCGACTGAAGGAACTGAGGGCACATGAAAAAGACAAGACGATCCCCGAGCCAGAGTGTACGTCCACGAAAAGCATTCAATTCCAAGACTGCCCCTTCCGTGGGTTCTGTCGGCCCGAAGTCAAAGCTATTGAGGGTCGCAACACCACAAAGCGAAAGGTTGAAATTTCTACGCGATCAAGGACTAATCGCGCCCGAAGAAATAAGTCCAGATGATGATGCGGTTGCACTGGACTTCACAAGACTCAACAACAGGCAGATCGGCGGTGTCCATTCCCGTTACGCCGTTCGCCATGCTCACGCTATCTACATCGCTGCCGGTCATGCTTCCAGACTTGCTTATTTCAGGAGAGATTTGCGATTGGCTCAGGCGAAGTTCAGGTTTCGTAACAAAAAGAAATACAAGACGAAGTACGAGCTAGACGATGCGATGTTCATGGACGAGGACGTGGCGAAGGTTGTCGATCAAATGACCAAGGTGGAAGCTGAGTTTGAAATTATCAAGGCCGTGGCCGAAGGGTTCGAAGACATTCGCAATGCCGCGTCCCGAGAAATGTACCGGCGGGGGAGCGAGCAGGCTCCTAGGGATTGATTTCGAACTTGATTAATTAACCGAGGGATGATACAATGACTGAAGAACCAAAGTATCCTGCTGTCGAGGGAGGGTTTGTGCCACCGAAGAAAGCATCGGCAAAATTTCCAACAAGCCAAGACGCGGAGACAATCAAAAAGACTCGCAGGAAGGCGAGCATTCAGACGTTCAAGGCCAAGCCTCTGACTCCGCTGACTGAGTTCATGATTGAAAACGACGGCAGTGGGAAGACTACGCAAGAGCTTTACGAAGAATTTCGAAAGGACTGCCCCCACGTATATGAAGAGGTAGCTAACTTGCTGACCATGCACAATCGAATTACAATTCAATCCTGCAAGCGGTGTTTTATCATGGTCAAGGGAGTGGGCAAGCCTACTCCGAAGAACAGGATTGGGAACCAAAATGAAAAAGACTAAGCCGGTAAAGAAATCAAAAGCTAGCCTCAACGCGAAGGTCGAGGAACAGCTAGAGATTTTCAGGAAGCAGACTGAGGCACGTGGCCGCATAGCTGAGGCTGCATACGAAGCTCAGGACGTGGCGACCAAGAATGCAATCGACGCGATAAGGGATCGCCTTGCAATAATTGCCACTGGCAATGTTATGGTGTACCCGGATGGTAAGTTCAATCCTGGTGTCAGTGTGAAAATTTCAGTTGATCTTGTCGATAACAACATTTTGTTCTTCGCCACGGAGATAGTCAAAGACCTTTGTTTATTGGATATTAGAGTTGAAAACTATGTTTTTCCGCCTAGCTATTGTGCGGAATGTGGAGAAAAAATCATTGGCAAGAAACGAAAGTCCAAGAAATGACAAAAAGTGAAATTGCATACTTGGCTGGCATGTTTGAAGGTGAAGGTTGTCTGCACGCACAGAAGCAACGCAATGGCACGTTCAGTCCACAATTTTCAATTGCGTCAGGTGACTTGGATATCCTTGAACAGATTCGTGATGTGGTGGGATTGGGTTACATCTATACACTTAAGCAGCGTCCTCAACATCGGGTGCAGTACCAATTTAGGATTCACAAGTGGGACGATGTGTGGAAGATTGTAAAATTGATCGAACCGTGGTTAGGTTCTCGAAGGTGTGAGCAAATTGAAAATGTGCGCGATCTTTGTCGTCAACGAGAAACTGAGCGGACTTGCCGGGTTTGTGATGAAAATTTCATGGCAATCGGTAAGCAATATGAGTGTTCAGAAAGGTGCAAAAAGGAATATTGGCGACAATGGCAACGTAATTGGCACTTGGAAAGGAAGGCGAAATGAAAATTTGGGTGTTCATGAGAGGCGGCTACTTCGATGGCACATGCTATGGAGTGATCGAGGAAGAGAACCTGCCGAATGAAATTCTTATGCATCACTACGACAACCCGGCAGCAATGGTCGCAGGCGTGACCATTCTCGGAATAACGCAAAAGCAGGAGGGTGACGTAACTGTGGTCGAGCGGTACGTGAAACCATTTACGCCGCCGGAACATAAATACAACAGAGCGATATTGAAATATCAATACGCCGGACTAGTCGATCCTTCCAAGGTGAGGAAGATTGTCCTGGACGTGGAACAGAACGAGTACGTCTTGGAGGAAATTTCAAAAACGGAGCAAAGCTGATGGCTGAATGCACCTGTCAGTGGGAGGACGGCATTCGCCTTACTGACCCGGCCTGTCCCGTCCACGGCAAGAACGCGACCTATCCCACGGTCGATCCTGCCGACGATGTAGGCCCACCCGCAAAATGGAGTTCTGAGTTTGAGAATCCTGAAATTGGGATGAAGTGCTGATGGCTGACAAGCCAAAGGAAATCACCATTAAAGTAGATACAATTGAAATGAAGGAAGGTGACGTTGTTGAAATTCATTGGGTTAATAAAGTGACTCCACAATCGGCTGAAATTGAGAGACTGCGAGCGGAGATAGAGCGGCTGACGACGCAGAGTGAAGCGCGGGCGGTTATTGCACGGCGCGAACGGCAACGCGCAGATGAGTTGGGACGTGAACTGATGGAGTATCAGGAGGACAGGGCGAAGTGGGAAGGGCTGGCGAGGGAGGCCGTAGACGTTCTGCGCGAAATAGAGCCTGCGCTTTCAACGCATCACGAAGCTGATCTAGCGCGAAAGATGATCGTCCGCTTTGACGAGGCGCAAAATGAAAATTAAAAAACAGGGTCGGCCTGTCAAGAGCGCCAAGGCGAAATTGCAAGCCAAGCCGGTGAAGGCCAAGCCGAAGGCGATTCAGGAAGTTGTAAAGCCAGAGCCGATTTCAACAAGCGAAGTTCGCAATGTAATTGCTGATACCATCGAGCGGCTTTACGTTGACGAGTTCGGCCAGTCGCTAGATCGAGTGAACGCTGAGGAATTCGCGGGCTACGTGTCTAGCTACCTTGTGCATGGAATCACTGACAGCGGCTTAGAGCGTCCGCCCAAGCTGAGGGAGGTATCCCTAAGGGTGCCGCTGTGCGAAGCCTGTACGGGCAAATGAGCGACGTTATGGCGAAGCTGAAGAGCGGGAAGCGGGCCAAAATTCGCGTGAAGCCGGTTGCCAGTGGCAAGAGGCATAGAAAAGAGCGTGTTCCTGGTGAAATTTCAACTGCCCTGGTAGGGGTTGATTTGTCACCATCGAGCATCGCCCTTGCCGCTTACAATTATGACACTACATTGCAAAGGATTTATGGCCCTGGATTTCATATTCACAGGTGGACTCCTGAAGATCATTACTTTGATCGGCTGAGGGACTGTGCAAAGGGATTCAAGTTCTTGAACCACGTCCTTAATGAAGTGAAATTCTTTGGCTCAGATGTGGACGTGTGGGTTGCGGTCGAAGAGCCGTGGGCCTTCGGGCAGGTGGGAAGATTCCAGAGCAGCGCACTGAAGCAGCAGGCAGAGGTTTCAGGCGCGTTCCTCGGTGGCCTTCTCAGGAACGACATAAGGAATCTATTTCAAATTCAGGCTAACTCCTGGCGCAAGCTGGTTGCCGATGATCTTGGAATTACAATTCATCACACAAAATGGAAAGACCCTAAGCTGTGTGAAATTTACAACTGCCTTCCGAAAGACTCTGGCAAGTTTCGAGCGAAGCAGTGGGCTTTGGAAAAGAAATTCGTAGGTAGCTCTGA
>Ga0111539_10002731_pt1 | contig 23422 bp, 22 predicted proteins | sample RhiMethybrSRZTD1_FD_79667 | JGI IMG/M metagenome (GOLD analysis project Ga0111539, IMG submission 79667) | Populus rhizosphere microbial communities from Tennessee, USA - Rhizosphere MetaG P. TD hybrid SRZTD1 (version 2) (version 2) | ecosystem: Host-associated > Plants > Roots > Rhizosphere >...
TCAAACTCCTGTTCATTCTTGAGCTTAACTATCTGGTCGTTAACGCTCGCAATATCCCTGAGTGCTTTTGCTCCAAGCCATGCCGCCGCTCCAGGCGATTACAATCAATGCATCGATAGATCAGCCAAAGGAAAGAGCGGGCACAATACTGCTTCGGCAACTGAAGCAGGTTGCGAGCAGCGATCGGAGAACGTGGGGACTGAGGAACTCGATCTGCCAACCCATGCGCTCGCCAGGCTGGACGTAAACGCGGGATTCGGTTGGGGGATTTTCAGCGGGACCATTTTTAATGGAAATAAGGACTACGCAATCACAAGTATTACTGTTCTTCTCACTCCCCCAACAAACGATAAATCTGATCAAACCCTGGGGAGCGGCAGGGAATACGACATCGCTTTAGCTTTGGAACCCTTGGCGAAAGGCTCCCTTTCCATGCCTGTTCCTTCCGACAATACCCTTGAATATACGTGGAAGATCACGAAGGCACGAGGTTACAAAGCGAAATAATACATACCTCCCGCCAGGTATCGAAGACGCCTCTATAATAGAGGTTTTAACATGCCCTCGAGCTTGCTTCGGCTCAGGCGTCCCAGTTTAGACCCCGTTATGTTCCCGCTACGGTCGATAACAATGGTGAACGGCAGCGCCCCTTGCCGGTTTCCCGCCGCATCGGCCAGCGCCATGACGCTTAGGTCCCCTACCAATACCGGATAATTGATACCGATTTGCTTGCTGAAAGCAGCTGCCCGTTCTATCTGATCTACAGCGATGCCGACAAAAACCACGCCATCCTCCCCATACTTTTTCTGAAGTTCAATGAACTCGGGGATTTCCTCCCGGCAGGGCTCGCACCAGCTTGCCCAGAAATTCACCACCATAACCTTGCCGCGCCATTGTGAGATGGGCTGAAGCGTGTTCGTAAGGTCGGGCAGGCTAGTGGCGAATATCGTCTCCGCCCCTTTCCGCGCGGTATCGGCCGGCACTTCGACCGAAATATTGCTGCTTGTCAGCTGACCGCGCAAGAGAACACCCGCAGTCAGGGCAAGTATTGCGACGCCTATATACACCAGCACTTGCTGTAATTTTGTCATCAACCAGCTCTCGAAAAGTTTAGCTGAAACTCCATCGTGCGCCCTTCGCATTGCAGTCACACCACGGAATGCTGTCCGAAATTCCTAATGAGTTGTGAGCTGGTCTCAAGATGAGATTGGACGGACCAGAGGAACAAGGCCCATGTACCCACTGTGCCCTTTCCAGGGACTCGCGGGAAGCCTAGATCAATACCGCGTTGAGGATCGACAGAAAACTATCCTTATCCTGGTAACCAATGAGCCTGACGCCTGGAATTTCGCGCCCCTGCCGATCGAGAAACAAAATGCCCGGCGGACCAAATAATCTGAAGCGCTTAAGTAAGGCAGCGTCATCCGGCGTACCTGCAGTTACGTCCACCTGCAGCAGGACCACGTCTTTCAGGCGCGATTGCACTTTAGCATCGGTAAACGTGAAGCGCTCCATTTCCTTACACGAAATGCACCAGTCCGCGGAAAAATCCAACATGACATACTTGTCTTTCGATTGGGCAATTCGCTGTTCAAGTTCGTCGATGGATTTCACTTTTTGAAACGGTAAATGACGGGTTTGCTCCATCCCCGTTTGGTCTATTCCATTTCCACCCGCTCCAGCAGCGGTTATTCTCGAAAGGGGTTGCAGAATATCGCGACTGCCCGAGAACACACCGATCAGCAGCGCAATCCCAGTCAACAACGCGATCATACCCAAACCCTTCAGGAGTTTTTGCATGCCGGAAGCATTGGGATGCAGCGGATCAACGGCACGCAGGTAGATGGCTGAAACGATCAACAGCGCTGCCCACAGCAGCATATGCGCCACGGCGGAAATCACTGGCGATAAAAGCCAGATCGCGACGCCGAGGAGTAAAACGCCGAAAAAGTTTTTGACTGACTCCATCCAGGGACCCACCCTGGGTAGAAGCGCCCCTGCAGATGCGCCAAGCAGCAGTAGAGGAACGCCCATTCCCAACGCCATGGCAAACAAGGCTGATCCCCCTAGAACTACGTCACCCGTCTGACTGATATAAAGCAAAGCGCCCGCGAGCGGAGCAGCCACGCAAGGGCCAACGATCAACGCCGACAACGCGCCCATTCCGAATACCCCGGTAAGGTGGCCCCCCTTCAAATGCCCCGCCTCCTCCGAAACCTTGCTCTGCAGAAAGGTGGGTAATTGCAGTTCGTAAAAACCGAACATAGAGAAGGCGAGTACGACAAAAACCAAAGCAAATGTTCCCAACACCCAGGCATTCTGCAAAGTCGCGGAGAGCATCGCGCCGGACAGGCCCGCCGCCACGCCGGCGGCCGCATAGGTGATTGCCATGCCCATGACGTAGGCGAGCGAGAGGATGAATCCCCGCCTCTTGGTGATGTGTTCTCCCTTCTTGGCAATAATGCCCGATAGAATTGGAAACATCGGAAAAATGCAAGGAGTAAAGGAGAGTAGCAGGCCGATGCCAAAAAAACCGGTCAGAATCAGCCAGAAGTTTCCAGTATCGAACATCTGCTCGATCTTGGCTGATTCCGTTTCAATGGCGGGAGACGGCAATGATTGGAAGAGCTCCGCTGTGGAATCCGGTTTTACCACAGTAAAGGCAGGCGCCGCCATCGCATTGTTGCTGATGGCATTGGCCGCCAATCCTGCCGCAGCTTTAGCAATGGGCAGGGTCAACTCAACCACCTTGTTTATCGGCGCGTAGCAGACACCGATCGGTTCATTGCAGCCTTGGTAAGTCGCAACGAGAGTGAGTTTGTCACTCGATGATCCATCGCGTTTCAAAGACACGATCGCCTCGAATGGCTGGTGAAAAACCTCGACTTGACCAAAGGTAACATCGCTTTTCAACGTACCCCGGGGAAGAGATATTTTCTCGATGGAGGTTTCGGTGTTCTGAGGCTTGAATGCAACCTTATCTTTATAAAAATAATAGTTCTTAGCGGGCTCGAACTGCGCAACCAGCGTATTCTCATCTCGTACTCTGACTGTCAGCTTGAAAGCCTGATCGGGCGGCAGCAATTCCTCCTCATCACTTTTATCGAAGCTCGTGCCCAGTTGCTTTAAGCCCGAAAGAAAACCGAATGGCTTCGTCTCTTCAGCGAAAAGACCACTGCTGGAGAAGCAAAGCAAAAGCAGCAAAAAGCGGCTCAACCGCATTGAAAAAGAAATCCGGTTCATTTTAGGTCCGAGGCTGATGTTTCTTCGGCGATCCACTTCAGATATGCGGGCAAGCCGCTGATGATTGGGACAGCAATGATCTCTGGTAGTTCGTAGGGATGGACAGCCCTGATCAACTGCTCTAACTGAGCGTAATGCTTCGCAAGCGTTTTAATGAGCACCGGCACTTCACTTGCACTTTCATTTCTTCCTTCCCAGCGATATACGGAAGTACAGCCGGCCAGCACGTTAACACAGGCCGCCAGGCGCTCATCCACCAGTTTTTGCGCAAGCGACATGGCGGCAGCTCGATCGGGCAAATTGGTAAAAACGAGTATGGGTTCCATGGCGTGAATTGTACTCGCGTGCACTCGCATTTTATCTACTTCTCGGCCAGCAGATAGATTCCATTAGCCCGCTTCTGCAAAACAATCAGGCACAGAAGGGTAGCGCAGGTTTATGCGCAACTCGCGTTTTAACCGGGTGTTTATCAGCCGCCGCGACTCCCGCATGAACGACAACATGCCGGGCGCTATCTGCGCCTCGGCCTCGGCGCGCGAAATGCGCGGCGGTCGAGGCAAGCCGAACTGGTCGGCTATCAGATCAAAATACTCACCCATTTTCAAATGTGAGTCATCGCAGGCATGATAGACCCTACCCGGCTTGGCGAGGCGCAATGCAGCCAGAACGATCTGCGCAAGATCGTCAGCGTGTATATGATTTGTAAAGCTATCCTCTTCTGGCAACAGCGCCGGGGTGCCCGCACGCAGGCGCGCAAGTGGCAAACGGTTTTCAGCATAAATCCCGGGCACGCGAAGGATCGAAACGCTCACCCCTGTGCGTAAGCCCCACCTTCGCAGTCGTCTCTCTGCATCAACCCGGCGCAATGCGCGCTCGGTCTGCGGGTTGAGCACGTGCGTTTCATCTACCAGCTTTCCCTTGCAATCACCATACACACCGCTGGTACTGATGTACACAAGTCGTTGTGGTAACATTACCGCCTTTATCTTTGTCTTTGGATGCCTATTTCTGGTGAGCGCGGCCAGAAGATTTGCGGTGCGGGTGTCGTGCCGGCCCATGCTGGGCGGCGGCGCCAAGTGCAGCACCGCATGAGCCATGCCGGAAATTTTGCTCAGGCTTCCCGGTATGTCGAGATCGCCAAACACGGGCGTAATACCCTGCAAACGCAAGGACGCGAGGTTCTCCGATCTCCGGTACAGGCCCAGCAACCGGTAATGCGCCTGTAGCATAGGCGCTGCCCGCAACGCCACATCGCCGCAACCGGCTATCAAGAGTGTCTGCTTCATAAATGTTCAGTTTAGCGCCACCGATTTATTTACCCATGCATCCGTAATCCATGCCTTATCAGATCACTATTCAGCCAAGCGGAAATGTTTTCTTCGCCGAAGCCGACGAAACTATCCTGCAAGCCGCGCTTCGCGAAGGTTTTCCCCTCCCGTACGGGTGCCGCAATGGCGCATGCGGGACGTGCAAGGGCAAAATCATACAGGGAACGGTGGATTTCGGCAGCTATAGCGAAAGCGCACTGTCGGAAGTAGAAAAAAAGGCGGGCATGGCGTTGTTCTGCCGCGCGGTGCCACTGAGCAACCTGGTAATTGAATGCCGCGAGATCGGAGCTATAAAAGATATCAAGATCAAAACACTTCCGTGCCGTGTCCAGAAACTTGAGCGGGCTGCGCCAGACGTGATGATTATTTCCCTGAAGCTCCCCCCCAACGAACGCTTGCAGTTTCTCGCAGGACAATACATCGACATCCTCTTGAAAAATGGCAAGCGCCGGAGCTTTTCGATAGCTAACGCCCCCCATGACGACGAGTTGCTGCAACTGCATGTGCGCAACTACCGTGGGGGTGCATTCGCCGAGCATGTATTCACCCAAATGAAGGAAAGAGACATCCTGCGTTTTGAAGGACCCCTGGGCACGTTTTTTCTACGCGAAGATTCAGACAAACCAATAATCTTCGTTGCCAGCGGGACCGGCTTCGCGCCGGTCAAGAGCATACTTGAACATGTGTTCCATGTACGCAACTCGAGCGCCAGCGAACGGCAAATGGTGCTTTACTGGGGCAACCGGACCAAGGCAGACCTTTATCTCGCAAATCTCGCGGGTAGCTGGCAACAGGAACACGATAACTTCACTTTTATTCCGGTGTTATCCGAGGCTTTACCGTCGGATAACTGGAACGGAAGAAAGGGATTGGTGCATGAGGCGGTAATGCAGGATTTTGACGACCTTTCGGGTTATCAAGTCTACGCTTGCGGCGCGCCGGGTATGGTTGAGGCGGCGCATCGGGATTTCACACAACTGCGCAGCCTTCCTGAGGAAGAGTTTTTTTCAGACGCGTTTACTGTTTCCTCCGGTGAATCCAAATCCTGATCCAGACATAGCGAGCCAGATTCCAATGCCGCGTTGTTCGGCTCTCCAACAGAAAGAGCTCGCCTAACAAGGCGGAAGAAATCTTATCCGCAGGTTACTTGACACCGCCTCCCACTAATGGGATTCCAGACGCCTTAACGCAAGTTGTAGTCCTTCGTCATAATGATGTTTAGCGGGCTCGGGCCGCCCAATTTTCTCGTACAGCCGCGCCAGGGCGAGATGGGCTGTATAGCTGGGCTCCAGCGACAGGCTCGCCTCGAGATAGTTCTGGGCCTTGCCCCACAGCCCGCAATGGGCACAAAGCCTTCCAAGCGCCAGGAGGAGAGAAGCATCGTTAGGATGCCACTTGAGCCATCCCTCTGCCCGTTCAATTTGCCGGATAGCGTCATCCGCCGGATATTCGCCGTAAAGCTCGGCCAATTCGGAATCCCATTGATCATCCAGGCTCTGCTCAATAATTTGATGAGCTGTCGCGCAATCACCGAGCGCTGCAGATGCGGTCGCAGCGGCAGCAGCCAATTTGCTGTCCTTTTTATCGGACTGCGGAATATTCTGCCAATATTCCTTTAGTGCCCGAGGGTCTCGGGTTCTGCTTTTGAACGCCTCCAGATAGGCATGGCGGCGCAACTGTGTGATCACGCCCATGTCGAGCGCGTTTCGACGCTCCAGTTGCCCGAGCAGATCCAGTACCGCGGCCCAGTTCCTGCCCAGCTGCTGTGCTTTCAATTCCAGGCGCAATGCCGCGGTGTGCTGACGGTCTCCCGTCGCTCGCAACGAGGCTAAAAGCTTCAGGGCCTCTTCCGGCCGCCGTTCATCCAGCAGCAGTTCAGCGTGCGTTATAACCCGCAGCGTCGTTTCATCTACCCGGCTGGATTCCGCTTTACCGATAAACTCATCCCGCTGAGAATACCTTCTCAGTTCATGCGCAGAACGCGCGGCGACCACCGCGTTGATTGCAACGGCCTCTGGAGACTGCCCCATTTCCAGTGCCGCTGCCGATGCGCGCTCGGCTTTGGCGTAACGCCCTTCGAAGTACGCCCTGAGGCCTTCCATCATTGCGGCATGCGCTTTCTCGTGGCGCTGCCGCGCGCGAAAATCGCGCACTTCGGTTGGCAACCGGATGGTAATAACGGCCAGCCGCACTACAAAATAAGCAATGAAAAGCAAGGCCAGTAGCACCGCCACCAGCAAGTTGAGCGACAGCTCGATACGGTAAGGGGGAGCCACCACCAGCACATATCCACTGTTGTAGAGAGCACCAAGCGTGACTGCGACCGCAAAGAAAAACAATGCGAGAAGCCACAACGCCGCTTTCACCTGTTTCCTCGGTCACGGGCTAAACGGTAGTTGCGCACCGCATCCAGACTGGCGGTAATAGGAGGCAATTCGATACCGACATCGCTTGCACGCAATTGGTGCAGGGCTTCAAGCATCGCGACGGTGGATTTCGATTTATTATCGTAGTAGCGACTAATCCAGTCCAGGGATGCGTCGATATCGGCGTTGAAACTTGCGCCATCGCGCGCAAGCAGTGCCAGTCGCGCCGATAACAGGCGCAATTTCAAGTTTTCGCGCAGGAAATATGCCTGCGATGGTGAGAGCAGGGGAATATCTGGCTTATCCATATGTTGAATACGCACCAGCCGCTTCACGTCTTCCCACATTTCACGCGCAAATCTGAGCCATATACCTTCCGTTGCTGGCACTTGATGCTGAGAAATACCGGGTTCCGGGGGACGAAGTTCCATCGCAAGGGGCAACGTATCCACCGCAGCGGCAAGATTATCCAGACGCAGGCTGATCCCCAGGGTATCGAGATAGGGGGCGGCGCTCAAAACATCCATGTCTTTGGATAGAATCTTGCGCAACGGGGCTAATTGAGGGCGGTCAATACGCTGGAGGCGGGCATCGGCCTCCTGCATCGCGATCAACGCAGCTTTTACATTATTCGCCAGTTGCAGCTGTTGATTCGCAATGAGCAGCAATTGCTCAACTTCTTCCAGGGTCGCCTCGTCACGGGTGCGCGTAAGCTCCTGGTACAGCGCCTCCATCGCTAACTGCTGACTTTGAGATTCAGCTATCTTGGCTTCGAGCAGACTAAGCTTTGTGTCTAGCCTGCGACCCGACTCGGTTGCCTCACCCGCGAGGTCACGCGTTCCCTTTCCCACAACATCTGCATCGGCCAACCTTTTTGCGAGCTCATATTGCAAACTGGTAATCTGGCTGTGCGTGTCGTACCACTGCCAAGCCACCGCAGCGATAATGATGATGGCAAAAATCCAGATAGGGTTAAGACGCCTGGGCGCTTCTTGCCGCAGGTCCTCCTGTGGTTCAGTGTTCTCCGCCGGCTCAAGTTCCGCAGTCATTGTCGGAATGAAACGCTGTCCTTACCGGTCGCTTGCGGCCGGAAATAATTCGAGATGCCTTCGAGCAGGCCGTTATCGCCCGGAGCCGTCAGGATAACGCGGGTAAACCCAAGTGAACTGGCAGTTTGGGCTATACGCTCATGGGAGACGAACAAGCAGGAATTTTTCAACCATGCCTGTCCCGCCTCCCCGACCATATCCCACAAGTTGCGCAGCCCCTCGCTGCTGGTTATGATGATCGCATCCAGCTCGCCATTGGCAGCGGCTCGCAGCAGCGGAGCAGTATCGGCCTCCGGCCTAACCCGGCGGTAACACTCCACATATGTGACAGTAGCGCCCCGTTTCAGCAATGTTTCTCCAAGCAGTTCACGACCGCCGTCTCCACGGAATATGAGGATATGCTTACCCGTGACTTCGCTCAATTCCGGCAACTCAAGCAGCGCCTCGCTATCGAAACGCCCGGACGGCATGGTCACATCATGGACGCCGAAACGGCGCAAGGCATTACGCGTGCCCTGCCCAACGGCAACGACCGTCAAACTCGGGGGGAATTTACGTGTCCCATTTATCCGCGCCATCGCCTTCTCAACCGCGTTGGGACTGATGAAAATTGCGAGATCGAATTCATCCAAACGCGCGATTGCGTCAAGGAGTGGCCCAGGGTAGTTTGTATCCCTGATCTCCAATACCGGAAACAAAACGGGATTACCGCCTGCGAGGCGTACTTTTTCCGCAAGGTCGCCCGCCTGGTTTGACGGACGCGTGACCAGGATATTGATCCCGGCCAGAGCGGTACTCACGGATGACTCACTGGTTCCGTCGCTCGAGGACCCAATGCCGCCAATATTTCGTCAGCGCCCCGCAGCTTTAGGTTCTGTGCCAGTCGTGCGCCCATCGCTGTACCTGTTTGTGGCTCGCCGCTCAATTCGTCGCTTATGATACGCGCCCCGTCGGGGCTGGCGACGAAGCCGCGCAACCGAAGAACTCCCGCTTTGATCTCTGCAAAGCCGCCCAATGGAACCTGGCAGCTTCCGCCCAGCGCCCGGCTCATGGCACGCTCGGCCTCCACGCATTGTGCGGTTTCTGCATGGTGCAACGGTTCCATGAGCTTGAGCAAGTCGGTTCTATCGGAGCGGCACTCAATGCCCAACGCACCTTGTCCCACTGCCGGCAAACTCAGTTCCGCGCTCAACAACGCGGTAATGCGGTTTGCCAAGCCCAGTCGCTTCAATCCAGCCGCGGCCAAAATAATCGCCGAGAATTGTCCCTCGTCCAGCTTGCGCAACCGTGTTTGTACATTGCCGCGCAGAGGACGGACTTGCAAATGAGGGAAGCGGGCGTGCAATTGACTCTCCCGCCGCAGGCTGGAAGTACCTACCACGCTCCCCGGCGGAAGCTCATCAAGGCTCGCGTATTGATTCGAAACCAGTGCATCACGTGGGTCTTCACGCTCGGCGATCGCTGCCAGAGAAAATCCCTCAGGCATGTCCATCGGCACATCCTTCATCGAGTGCACCGCGATGTCCGCGCGACCGTCCTCAAGCGCCTGTTCCAGCTCTTTGATGAACAATCCCTTGCCCCCGATTTTCGAGAGAGATACATCAAGAATCTGATCTCCCCGCGTCGTCATGCCAAATATGCTGAATTCGGTTTGCGGGTATAATTTGGACAGGCGATTACAAATGAAATTGGCCTGCCAAAGGGCAAGAGCACTCTCGCGGGTAGCAATAACGACTTTTGGGGGTGTGAATGAATTTTGCATTATTACAATGAGAAAATTAATGAATTATTTCCAGTGGCTCATTTTAGCATGGCGCGCGCCCAGCCGGCTTGATGCGCAGGCAACAGATCAAAGAGTGCCTTTTCTCGAAGAGGTTGCGTTATGACACTCCTCGCCGCTCAAAGCGAAAACTTCGGCAAGAATCAAGCCGTGGATAAGGACACACTGGTCAAGGATGACCCCCTCCGAGAAGATATCCGGCTACTGGGCCGGATGTTGGGCGATACGCTCCGTGAGCAAGAAGGTGAACCCACGTTTGAGCTAATTGAGAACATCCGTCAAACCGCGATTCGATTTCGCCGCGAACAAGATCTGGAAGCACGGCACGAGCTCGATGTAATTCTGAACCAGCTCAGCAATAAAGCGACGGAAGCTGTTGTGCGGGCCTTCAGTCATTTCTCCCAGCTTTCAAACATTGCCGAGGACCTGCATCACAACCGCCGCCGCCGGATGCATCTGCGAGCCGGATCGCCACCCCAGGCAGGAGGCGTGGCGCTGGCGCTCGACCGAGTGCTCGCCAGTGGCATAGACGGCGAGGCATTAAAAAAATTTCTCTCCAAAGCCTTGGTTTCACCGGTTTTAACCGCCCATCCAACTGAAGTTCAGCGCAGAAGCATACTGGATTGCCAGTTGACCATCGCGCATCTCTTGAATGAGCGCGACCGTATGCAGCTGACGCCGGACGAAGTACGCAACAATGAGGAGGGGCTGCGAGCGGCGATTCAAATATTGTGGCAGACTCGAATGCTGCGCTCGGAACGTCTTTCCGTGTTCGACGAGATCAAGAACGGTCTGGCGTACTACCATTATACTTTTTTAACCGAAGTACCACGCCTCTATGCCGAAATCGAAGACCTGCTCGAACGCCGAATGGGGAGCGAAGCGCCGGAGATTCCGCCATTTTTGCGCATCGGAAGCTGGATCGGAGCGGATCGGGACGGCAATCCCTTTGTGACCGATGAGGTGATGCTGCATGCGGCCGAGCGCCAATCAGCTCTGGTGCTGGACTTTTATATGGGCGAAGTGCACCGTATAGGGCGTAGGCTTAGCCTGACGGAACGTCTCATTGAAGTCGACGATGAATTGATGGCGTTAGCGGAAGCCTCCCCGGATAGGGCGCCTAGCCGAGCGGATGAGCCGTACCGGCGTGCGCTGATCGGAATTTATGCCCGGCTCGCCGCTACCAGCCAAGGGCTGGGGCATGTGATCCGGCAACGCCGGCCCGTCGGGTCTGCCGCCCCCTACGCCGACAGTATGGAATTCGTTCGTGAACTCGATATCGTCATCCACTCGCTGAAGCAACACAAGGCGGCATTACTGGCTCGCGGCGACTTGCGTCACGTCCGGCGGGGGGCCGAGGTATTCGGTTTTCATCTTGCGCCGCTCGACATGCGCCAGCACAGCAACATTCACGAGCAAGTCGTGGCCGAGTTGTTCGATTACGGCGCGCAGCGCAGGGGCTACTCCGATCTCCCCGAAGCAGAGCGCGTGCAATGGCTGCTGGCCGAAATCAGCAGCCCACGACCCCTGCGTTCGCCTTATCTGGAATATTCCGACCTCGTCCAAAGTGAGCTGGCCATCCTTCAAACTGCAGCAGATATTCACTGTCGGTTCGGCGCAGCCGCGTTGCCAAACTATATCATTTCCAAAACCGATGGCGTTTCCGACTTGCTAGAGATCGCCTTGTTGCTAAAAGAGGTGGGGCTCCTGCACGTCGGGGAAAAACCACATCTCCATCTCAACATCATTCCGCTATTCGAAACTATTGCGGACCTTCGCGGCTGCGGCAAGGTAATGGACGAGCTATTCTCGTTGCCGTATTACCGCAAGCTTCTGGCTTCGAGACAGAATGTTCAGGAAGTGATGCTGGGATACTCGGACAGCAATAAGGACGGGGGGTTTCTCGCTGCCAATTGGGAGCTTTACAAGGCGGAAACTGAACTTACGAAAGTGTTTGCCAGGCACAAGGTTGAATTGAGGCTGTTTCATGGGCGCGGGGGAACTGTCGGACGGGGCGGAGGACCCAGCTACCAAGCTATATTGGCACAGCCGCCAGCGAGTGTTAACGGCCAGATACGGATCACGGAGCAGGGTGAAGTCATCGGCAGCAAGTATGCAGACCCGGAAATTGGCCGACGTAACCTCGAGACCCTTGTTGCCGCCACACTCGAGGCAACGCTTCTTAGCCATGATACCCTCGGTGAGCGTGCAGCTACTTATCACGAGGTCATGGAAGCGCTGGCGCAAGATGCGCTCGCCGCTTACCGCAACTTGGTATACGAAACGCCAGGATTCGACCGCTACTTTCAGGAAACAACACCCATAAGGGAAATTGCTGGACTGAACATCGGCAGCCGGCCGCCCTCCCGCAAGCAGTCGGATCTGATAGAAGACTTGCGAGCCATTCCCTGGGTGTTCAGTTGGAGCGTCAATCGATCCATGATTCCTGGCTGGTATGGATTCGGCACAGCTGTGGAAATGTTCGTGCAGCGCGAAAACAACGGCGCGAAGGGTCTGACGCTCCTGCAGGAAATGCATCGGGACTGGCCGTTCTTCCAAACGCTTCTTTCCAACATGGACATGGTGCTGGCCAAAACGGATATGGGCATTGCGTCGCGCTATGCTGAGCTAGTGGCGGATGTCAGACTACGGGAGGAGATTTTCGGGCGCATTCAGACCGAATGGGACCGCAGCGTGAGATGGCTAATTGCCCTTACAGGCCGAACGGAATTCTTACAGGACAATCCGACCCTCGCCCGTAGTATTCGTAACCGTACGCCGTATATCGATCCGCTCAACCATTTGCAAGTGGAGCTGCTAAGGCGTTATCGTTCCGGCGATGCCACAGACGCGGTAAAGCGCGCTATTCAACTTACCATAAATGGGGTGGCAGCAGGACTTCGAAACAGCGGATAGTCGTCTGCCCATTTTCAGCAACCGATAGCAAAATATACAGGCCGTGGCGAAAAAACTTTATATAAAAACATTTGGCTGCCAGATGAACGAGTACGACTCGGAAAAGATGGCGGACTTGCTTCGCGCGGTGCAGGGCATGGTGAAAACGAATGATCCCGCCGACGCGGACGTGATTCTCTTCAATACCTGTTCTGTGCGCGAAAAGGCGCAGGAAAAGGTGTTTCACGATCTGGGGCGCGTCAGACATCTAAAACACCTTAACCCGAATCTCCTCATCGGCGTAGGCGGATGTGTGGCGAGCCAGGAAGGGGCGGAGATCGTGAAACGTGCGCCATATGTGGATGTGGTATTTGGTCCGCAAACTCTGCATCGATTACCGCAACTCATTTCCGCTCGCCGCGCTACTGGCCGGCCTCAGGTCGATGTCTCCTTCCCCGAAATTGAGAAATTTGACCAGCTGCCGCCTGCTCGCACTGAAGGTGCGACCGCTTTTGTCTCGATCATGGAAGGGTGCAGCAAATATTGCAGCTTTTGCGTCGTACCTTATACCCGGGGGGAGGAAATTTCGCGGCCACTTGAGGATGTGTTAGCGGAAATCGCCGTGTTGGCGGACCAGGGAGTCAAGGAAATTACGCTGCTAGGGCAGAACGTCAATGCTTACCGCGGCATCACGAAATATGGGGCCGAAGGTGAAATCGTGGATCTGGCGTTATTGCTCGAATATATACACGAGATGCCCGGCATAGAGCGAATTCGCTATACAACTTCCCATCCCCGCGAATTCACGGCGCGACTCATCGATGCCTACTCCAGATTACCCAAACTGGTCAGCCACGTACATCTTCCGGTACAGTCGGGGTCGGACCTCATATTGGCCGCCATGAAGCGCGGCTACACAACACTGGAATACAAATCCATCATACGGCGACTGCGCGCGGCCAGGCCCGACATCTCGCTTACCTCGGATTTCATTATTGGTTTTCCCGGTGAAACAGAAACCGATTTCGAAGCCACGATGAGATTGGTAGAGGAAATGGAGTTTGATGATTCCTTCAGTTTTATTTACAGCCCGCGTCCCGGCACGCCGGCAGCGGATTTGCCGGATAGCACCGCACAAGAGATAAAGCTTGAGCGGCTGCGACGATTACAGGAAAAAATTGCACGGCAGGCTCAGGTGATCAGCCAAAGTATGGTCGGCACGACACAGCGTATCCTGACAGAGGGTATTTCCAAAAAGAACCCCAATGAACTGTGCGGACGTACGGATAATAATCGCATGGTGAATTTCCCGGGTAGTACAGAAGAAATCGGCCGCTTTAACAGCGTAAAAATTACGGCGGCTTTAGCACATTCATTGCGCGGCGAGATCCGGGGAGGGTGAGAGAGGGGATAACGGATTGAAAGACCACGGTGGGATTCGGGGCCGAACTGCAGCCGTAAACGAATCCGCGGAAATACCTGGAGACGCTTCAGTAGTTCATTTCTTGCAAAGTAGGTGTGTCGCTGCCAGAATTAAGCACCTCAAACCGATTAATGCGACGCTTTACTGCGCCTTTGAAACCAAAGCCTGCCGAAATTTCCTTTTCTCCTGTTGACAATCAGCGCCTTGCCAATCTCTGCGGGGCGTTGGATGAAAACCTCAGGCAAATTGAAACCGTGCTTGACGTCACCATCGCCCGGCGCGGAGAACGTTTCAGTTTGCGGGGCAAGGCAAGTCAAACCGCGCTTGCGGCAGCCGTGCTGCAAAATTTCTACAGCCAGGCACAGCATCATCTGAGCATTGAGCAAATTCAGTTGGGCTTGATAGAAGCAATGAATCCTCGTCAGGCAAGAAAACAGCCGCCCGACAATGATGCAAAGGTGATAGTGGAACCAACCCTGTTGACACGACGCAATGATTTGCGGGGCAGGACACTCCGTCAGGTTGAATACCTGCAGCAAATTCAGACCCATGACATCACGTTTTCCATTGGACCAGCGGGGACGGGTAAAACTTATCTGGCGGTGGCCAGCGCGGTAGACGCCCTCGAGCGGGATGTTGTGGCACGCATCGTGCTCGTTCGGCCGGCAGTCGAAGCGGGCGAACGACTGGGCTTTCTCCCTGGTGATATGGTACAAAAAGTAGACCCTTATCTTCGTCCTTTATATGACGCGCTCTATGATTTGATGGGTTTCGATAAAACCAGCAAGCAGTTTGAGCGCAGCGCAATCGAAGTGGCCCCGCTCGCCTTTATGCGCGGACGCACACTGAACCAGTCCTTCATCATCCTCGATGAAGCGCAGAACACTACACCCGAGCAGATGAAAATGTTTCTGACCCGTATCGGCTTTGGGTCGAAGGCTGTGGTAACGGGCGATATCACCCAGATTGATCTTGCAAAACATCAGAAAAGTGGACTCGTAGAAGCGAAACAGGTGTTGGAAAAGGTGCGTGGCATCGCGTTTACGCATTTCGATGCAGAGGATGTGGTTCGGCATCCCTTGGTGCAGCGAATCGTCAACGCTTATCAAGAGTATGAGAAGCAGCAGTAGTGTAGCCGAGTCCGCGGCGGCGGTTGCCGCGAGGGCTCCCAAGCTGAAGCTGGAGGTCCAGTACGCAACAAATGACAAGCAGGCCCCGTCCCGCGCGGAGTTCCGCAAATGGATCAGATCCGCGCTGAAGCAGGATGCTGAGATTGTATTACGTGTTGTTGGTGCAACTGAGGGCCGCGATCTCAACCGCAACTTCCGCGGTCGGGACTATGCGACCAATGTGCTGACGTTCGTGTACGATAATGCTGAGTGCGCCGCCCAAACCCTGGCTGGAGATATCGTGCTGTGCGCGCCGGTGATAGAACGCGAGGCGAGCCAACAGCATAAAATGTCTATCGCGCATTATGCGCATCTTACCGTACACGGCGTACTGCACCTTCAGGGCTACGATCACGAGAGTGAGGTTGATGCAGCGGAAATGGAGCGACTGGAGACGCATATTGTGGAGAAGTTGGGATATAAAGACCCTTACAGCGAATTCGCCGAGTAAGCATGTGTACGAGTTCCTACGATTCAATGACCGAGAAAGTCACCTGCCCGTTGAACGCAGCGCCCCATGGATGAGCTTCCTAAACCTGGCTGGCTAGAGCGCATCACCGCTTTCATTCTCCGCCAACCGGGAGATCGGGAACAACTGGTGGAGCTGTTGCGTGCCGCGTTTCAGCGCAATTTGTTCGACTCCGATGCTTTGAGCATGATTGAGGGCGTCATACAGGTATCGGAAATTCAGGCGCGCGACATCATGATTCCCCGTTCTCAAATGGAAGTAATCGATATTAGCGAAACGCCGGACAAGTTTATTCCCTTCGTCATTGAGACCGCGCATTCGCGCTTCCCCGTAACCGAGAATGATAAAAACAACGTCATCGGCATTCTGCTAGCAAAGGATTTGCTGCGTTATTACGCTGGGGAAGAGGAATTTGACGTGCGCGAAATGCTGCGACCAGTCGTCTTTATTCCCGAATCAAAGCGCCTTAACGTGCTGCTCAAGGATTTCAGGACAAATCGCAATCACATTGCCATCGTAGTGGATGAATACGGGGGTGTAGCTGGCTTGGTGACTATCGAGGATGTGCTGGAGCAAATCGTTGGCGAGATCGAGGATGAGCACGACTTTGACGAAGCTGAAGACAATATTGTGCAGGACCCGGGTGGCCAATACCGGGTCAAGGCAAGTACCGAAATCATGGACTTTAATGAAAAGCTCGGTGCGGAACTGAGCGATGAAGATTACGACACAATCGGCGGTCTCGTTCTGCATACCTTCGGGCGCCTGCCGAAACGGGGCGAAGCGGTAACAGTTGGAGATTTCAAGTTTACTGTGTTGCGCGCGGACAGCCGCCGACTATACACTCTCATGGTTGAGAGGAGTATCGCCGAAATTGAGCAAGAATATTGATGGCTCTGGAACTGGCTGGAGCTTTAACCTAACCTCTTCTATTCACTCTCCTATTGGCGTTTTCTTTTTCTCTTTAAGGCCGGATGAGTAGGAGTTGTGTAGCAGGCGGCTATGTGGCGGTTCAGATCGCTTTAAGCAGCAATATTTCCCCGTATGGGAACAATAAGCAACAATCGCGCGTTCGTGGAATACCCGAGCCGCCGTGGGTGGAGGTGGTTATTGAAGTTCCGCGGGGCAGCTTTCTCAAGCGGGGATCCACAGGTAAAGTCGACTTTATATCACCTCTGCCTTGTCCTTTCAATTATGGCTCAGTAGCAAATTACATTGGTCTTGACGGCGATCTTCTGGACGCCGTGGTGCTTGGACCGCGACTTCCGTTCGGTACGAGGATCCGCGTCAAGCCTTGGGGCGCGGTTGTCATGACGGACCGCGGCCTGATGGACGATAAACTTATCTGTGCCGAGCATTCTCCAGACGCCGCGCAGCGCGGCAAAGTACTGCAGTTTTTTCGATTCTACGCCACGTGCAAGGGTTGGCTGAATATGTGGAGGGGCCGACCCGGGCGCAATGCATGCGAAGGCTGGTGCGATGCGGATGATGCGCTCGCTCGCGCGCAGCCCCGATACGATTCCTGGCAGGGTCCTCCGCTTGAGTTCTGATCGGCGTCTAGGTTCAATTTTTGCTAATGCCGGCGCCGCATGGCAAAATTGCGCCCCTGTCAAGAACCTTTGAACACGTCGTCCGAGAGGAGCGTTTGATTTGTTCAAGGGTTCCTTCCCAAATACGCTGAAATCTGCCACCGTCTTATGCCTCTGCTTACGCTTGAAAAAATTTGCCTCGCTTTTGGGCATCATTCATTACTCGACCATGTTGAGTTACAGCTCGACGAGGGTGAGCGCATTGGCCTGATTGGCAGAAATGGGGGCGGAAAGTCGAGCCTGCTACGAATCATGGCTGGAGAGACCAATCCGGATGATGGAAAAATCTGGCGCACACCCGCGCTTAAGCTTGCCTATGTGCCACAGGAACCCGCGCTCGATCCGGCAGCGTCAGTATTCGAGGAAGTATCAAAAGGAATCGGTGCGCTCAGTCATGTGCTTTTCCGTTACCACGAAACATCTCATCTTCTTAGCGACAGCACGAGCGACACCGAGGCGCTTCTTTGCCGTCTGCAGGATTTACAGGCCGAACTGGAAGCACACGACGGCTGGAGTATTCAAGCCAAGGTGGAAACCGCGATCAACAAACTCAGCTTGCCCGCCGACACGTTGGTTGGACAGCTTTCCGGCGGTCAGAAAAAACGCGTTGCGCTGGCGCGGGCGCTGGTCATGTCGCCCGATGTCCTGCTATTGGATGAGCCGACCAACCATCTGGACTTACTCTCTATCGAATGGCTGGAAGGATTACTGAAGTCTTTTGTGGGGAGCGTGGTATTCGTCACGCATGACCGCCGCTTCCTAAGCAATGTCGCTACTCGAATAGTCGAGCTGGACCGCGGTAAGCTGACAAGCTTTGCCGGCGATTTTGCAGACTACCAGCGAAAGAAGCTGGAGATGCTCGAAATTGAAACTATCCAGAACCAGAAGTTCGACAAGGTTTTGGCGCAAGAGGAGATCTGGGTACGCAAGGGAATCCAGGCGCGCTGTACCCGAAACGAAGGACGAGTCCGCCGCCTGGAAGCGCTGAGACTGGCGCGTGCCTCCCGGCGCGAACGCTCGGGGACGGTCAATCTCAACGTGGACGATGGGTCAAAATCGGGTAGGATGGTCGCCGAACTGGAGCACGTCAGCAAGAGCTACGGCAACAAGGACATCATCAAGGATTTTTCTTGCAGGATCATGCGTGGCGATCGTGTGGGACTGCTGGGTCCGAATGGCGCTGGGAAATCTACCTTGCTAAAGCTCATACTGGGGTCCCTGCGGCCCGACAGCGGGACAATCCGGCTAGGGACCAAACTGGCGGTGGCGTATTTCGACCAGATGCGCGAGGAACTCCACGACGACGAAACCCTGATAGATACGATCAGTCAAGGTTCGGAGTTCATCGACATTGGGGGGGTCAGGAAGCACGTCATAAGCTATCTTGAAGACTTCCTGTTCTCGCCCCAACGCGCCCGTTCCCCGGTAAAATCGCTCTCGGGTGGCGAGCGCAACCGGCTACTGCTGGCAAGGTTATTCACGCGCCCAGCTAATGTGCTGGTTCTGGATGAGCCCACCAACGATCTCGATATCGAGACGCTGGAATTGCTTGAGGCTTTGCTGCAAAGCTATTCCGGCACGCTTTTCCTCGTGAGCCATGACCGGGAGTTTCTCGACAACGTCGTCACCCAGGTTATCGCATTCGAGGGCGGCGGCATCCTCAAGGAATACGTTGGCGGCTACGACGACTGGATGCGGACGAAAAATTTAGAAGGAACAACGATAAAGCAAAAAGAGCCGCAACCCCCAGCTCCGAAGGTATCCGCACCTCGCCCTCCCGTAAAGCTAGCATACCGGGAAACGCGAGAACTCGATGAACTGCCGGGAAAGATCGAAGCGCTTGAACGTGAACAGGTGGATATCAGAAACCAGTTATGCGCGCCGGATATCTACCGGAGCTGTCCGGAAAAAGCCAGAGCCTTGCAGCAACGCCTCACTGCGCTCGACGAGGAACTCACGAACCATCTTACCCGGTGGGAGGAGTTGGAACGTAAACTTTCGGCCGGACAGAACAGTTGAGAATAAGTTCCCGAATGTCATGAATTTTATTTTATTCATTGACCAGAAATGGCACATCGTTTAGAGTCGCTCTTTTTAAAAAGAGGGCACTGATAATGAAACGACCAGCAATTATAGGGCTATTTGCGTGGGGTCTGCTTCTAGCAATAGGCGGTACCGCTCAGGCAGCCGGTGACCCGGCCGCGGGAAAGCAGAAGAATGCTATGTGCATTGGTTGTCATGGAATTGAAGGGTATCGTACATCTTATCCTACCGTGTATCACGTCCCAAGACTGGGCGGTCAGCACGCCGAGTATTTAATCAAGGCACTACAGGCTTATAAAACCGATGCCCGGAACCATCCCAGCATGAAAGGTATTGCCGCCACGCTATCCCAGCAGGATATGGAAGACTTGGCCGCCTACTACGCCGCCGGCGGAAAATAATCAATCCATTACGCAAGGAAAGAAGCCTCATGAAAAATCTTATTATTGCCGCGGCAAGCGGCGCTCTGCTGCTGATTTCCGGACAGGGAATGACAGCTGACCTTGAAGCTGGCAAGAAAAAAGCGGCTGAGGTTTGTGCCGCATGTCACGGTCCGGATGGGAACAGTCCGGCTCCTGCCTTTCCCAAGCTGGCTGGGCAGCATGCGAGTTACCTGGCGAAAAGCCTGAATGAGTATAAGTCAGGCACAAGAAAGGATCCGATCATGGCTGGCATGGCTGCCGCCCTGAGCAAGGAAGACATTGAAAACGTAGCGGCGTATTATGCTGGTCAGTCTGGTCTCAAGACCAAGTATTAAGCAGGAAAGCAGGCAGGAATAAACGTCCTGTCTGCTTTATCCATCCAAGCCCATGATTCTGCTTTAACCTGATATATTTTCCTGCCGGTCCAGGCATTCGAAGTACACGGTCTCATCTGGCGCTGCCTGATTGCGTTGCGCCTGCCAGATCATTTCCGCAAGACATTCCATGACTTGATGTGTGGCGACGTGTTCATCACCAGTTTTTAGTAGCAGTCGCTGAAAACGCTGGCGGATTCCGGACGGCTGGTCGATCGACAGTTGCTCCTTAATGGCAACGTGCATGCTCATATGAAGAAATGGGTTGATATCTCCCATTTCGGGCAAATAATCCTTCTGCTGATATTGTTCTGGCATTTCAAGCACCCGCTGATATTCGGGATGCAATAGAATGACCTCCAGTGCCATGTCTTCCATGGCGGAAAGCATTTCTCGCTGCTGGTATTTTCGCCAAGCGTCAAAAAAGAGCTGACGCGCTTGTTCTCGGGAAGGAGTGAACATCTAGAAAATCCTGACTAAGCCCAACAGAACATTCGCATCCCTGTTACGACAGCATGTCATTGCACAAATCATTGTCCGGATGAGGTGCGGGTAGCGGACTGTTCGCAGGCTTCGTACGCTGCTTCATGTGCCATTACAAGCGCGCTCCGATTACTGCTGTCGGTTTTCTCGAAATTTTTTTCCTTATATTCGCATAGATCGTTGATGATGCAGATGGTGCACTTGGGTTTCCGCGCGACGCAGATATAACGCCCATGAAGGATGAGCCAATGGTGGGCATCATGGCGAAAGCTCGGCGGCACGCTCTTTATAAGCTTCAGCTCTACTTCCAGCACGGTTTTCCCCGGAGCGATTCCAGTGCGGTTTGCAACACGAAAAATGTGGGTGTCCACGGCAATGGTCGGTTCGCCAAAGGCCGTGTTCAAAATCACGTTTGCGGTTTTCCGTCCCACGCCGGGCAGTTGCTCCAGCTGATCCCGGCTCCGCGGAACTGCCCCGCCATAACGCTGAATAAGAAACTGGCAAGTGGCGAGTATTTTCTTTGCCTTGGTCTTGTATAGACCAATGCTCTTGATGATCTCGCGCAAGCCCGCTTCTCCCAGCGCAAGCATTTTTTCAGGCGTATTTGCCAGAGGGAAAAGCTTGCGTGTTGCGAGGTTAACGCTCTTGTCAGTCGCTTGCGCGGACAGAACTACCGCGATCAGTAATTCAAATGACGAGGCGTACTCCAGCTCTGTGGTCGGATGGGGATTGGCTGACTTGAAGCGGGTAAAAATTTCCTTTCGTTGACTTGAATTCATGGAAGTTGATTAAATACACGTGAAGGTACTCGGGATCTGGGATTCCCTATGCTTCCCTTGGCCTTTGAGTTTGCGCCGCTTTTGCCCGCGCAAGCGCAGCTTGGATAGCTGCTTTTTTAGGATTATCCATCGCGGCTGAAATATCGGCGACCGTCGCAGCTGCAGCCTGCGCCAATCTCGCTTCGTTTTCGCCTTTTTCCCGTTCAAGCCTCTGCAGTCGGTGCCGGTAACGCGCGCGGGCATGGTCTGCGGGGGCATTGACGCGATGCCCGGAGTCATCATTTGTGCCAACGATCCCATTCGACGGGCCGAGGTCCGCTATTTTCCCTGGCATCATCCTGATGCAGTCAACTGGACAAGGAGCAACGCATAACTCACAGCCGGTGCATTCGCCCGCGATGACAGTATGCGCCTGCTTGGCCGCGCCGACGATCGCGTCAACGGGGCAGGCTTGAATACACAACGTACAGCCGATACACGTCTCCTCATCAATAACTGCCACGTTGCAGGGTTGATAAGAACCATGAAGCGGATTGAGGGGTACTGCGCGCTTGCCCAGCAAAGTGGCCAGCCTGCGGATACCATCATCGCCGCCTGGAGGACATTGGTTGATGTTTGCATGCCCCGCGGCGATGGCCTCTGCATAAGGCAGACAGCCAGCATAGCCGCATCGCCGACATTGGGTTTGCGGCAAAATGGCGTCGATTTCTTCAATCAGTGCGTTCTCTTTCATCTAAGCCGGGCTATGAAGAAACTTCCAGGCCGCATAAGGCTTGTGCGATCTCGCCAACCAGAATGGGTCCTCGATAGATCAGTCCGCTGTAGACTTGTATCAGACTCGCCCCAGCCTCCATTTTTTCCTTTGCATCTGCTGCGCTCATAATACCACCTACCCCAATAATAGGCAGCGCCCCCTGCAGAGCCACATGCAAGAGGCGTATCACTTCGGTCGCCCGCTGTCTCAGGGGTGCGCCACTCATGCCTCCAGCCTCTTCCCGATGAGGGAGTCCTTCCAGGCCAACTCTGGAAAGCGTGGTATTGGTTGCGATAACTCCATCGACCTGATGCTTCATTAGCAATGCTGCGATTTCATCGATCTGGGCTGGCTCAAGATCCGGCGCGATTTTTACGGCCAGCGGTGTATATTTCCCGTGTTCATCAGCCAGTTTTTGCTGATTCAGTTTCAACAAGTATAATAATTCACTTAGCTCCTCGGCGTTTTGCAGCTGACGAAGATGCGGCGTGTTAGGCGACGAAATGTTGACGGCGATGTAGCCGGCATAGCGATACGCCTTTCGCAGGCAAATCAAATAATCCTCGGCCGCGTTTTCCACCGGGGTATCAAAATTTTTTCCGATGTTGATCCCAAGTATGCCTCGATAATCAGCTTGCCTGACGTTCGCCAACAGCCTGTCTATTCCTTGATTATTAAACCCCATTCGGTTAATAATGGCCTCCCCCTGCGATAGTCGAAACAATCGCGGTTTCGGGTTTCCCGGCTGGGGACGCGGCGTGACCGTGCCGATTTCGATAAAGCCGAAGCCCAAGGCGGCGAGTGCGTCGATGTGCTCGCCATCCTTGTCCAGCCCGGCAGCCATGCCTATCGGATTGGTGAAGTCCAAGCCCATGACCGTTCGCGGCGGGCATGGTACCGGCTTTACAAGTGAGAAGCCCAGCGTTCGCGCTGCCTCCAGGAACTTAAAGGTAGCACGATGAGCTGTCTCGGGATCGAGACGGAATAGCAGCGGACGGATCAATGAATAGTGCATGGCTTCATTTTAACATTCCGAAACTGTTTACCTTACGGCCAAAAAAAACACAGACGCCCGTGCCGCGGGCCAGGAGGGACGCTCTGAAGTTGTTTTTTATCCATCACGCTCAGCGACAACCATCATTTAAAGGAATTTCATGAAGCAATTCGGGCTATACCTGGTTTTGGTTTTCATGACATTGTCCTCGAGTTCCTATGCCACCACGCAGTGGGAAACGCTTAACCAAGAGTTGGAATCA
>Ga0111539_10002732_pt1 | contig 23421 bp, 17 predicted proteins | sample RhiMethybrSRZTD1_FD_79667 | JGI IMG/M metagenome (GOLD analysis project Ga0111539, IMG submission 79667) | Populus rhizosphere microbial communities from Tennessee, USA - Rhizosphere MetaG P. TD hybrid SRZTD1 (version 2) (version 2) | ecosystem: Host-associated > Plants > Roots > Rhizosphere >...
CCCTAGTAGACGTTCACCGCGAGCGCGAAGCTGATGAGGGTGTAGTCGTCGGCGTCGGCGAGGATGCCGCGATCGACCATGGCGCGTGCGTCGATGGTGGCGTGGCGGTCTCTCACCAGCTCGAGGCCGAACCCACCGCCGACGTTTGCCCCCTGGCCCTCCGGGTCGCCGACCGAGCCCGGCTCGTGGCTGATACGGTAGGCAGCGCGACTGGCGCGCAGCTCGCCGTAGAGGCGAGGCAGGCGGGGAAACGGCCAGATGCGACCGGCCAGGCCGAGGTCGAAGACGCTGATGTCAGCGTCCCGGCGGCGGCCGCGCGCCCACGCCATCACGGCCCAGCGGCCGAACGCCCAGCCGGCGAACAGCTCGCCGCACTCGCTGACCCCGCCCTCTCCGGCCGGTCCGCCGCCCTCCCCGCCGACGCCGACGGCCAACCCGAGCGCGACGGACTCGTGACCGGCGGGGAGCTCCGTCGGCCGCGCGGGGGGCTTCTCGGCCGGCTGCGCGCCTGCGTCCGCGGCCATCGTCACCAGGGACAGCAGTAGCAGGGCGAGGCGTCGCATCGATGGCGAGGCACGCAATCGAGGTGCCAGAGATAACCTGCGCGATTGCTCGAGGGAGTGGGCCGCGATCGCGACGCACCGATCAGGTGGGTCTCCGGGTCAGTCGTGCAGGCCTGCTTCACCCTGCGGGCGGGGCCTCGGCGCCGCGGGCGTGTCGCTTTCGCAGCCGCCCGACCCGGCGACCGTGCCAGGTCTCGATGGCACCGACCAGGCCGTAGCTGTAACCGGCGAGGCCGACCAGCTTCATCGGCAGGAGCACGGCGAGGAGGGCGGACACGCCGCCGAGCGCGGACATCGCCAGGTTGCGGGAGATCTCGGCGCGGGTGACCGCCCGCTCGAGGTCGTCGAGCTCGAGCTCGTCGCGCAGGCGGTGGGCGTGCAGGTAGAGGAGGGCGTAGCAGAGGAACACCGCGGCGACCCCGGCGCCGTAGATGACGAACAGCTGGCTGGTCTGTTCCATCTCGATGCTGACCGTCTGCCGGCCGAAGACGATCCCCTCGATGAACAGCGTGAAGAGGAACTTGAGCGGGTAGACGTAGCAGAGGACGACGAACAGGAGCGCGCCGTTCAGGATCAGTGTGGTGCCGTCCTCGAGCCCGAAGCGGCGGAAGAAGCGGTAGTGGCGCTCCCACAGCCCGATGAAGAGGACGAAGCAGATGCCGAACGCGATCAGCTGGCGCATCGCGCCGGCCAGCTCGTCGAACGTGCGCGGCACCTCCAGCGAGACGACCAGGAGCGTCAGCGAGAAGCCGAAGACGGCGTCCGAGAAGCCCTCGAGGCGCGACACCGCGCCGCCGCGCCAGCGGAAGTCGCGGTCGTTCCGGTCCCTCGCCATGCGCGCCTCCCGCAGCACGCGGGCAGCTTACCCGTCCAGAGCTGCAGAAGGTGGGAAGAATCTCCCGGCCGGAGCGGGTCGCCTCCGGCGGGCAACGATCGTGTGCCGGGCGACGACTTGAACGATCGGCGAGAGAGTCCCGGGCCCGCCAGTCGATATACTAGTCGAGATGCGGACCGAGCAGCGGGTGTTCACGGAGGAGGGTGGGTGGTCGGGAGCCGCGGGGCGCGAGCTCGCATCGGCCCAGCTCCTGTTCGTCTTCGGGCGCGGCGAGCTCCTCGAACGCGGCGAGGTGTGCGCCGATCTCAGACGCAGTTATCCCGAGGCGAACATCGTCGGGTGCTCGACCGCCGGCGAGATCGCCGGCACCCGCGTGCTCGACGGATCGGTGGTCGCCACCGCGGTCCGCTTCGACAGCAGTCACGTCGAGGTCGCGACCGTCGACCTGCCGTCGGCGGCCGACTGCGTCGAGGCCGGCCGTTCTCTCGGGCGCGCGCTCGATCCCGACGGGCTGGTCCACGTCTTCGTCCTGTCGGAGGGGCTGGCGGTCAATGGCACCGACCTGGCGCGCGGCTTCGCCGACGCGCTGCCGCCCGGGGTGGCGGTGACCGGTGGCCTGTCGGGAGACGCCGAGCGGTTCGAGCGGACGGTGGTCCTGTTCGGCGGCGAGGCGCGGCCGAAGCGGGTGGTGGCGGTCGGGCTGTATGGCGATCGCCTGCGCTTCGGCTTCGGCTCGCTGGGCGGCTGGGATCCCTTCGGCCCGATGCGCCGGGTGACCCGCTCGTCGGGCAACCAGCTGTTCGAGCTGGACGGCCGGCCGGCGCTCGCTCTCTACAAGCAGTACCTCGGCGAGCACAGCGCCGAGCTGCCGGCATCGGCGCTCCTCTTCCCGCTCCTGGTCCGCTCGCCCGACGGCTGCAGCGAGGTGGTGCGCACCGTGCTGGCGGTGAACGACGCCGACCAGAGCCTCACCTTCGCCGGCGACGTGCCGGAGAACTCGGTCGCCCAGCTGATGATGGCCAACTTCGATCGGCTGGTCGATGGGGCCGAGGGGGCGGCCAGCCGGGCTCACCAGGAGCTCCGCGGGCAGGGTGCCCAGCTCGCGCTGCTGGTGAGCTGCGTCGGGCGCAAGCTCGTGCTCAAGCAGCGCACCGAGGAGGAGGTGGAGGTGGTGCGCGACGTGCTCGGCGAGGCCACCTGCCTGACCGGGTTCTACTCCTACGGCGAGCTGTGCCCGACCCGGCCGCGCGCCGGCTGCGAGCTCCACAACCAGACGATGACCATCACGACGTTCAGCGAGGCGTGAGGGGGCCCGGGTGAACAAGCTATTGAGCCGACAGCTGCGGCGCCACCTCGGGGTCGAGCGCGAGGAGGACATCCCCGCCGAGCTGCGCGAGTTCATCCAGGCGGTCGCCACCACCTACCAGCAGAACGACGCCGACCGCCAGATGGTGCAGCGATCGCTCGAGCTCACCTCGAAGGAGCTGAACGATCGCAACCAGGAGCTGGCCCGGTCGAACGCCGACCTGCGCCAGTTCGCCTACGTGGTATCGCACGACCTGCAGGAGCCGCTGCGCAGCATCACCGGGTACGCCCAGCTCCTGGCCCGCCGCTACAAAGGGCAGCTCGACCCTCGCGCCGACCAGCTCATCGAGGGGACCGTGGCCGGTTCGCTCCGCATGCAGGGATTCATCCGCGACCTCCTGGCCTACTCGAAGATCGGGGTCGAGCGGGCCCAGCTGGTGCCGGCCGACATGTCCACCATCCGCGACCACGCGCTGGAGAACCTGGCCGCCGCCATCGAGGAGGCCAGCGCCACCATCGAGAGCGGCGACCTGCCGGTGGTGGTCGGCGATCCCAACCAGCTCGTCCAGCTGATGCAGAACCTGATCGGCAACGCCATCAAGTTCCGCGGCGCCGATCCGCCGCGCGTGCGTATCAGCGCCGAGCGCGATGGGCCGCGCTGGCGCCTGGCGGTGAGCGACAACGGCATCGGCATCGCGGAGAACGCGCGCGAGCGGATCTTCCACATCTTCCAGCGGCTCCACGCGATCGACGCCTACCCGGGAAACGGGATCGGGCTGGCGATTGCGAGCCGCATCGTCGAGCGCCACGACGGCCGCATCTGGATCGAGTCCGAGCTGGGGCGGGGGACGACGTTCTTCGTCTCGCTGCCGGCCGCGCCCGATCCCTGAGCGCGGCTACTCGGCTGCCCCGGCGAGCGCCTGCTGTTGGAGGAAGGGGGCGACGATGGCCGAGATGGGCGGCACCAGCTCCGCGCTGATGAGATCGATGTGGACGGCGCCGGGCATCTTGACCATCTGATGGGCGATGCCGAGCGCATCGGCCGCCTCGAGCAGGGCGGTGAAGATCTCCTCGCAGTCGCCCTCGCAGCCGCGATGATGACCGGTTCCCCCGTCGGAGCGGATGAGGATGAAGGACGGGTCGCCGGCGGCGAAGTCGCTCGGCCCGATGAGGACCCCCTCGAGGGCGGCCACCCCGATCACGGTCGGGGCGGTGTGGCCGGCGTCCTCGTAGCGATAGCCGACCTGGAACGAGGTGATCGAGCCGGCCGAGAAACCGCCGACGATGAAGCGGGTCGGGTCGATGCCGTGCTCGCCGGCGTGGGCGGTGAGGTAGCGCATGGCCGCATCGACGTCCTCCTGCGCCACCTCGGCCGCCGCCTGCGGCCCCTTCGAGGGATCCAGCGCCTTGAGCAGGCGGTACTCGATCGAGACGGTGACGTAGCCGCGCCGGGCGAACTGGCGCGCGTAGCCGGCCATCTGCGTGCGGTCGCCGGTCTTGAAGTTGCCGCCGTGCACCCAGACGATGACCGGTCGCTCGCTCACCGGATCGGACGGGCCCGGCCGGTAGAGGTCGAGCAGCAGCCGGTGGGTGCCGTAGTCGTCGTCCACCACCGCGTAGAGCAGGTCCTTGACGACGATCAGGTCCTCGTTGCCGAACAGGAGGTCGACGTAGCGCACCGGTCCGGCCGGGCCGCCGTCGGGCCCGCTGTCGGCGCCCGGCTCGGGCGCGGCGTCGCTGCCGGCTGGCGCGCCGCCGTCCACCTCTGCCGGCTCGCCATCGCCGCCCGCGCCATCGCCGCCGAAAGTGCAGCGAGGGAGAAAGAGGACTGCGGCGAAAAGAGGCCAGACGCGATAGGCGAGTCTCATGCGGGGCCGAGGCTGCAAGCAGCGGGCCCCGCGGCAACAGGTGAAAGACACCGACGGCGCGCCCCCGCGGCTGATCACTCGGGGGATCGCTCCGCTCGCCCGGCTGATCCCTCGAGATCTCGCGCCATCGCTGGGCCGCGCGATGCGAGCTCCGTCACTGCTCCGCTGTCCTACCAGGTGCGATAACGCCTCCTCAATCGACCGGGCACTGGCCGAATTCCATGGCGTCTCTCCGCATGTCGGTGTCAAGTCGCCGCCATGCGAGGACGTGGGCATCTGGCTGGCTTCCTCGGTGCTGCACTCATCTGGTCGTTCGGGTGCGGCCCCACCGTCGTGGGCGATGTACAGGACGAGCAGGAGGATGCGGACGACCCGCAGGTCTGGCTCACCATGCGCCACGACGCTGTGCCGGAGGTCGAGGACTTCCTCGGCCCGATCTCCGACGACGGCGGCGCGCGACTGGTCGAGTCGGCGAACGGCGCCTCCATCCTGGTGGCGTTCGAGTCGGAGCTCGAGCCGCTCGGCGCCTGGTTCCACGACCGCTACCACCGGTGCGGCGGCTTCGCGACCCACACCTCGCTGGAGGCGGCGCGCCGCGCGGTCAACGCCGAGCCGGACGACACCTCGGTGCCCGAGGAGGGCGCCGGCTTGCTGGCGGGCGAGCCGCAGGCGATCAACCGGATGCTGCCGATGGTCGACAAGACGAGGATCCTCGCCACCATCATGGGTCTGTCGTCGTTCCCGACCCGCTACTACACCTCCACCGGCGGCGTGGACGCGGCCAACTGGCTGCGCGACCGCTGGACCCAGCTGGCGGCCGGGCGCAGCGACGTCACCGTCGCGCTCTTCCCGCATCCCGGCTGGGCGCAGCCGTCAGTGATGATGACCATCCAGGGCCAGGACCTGGCGGCCGAGCACGTCATCATCGGCGGCCACCTCGACTCCATCACCTTCAGCGGCGCCACCGCGCCGGGCGCCGACGACGACGCCTCGGGCGTGGCCAGCCTGACCGAGGTGGCGCGCGTCCTCCTGGCCGACGGCGTCCGGCTGCGGCGCACCGTCGTCTTCATCGCCTACGCCGCCGAGGAAGTCGGCCTGCGCGGGTCGGGCGAGATCGCCGACCAGTTCGCCGCGGAGGGGCGCCAGGTGCGCGGCGTCATGCAGCTCGACATGACCGACTTCAAGGGCTCGGCTGCCGACATCGTGCTGTTCACCGACTACACCAGCCCGTCGATGACCGACTCGCTCGAGAATCTGGCCACCACCTACCTGCCCGGAATGGTCCTGTCGCGCGACGCTTGCGGCTACGCCTGCTCCGACCACGCCCCCTGGTTCCAGAACGGCTTCGCCACCGTGCTGCCGTTCGAGTCGCAGATGGACGAGTACAACCCGAACATCCACACCAGCGGCGACACGCTGGCGTTCCTCGGCAACAACGCCGATCACGCGCAGAAGTTCTCCAAGCTCGGGCTGGTCTGGGTGGTGCAGCAGGCGCGGGTGGCGGGCGCCGCTCCGGCCGGCGTGGTCCGCCTGGCGCAGGTCGCCTACGAGGTCCCGGGTGCCGACAGTCTGGGTGAGTTCGTCGAGCTCTACAACACCGGCGGCACCACGCTCGCCGTCGGCGACTGGAAGCTGCGCACGCCGCAGTTCTCGCGGCGGATCCCGGCCGGGACCACCGTGCCGCCCCACGGTTATCTGACCATCGCGCGCGACGGCGCCGGCTTCACCTCGCTCTACGGCCAGGCGCCCGATCTGGCCGGCCCGGTGCCGCCGCTGCCCAACGTGTCCGGCGACCTCACGCTGCGCAACGCCGCCAATGTGGTGGTCGACCAGGTCAAGTGGGAGACTGCCGACTGGCCGATCACGGCGAACAGCGGGAGCTCGCTGTTCCGGACCGTGCCCGGCGGCACCGACAGCAACACCGCCGCCGACTGGTCGGTCAAGCCGACCGCGCCGCACTGACGGACCGGGACAGCCAGCTCTCTCTCAGCGGGCGGCCAGCTCGTCGGCGAGCGCCGAGAGCCAGCGCTCGACCCCGCGGGTTCCCGCCAGGGTGCCCGAGGCGCCTGCCGGCAGCTGGCTGCGCTCGCGCGAGCGGACGAAGAGGCCGATCCCGCCGCTCTTCGCCGCCGCGGCGATGGCCGGCTCGTCGGTGACGTCGTCGCCGGCGAACGCGGTGGTCGCCGCCCCGGTGAGCCCGGCGATGCGCAGGAGCGCGGCGTCCTTGTGGCCGAGCACCCCGACCTCGAGGACCAGGCGGCCGTCGCGGACCGACAGGCCCGGGCGGCCTCCGGCCGCCTGCCTGGCGAGCGCGAACAGCCGGCTCGCCTGCTCGGGCGATCGGGCGTCGAGCTCGCGGAAGTGGATGGCGGTCGAGGTCGGCTTGTGCTCGACGCGCACGCCGTCCGGCAGGTTCTCGCCGATCCAGCCGCGGAACTCGTGGAGCGCGGTCCGCTCCTGGTCGCTCATGCCGGGATCGGGCGGCGGCTCGCCGCCCCGGTAGACCACCAGGCCGTGGCTGACCGCGCGCCATCCCGGCAGGTCGCCCAGCATGAGCTCGGCGGAGTCGGCCGCGCGCCCGGTGATGAAGGCGAGCTCGACCCCCGGAATGCGAGAGAGGCGCAAGAGCGCCTCGCGCGTCCGGCGCGGAATGCGCGCGCGGCCCGGCTGCTCGACGATGGGCGACAGGACGCCGTCGATGTCGAGCGCGATCAGGACGGTGCCGCCGCCGGCCGCGATGCGCTGGGCCCAGGCGCGCGGGGTGTTCGCCGCAGGTCGACGTCGGTTCGCGGTCCGCTTCACGGGCAGCCGGCTCCTCGGGGCGGCGCGCGGGCGCCGGACGGTGGTGCGCGCCCGGGTCGCCGCCGAGCGGACCCGTCCGCCGGCGGTGGCGGTGCGCGGGCCCGCGGCGCCGGCGGCCGGCGCCAGGCACGCGAGTGCGGCGCTCCAGGCGATCAGCGCCGTCCAGCCGCCGCGCGGCATGTTCACCGCGTCGACCCGAGCTGGAGGAAGTCCTCGACCTGCGCCGAGGTCCAGTTCGAGATCGGGTTGGCCTCGACGACGCGCGACAGGATCGCCGCGCGCCGCCGCCTTTCGGCCGGCTTCATCGCCAGCGCCTTCTCGAGGGCGGCGGAGGTCTGCGCCGGATCGGCGCCGGCCGCGATGGAGCCCTCGCCGAGCTCGGCCCAGGCCCCGGTGGTCGGCGAGAGGAGCAGGACGCCGGGCGTCCGGCGCTGCCGCGAGCCGGCCGCCGTGCGGATCGAGTTGACCACCGCGAACTCCTTGGAGACCAGGTTCATCCCGTCCTCCTTCGAGTTCACCAGGAGCACGTCCGCTTCGCCCATCAGCGCGAGCGCGCGCGGGTAGTTGTTCTCGTTGATGAGGCGGATCGGCTCCCAGCCGGGCGACTTCTGCGAGTACTCGCGGTTGATCTCCTCGACCAGGGCGAGGACCTTGCGCTTGTAGCCGGCGTACTCGGCCACGTTCTCGCGGCTGGGGACCAGGATGGCGAGCATGCCGACCTTGCCGTGCAGGTCGGGTCGCCTGGCCAGCAGGCTCCGGTAGGCCTGGAACCCCTCCAGGGTGCTCTTGCTGGGATCGAGCCGGTCGATGCGGACCACCAGGTCGTCGACCTGGCGCCGGTAGGCGTCGACCTCGGCCTGGCGCGGGTAGCCCTCACGCAAGGCCTTCTGGTAGGACTCGCGGACGCGCGCCGGGTCGATCGAGATCGGATAGTGGCGCACCCGCGCCGTGTGCACGCGTCCCTTCAGCCGCCGGCTCACCAGGTAGTCGCCGCGTGGGTCGCGCCGCACCTTGATTCCGGGCAGGTGTTGCCGCGCGGTGGCGACGAAGTTGTCGGCGTCGCGCGCGGTCTGGAAGCCGACGATGTCGGAGGCGAGCAGCGAGCGGCAGATGTCGCGCACCCACTCGGGGCGCTCGAGCGCCGCCCACTTCTCCGGCGCCGGCCAGGGGATGTGCGTGAAGTGGAGGATCCGGGTGTCCGGGCGCATGGCGCGCAGCTCGCCCGGGGTCAGGTACAGCTGGTAGTCGTGGATGATGGCGTAGGGGGCGGCGTCCGAGCGGGCCAGCTCCTCGGCCACCGTCCGGGCGTAGGTGCGGTTGGCCGCCACGTACTGCGCCCAGGAGCGGTTCCAGCCGGTCCGGTCGCTCTCGTGCAGGAGGTCGAGCATCCCGTGCTGGGCGAACCAGAGGATCGGGTTCGAGATCTGGTTGAGCGCGCCGTCGAGCACCTGGTCGTCGACGTCGAAGAAGCGGAGCCGCGTGCTGTCGACCTCGCGGATGGTCCCGCCCTGCGCCAGCCGCTTGTCGGCGGCCCCGTTGGGCGCGGCCACCCAGACCATCGGCGCGTCGATCGAGGCCAGCGCGGTCACCACCCCGCCCGAGCCGCGCGTCGCGCTGCCGTCCTCGTTGAAGGTGTACATCCCGGTCTTGCTGGCCAGGACCAGGCGCTTGCCCTTGAGCAACCGCCCGAGCAGGTGCTTGAGGGCGGGCTTTCGCTGCTGTTGCTTCTGCGGCCGTCGCCGCAGGGCCGCCTTGCGGACGACGGTCCGGGCCGGCTTGACCCGGGCGATCCGCGCCGGGCGGCCGAGCGACCCGGCGCCGCGCCGGGTCGGCCGCGAGCCGGCGTGAGCCGCCGGTCCGACCACGCCGCTGGCGAGGGCAAGTGCCAGCGATCCGACGACGATCAGCCTGCGCAGCGTCACCGTCCCCGCCCAAGCAAGGCCAGGGCCACCGTCTGCCACGTGATTCCGGCGGATTCCGCGGGTCTGGGTGGCCAGCCGCCCGTCCACTGGCTCGGCCTCTTGCCCCCCGGTGGGACCGCACGCTCACGGCGCCCGGCGTGCCGATGCCGGGGGTCCGGATCGGCACGCCGGCTGTCGCGTCACTTGGTCGTCGGGTTGGGCTTGAGGATGCCGATCACGCCGCCCTGGTTGTCGGTGATGACCGCGAAGCGGCCGACGTCGGGGATGTCGGTCGGCGGCACCGTGATGGTCCCGCCCAGCTTCTTGGCCCGCTCCGCGGTCTTGTCGGTGTCCTCGACCTGGACGTACGGCAGCCAGTTGGACGGGATGTCGGGCATCGGCGACTTCATCAGGCCAGCCCGCCCTTTGCCCTCGAAGTTGAGGACGTGGTAGGTGCCCATCGGGCCCATGTCCATCGACTCGACGGTGAAGCCGGCGAGCGCCTTGTAGAAGGGCAGCGCCTTGTCGGGATCGCTGGTCACCAGCTCGTTCCACACCCAGGTGCCTGGCTTGCCCTTGAAGTCGGCGTTCCCCTCGTGCTTCTCCGGCTGCCAGAGCGAGAACACCGCGCCGGTCGGATCGGCCACCACCGCGAAGGTGCCGGCGTCGCCGACCTTCATCGGCTCCATCTTCACCGAGCCGCCGAGCGACTTCACCTTGGCCGCGGCCGCCTTCGCGTCCTCGACCTGGAGGTGCGAGATCCAGTGGGCGTGCTGCGGCGCTCCCTCCGGCGGGGCCGGCCAGTAGCCGCCGATGGTCTCGTCGCCGACGGCGATCATGGTGTAGGGGGCCGGGCCGCCCTGCATCTCCTTCGTCTTCCAGCCGAACAGCTCACCGTAGAAGCCCTGCCCCTTCTTGGCGTCCTTCGACGCGTACTCGAACCACACGAATCTTCCGGTCGGAATCTTGGCCATTGCTGTCTCCTTGAATGGGTCCACCGTAGAGTCGAACCAGGACCCGGCTGATCGACAGCGGGAGCAGAAAAAAAAGTCCCCCGGGGGCAGATCCCGGGGGATTCGAATCAAAGTCGCGTGACTGGGCGAGACCAGGAGCGGCCGGATGCTCCGGATCGCGCCGTCACTTTCGGTTCTTGCATTGATCGATGAAGCCGCGCACGTCGGCCGCCGGCTCGCTGTACGCCTTGCCGAGCGCCTTCTCGACCCGGGCCATGTAATCGGTCGTCCAGCGCGGCAGCGCGGTGTCGTTCAGGGCCAGGAACTCGAGCGAGCAGACCAGCCGAATGTCGGCGATCGACGGCCCCTCGCCGTCGCCGATGAAGCCGTCGCGCACGAAGTAGGTGCGGAACACCTCGAGCGGCTCGGCCAGCGCCTCCTCGGCCGCCTTGCGGGCGAACGTCTTGAGGTCGTCGCCGGCGCCGTCGGTGGCGGCCACCTCGCCGGCGTAGGAGGGGAAGCCGAGACGCGGATAGGTGGCGCGGGAGACCAGCGGGTAGAAGGTGCCGGTCAGGTACATGTTGGCCGAATCGACCAGCGCGCGGCGGCCGGGATCGGACGGGTAGAGCACTTCGAGCCGGTGCTTGTTGGCCAGGTACATCATGATCGCGCAGCTCTCCCACATGGCGCCGCGCGGGTGATCGCTGATCTCGATGGCCGGCGTGAGGTGAGCGGGGATCTTCGCCATGAACTCGGGGGTGCGGGTCTTGCCCCACGCGTTCTCTTCGGTGAAGGGCAGCCCGGCGGCGCGCAGGAAGACCCGCACGGTGAGGTTGTTGACACTGGGCGGCAGCATGTGGAGGTGGATGCTCATGAGGTTCTCCTGCTGATCATGGTTCGGACGAGGGCGAGGGCCCGGCGTAGGGCACCGCCGCCTCGGCACCATGCCACAGGGCCGGCATCGCAGGCGACAGCTGCTCCTCGCGGATGTGGCCGATCAGGCCGGCGCAGCGGCTGATGAGCGCGATGCCGCGCAGGATCTCGGCCGGGAGTCCGGCGTCGAGCAGCAGGGCGGCAACTTCCGCGGTGGCGTTCATCACCACCGGGCGCCCGGCAGCGTCGCTGACCGCGGCGGCCAGGAGGTCGAGGGCGGCTGCCGACGGGCCGGCCAGTCCCTGCTCGCGGGCGATGGCGCGCAGGCGGGTGGCGCGCGGATCCTCGCGCCGGTGCAGCGGATGGCCGAACCCGGGCACGCGCTCGCCGCGGCCGCGCAGGTCGAGCACGATGGCGCGCGCCTCGGCGCGCGGGTCGCCGGCCGCCGCGATGCGGGCGAGCAGGGCGGCGCATGCCTCGCTGGCGCCGACGAACACGCTTCCGACCCCGAGCAAGCCGGCGGCGACCGCGCCCTGCATCGCCTCCGGCGCGCTGCCGTAGGTCAGGCGCGCGCTCACCGCCGAGGGCGTGAGGCCGTGCTCCATGAGCGCGACCAGGCAGGCGTCGAGCACCGCGGTCTGCGCCGCAGTCGGGTCGCGGCCGGTCAGGTGGAAGTAGATGACCTCGGTGAAGCTGGCGCGCCCGAGGATCTCGCGCGGCAGGCTGCGCCCGCGCAGGAGGACGTCGTCGGCAGTCGGGTGGCACAGCGAGGTGGTGGTCGGGCTCATGGTGGTTGCTCCTTCAGCCGGCGCTCGAGCTCGTGGCGCAGGACCTTGCCGGAGGCGCTGCGCGGGAAGTCGGCGAGCTCGATGAACAGGATCTCGCGCGGCTTCTTGTAGCCGGCCAGCTCGGCGCCGCAGGCGGCGACCAGCTCCTCGGCGGTGAGCCCCGGGTCGCTGCGGGCCACGAAGGCGACCGGCACCTCGCCCCAGGTCGCGTCCGCCCGCCTGACCACGGCCACCTCCGCCACCCGCGGATCGCGCAGCAGCACCCGCTCGATCTCCGCCGGATAGATGTTCTCGCCGCCCGACTTGATGAGGTACTTGCGCCGGTCGACGAAGTCGAGCGTGCCGTCCGGGTTGCGCACGAAGACGTCGCCCATGTGGAACCAGCCGCCGCGGAAGTCGGCCGCGCTCTCTTCGGGCGCCGCCCAGTAGCCGCTGAACAGGGTCGGCCCGCGCATGCAGAGCTCGCCCGGCTGGCCGTCCGCCACCTCGCGGTCCTCCTCGTCGACCAGTCGCACCTCGCAGAACGGGCTCTGCTGCTTGGACAGCCGGGTGGGGGCGACGCCGATCGGGATGAGGCTCGACGAGCAGGGCGGGCAGCCGGTCTCGGTGGCCCCCGAAGCATTCAAAAAAAAAGCGCCGACGAGCCGCGTGATGCGCGCGATATCGGCGGGCGGCACCAGGTCGGCCATGACGCCGCATACCTTCACGCCGCGCGGCCGCGAGCCGCGCCCCTCGAGCGCGTCGGCGAAGCGCCCGACCATGCCGGGCATGAGGAGCAGCCAGCCGAGCGGCTCGCGCTCCACCAGCTCGGCCAGCCGCTCGGGGCGGAAGCCGTCGACCACGTGGACGGCGCCGCCGGCCATCAGGGTGCCGAGCGAGTACTCGGCGCCGCCCATGTGATAGAGCGGACTCCAGGCGACGTAGGCGTCGTCGGCCGCGATGCCGAACTCGGCCCGCAGGACCAGGTTGCGCGCGATCTCGGCGCGGTGGCTGATGACCGCTCCCTTGGGCAGGCCGGTGGTGCCGCTGGTGTAGAGGATGAGGAGCGGCGCCTCGGGATCGACGCTGTCGGGCTGCGCCACCGGCGCGGCTCGCGTGAGCGCGCGCTCCCATTCGTCGCCGAAGACGAGGAGCGGCTCGCGGCGTCCGCCCAGCCGGGCCGCCTCCTCGGGCGCCGCGACCAGGAGCCGCGGGGCGACCAGGTCGAGGCAATGGGCGAGCTCGCGGTCGCTCAGGCGCCAGTTCTGGCAGGCGACCACCGCGCCGACCCAGGCAGCCGCCAGGAACAGCTCGAGGTACTCGACCCGGTTGCGCGACAGGATGGCGACGCGATCGCCGGCGGCGAGGCCGCCTGCCCGCAGGACGCCGGCCAGCTGCGCCACCCGCTCGCGGAGCTCGCCGTAGCTCCAGGACACCCGCTGGTCGGCCGCCGCACGCGCGTGCGGCAGGACGCGGGCGCGCGACGCGAACAGGCTCGCGACGCTGCTGGGAACCGCCCGGTCTGTCGCGCGCGAGGAGGCCGGCATCGGCTGCCGGGAGGATAACCGCGCGCGCCGAACGCGGGTAGCATTGGCCACAATCGATGGCCGGGACGCTTTCGGCGATGGTCCTCCGGGTGCTGCTCCACGCGGTGCGTCGCGCCGGCGGCGACCCGGACCGCGTCCTGGCCGACATCGGGCTGTCGCCCGAGGGGCTCGACCAGCCGGAGCGCCGGATCCCGACCGCCCTCGCGTTTCGCGCCTTCGAGCGCGCGCTCGAGCTGGTCGAGGACGAGGCCTTCTGCCTGCACGTGGTCGGCGACATCCCGGTCGGCGCCTTCGACGTCCTCGACTTCGCGGTGCGCAGCGCGGCGACCATGGGCGATGCGCTGGAGCGGATGGCGCGCTACTACCGGTTCATCGACGACCAGAGCTCGCTCCACCTCGAGGTGGACGGCGAGCTGGCGTCGCTGGTCGGACGCCGGACGGGCACAGCGACGCCGCGACCGGCCACCGAGCTCCTGTTCGCGATCGTGGTGGCGCGCGGCCGGCTGCTCACCGGGCAGAGCTGGCCGATGCGTGAGGTCTCCTTCCAGGCGGAGGCTCCGCGCGACAGCCGGGCGCACGAGGCGTTCTTCGCGGCGCCGGTGCGATTCGCCCAGGCGCACAACGCGCTCCGCTTCGACGCCTCGTGGCTGCGCGTGCCCTGCCGCACCGCCGACCCGGTGATCGATCCCTTCCTCGAGAGGCAGGCCGGCATCCTCTTGCAGGCGGTCCCGCGCGACTACCTCGATCAGGTACGCGACGCGATCGCGCGCGCGATGAACGGCAGCGCGCCGACCCTGGCAAAGGCCGCCCGGCAGCTCGGCACCGGTGCGCGCACGCTGCAGCGGCGACTGCGCGAGCACGGCACCGGCTTCCAGCAGGAGCTGGCCCGGGTCCGCCTGGACACCGCGCGCACCCTCCTGGCCGACGGCCGCCTGACGGTCGCCGAGATCGCCTACCTGCTCGGCTTCTCCGATCCGAGCGCATTCCACCACGCGTTTGCGCGCTGGACCGGCAGCGCTCCGAGTGACTACCGGGCGGCGCGCGCCGCCGGCGACAGGTCAGCGGCGGCGCCGCCGGGGAGCAAGGGCGGCCAGCGCGACGACTGACGCGAGCGCCGGCCAGCCGCCGCCCGAGCCCGAGCCTGCGCCGGCGCTCGAGCAGCCGCCGACCAGGTCGGGATCGTCCGTCGGGTCGTTGCCGCCGCCGCCGCCGCTGCCGTCACTGCCGTCGTCGCCCGCCGGCGGTGTCTTCACCCGTCCGCCGAGCGACTCCCAGCTGGTCCAGGCGACTCCGCTCCACGCCAGGTGCCAGACCGCGCGATCGCGCCCGACCGCGATGATGTCGAGCACGCCGGGCTGCCGCGCGATCACGGTGGGCGCGGCGTGCGGATCGAGATCGCCGCCCAGCGCCTCCCACCCCGACCATGCGCCCGCGAAGTAGGCATGCTGCAGCTGGCCGCCGGCGTCGACCCCGAAGACGTCGAGCCGCCCCGGCCCCCAGCTGGCCACCGAGGGAGCCGAGGCGAGCGCACCGCCCAGCGAGTCCTGGCCCCACGCCCCTTGCCAGTACCAGTGCGCCACCGAGTGATCCGGTGCCAGCGCGAAGGCGTCGAGCCGGTAGGGTGCCCACGACACCACGCTCGGCGCCGAGGCCGCCGCGCCCCCGAGCGGCTCCCACCCGCTCCAGGCCAGGCCGGACCAGGACTGGTGATTCATCATCCCGCCGGTGTCGACCGCGAAGAGGTCGAGCCGGTTCGCGCTCCAGGCGGTGACCGCGGGCGGGTAGGCGAGCTCGCCGCCGAGGTTGTCCGACCCCCAGCCGGCGCCGCCCCACGCCCAGTGATCGAGCGAGCCGTCGGCGCGCACCGCGAAGGCGTCGAGCCGGCCGGCGCCCCACGAGGTGACCACCGGCGGCGAGTCGAGCGCACCGCCGAGATCGTCGGCGCCCCAGGCGCCCTCGAAGTAGCCGTGAGCCAGGCTGCCCTCGCGCGCGATCGCGAAGGCGTCGAGCCGGCCGGCGCCCCACGACGCGATCGCCGGCCGCGACCGGGCCGGCTGCGCGAGATCCTCCCACGGCGACCAGCCCGCGGCGCTCCAGGCCAGGTGGTGCAGCCCGTCGTCGTCCCCCTGGATGACGATGTCGAGCCGACCGCCGTCCCAGGCCGCCATCGAGCCGGCGGCGGCGCGCGCGCGGGTGGTCGGACAGTTGGGCGCGCCTCCGGCTCCGCTGGCGTAGAGGCCGAGGTGGCTGTTGACCGGCCGCCCGCTGTCGACGATCTGCCCGAGCCCCTGCACGTAGAGCTGCGACGATCCGCCGCCGTCCTCGTTGGTGGCGATGTCGATGGGCGGCGCGCCCGCCTCGGCCGCCATCGAGATCATCTCGGCCGCCATGCCGGGGCCGTCGATGGCGACGTTGCTGGCGTAGAAGTAGAGCGTGGCGCCGTCGGCGCTGAGCCCGATGGCCGAGCGCCGGTGGAATTCGAGCATGAAGACCTCGTCCGGCCCGAAGACATGCGGCTGGCCGCCGGCGATGAGGAGGTCGTAGGCGCCGACCACCTGGCTCACCCAGGGATCCGGCGGCACCAGCGAGCTCGGCTGGATGCCCGACAGGCCGGGGCCGAACTGCCAGTAGGACGAGGGCTGCAGGAGCATCTCGGCCTCGGGCGGCCACTCCTCACCGTCGCCGCGCGCGCGCACCAGCACCCACGACCAGCCGGGGAAGTCGAAGAAGTCGGCGTTGATCGCGACCTGGGCGTCGACCGATTGCGCCCAGCCCTGCGGGGTCGCGTTCCGCTCGGCGTAGCGGGTGGCCCGGACCGAGACGCCCGGCGCGCACAGGTTGGCGATCGTCATCGCGGCGCCCGGACGCGTCACCAGCGTGACGCCGGACAGCGGGGAGCCGACGTCGGCGGTCGCCACCGCCGGCGCCATCAGCGCAGCGAGGAGCAGAGCGACGACCGCGCAGGCGATGCGGATCGATCGTGGGAGCATGAGCCGGGCTATCACGCGGAGGGCAGCCCGGCGCGGGGTGTCGCCCACGACCCGGCGAATGGCGCGATTCGACCGGCACATCCGTCCCCGGCGGGGGCATGCTCGCCGCATGACCAGATGGATCGCGGTTCTCGCGCTGGCTGCGGGGTGCAGCGGCGGGTCGTCGGAGAAGCGGCCGGAGCCGGCGCCCGAGGGCGCGAAGGTGATGCCGCCTGGACCCACCGCCGACCCGGGCCGACGGCCGGTCGTGAAGCGGACGCTCGAGAAGGACGAGACCATCACCACCGCGTCCGGCGCCACCTTCACCGCCTCGGCCGGCTGGACCGTCGAGGAGAGCCCGGAGGGAATCACCCTGGTGACCCCGGAGGGCGACCTCCGGCTGACCTACGTCGAGGTGGCCGGGGCCGACCGCGCGGCGGCGGTGGCGGCGGCGTGGAAGCGGGTGGCGCCGCAGTTCGCGCTCGAGGTGGCGCAGGCGACCGACCTGCCGGCCCGCGACGGCTGGGACGCGGTGGCGCAGGTCGTCTACGTCACGCCGGCCGCCGAGCAGCGCCTGGTGGTGGCGGTGGCGCGCCGCAAGGGGACGACCTGGCACATCGCGTTGATTGACGGCAAGCAGGCGGCGGTGGACCGGCGCGGCGCCCAGACCGAAACCGCGATCGAGAGCCTGAAGGTGAAGGGCGTCGACAAGGAGTCGTTCGCCGGCAAGCAGGCGCACGCGCTCGACGCGGCGCGGATCGCCGAGCTCGACCGGTTCATCGAGGAGGCCCGGGTGCTGGCCAACGTGCCGGGCGCCGCAGTGGCGCTGGTGCAAGGCGGAAAGGTGGTGCTGGCGAAGGGCTACGGGCTGAAGAAGCGCGGCGACAAGGGAGCAGTGGGACCGCGCACGCTCTTCATGATCGGCTCGGTCACCAAGCCGCTGACCGCGCTCATGATGGCCCGCCTGGTCGACCAGGAGCGGTTCGGCTGGGACACCCCGGTCACCCAGGTGCTGCCCGGCTTCGCCCTCGGCGATCCCGTGACCACCAAGGCGGTCCAGATGTGGCACACCGTGTGCGCTTGCACCGGGATGCCGCGGCAGGACTTCGAGTTCATCTTCGAGTACGGCAACCTCAGCGCCGAGGACCGCCTCGCCAGCATGAAGACGATGACGCCGACCACCCGGCTCGGTGAGACCTTCCAGTACTCCAATCTCATGGTGTCGGCCGGCGGGTTCGCCGCTGCCCACGCACGCTCGCCGCGGAAGAAGCTCGTGCCTGCCTACAGCGAGGCGATGAAGGCGCTGGTGTTCGCACCGCTCGGCATGAAGTCGACCACCCTCGACCTGAAGCGGGTGGCTCGTGCGGACCACGCCAACCCGCACCCGCGCGATCTGCACGGCGAGCCGATCGCGGTGCCGATCGGGGCGGAGAGCTGGACCATGCCGGTGGCGCCGGCGGGGGCGGTCTGGTCGAGCGCCGGCGACATGGCCCGCTTCCTCGAGCTCGAGCTCGGCAACGGTGTGCTCGAGGGCAAGCAGCTGGTCTCCGAGAAACAGCTCGTCGCGCGCCGGGCGCCGCAGGTCAAGATCACCGACGAGGCGAGCTACGGGCTGGCCTGGGGCATCACCAGGGAGAACGGCATCGAGGCCATCGGCCACGACGGCGCCACCGCCGGTTTCAACTCGTTCTTCCAGTTCCTCCCCGAGCAGGGGGTCGGAATCGTCATCCTGTCGAACGCCAGCGACAGCGGAGCCTTCCTCGGTGCCGTCAACCGGCGCCTGATCGAGATCCTCTTCGACGGCAAGCCGGAGGCGAAAGAGAACCTGGCGGCCCGGGTCAAGCGCGACGCCGAGCAGCGCAGCGAGCAGCTCGGGCGGGTGGCCGAGGCCGACCCGGCCTGGTTCGACCCGCTGGCCGGCGCCTGGGTGGCTCCCGGCCTCGGCCGCATCGAGCTCCGGCGCGACAAGCGCGGCGCCGCCATGCTCGACGCCGGCGAGTGGAAGGCCACCGTCAGCAAGAAGACCGAGCGGGACGGCACCGTCAAGCTCATCACCACCGGAGTCCCGATCGTCGGCCTCGAGCTCGAGCCGCGCGAGAAGGATGGCCGGAAGCTCCTGCTCCTGAGCGCGGGCCAGCACGAGTACGTCTTCGAGCGGGCGAAGTAGCCCGGCGGCGCCGCCATCGGCCACCGTCCGCCAGCGGTCGACCGTATAGTCCGGCCATGGCCGATGTCCTCCAGGCGCTCCTCGATCTGCTGGCGCTCGAGCGAATCGAGGAGAACCTGTTCCGCGGGCAGAGCCAGGACCTCGGCTGGGGCACGGTGTTCGGCGGGCAGGTGCTCGGGCAGGCCCTGTCGGCCGCCGTGCAGACCGTGCCGGCCGATCGCCAGGTGCACTCGCTGCACGCCTACTTCCTGCGGCCGGGCGACGTCAAGCACCCGATCGTCTACGACGTCGATCGCATCCGCGACGGCCGCTCGTTCACCACCCGCCGGGTGGTGGCGATCCAGGGCGGGCGGCCCATCCTCAACATGTCGGCGTCGTTCCAGGTCGACGAACCGGGCTTCGAGCACCAGGACGCGATGCCGGAGGTGGTGCCGCCCGAGTCATTGCAGAGCGACCGCGACCGCGGGCTGGCGCTGGCCGACCGGCTGCCGGCGGTGATCCGCGAGCGGATGCTCGCCGAGCGTCCGTTCGACTTCCGCACGGCCGACCCGGAGGACGATCCGTTCAATCCCACGCCGCGGCCGCCGCGCCGGATGGCGTGGATGCGCGCCGCCGCGCCGCTGCCCGACTCTCCCGCGCTGCACCGCTACCTGCTCGCCTACGTGTCCGACTTCGCCTTCGTCGGCAGCGCGCTCCTGCCGCATGCCGTTTCCTGGCTGACCCCGGGGCTGCAGATCGCATCCATCGACCACGTCATCTGGTTTCACCAGCCGTTCCGCTGCGACGAGTGGCTGCTCCACGACATGGAGAGTCCGGCGGCTCATGGCTCGCGCGGCTTCGTGCGCGGCCGCGTCTTCACCCGCGACGGCCGTCTGGTCGCCTCGACCTCCCAGGAGGGCCTCCTGCGCCAGCGAGTCCCGCGCCCCTGACCAGCCCCTGGCCGGGTCACTACTGCCAGGGGTTCTCGGTCGGAACCAGCTTGCGGCCGCGCGGCCCCGTCTTCCGGTAGGTCTCGCGCACGCGCAGCGAGAGGCTGCCGTCGCTGGTCTCGCGAACCTGGCCGCGGAAGAGGAACACGCGGTCGGAGACCGTGAAGTTCTCCGATGAGCCACCGGTCCGGCTCAGCCGCGTGCGGACGGGGCCGTTCGGCAGCTCGGAGGTCGCACGGCGGTAGGGGTTGAGCGTGAGATTGGCCTCCGCCGCCATGCGCTTCTGCAGCGCGGTGCGAGGCGTGGTGCGCTTGCCGCTCCTGCCGCTCTTGCCGCTCTCGATGCTCTTGCCGCCGCGTCCGGCGAGCGCGCCGGGGACGGACCAGCCCAGCATCATCGACAGGACGAAGGGAAGCCAGAGGAGCTTGCGCATCGGCATGGCCTGGGTGCAAAGCAACCAGCGGACCACCTCGGCGCGAGGCGGCCGCTCCGCGCTTCTGCGCCGTTGGCGGCATCGAGCACCGCTGGTCGCGCGCATCAGCGGCCAGCCGATCAGCCGCCACCTGCGCGCCGGGGACGGATCAGTTCCGGTAAGATGAGCCTCGGGGGAGTGACTGGTCGCGCGTGAAGCCCGGCGAGGTCATACACGATCGATTCGTCCTCGAGCGATTCATCGCCCGCGGAGGAATGGGCGAGGTGTACCGCGCGGTGGACAGCCACACGCACAGGCCGGTGGCGCTGAAGGTCCTGCGCAGCGACGACGACGAGCTGGCCGAGCGGCTCGGCATGGAGGCGCGCGCGCTCATCGAGCTCAACCACCCCGCCATCGTCAGGTACGTGGCGCACGGCAACGCGCCGGCGGTGGGCGTCTACCTGGCCATGGAGTGGCTCGAGGGGGCGATCCTGCCGACCCGCCTCAAGCGCCAGCCGCTGACGGTGGACGAGTCGCTCGCCCTCTGTGCGCGGATCGCCGACGGGCTGGGCGCCGCCCACCAGCTCGGCATGGTGCACCGCGACGTCAAGCCGGCCAACCTCTTCCTGGTCGAGGATCGCGTCGACCAGGTCAAGGTCCTCGACTTCGGGATCGTGCGCAATCCCTGGAAGTCGCTCACCGAGACCGGCCACGGCCTGGGGACGCCCGAGTACATGGCGCCCGAGCAGGCGCGCTGCGAGCGGACGCTCGGCCCGGCCGCCGATGTCTTCGCGCTCGGCTGCGTCCTCTTCCGCTGCGTCGCCGGCAAGCCTGCGTTCCGCGGCGACGCGCCGGGGGCCGTGGTCGCGCAGATCGCCACGCTGCGCCAGCCGCCGCGCCTGTCGGAGGCGATGGACATGGTGCCGCGGCTGGTCGACGACCTGGCCGCGCGCCTGATGGCGGCCGACGCGACCGCGCGGCCGGCCGATGGCCACGCCGCCGCCGAGCTCATCCTGGCCGCGCGCGGCGAGCTGCGCAAGAACGCCTCGCGCGCCGCCGCCTGGCGGACGCCGACCCCGTCGCTGACCTCGATCGAGCAGCAGCCGGTGGCGCTGCTCTTCATCGACGCCGACGAGGCGACCGCCGCCAGCCGGCCGGCCATCTCGCTGGCCGAGGCGATGGCGCCGACCACGCCGGTCTCGCTGGGCTCGTCGGGCGAGCCGATCCTCGAGCGCGACACCGACGAGAACGCGCCGCCGCCGGCGCTCGGCCTGGTGCGCCAGGCGGTCGAGCCGTTCGCCGGCCGCATCGAGGTCCTGGCCAATGGATCGATCCTCGCCATGCTGTCGGGCGGCGCGACCGCGGCCGATCTGGCGGTGCGGGCGGCGCGCTGCGCGCTGGCCGTGCGCGCCGTCCTGCCGCGCGCCTCGGTCGCGCTGGTCACCCGCCGCGCGGTGGCCGACGACCTGCGCGGCGCCGTCTCGGTCATGGACCGCCCGGTCGGCCTGTCGGTCTCGCGCCGCATCCGGGTCGACAAGGGGACCCGCGAGCTCCTCCCCGAGCACTTCGAGATCAGCGGCGACGAGGTCGAGGGCTTCGTGCTGCGCGCCGAGAAGCCGCCGGAGGGCGTGCCGCGCCGCCTGCTCGGCCGCACCATGCCGTACGTCGGCCGCCAGGCGGTGCTGCGCCGGCTGCAGGCCGCCATCGACGGCTGCATCGAGGAGTCGGCGGTCGGCGCGGTGGTGGTGATCGGCGAGGCCGGCGTCGGCAAGTCGCGGCTGCGCGCCGAGCTGCTCGACCGCGTGCACGGCGGCGAGTCGCGCACCGCGCTCCTGCACGGCTGGGGCGATCCGCTGCGCTCCGGTGTGCCGTACGGTGTCCTGGCGCGCGCCCTGCGCACCTACCTCGGCATCCCGGCCGGACCCTCGCCGGCGCAGCAGGAAGCGCTGATGGGGCGCGTCGAGCGGATCCCCGCCGCCGACCGGCAGCGAGTCGCCGAGTTCCTCGGCGAGCTGGTCGGCGTGCCCTTCGCCGGCAGCGAGAGCCCGGCCCTGCGCGCGGCGCGCAAGGACCCGCAGCTGATGGCGCAGCAGAAGTCGACCGCCTGGCAGGACTGGCTCGCCGTCGAGTGCGCCGACCGCCCGGTGATGCTGGTCATCGACGACCTGCACGCCGCCGACGCCCCGTCGGTCGAGCTGGTCGCCGCCGGCCTGCGGCGCGCGGTGGATCTGCCGTTCTTCGTCCTCGCCTTCGCCCGGCCCGAGGTCCACGTCCGCTTTCCGCGGCTCGGCGATGAATGGGCGCGCGACGAGCTGCGCCTCGAGCCGCTGCGCGCCGCCGCCTGCGCCGAGCTGGTGAGGCAGGTGCTCGGCGCCGCCGCCGAGGAGTCGGTGGTGCAGCAGCTGGTCGAGCGCAGCGCCGGCAACCCGTTCTACCTCGAGGAGCTCATCCGCAGCGCGGTCGCCGGCGACGCCGGCGCCCCGCCCGCGTCGGTGCTGGCCAGCGTGCAGCTGCGCATCGGCAAGCTGCCGGTGCGCGCCCGGCAGGTGCTGCGCGCCGCCAGCGTGTTCGGCAAGGTCTTCTGGGCCGGCGGCGTCGAGGCGATGCTGGGCGGCGACGTCAGCGCGGCCGAGCTCGACGAGTGGATGGAGGTCCTCGAGCGCGAGGAGCTCATCGAGCGCCGCCCGGCCGGTCGCGCGCTGGCCGGCGAGGTCGAGCTCGCCTTCCGCCACGACCTGGTGCGCGACGCCGCCTACCAGATGCTCATCCCGGGCGACCGCATGGTCGGCCACCGGCTGGCCGGCGGCTGGCTGCAGGCGCACGGCGAGACCGACGCCCTGGTGCTCGCCGAGCACTTCGCCGGCGGAGGGGTGACCGACCAGGCGGTCGAGTGGTTCGCCCGGGCGGCCGAGCGAGCGCTGGCCGGCGGCGAGATGGTGGACGCGCTGAGGAAGGCGGCCACCTATTACCACCGCGCCGGGGAGACCTGCGCCGCCGCCTACGCCAACGCCAGCGCCGAGGAGTACCTCGAGCGAGCGGTCGCGCTGTGGAGCTCGCTCGATCCGGCCGAGGCGGCGCGCACCCGCCTCGAGCTGGCGGCGGTGAGGGAGCGCACCGGCGAGCGGGATCGCGCGCTCGACGACCTGCGGCTGGCCGAGGCGGCGCTCGGCGAGGGCCAGGAGGAGGAGACCCGCATCGAGATCCTCTTGCGCCGGGCCAACCTCGAGATGCGCGCGCAGGACGAGGGTGTCCTCGAGCGGGCGCGGAAGACCGCCGAGGAGGCGCTCGAGCGGGCACGGCGCTCCGGCTCGCGCGAGCTGGAGGCGCGCGCGCTCATCCTCATCGCCGTCTCGCTCGGCCGCCTCGAGGTCGAGGAGTCGAGCGACCAGGCGATCGCGCTGGTCGAGCGCGCTCTCTCGCTGGTCGAATCGCCGGGCGCCATCGCCGAGGGGCTCTGGCGCCTTGGCAACGCCTTTCTCATCAGGAACGACCTCGACCGGGCAGCGGGGATGTATCCCGAGGCTCTCGCG